>Ga0075421_100006218_pt1 | contig 14537 bp, 14 predicted proteins | sample SoiMetdeltSBSDD5_FD_75292 | JGI IMG/M metagenome (GOLD analysis project Ga0075421, IMG submission 75292) | Bulk soil microbial communities from a Populus tree surrounding site in Tennessee, USA - Soil MetaG P. deltoides SBSDD5 | ecosystem: Environmental > Terrestrial > Soil > Tree plantation...
TAGGTGCTCACATCGCGTGCGCGAAGCCACTCTTCCGTCAATGGATCGAGATGGGAGCGGCTGGCTATGACGCGCAGGCCGCGCGTGGGCACCGGCACAGCCATGAGGCGGCGGAAAACAGGATCCACCAGGCGGAGATTTCCGTTAACTGCGGCTTCATGGGCGCCGCATCCGGCCTCGGCCCAGAACAGGCGCGGAAGAGCGGGAGCCAAAACGATGCCAACCGTTGCAACCGCATTCTCGATCAAGGCGATATTCACGGTGAATTCGCCATTGCGGGACAGGAACTCCCTCGTCCCATCGAGGGGATCGACGAGAAAGAAGCGGTCAAAATCGGGGAGTTCACCCTCAGGCAGCGCGCTTTCCTCGGAAATAACCGGAATCCTGGGGGCAAGCTTCGCAAGGCCAGCGAGAATAATGCTCTCGGCTGCAAGATCCGCTTGAGTGACGGGCGTTGAATCCTCCTTCAGGCGGACCTCGGCGGCGCCGGCATAGACCGCCATGATGGCGTGGCCGGCGGAGAGGGCCAAATCGAGGAGGCCTGCCATAAGCGGCGAGGGAAGGCTCTTCATTGGAGAGATTTCCGCCAGAAGATTGAAATTATGGGGCTTGGCCTGGAATCAGCGGTTCGTGTATCAGTCGTCTGAAGCATATACTGGAGTGATTCATGAGCGGCAACCAAGTGCTGAGCGACCTCGATCTTGCGGCCCTCTTGTGCAGCCGCGTCTGCCACGATGTTATTTCGCCCGTCGGGGCAATTGCGAATGGCCTGGAAGTGCTCGAGGACGAGGACGACGAGGACATGAGACGAACCGCCATGGATCTGGTGCAGCGATCGGCGCGCCAGGCTTCGGCGAAGCTGCAGTTCTGCCGTATCGCATTCGGTGCAGCTGGCTCGGCCGGCGCTACGATCGATCTCGGCGAGGCGGGGGATACGGCGAAGGCATTTGTCGGCGAGGAGAAGGTGAAGCTCGACTGGCAGGCGCCCCGCATCACCCTGCCGAAAGGCGAGGTTAAGCTCCTGCTCAACATGATGCTGCTCGGCATAGGGGCGGTGCCACGCGGAGGGACGGTGAGTGTGGCTCTCGAGGGGGGCGCTCCAGTGGTGCGGGCGACAGGTGATGCGGCGCGGGTGCCGGAGAAAGCGGCGCAGGTCCTCACAGGCCAGTTCGATGCGCAGGAACTCGATGCGCGTCTGGTGCAGCCGTATTATACGCGGCGGCTCGCGGAGGAGTCCGGATTCGAGGTTCGGTTCGAAGCCGAGGGAAACAAGATCACGCTCAGGGCCCATAAGATAGATCAATCAGAGGGAGCAAAGAAAATGGCCGGGTCGAGCCCGGCCATGAGCCTGTAGAAGAGCTTATTCTCAGGCGGTTTCGCGCATGTCGGCAGGAGCGTCGCCGTTCTCGCGCAGGACATAGCCGCGGCCCCACACGGTTTCGATGTAGTTCTTGCCGCCGGCGGCGACGGCGAGCTTCTTGCGGAGCTTGCAGATGAAGACATCGATGATCTTCAGCTCCGGCTCATCCATGCCACCATAGAGGTGATTGAGGAACATCTCCTTGGTGAGGGTGGTGCCCTTGCGCAGGGAGAGAAGCTCGAGCATCTGGTATTCCTTGCCGGTCAGGTGCACGCGTTGGCCGCCAACTTCCACTGTCTTGGTGTCGAGATTGACGACCAGATCGCCGGTGGTGATGACCGATTGCGCATGGCCCTTGGAGCGGCGGACGACCGCGTGGATGCGAGCGACGAGTTCATCCTTGTGGAAAGGCTTGGTCATGTAATCGTCGGCACCGAAGCCTAAGCCCTTGACCTTGTCTTCAATGCCTGCGAGGCCCGACAGGATCAAAATCGGCGTGTTGACCTTGCTGACGCGCAGGGACTTCAGGACCTCATATCCACTCATATCGGGAAGATTCAAGTCGAGCAGGATAATATCGTAGTCGTACAATTTCCCAAGATCGACACCTTCCTCGCCAAGATCGGTGGTGTAGACGTTGAAACCCTCCGACTTCAGCATCAATTCGATGCTTTGCGCCGTTGCGGTATCGTCCTCTATGAGAAGAACCCTCATGCGAATTCCCTTCAATTCCATCCCGCGGCAGACACGCTTTGCCGGTGGGCACGCACCTCAAGCGAAGCTAACCCGTCGGGGTTAATGCTGCCCGTTAAGATACGCCCAGAAAGGTTAACAAAGCCTAATTCATGAAGTCCAGCAAAGGACTTCCGACAGCCTTAACGCGTGGCAGAATTGCTCGTTGACCCAGATTACGCACACAGATTGCGAACGCGGAACCGGCACAAGCTATTCTCGTGTCGAGTGTAATCCCAGGGTTTACCGAGCCTTAAGGCAGGTCGTTCACAATTACTCGAAGCCGGAGATTTCAACCTAGTCGATTCGTCTGAGACTGCAAAGGGAAAGCTCCGAAAAGGCAGATTCGCAGTCGTCGCATCCAGCAGTGCTTAGAGAGAGAGAGGCCAGTCATGCGTTCGAGAGATAATATGTTGCGGCTTCATCGATTCAAGCATGAAGAGCGGCGCCGTCAAGTCGCCGAAATCGAGACGATGATCGCGGATTTGCTTAAAAAACAAGACGAACTCGAAGCGCATATTCGCATGGAGGAGAGCCGGAACGGCATCTCCGATCCTTCACACTACAATTACTCCACAGTGGCGAAGGCGTCGCGCGCGAGGCGCGATAATCTTCTGCTTTCAATTGGCGAACTCAAGGATCAGCTCGATGCCGCAAAATCGGCGCTCGCCGATGAAGAGGCGGAACTCAGGAAGATCGAGCTTCTGGCCGAAAAGGAAGGCGAAGCACGGGTCGAAGTTGCCGCAAGCGAAAATGCGCAGCAGGTCACCTACATTCGCTAGTTAGAAACTCACGGCAGAACGTTTTCAAGTTTGGATGGCACTAGGCGGTGAGCGTGCAGCCGCTGGTAGACCGGTGCTGCTTCCTCGGCGATGCGCTGAAGATCGGCAGGCAAGGGTTCGGCGGGAGCGCTCGCCGGCCGGTCGAAGCCCGTGGATGCATGAACGGCATTGTACCAATGCCGACCCCAGACGCCGTCGTATGGCTTGGGCCCCGGCGGCCATGTCAGCATGGATTCGGCAAAATCGATGTTCAGGGCGCGGCACAGCTTCATCAGAGCGAGGCGCGGGTCAGGGAGCACGTCGTCGGCATCGATTACTATCGGCGGCGAACCCTCAGCGTCGGCGATGAGCTTGAACAGTTCCCACTGCTCGAGGATCCCGATATCGCGGAGGGAGACCGTTTCCCATTTCCGCGCATAGCTCGCGAGGACGCGCACAGGATCGCGGATGAGGAAGGCATTGGCGATCTTGAGGATCCAGCGCCGGTCAAAACCAGGCAGCATATGGTGTGTCATGTGCTTCTGGTAGAACAGGCGTTTGCCATGGGGCGGAGGCGCAAGGCAGTGAGCCACGATAGCCGCGTAGCCCGTCTCGTAGCGGGAGATGATCTCTTCCCTCAAGGGATGATCATTGCCCCGCTCCTTCAGGGAAAAGGCATAGAATGGTTCATCCCAAACTTCACAATCAGGCCGGCTTCCAAAGGAATACATCATGGCCGTGGAGATGTTGCGCGGGCCCGACCACATGGCGATATTCACGGACATCAGAGCGTACGCGTGGCTTCCCTGATACAAAGTTCCTTGTAGAGTTCGATGAGCTTCAGCGTCATCGGACCAGTTCCCCGCCAATTCCCACCCGGCTCGAGCGGGTGGTGGACTGACCGCCCGTCGACTTCGCGAACGGGGACACAGCCGGCAAAAGTTCCGGTGACGAAGACCTCATCCGCCCCATAGACGTCGTAAAGCGAGAAGGATTTCTCGAAGACCGGCACGCCCGCCTCCCGGCAGAGCCGGATCATGTTGCTGCGCGTGATGCCGGGAATGCAGTATTGACCGGTAGATGTCCAAACCTCGCCGCGGCGAACGATGAAAAAATGCGTCGAATTACAGGTCGCGACAAAGCCGTGGGGATCGAGCATCAAAGCTTCGTCGGCGCCAGCATTGGCGGCCTGGATGCAGGCCGTTATGCAGTTGAGCTTCGAATGCGAGTTGAGCTTCTGATCCTGCACATCGGGGTAGCCGCGGCGGACATTGACGGTGAAGAGCCTCAGTCCTCGCTGCGCGATCTCGGGGTTCGGCAGCTTGTATTCGGGAATGATGACGATGGTTGGCGGCCCGATGGTGACGCGGGGATCCTGGTAGGGCGTCGATTTCACACCACGGGTGACCATCAGGCGAACATGAACGCCATCCTGCATGCCATTGGCGTCCAAGCAGGCGAAGAGGCGCTCGACAAGCTCACCTGGGGGAACGCCGATGTCCATATAAATCGCCTTCGCACCTTCGTAGAGGCGCTCGATATGGGAACGCAGGAACGGAATGCCGCCGTTCACCAGTCGCATGCCTTCCCAGACTCCATCTCCCAGGATGAAGCCCGAGTCGAACACCGAAACAACGGCCTCCTTGCGCGCGTGTAGCTTGCCGTTGACCGATATCCTGATCTCGGCGTTGCGGGGGTCGGGGGTGAATTCGTGCGTGCCCTTGGACATCATCGCCTTATGCGTTTTCGCTTGCTTATCGCAAGAAACGGGTGGCGGGTCAAAAGCCCTTAAGCCAATTTGGACAATATGAGGTGTTCCATGACGAGCTATCGAGCTCTGCCTATAGAAACTGAACTCGCCCATAGTGTACGTAAGAGTGGCGTCGACCCGTTTGGCGGCACCGCGGACATATGGGTAGCCGAGGAACCGCGCCTGCCCTGTCGCCATTGCCTGGAAGAAGCACCTCTTCACCGCAAGGTGTTGCTCATCTCCTACCAGCCGCTTCAGCTGCAGACGCCTTACGCTGGGCGAGGACCGGTCTTCATCTGTGCCGATGATTGCGTGCCTTTTGGCGAAAGAGGACGGGTGCCGGAGATCGTGGCAAGACGGCATATCAATCTTAGAGCCTATAGTGCGTCCGGCAGGATGATCTATGCACATTCGAGGCTTGCCAAGGGTGAAGATGCAGGGCAGGAGATCGAATCTATGTTGAAGGACGGCGAGGTTGCTGAAGTGCATGCGCATACCGCCCTGCACGGCTGCTTCCTCTGCAAATTCGTGCGCGGCTAGGGCGAGACGTCAGACGTTGGTCAGGCTCCTGCCAGGCTTGATCGTCCAGATGGGACGAGCCATGCTCAAGGACGCAGTGAAGCGACGGCGGAGAAGCTCAAGGACTTGGGCTTAGGCCCGATATTGCTGGATACGGGTGGTGCGCAAACCTGCCAGGCCATGGCGGTCGATCGAGCGCTGCCAACTCAGATATTCCTCAACAGTAAGGGTATAGCGGTTGCACGCTTCCTCGAGGCTAAGTAGCCCACCACGCACGGCGGCAACGACCTCCGCCTTGCGACGAATGACCCACCTTCGGGTGCCGGGCGGGGGAAGGTCGGCAATGGTAAGGGGACTGCCATCGGGCCCGATGACGTAGCTCACGCGAGAGTGCAACTGACCGTTCATTTGCAAGCCTTCAAAAAACGCAACTCACTGGTGTGAAAGCTACGCGGCTGCGCTTAAAGAACAGCTAAACAATCGACAATTTTTGGTAAGTGGAAGGCTGCGAATGACCCAAAACTGCACAGCCCCCAGCAGGCCATCGGTTTATAGACCTTTAATTTGAAATTGCGCCGATCCTGACCTTGCGCCATAACACGCCTTCGCCGACCAGAGGATCAACATGAAGTTGTGCGACACGATGATCCGGACCGTGCACGAGGCGATGCAGCTTCCGGGCAAGGCTTCGCGCGCGCGGGTGGTCGTAGCCATGTCGGGAGGGGTCGATTCCTCGGTCACGGCTGGGCTCATCCAAAGCGCAGGATATGACGTGGTGGGGATCACGCTCCAGCTTTACGACCACGGCACGGCCTTGGCACGCAAGAGGGCCTGCTGTGCCGGGCAGGATGTCCATGATGCCCGTCGCGTGGCGGCGAAGCTCGGAATTCCTCATTATGTCCTCGATTATGAAACGCGCTTCCGCACTGCCGTCATCGACGAATTTGCAGAAAGCTATGTGAAAGGAGAGACGCCCGTTCCCTGCGTTACCTGCAATCAGACCGTCAAGTTTGCGGATCTTGCGAAGTTTGCCCGGGAACTCGGCGCGCAGGCGCTGGCGACGGGACACTATGTTGCGAGCCGTGCAAGGGACGATGACTCGGGCCACAGGGATCTGTACACGGCGGCCGATGCGTCGCGGGACCAAAGCTATTTTCTCTATGCAACCACCCAGGACCAAGCCGATTTCCTGCGCTTTCCGCTCGGCAGCTTCGAGAAGCGGCAGACAAGGGAGATCGGAGAGGTCCTGGGTTTGATGGTGGCGGAGAAGCCCGACAGCCAGGACATTTGTTTCGTGCCGAGCGGGCGTTATCAGGATCTCGTTCTGAAACTCAGGCCAGAGGCCGCAGAAGCGGGGGACATCGTCCATGTGGATGGACGCCTTCTCGGCCGGCATGACGGCATCATTAATTTCACGGTGGGCCAGCGGCGGGGGCTCAAGGTGGCGGGAGGCGAACCACTCTATGTTGTGCGCATCGATCCCGATGAAAGACGGGTGGTCGTCGGGCCGCGATCGGCGCTGATGCAGCGGCTGATTCGATTGACGGACGTCAACTGGCTTGGTGGGGTCCCGATCGCGTCGGCGGATGGCGTGCGGCTCCACGTCAAGGTGCGGTCTACACGTCCCCCAGTGCCGGCACGACTGACGGTGGCGTCCGGCGAAACGGCTGTTATATTAGACGAACTGGAGGCTGGCGTGTCGCCTGGGCAGGCTTGCGTGTTCTATGAGCGGGCCGGCAGCGGCGCGCGCATCTTGGGAGGCGGCGTCATCTGCAGAGGGGAATCCCGGCGGGGAAACGCAAATTCGCGGCTGTGGAGCGCCGCATTTCAGCTTGAAAATAACGCTAGCGTCGCGATCTAATGGTGGGTCGCAACTTATAAAGGATGCGGAAGTGGGCGGACAATTAGTTCATATGTCTTCGGAAGCGGTACGGCGAGCCTATCGCCGCTGGGCTCCCGTTTATGATGTCACCTTCGGAAAGGTCGCAGATTGGGGGCGCATGCGAACCGTGGACTACATCAACCAGCTCGAAGGGCGGGTGCTGGAAGTGGGGATCGGCACAGGCATTTCGCTGCCGCATTACAGGCGGTCGCTCAGGGTCACGGCTATCGATTTGTCGCCCGACATGCTGAAACGGGCACGGGAGCGGGTGGAACGGGAGCAGCTCGATCATGTCGAGGCCGTCATGGAAATGGATGCGGCCGACATGAGCTTTCCCGATAACAGTTTCGACGTGGTGGTGGCGATGTATGTGCTCACAGTGGTGCCTGATCCGCGTCGCGTGATGCAAGAGCTGCAGCGGGTCTGCAAACCCGGCGGCGAGGTCATTGTGGTGAACCATTTCAGCAAGTCGGAAGGATTACGCGGGCGGGTGGAAAAAGCGCTGGCGCCTTTCGCCTCGCTGCTCGGATGGCGGCCGCAGTTCCCGATGGAGACGCTGTTCAACTGTGACAGGCTCGTCGTAAAGGGCGCAAGCGAGCTCAAGCCCTTCGGACTGTTCACACTGCTCCGCTTCGAAAAGGCGCAGGAGGCGCGGACCACCAGCCACAAGACGGTGCGCGAGGAAGGTATCCGTCCCGTATTAGAGGCGGCCAAGCGTCGGGCCTGACCGGCTTGACTCGACGCTTTGGGGGCACCTATATGCCGCCTGCCCGGCACTCCCCGGGCGCTCACGGCTGTCATGGTGCGGCGGAGTAGCTCAGTTGGCTAGAGCAGCGGAATCATAATCCGTGTGTCGGGGGTTCGATTCCCTCCTCCGCTACCAATAAAATCAATGTTCTATTATATAAATGAAGACCTTCTCTCTACTCTTGGGTGACGATCAGGGTAATGAGGAGGGATACCGATTGTTGGTTGCCAGCGGGCAGCATCAGAGCGTTTGAAAAGCTATTCGAGCTGGGCAAACCGGTTGGAGGCTGCAGGTATCGCCTAGCATTACCGAGTCTGATATTTTCAGCTTACTTGGCGAATACCACATCATTGGAAAGAAAGATTGGCAACCCTTAGCAAGACCTTTCCTCTCGCTATCACTTGCAGCTTTGAACTCTTTGTCCAACTGCGCATCCGCGAGCCACTGCCTAAACTCGTTCAGTATTGCCGCCCGCTTTTACAATCAACGGAAGGCGGCTCGTATGTCGACCGCCCGCTTGATTTCCTCGCTTCTAATCTTCTCTACAATCACATCCAGAAAGTCCAGATAAGCGTCAATTGCTTTCTTGAACCTTCGGCCCTTAAGCAGCTCATCGTAGTAGCTCCACCTGTTTGGTGCCGATGCCGAGCTGCTTCTTTCGATCGGCTTTTCTTGTACTGTCTGGCGCGTCCGTGACCTGAAGTGCTCCCTCGAAAGGTGGGGCCTCTGTAATTACTCAGCGAAAAGACGGTCGATTTTGGTAGCCATGATGAAATCGTTCTCGTGCAGCCCTTTAATCTTCTTAGTTTGTAGGGAAATAGTTGCATAACCCCAGCCAAAATTGACGTCGGGATGGTGCCCTTCATTTTCCGCGATCTCTCCGACCTTCTGAACAAAATTAAGCGCGCTGCGAAAGTCGCGAAATGCAAATCGACGTTCAATGCGGTGGGCGTCATCTAAGAGCTGCCAGTCAGGCACTTGAACTGAGAAGCGCTTCGCTTCCGCTTGGTTCAGGGGAGGTACACCGCCGCGGCAAGGTGTACAGGTTTTCTCAGCAAGTGAGTCCATAGTCATTTCTCTGTTAATTCGACCCGGGGAGTTCAGGAAACCGAAAGACCGATATGTGCTCACAAATCATCACAGTACCCAATTGTGAACATGAGTTGAGCAGTTGTCGTTTACAGCTTCAGGAGCGACTCGGCCCTTTGGCTTTTCTCTGCACCAACTGGTGATAGACACGGCATAGGTATATAACAAGCCTGATCTTGGTGTTAAAATCGGATTCCTAATATGACCCTACTTGAGCGCTCCAGCGTATGTACGTTTGATTGCCCTGACACTTGCAGTCTCTCGGTCAGCGTAGAAAATGACCAAGTTGTTAGGGTGCGAGGGTCGAGTGCGCTGCCTTATACAAATGGAGTCATTTGCAACAAGGTTGCCCACGGGACCGTCGAAATGGTTCACGGTGCCCGTCGACTCCTTTTCCCCCTCAAGCGAGTCGGCCCGCGTGGTAGTGGCTCCTTTGAGCGCATTAGCTGGGATCAGGCGCTGGATCGTATTTATGAACAAGTTTCCGCGGTGATCGGAAAATGGGGTCCGCAAGCGGTGCTGCCGCTGAATTATGCTGGTCCTCACGGTATGCTTTCGGGCGACAGCATGTCATTGCGGTTTTTCCATAAGCTGGGGGCCAGCCAACTCTATCGTCGTTCGCTGTGCGGTGCCGTTCGCAGTGAGGCTTGGGTTGGAACCTATGGTCCAGTTCCAGGAATAGGGCCGGAAGCCGCAGGCGGGGCTCAGCTCAACATTATTTGGGGTAACAATGCCACGGTAGCAAACCTGCATCTTGTCACAAAAATCCGCGAAGCGATGCGCAAAGGCGGCAGACTTGTTGTTATCGATCCACTACGAACAAAAATTGCCGAGCAAGCGGATCTTCATCTGTCTCCGTTTCCCAGTACTGATGTGCTGCTAGGATTTGCAGTTGCGGTCGAGCTGGAGCGTCTTAATGCCCACAATCAAACCTTCATCCAGAAGCACGTGAGTGGGTACGACGACTTCATGCAGGTTGCCCGAGAATGGCCAGCGGAGAAGGCCTCCTCAGGATGCGGCGTACCAGCAAGCGACATTCAGCTTTTTGCAAAGTGGATGGCTGAGTCTGAGTCCATAGTTATGGCCCCAGGCAATGGGCTTGAGCGTGGACGCAACGGTGGCAGCGGCATTCGGGCTGCAATCGCTCTTCCGGCACTTCTGGGTAAGCTCAACCGGTCTAATGGTATCGTATTGGGCGCTGGCTATGCTTATCCCAAGACTGGGTCAAAGTTGACCAGACCAGATTTGCTCCCCGCAGGTACTCGGACACTGAACATCCTGGATATTGGCCGTCATCTCGAGCAGGACGACCTCGATCCTCCGCTGCGTGCTCTCTTTATCTACAATCACAATCCAATTGTCGTGCATCCTGGTCAGAACCGGATGAAGAGAGGCCTTTTGCGCGAAGAAATCTTCTGTGTTGGCATTGACCTCACGATGACCGAAAGCATGCAACACTGTGACATCGTGCTCCCGGCAGCCACGCATTTCGAATGCGAGGATCTATACCCTGCCTACGGCCATCATTGGCTGCAGCGCGCAGAGCCAGTCATACCCCCGGTCGGTGAGTCGTTACCCAATACCGCAATTTTTCGCCGGCTGGCAGCGCGATTTGGTTTTACGGAGCCGTGTTTCATAGCTACTGACGAAGAGCTGATGGATGATGCCGTAGACAGTAACGATTCTCGCTTGCGCGGGATTAGGCCAAGTGAGCTTGCTGTCGGCAGGCCATTACGCATGTCAGCGCCCGATGGGCAGCCGCTCGCTCTGTTCGACAATGTTATGCCGGCGACACCATCAGGCAAGATTGAGCTCGCGTCCGACGTTCTCGCTGAACGCTGGGGGCAGGGGGCCCGGGTGCCAAGCTATCGGCCACGTAAAACGCAATATCCGTTAATGTTGATTTCGCCAGCATCAGACAAGCGTATTTCGTCGACCTTATTTGGTCTTGAAACTCATTCCAACACGCCGGTTCTCTCAATGAACTCTTTGGATGCTCGTGCCCGCGGGCTAACGACTGGGCAGCGCGTGCATGTTTGGAATGACAATGGGTCGGTGTTCTTGCAGCTGCTAGTGACTGATGCGGTGGTGCCAGGTGTCGTATCATCGGAAAAGGGAGCGTGGCTTGAGACCAGTGAAAATGGTCAAACCATCAGCGCGCTGGTATCTGCCGACGACCGCGCGGACTTAGCAAACGGAGCCTGCTTCAACGATACGGGAGTTGAAGTAGCTTGTGCAACCAGTTAAGGACATTCGCAAATCGGCCTTTGTAAGCTGACAGAGTTCAAAATCAGCAGTTGCTCGTGCTAAGCATAGAACTCGCGCGAGAGATTGCTGAGGTCCTCTTATTTTGTGAAGGTTGGGGCGGATAATCGTGCCAGTCATATGTTCGACCAACCTCCATCTAACACCAAGACATTGCCGGTCATGAATCCAGAATCATCACTTGCAAGATAAACTGCAAGGTCTGCCACCTCCTCCGGCAATCCAAGGCGACCCATTGGCTGACGGGCGATGAAGTGGGCGCGTGCACGCTCGTAGTTAACCTGTGCTTTCATCCGTTCCTGTAACGAAGGGGTATCGATAGTTCCTGGGCAAATTGCGTTGCACCGGATGTTTTTCGATACGAAATCGGCAGCAATGGATTTCGACAGACCAATCACCGCCGCCTTTGTGGTGCTGTAAACAAATCGGTTGGGTACGCCGATAACCGATGAGGCAACCGAGGATACGTTGATGATGGAACCGCCGCCCTGCTGGATCATAGCCGGCAGGAAACAACGTATCGTTCGATACATGGATTTTATATTGGAATCGAAGCTCAGATCCCAGCTACGCTCGTCGCAATCAAGAATTGTTCCGTGATGTACGATTCCAACGCAATTGAAGAGCACATCACAATTGCCTAAATGAGAAGCAAATTTGGCGACTGCGGCGCTGTCTCTAACATCGAGCTCTGCGGTTTCGATGCCAGGCGAGGTGAGCTGCAAAAGCTTGTCGCGGGCGATGTCTGTTGCATATACCTTCGCCCCTTTAGCGGCAAAGGCGAGAGCTGTGGCACGTCCGATGCCTTGGGCGGCCGCTGTGACAACGGCGATTTTTCCAGCCAGCCTTCCCATCTGCGATGTCGATACTGCCCCTTATTGCAAATCCTTTGGAGCGATCTCGTAGGATAGAAAGGATGATTTTCTGATCGCATCCCAATCTACCTCGATGCCGAGACCATTCCCTGCTGGCGCATGGACATAGCCCTGTGAATCCGTGCGAATGAAATTCAAGGAACCGAATTCATATGGTTCGACGGGAACGGCCTGTTCAAAATATGTGCAGTTGTCGTAAGCCAACATGAGATGCAGGTTTGCGGCCTGGGTCAAAGTATAGCCCCAGCACTGCACTTCGACATTCATGCTGTTCGCAGCTGCGAGCGCCATGATCGTACGTGCAGGGGTGAAGCCTCCCACAATCGTTGTGTCAATCCTTGCGCTCGACCAGCAGCCAAGCTGGATCGCCGCCTCAATCAGTCCTGGAGCCAATAGCCAATTTCCTGCTGGAATGATTGGAACATTCACACGCCTGCGCAGCTCTTGATATCCTCGCAGTTCCGTGTCGAGAAGAGGTGCCTCAAACCACTCGTAATCGAGTTCTTCGAGCTCTTTAGCAACGCGATAGGCATCGGTTGGTGTGTAGCGCATTTCTACATCGAGCATGAAACGCAGCGATGCATCGCTGCCGTAGCGCGCCTTCACGGCGCGGACCATCTCCATATCCTTGCGGGGATCGCACCAGCAATGAAACTTGATGGCCTTGAAGCCTTGCGCCTTAAGCTTCGCCACCGCTTCAACGTAGTTTTCCGTCTGCTCAAGAAGTGGCGTACTGGCATAGGACAAAACCTTCGACCGGGCGCCGCCGAGAAACTGGTAGAGCGGGAGGTTGGCGTGTTTGGCTGCAAGGTCCCAAAGAGCAATATCCATCAACGATTGCGCCTGTGGAGCCGTGGGAAAATCGAGCCGGCGCATCCTGTACCAAAGCGCCTCCCGTTCAAGCGCAGTCTGTCCGAGCAGATCTGGAGCCATGCGGCGGAGTGTTTCGGCGACGGCTGAGCTAAAGCCGTATTCGGAGAATGATATGGCGCCCGCGATACCCTCAAGGCCGCCTTTCGTGAACACTCTGATGACGGTGTTCGTCATGAATTGCTCGGCCATGTTCCAGACCCAGCGATACCGAGCGACTTCGGGACCGACGGCATAGACTTCAATTCGATCAATTTCCAGATCCTTCATGGGTCCCTCCCAAGCCTGACGGTTGATTGCTTTCAAATTCCGGTTGCGTCAGATCGTGCCAACCAAGGTGGTTGAGAAACTCCCGAGTGCGGGGCACGCTCGCATCCTCAAAAATTTTTCTCGGAAAGCCCTGTTCTATGACCTTTCCTTCATCGAAAACCACGATCCAATCCGCTACACGCTTGGCGAAATCCATTTCATGAGTCACAACCACCATGGTCATCCCCTCTTCAGCGAGTTTCTTCATGACATTGAGAACTTCACCGATGGTTTCGGGGTCAAGGGCGGAGGTGGGCTCGTCAAAGAGCATCAGGTCGGGCTCCATGGCCAATGCCCGGGCAATCGCAACACGCTGCTGCTGGCCACCAGACAATGCAGCTGGGTATTGATGGGCCTTGTCTAGAAGGTCAACTTTCTCAAGCAATTCAGCCGATCTCGCAGTGGCTTCTTCCTTTGTCATCTTGCGCACCATTGTCAGCGCCAGAGAGATATTTCGAAGCGCGGTCAGGTGAGGGAAGAGCTCGAAATTCTGAAACACCATTCCCATGCGCTGGCGTAGCTTGCGTAGATCCGTTTTGGCTTGGTGCACCTCAATTCCAGAGAAACCGACTTTCCCACCGTCGATGTTTTCGAGCCCGTTGGCGCATCGAAGAGCAGTGGATTTGCCAGAGCCGCTCGGACCAATTAAGCAGACCACTTCGCTAGGGTTTATGTGAAAAGAGATTTCTTTAAGCGCCTGGAGCGGTCCATAGAACTTCGACACGCGCTCAAATGCGAGCAACGGCTCCTTGTCCTCGCCAATCCGGCGTTGCTCTCCTTGTCTCTTCGCCCGTTTGAAGATCATTCCTCGACTTTAACCTTTCGATGTATCCAATCAGCGAGCTTTGCTTGTGGATAACCCAGGAGCCAATAAATGACCGCCATGGCCGTGAGGATTTCGAGGTAACGGAAGGTTTGGGCGCGCAGCTGCAGGGAAACATAGGACAGCTCGGCAATCGCGATGGTTGATACGAGAGAGGTATCCTTGAACAATGAAACCCATGTGCTCGCCAAAGCAGGCAAAACGCGAGTTGCGGCCTGCGGGAGAACTATCCTGGAGAATACTTGCCAGTTGCTCATACCCAAGGCTAGGCCAGCGTTGGATTGGCCTTTGCGGATCGATAGAATCCCGGCCCGGAAGGTTTCTGAGTTAAAAGCCGACACATTCAGACTCAGACCGACGAGCCCGGTGGCAAATTCTGACAGTCTCAAGTTGAACGTCACCGGCAACACATAGAAAGCCCAGTAAATCTGTAGGATGAGTGGTGTGGCTCGAAAAAACTCAACGAAAGCAGTTGCCGCCCTTTCCACGGACTTTATTGAGCTCATCCGGAGCGCCGCGAGTATCAATCCCCCAGGCACTGCTAGAGCCATGGT
>Ga0075421_100006220_pt1 | contig 14536 bp, 14 predicted proteins | sample SoiMetdeltSBSDD5_FD_75292 | JGI IMG/M metagenome (GOLD analysis project Ga0075421, IMG submission 75292) | Bulk soil microbial communities from a Populus tree surrounding site in Tennessee, USA - Soil MetaG P. deltoides SBSDD5 | ecosystem: Environmental > Terrestrial > Soil > Tree plantation...
CCGCGCGTGTTGAACCCGTCACGTCCCAACACACGATTGTTTCGTCGTCAGAAGCTGATTCTGAGCCGCATGGGAGAAGTGACGCCCCCGACACCCGCGCCCGTCGTTCCGGTACCCGTCACTTCGACACCAGACCTCACGCCTCTCGAACCCGTCGAGGCACCTGCCGCCGGAGACGAATCGATCGAGGAAGAGATCACGGTCGAGCCACCCGCACCGCCGAGTAGCACACCTGAACCACAGCCATTCCCAACCCCTTCGTCACCACTTCCCGAAATTGCAGAGCCCTCACCGGTTCGGTAAGGACGATCTGCGCAAAACCGACAAATTGTTGAGTGAAGTGCGCGAACGTCGAGCCGATAACGCTATATAATCGACACGGCTCGTTCACAACGTACAACTGAAACGCGCGCGAAAGAATTGCGCTGAAGGCCCGTGCATCTCCTCGAGGCGAGGACCTTGTGCGGCGCATTTCTGTACGGCGGCGGATTGCGATGATCAATTACACGGACCATCTTTTCCTGCTGATGAAAGACATCGTGGCTCGCGTGCCGACGTTGTCGTTCATCGACATGAAGCGCGTGCTGGTATTTGCGCGCGCGGGCCGCACGACCGCCGAGGGCGCGTACGCCACGTGCCACTGCATCTGCCTTCCGGCAAGCGAGCCCGGTTACTACTACTGGCGAGATCGCGACACGGGTCATCTCACGCGTCGATCCGAATGGTTCGTCACCAAGTCGCCGCGTGTGGACGTCGAAGGCGATTCGATCGATTACATGGTGTCGTTTGCACTGCCGCGTTTCTGTGATCAGATGCTGGCGCGCAGCCGCAAGCAGCTTCACTACAAGGGACAGCCAAACTGGGTGGCCAAGCTGGACACGATCGTCCACGAGCTGTATCACATCGATCCGCAGCGTCCCGGCATTCGACGCATGGAGCGGGCGGACGGTACCTATTCGGCGAACTGCCACGGCGATCGATTCTTTGCGGACGTCGTGGCGATGGTGAATCAGTATCTCGATTCGAAGCCGGATCCGCAGGTGTGCGATTTCCTGCGGCATAACTTCGACGACCTGACGAACAGGTACGGTGGTGTGGCCGGCACCACCTTCCGTGCGTTTCCGTCCTACCCGCAGCGGTACACGGAGGTGCTGCAACCGCAGCCTGCGGCACCGCCCGACGTAGACTGCCGTGTGGAACCGCTGCGTGTGCCGCGCGTGATCACCGCGTACACGGAAGACGATCTGATCACGAGACAGTTCCTTCAGACCACCACACGCCGCGCAACCGACGACTTCCGCGCCGCCTGACGACGAGCGAGTCGTTCGTATGTCCGGCTTTCGCCGGACCAGTACCAATTCAGTACGCAGTGTCCGGTTTCAGCCGGACTGCGATCACGGGCATCAAGACCCGGTCTTCGTTTGCGCGGTCGCCTTGACGATGCTACCGTCGTCCAGCCGGCACGCACGTGGCACATCCAGTGGGGTAGAGCCACGGCATGCCGGACGCAATTGTGATCCGTCGAATCGAGATTCTCGAACGAAAAGTGGAAGGTCTTGAGCTCTTGCCCGCTCGCATGACGGCACTCGAGTCGCACATTTTGCAACTCGGGGACGACATGCGCGCTGAATTTTCTGCCATTCAGCACGAGACAACGGCAGCTGTCGATGGCGTCCGTACCGAAATACGAGCCGGCGACCAGGAAATCCGGCACGAAATCCGGCGTGAGATGCACGCGCTGCACCAGGATGTGATCGAGAAGATCTCACAGTTGGAGGAAAAACTAAGCGAACGAATCAGCAGCGGCGACGAAGAAACGCGCCGCTACATGCGCGTGCTGCACGAAGACGTTATGGAGAGGCTCTCTCGGATCCAGGAAGGCCCACCGCCGCGGCGGCGGAAGCAGTGACATTGATCACTCGGCGCGCACCGACGTAACGGCGAATCCAATAGTTCGCGGTATAAGGCTCGACGCGCACGACCCCGTTCGAGTTCGGCGCGTGAATGAAACGCCCTTCGCCGATCACGATGCCTACGTGTGATGCGCCACGGCTTACCGTCTCGAAAAAGATCAAATCTCCAGGCTGCACGTCGCGCAGATCGACACCGCGCCCGATGCGATATTGATCCTTCGCTTCGCGAGGCAGCATCGTTCCGTGCCGGGCGAATACCCACTGCACCAGGCCACTGCAGTCGAATCCCGACGGATCGCTGCCGCCATTCCGGTACGGAACTCCCAGGAAATCCATTGCCGTCTGAATGAGGTCGGTCAAGGCTCCAGGTTCCGGTTTCGGAGCGACGCTGGGCGGCTCGGCAACGGCCGGAGCGCCGCCATCAGGTCGTGTGGCGGCATCCGGTGTGCTGCCGGCAGCGGGAGGAAGAGCCGCGCCGGGAAACGGTCGTGGCGTGGCCCCCCTCGCGGCGCATCCAGCGGTCACGAGCGCCACGAGGACGACCAACGCACGTCTGGGCACATGTGTAATATCGACGTAACTCGCTGAGATGTCTAGTCTTCTACGTCAGCCATTCTGGACAGCTCAGGTGGGCGCCGGTTATTATTGAATCTGATCCGATGGAGCAGGCACTCCTTCTGAACGCTTCGTACGAGCCCCTGAAAGTCGTCCACTGGCAGAAGGCCGTGACGCTCTGGTGCCAGGGGAAGGTGGAGGTGATCGCCGTCCACGACCGCGAGGTACGGGCGGTATCGTTCAGCTTCAAGCTGCCTTCGGTCATCCGCCTGCTTCGTTTCGTCAAGATAAAGCGTAGGTTCGACTACGTCCCGTTTTCCCGCGCCAATATCTACGCCCGCGACAATTACACCTGCCAGTACTGCGACGAGACGATGCCAACCGGTGAGCTCACATTCGACCACGTGGTGCCAGTCGCCCACGGCGGGCGAAAGGACTGGGAAAACATCGTTACCTGCTGTATTTCGTGCAATCGCAAGAAGGGCGGGCGGACACCGCACGAGGCCGGCATGAAGCTGCTGCGTACGCCTCGGCGTCCCGATTCGGCGCCTGCGATTCGCATAACCATCGGGCTCCGCAACGCTCCCGAGAGCTGGCGCGATTACCTGTACTGGAACGTCGAGCTCGACGAGACCTGACGCCGCACGGGACACCCGCACAATCAAAACCTGCAGGTCCGCGGGAACTCAAAGAGATAGGATCTTCCCGTGCCGGCCATCACGTCCGTCCACCCGCTCCGTGCGGTTGAGGGTGGGCGGATTACGATTCTCGGTTCCGCCTTTTCAGTCGACGACGTAACGACCGTGCAGATCGGCGAGGCCGCTGCTCGAGTGGCATTCGCAGCCTCCAGCCGCCTCGTGGTCATCATTCCGGCGGAGCTGGAAGGCGGCCGCGCGGCGATGAGAGTTCCGGGCGTCACGCTCGAAACTGCTTACGTCACCATCGGCGCCCGCTGGGCGACTGGACTGCACCAGGTCGACAACCCAGTATTCGACCGGGCAGGCAATCTTTTTGTCACCTACAGCGGGCCGCGAGGTCAGGAGGCCCCGGTATCGATATTCCGCGTGACCGCCAGCGGCACCCGCGAGTCCTTTTCGTCTGGAATCGTCAATGCGACTTCGCTCGCCTTCGGCCCGGATGGAGACCTCTATGTGTCCAGCCGCTTCGAGGGTGCTGTGTACCGGATCAAGAACGACGGCTCGCATGGGCAGGTGGCGAGCGATCTGGGCGTCGCGTGCGGGATTGCGTTCGACAGCGAGGGATCGATGTATGTGGGGGATCGATCCGGAACCGTGTTTCGCGTACGTGATGGCCGCGCTGCCGCGTTTGCCACGATTCCCGCCAGCGTCGCTGCGTTCCACCTGGCGATGAGCAGCGAGCAGGAGCTGTTCGTCACAGCGCCAACGCTCAATGCGTACGACTACATCTACCGCATCGACCGGAAGGGAGAGGTGCATCCGCTTCCGTGCCCGCTCGGCAGGCCCCAGGGCCTGGCGTTTGCCCCGGACGGCGCGCTTCATGTGGTGGATGCGCTTGCCGGCGGCAGCGGTGTTTACCGGTTTCGCGACCTTGAAGCGAAGCCCGAGCTCGTGGTGTCAGGAACGGCGCTCGTCGGCGTCGCGTTCGGGCCGAACGGCGAGATGGTGGTCGCCTCGAACGAAACCGCCTACCGTTTTGACTGAGCACGAAGTGCCTCTCGTGACCTTCGCGGAATTCGTGCGCGTTGTGGTTTAGAGTCCCGCCGTGCCGCATCTGTTCGCACGCAAGCCAATCTCCGAGCTGCAGCCACCCGGCGACGAGGCGCACTCTCTGAGACGCGTGTTGGGCGCTGGTGATCTGGTCATGCTTGCGATCGGCGCCGTCATAGGGGCTGGCATTTTCGGCGCCATAGGGACGGCGGCCGCGGGCCAGACGGGACCCAGCGGTGAGGTCATTCGATATGGCGCCGGTCCGGCGCTCATTTTTTCTTTCCTGCTGCTTGGCGCCGCCTGCGCGCTCGCAGCCCTCTGTTATGCGGAGCTCGCCGCGATGATCCCGCAGGCCGGCAGCGCTTACGCCTACGCCTATGCGACGCTCGGCGAGGTGGTGGCCTGGATCATCGGATGGGATCTCATTCTCGAATATGCGGTCGGGAACGTCGCGGTTGCGATCTCCTGGGGCGACTACTTCACGACGTTGACGCGCGGTGTGGGGATCGATCTACCCGCCTGGTTGACCACCGGGTATCGCACAGCATTACTGAGTTCGAATTCCGACGTTCAGGCATTGCTCGATACGGCGCCCCGCATTGCGGGCGTGCCGTTGCTCGTGAACGTGCCTGCCTTCGCCATCGTCATGGCCATCACCTGGCTCTTGCTGCGCGGGGCCCGCGAGAGCTCGACGGCCAACAATGTCATGGTAGTCGTCAAGCTGCTCGCATTGGGGCTCTTCGTCGCGGTGGGATTGATGAACATCGACGCGGCGAACTATGCGCCGTTTGCGCCGAACGGCTTCACCGGCATCCACCAGGGCGCGGCAATCGTGTTCTTTGCGTACATCGGCTTTGATGCGGTGTCGACAGCTGCAGAGGAGACGCGAGATCCGCAGCGTAACCTCCCGATCGGGATTCTCGGGGGCCTGGCGGTGTGCACGGTCATCTATGTCATCGTGGGCGCCGTGCTGACAGGAATGGTTCGGTACGATCAACTTGCGGTGGCCGATCCGCTCGCCCGCGCGCTCGAATTGGCGGGATACGCCGGGGTTGGCTGGTTGGTCGCGCTGGGCGCCGTGGTCTCCATGTCTGCGGTGCTCCTGGTGTTTCAGTACGGTCAGCCGCGCATCTTCTTTGCGATGGCACGCGACGGGCTCTTGCCGGCCTGGGCGTCGCGTGTGGATCGCAGAACGCGCATTCCCTACACGACGACGCTCCTGACGGGAGTTATCGTGGCGGTCGCATCGCTGGTTGGGGATGCCGCCGAGACCTACGATCTGACGAACATCGGGACGCTGTTCGCGTTCGCCATTGTGTGCGCCGGCGTGCTCGTCCTTCGGGTCACCGAACCGGAACGCCCGCGGCCTTTCCGTGTGCCCTATGTGTGGGTCGTGGCGCCGCTGGGGATTGCTGCGTGCCTGTTTGTAATGGGCGGCCTGCCGCGGCAGGCATGGGAGCGTTTCGTCGTGTGGCTCATCCTCGGCGCCCTTGTCTACGGCCTTTACGGGTATCGCCATTCGCGTCTGCGCTAGAATGGGGGTTTCGGGTAACCACGGAATCCCTGGCAGTGGGTATGGCGCACGATTGGATTGCGGTACGCGGCGCCCGCGTTCATAACCTCAAGAACATCGACGTTGACCTCCCGCGAGATCGGCTTGTCGTAATCACGGGTCTTTCGGGCTCGGGCAAGTCGTCGCTGGCTTTCGACACCATCTATGCGGAGGGACAGCGCCGGTACGTCGAATCGCTGTCCGCCTATGCTCGACAGTTTCTCGAGCAGATGGAGAAGCCGGACGTCGATCTGATCGAAGGTCTGTCGCCCGCCATTTCCATCGAGCAGAAAACAACGGGATCCAATCCGCGGTCGACCGTCGGCACGGTGACCGAGATCTACGACTATCTGCGGCTGCTCTTTGCCAACATCGGCGTTCCTCACTGCTACCGTTGTGGGCGCGAAATCGCTTCGCAATCGCTCGAGCGCATCCTCGACCTCGTCATGCTCTATCCGCAGGACGCGCGCATCAACGTGCTTGCACCGATCGTGAGGGGACGAAAAGGGGAGTTCAAAAAAGAGCTGCACGCGCTGCGGCAGCGCGGGTTCACCAAGGCGAGGATTGACGGCCAGTTCCGCTCCCTCGAAGAGGACATCAAACTCGATCGCCGAAGGAACCACACGATCGAGACGGTCGTCGATCGCTTGATCGTCCGATCGGGCATCGAGCGCCGGTTGTCCAACTCCCTCGAGCTCGCGCTGAACCTTGCCGACGACATCGCGATCGTCAACACCTACGAAGGTGGCGACCAGTTGTTTTCCCGTCGCCTTGCGTGCGTGACATGCGGCATCTCGATGCCGGAAATGACGCCGAGGGCCTTTTCGTTCAACTCGCCGCACGGCGCGTGTCCGGATTGCCAGGGCCTTGGCGCGACGTATGACTTCGACCCGCATCTCGTCGTCCCGGACGAGTCGAAATCGCTCCTTGGCGGCGCCATTGCTCCGTGGGCGCGCGGCGATCGCAAGCTCGTGCGAGAGGCGATCCTCACGCTGGCGCGCATCTTCGGCATCGATCCCGATCTCCCATTTGCGAAGCTGCCGAAAAAGCAGCGCGACCTGGTGCTCTTTGGCCCTGCCGGGAGTGCTGTGCGGGCCGCACGTGCGGCGACGAAGGCGGCCGCCGCGGTTGTGCGCGACGCAGACATGGACGAGGATGCCGAGGCGGCCGAGGAGTTTGTCGAGCCGCCGCGGGCTGCAGGCCACCGCGAACGCGCACGAGACGCCGAGACAGAACCATTCGGCAAGGACTTCGAGGGCGTCATTCCAAACCTGCGGCGCCGATACGAGGCCGCATCGTGGGTGGAGCAGGAGGACCTCGAACCGTACCGGACGCTGCGCGAGTGTCCGTCGTGTCATGGCTGGCGGTTGAAGCCGCAGAGCCTCGCCGTCAGAGTCAAAGGCCGAGGCGTTGCCGAGTACGTCGACCTGCCGGTCAGCGACGCGCTCGGGGTGTTCGAGAGTCTCGAGTTGACGGATCGAGAGGAGCTGATTGCCGGACGCGTGCTGCGCGAAATCCGCGAGCGGCTCCGCTTCCTCCACGATGTCGGCGTCGGGTACCTGACCTTGAATCGGAGTGCGGCAACGCTGTCGGGCGGAGAAGGGCAGCGAATCCGGCTCGCGACTCAGATAGGCGCGAACCTGTCCGGAGTGCTCTACGTGCTCGATGAACCCTCCATCGGCCTGCATCAACGCGACAACCGCAAGCTGCTCGGCACGCTGGCACGCCTCCGGGATCTGGGCAACACAGTCATCGTCGTCGAGCACGATGAGGAGACCATCCGCACGGCAGACTACGTGATCGATCTCGGGCCCGGCGCCGGCGAGCACGGAGGGAAGGTGATCTTCCAGGGCGCAGCCCAGGAGCTGCTGAACGACGGCCACGGATCGCTTACCGGCGCGTATCTCCGAGGCGAACGGTCCATTCCCACGCCCAAGGCGCGCAGGCCGGCACTGAGAGGCGAGATCGTGATTCGCGGCGCCCGCGCGAACAATCTCAAGAACATCAACGTCTCTATTCCGCTCGGGACGTTGACCGCGGTCACCGGCGTGAGCGGGTCGGGCAAGTCGACGCTCGTCAACGACATTCTCTATCGGTCTCTGGCACAGACCATCTACAAGGCATCGACGGAGCCCGGACCGCATGACCGCATCGACGGTACCGAGCTCATCGACAAGGTCATCGAGATCGACCAGTCACCAATCGGCCGCACCCCCCGGTCGAACCCGGCTACCTACACGGGCATGTTCACATTTATCCGCGAGCTGTTCGCGATGATGCCCGAAGCACGGACTCGTGGGTTCAAGCCGGGGCGGTTTTCGTTCAACGTCAAGGGAGGGCGCTGCGAGACGTGCCAGGGCGATGGGGTTATCGCCATCGAGATGCATTTTCTGCCCAACGTCTATGTGACATGCGAGCACTGCAAGGGCCGTCGGTACAATCGTGAGACCCTGGAGGTGCAATACCGCGGCAAGTCGATCGCGGAAGTGCTCGAGCTGACCGTCGATCAGGCGCTGCCGCTCCTGGAGAACATCCCGCCTATCGCCACCAAGCTGCGCACGCTGCAGGATGTCGGTCTCGGCTACATCGAGCTGGGGCAGTCCGCCACCACGTTGAGCGGCGGTGAGGCGCAGCGGGTGAAGTTGGCGCGCGAGTTGTCACGACGAGGCACGGGACGAACGCTCTACATCCTGGACGAGCCGACCACCGGTCTGCACTTCGAGGACACGCGGAAGCTGCTGGACGTGCTGAACAAGCTCGTGGACCAGGGCAACACCGTCGTCGTGATCGAGCACAATCTCGACGTCGTCCGTTCGGCGGATCACCTGATCGATCTCGGACCGGAAGGCGGCGGTGCGGGCGGACAAGTGGTGGCCACAGGTACGCCCGAGGAAGTGGCCGAAAATCCAGCGTCGGCCACTGGCATATTTCTGCATTCGTTGCTGAGACCGTCGTAAAAGGTGTGGTAAACTCGCCACAACATTCCCGATGGATGTTGTTGCGAAGATGCAACACCTCGTAGCACGAAATCGATGATTTTCGTGCTTCCCCCCCGCAACAGACTCACAGGCAAGCAGTTAGGGAATCCTAGAACAATTGCAGAGCTCGGCATTCCGCTTGCTTCTTGGATTAAGCCCCCCAACTACGGCCAGGGAGCTTGATGCACGCACAACGGACACTTCGCCGATCGATCACCTGCGCGGGGATCGGCCTTCACTCAGGCAACAAAGTCACGCTTTCCCTCAAGCCTGCTCCCGTTGACATGGGCATTCGATTCCGCCGGTTCGATCTCGGCGGCCTCGAAGTTCCCGCAACGGTCAGGCACGTCGGCGGCATCAATCACGCCACCGGCCTGAGCCGCGACGCTGTCCGCGTCGATACCGTTGAACATCTGCTGGCGGCCTTCGTCAGCCTGGGCGTCGACAACGTGATCGTCGAGCTGAATTCCCCGGAAGTTCCCATCATGGACGGCAGCGCTGCGCCGTTCATCTACCTGATTCAGGAAGCGGGTCTGAAGCAGCTCACGGCACCGCGGCGCTACATGAAGATCATCCGGCCGATTTCGCTGTCGCGCGGCGATAAGCGGATCGCGCTGTATCCGTCCGACCACTTCAAGATCACGTACAGCATCGCGTTCGATCACCCGCTGCTGCGACACCAATCTCGAACCGTCCGCCTGACGGAGGAATCGTTCGTCGACGAAATCGCACCCGCACGTACGTTCGGGTTTCTCGAAGACGTCGAGATGATGCGCCAGCAGGGACTCGCGCTTGGCGGCTCACTCGAAAACGCGATTGTGATCGGCGATACGGGTGTCCTGAATAACGCCTTGAGATTCGACGACGAGTTCGTTCGTCACAAGATTCTGGACGTTATTGGCGATATGGCTCTCGTGGGTCACCCGATCATCGGGCATCTCGTCGCCCATCGCGGAGGGCACGCCTTGCACACGGAGTTCGCTGCCCGCGTGCTCGACGAAGTCGATGCATGGACGCTCATCGAAGCGCCGGCGAAGCCGTCGGGTGTCCCAGCGGCCGCCGTGTCCATAAAGAGCGCTGCGCCCGCGGTGAACTGAGCCCTTTCTTATTTTCCGTTCGACCCGAAGCTCTTGATCGCCGACGGCTCGTCGGCGTGTATCTCGAGCACGTCCTGCGCACCGGTCATCGTGAGCATCGACTCGACGCGCTTCTGGACGCCCGCGAGCTTGAGGCTGCCGCCTGCCGCCGCCGCCTGGCGATAGAGATCCATCAGACAGCCGATCGTGGCGCTGTCGACATAGGTGACGCTCGACATATCCAGCAGCAACCGGTGCTCGCCCGAGCCGATCAGCGCGGAAATCGTGTTTGCGAACTCTGACAGGAGGGGATAAAGGAGACGCGTCTCATTGACGCGGACGATGGAGACGCCTTGCGAGCGATCGGTGGTCAGATTCATGCTCGCGCAGCGGGCATTGCGGGCGCGACGCGCACACGTGCGCGGTGAGCCATCAATGCGCGCATGATAACATGCCGACGTTCGTGTACCAATCGTTCACGCACACCGATACGGGTCTTGTGTGCGACGGCGTAAGCCTCGAATCGATCGTTGAGCGCGTCGATACGCCTGTCTATGTCTACAGCGCCCGAGCCATTCGCGACGCCTATGGCGCCATCGATGATGCGTTCGCGGCGCATCCGCACCGCATTCATTACGCACTGAAAGCGAATTCGACGCTCGCGATCGTTCGCCTCCTCAGGTCGATCGGCAGTGCATTCGACGCGAACTCCGGCGGTGAGATCGCGGTCGCACTCTGCGCGGGATGTACACCGGCCGACATCGTATTCACCGGAGTCGGCAAGACGCGCGCAGAGCTGGAGCGCGCGATCGCCATTGGCGTCGGCGCGATCAACGCCGAATCGGGCGGTGAGCTCGATCGCATCGCGGCGCTCGCCGCGGCGCAGGGGCGCGAGGCGCGAGTGGCGCTGCGCGTCAATCCGGATATCGACGCTGGCAGTCATCCGAACATCTCAACCGGCCTGAAGATCAACAAGTTCGGCGTGTCGCTCGAGGACGCACGGACGATCTACCGGGAGCGCCGCGGCCGCGCCGGTCTCCGATTCGTCGGAGTCCATGTACACATCGGATCGCAGATCACGACCATCGATCCATTGCAGCGGGCCGCGCGGGCCCTGGCGACTCTCGCGCTCGAGCTTCGCGACGACGGAATCGCGCTGGAGCACGTAGATGTGGGAGGCGGCCTGGGTATCGCATACGAAGGGCGTCCCATCATCAGCGCCGCCGATTATGCCGGGGCAGTGATTCCTGAGGTTCGTCGAACGGGCCTGCCGCTTCTTCTCGAGCCTGGCCGCGCAGTTGTTGGCCATGCTGGCGCGCTCGTCGCCCGCGTCGTCGATACGAAGCGCTATCCAGACGGCCGGCGGTTTGCGGTGCTCGACGCGGGCATGGGCGAGCTCATTCGGCCCGCGTTGTATGGGTCCTATCACCAGATTGCGCCGGTGCGACCACGGCCGTCGCCCCCCGCTCCGTGGGACATCGTCGGGCCAATCTGCGAGAGCAGCGATGTCTTCGCCCGTGATCGAGTACTGCCGCCCCTCGAGGTAGATGATTTGGTGGCGATTCTCGACACCGGCGCTTACGGGTCAGTTATGGCGTCGAACTATAACCGCCACCTCCTGCCGGCCGAGGTGCTCGTTGACGATGGGCAGTGGACGCTGATACGGCGCCGCCAGACCATTGACGACGTCCTGGCGCTGGAACTGTAAGAGTGAAAGGTCTCCTGATCGCGTTCGAGGGACTCGACCAGAGCGGCAAGCAAACGCAGGCCGAACTCTTGCGAGATCGCTTCGTCGGTCAAGGACGCGACGTGAAGCTTCTCTCGTTCCCCGACTACGACACGCCGATTGGCGGCGAGATCGCGAGCGCGCTTCGGGGCGACCGGCACTACGCGGCAGACCTCATGCAGCTTCTATACGTAGCGAATCGCTATGAATGGAGGGATCGGATTGTCGCGGCCCGGAGTCAGGGAACGATCCTGGTTTGCGATCGTTATCTCGCTTCCAGTGTGGCGTACGGCGAAGCGCACGGTCTGGACGCCGCATGGCTCTCAAATATCCAGAAGTACCTTCCTCAACCGGACGTGACAGTCTTGCTCGACATCTCACCGGAGGTATCCGCCCGACGCAAGCAGCGCGACCGCGACCGGTACGAGCGTGACCTGGCGCTGCTGGCCCGGGTTCGCGACAGCTATCTTCGTCAGGCGAGGAGCCAAGGCTGGGTGCGCCTGGACGCAGATCGCGACCGTACCGTCGTCGCCGCCGATGTGTACGCGGCAATCGCGCAATCTCTCGAGGTTGACGCGAACTGACGGATTCCGGCGTATTCGGATTATCGGTGAGCTCGTGAGGAACGCGCTGCGGGCGGCACCGCGCGCGCAACGGTCAGTGCTCGCACCTCACGCGCTCCAGCCTCCAGCAGCACGGCGGCGCAGGCATTCAGCGTCGCGCCGGTCGTGCGCACATCATCGACGAGGACGACGACTCGGTCCGCGAGCCAGGTTTGGCGCGATTTCCGCGTTCCGAACGGTGACAGCGTGAACGCGCCGCTGACGTTTCTCCGGCGCGCCGCGGCGTGAAGTCCGGTTTGAGGCGCTGTAGCGCGACTGCGCCAGAGTGTGCGTGTCATCGGCACACCGAGCTGCACGGCAAGCGCTTCTGCCTGATTGAATCCACGACGCAGTCGACGCCACGGATGGAGCGGCACGGGCACGACACAGTGCGCGTCGGCAAGCAAATCGGCGCCTGCGGTACGCAGCATTGCGGCAAGCGGACGCGCCAGGCTGCGACGGTTGTCGTACTTGAACGCGTGAAGGATGTCGCGCAGCGTCCCTTCGTAGTCGCCGGCCGCGCGGGCGGCGCTGAATAGGTAGCCGCCGCGGCGGCAGCGCGGGCACTCCTCGAGTGCGGTACTGATGATGCGCCACGACGGCAGCGGGTCGCCGCACGTGCGGCAAAACGGCGGAGTCAGCGGTATGACGCCGCTCCAACACGAGGCACAGACGGCACCATCGAGTGGCGCGGTGAGTACTGCTGCGCACGCAGCGCAGCGCGGAGCGAGCGTAATCGTGAGAAGCGCGTCTAGGCCGGCGCGGCAAACTCGTGCCGCTCGGCGTTGCCCCACAAGCGCTCCAGCCCGTAAAACGCGCGGCAGTCGACGCTGAAGATGTGCACGACGAAATCGAAGTAGTCGAGCAGAATCCATTCCGACCTTTCGATCCCTTCGGCGAGCACCGGCCGCTCGCCAAAGTCCTTCCTCAGCGTTTCTTTCACCGCGTCTGCAATGGCCTGGATCTGACGTCCGCTGCCGCCCGTGCAGATTACGAAGTAGTCGGTGAATCCACCGGATTTGCGGAGGTCCAGGACTACGACGTCGGATGCCTTCTTGCCTTGTGCGGCGTGGACCGCTCCTGTGACTTCCTTCGGGAGCCGTGCGGCTCTGCTCACGACGCGCTTCTTCGCGCCGACCAACTTACGCACCGTGGTTCGTGTGAGTGCCATGCAAGTCGTTTTCCACCTGATACAAATGATGTGCGGCAATGTGCCGGGCCACCGCCGACGGCACAAGATCGTCAATCGACTCTCGCGCGGCGAGCCGTTGCCGGATCAGTGTCGATGAAATGGCGCGCGTGTGTGCTTCAACGAGAAACAGGCCGGTCGGGCCGCGCTCCGCGACGTGAGACCCGGGTGGACGCGTCCGCGTACGCAGTTCCGGGGTGCGCGCCAGCGCGCGGTCGAGTGTCGTTCCTGGCCGTGCCACGACCGCAAAATTCGCAAGGTCGAGGACGCCGGGAAATTCGTGCCATGTGGCAATTTCTGCAAACGCGTCAGCTCCGAGGATGAAGAAAAGCTGCGACGCCTCCCATCCGGCGGCGTGCAGACTCCGAAGCGTATCCGACGTATAGGAGTTGCCTTGTCGCAGCAATTCCACATCGGACACGCGGTACGACGGACAGGTGTTCGCGGCGAGCGCCACCATCGCAAACCGGTGAAAACCGCTCGCATGCGGATCGACCGGGCGGTGAGGTGGATCGTGGGAGGGGACGAACAAGATGTCGGTCAATGCCAGCGTCGCGCGTGCCGCGTCCACTGCGTCGAGATGACCGAAGTGAACAGGGTCGAACGTGCCGCCGAGCACACCGAGACGGGTCATGCGCGGCGGGACGCCGGTTCCTCGTGGTCGCGCGTTGGCGCGGTGCCTGATTGGTTTGTAGCCGGCGCCGATTGCGCCGTGCCGAGCTGTCGCCATGTCGCTGCGAGCAGCTGATCGACACCCTCACCCGTGACGCCCGAAATCCGAAAAAACGGAAGCTTCTGACGCGCGACGTACCGCTCGAGTCGTTCGAGCCGTGATCGATCGTCCAGCGCGTCGATTTTATTGGCAGCCACGATTTGTGGCTTCGACGCCACTGCCGGATCGAACAGCTGCAGCTCTTTGACGATGACCTTGAAGTCGTTGACAGGATCCCGGCCGGATGCACCAGACACGTCTACCAGGTGAATCAGCACCTTCGTGCGCTCGATATGTCGCAGAAAGCGATCCCCAAGGCCCTGCCCGCCGTGCGCACCCTCGATGAGGCCAGGCACGTCGGCCACAACAAAGCTGCGATCGTCTCCAAGCGACACGACGCCGAGATTCGGTGTGAGCGTCGTGAACGGGTAGTCGGCGATCTTCGGACGTGCAGCCGATATTCGGGCGATGAGCGTTGACTTGCCGACATTCGGAAAGCCCACGAGTCCGACGTCGGCGAGCAGTTTCAGCTGGAGGCGCAGGTA
>Ga0075421_100006221_pt1 | contig 14534 bp, 11 predicted proteins | sample SoiMetdeltSBSDD5_FD_75292 | JGI IMG/M metagenome (GOLD analysis project Ga0075421, IMG submission 75292) | Bulk soil microbial communities from a Populus tree surrounding site in Tennessee, USA - Soil MetaG P. deltoides SBSDD5 | ecosystem: Environmental > Terrestrial > Soil > Tree plantation...
CGATGCCGGTATCCCTGACTCCCACAGCGACACCGCCCGCGTATCGACGGGAGAAGACGGCGACCGACCCTTGCGACGTATGCCGCACGGCGTTGTCGACGAGATTCGTGAGCACCTGTCGCAACGCGGTGGGGTCGACCCACGCTCGCCTTGCGTCGTCCGCGATTTCCTGGCGCAACTCCAGCGGTTTGCTCCCGCGGATCTGCTCCGCCCAGGACAGCGCTTCGGCAGCGATCGCACCGACATCCGCGTGGACCGGATTGGGCTTCCACCCGCCCGACTCGATGCGGGACAGGTCGAGCAGGTCGTCGACGATTCGCTGCATCCGCTGGGTGTTCGCGAGCAACGTTTCCGCAAACTGTCGCCGTTGATCGGGGGGCAGCGAATCGTCCAACAACGTTTCCGCGAAGCCGCTGATGACCGTGAGCGGCGTCCGCAGCTCGTGCGACGCATTCGCGACGAAGTCGCGCCGCACGGTCTCCACGCGGCGGACGGGCGTCAGGTCGAACACCGCGACCACCGCGCCACCTGCAGGTAGCGGGCGCGCCGTCAGGGCAAGATCACGCCCGCCGATCTGGACTTCATGGGCATCGACCGCATGGCCCGCGAGCGCGGCACCTACCGCCTCACGAAGGCTGCGATCTCGCGGCAGGTTCGAGACGGGGAACGGCACCACCTCTTTGAGGCCAAGCAGATAGCGCGCGCGTTCGTTGACCTTCTCCACCTGCTGTCGCGCGTCGATCGCAATGACGCCCTCGTTCAGAGATTCCGTGAGCGCGACGAGTCGGCCTTCTTCCGCCTCGAGCGCCTCGATCCGGCTGCTCAATTGCTCGGCGAGGCGATGCACGGCACTGGCGAGGTCGCCGACCTCGCCCGGCGCCGCGAGTGATGGGCGCCGCGCGAAGTCTCCGGCCGCGAGCGACTGCGCGACGTCCCGTAGCTCGACGACGGGACGCGCGACGGACCGCGAGAACAGCCACACGAGCGCGAGAGCGAGCAACAGCGCTAATGCGGCGGCCGCAAGCACATCGGCCCGCGCGCGTGCGAACAGCGTCTGAATCGACGCGGCGCTTACCGATACGCGCGCGAAGGACCGACCGGCACGAACCGCGGCGTAGAGCTCCTCGTCCCCCGCCGACGGACTAATGCGGCGCGCGGTGCCATCCCCGGTCCGTGCCGCATCCTGGACCTCGGGTCGCGTTAGGTGGTTCTCGAGTCGCTCGAGCGCGGGCGAGTCGAACTCGGAGTCACCGACGACCCGACCGGTTGAATCGATCAGGGTCACCCGGTGTCCGAGCGCTCGGCCGGCCGCGTTCGCGAGCGAGTCGACCGAGAGTCCTGGATTCCACTGCGCGGCGACGAGTCGTGCCTCGCGCACCAGTTGCTCGGAAATCTCTTCGTAGAATCGCTGGCGCAGTCGCCCGTCGAGGATGGCGACGACGAGGACGACAAGAACGCCGATGATCAGCAGCGATCCGATGAGAAGCCGCTGGGTCAGCTTCATGGCGCCGTGCTTACGCGGGGGAGTGCCACGCCCCCGCCGGCGCGGAGGTCAGGCGCTGCGCGATTGGCCAGCAGCGCGAAGGCGGTACCCGAAGCCTCGAACGGTCTCGATCAGATCCCCCGCGGCACCGAGCTTCGTGCGCAAGCGTTGGACGTGCATGTCCACGGTGCGGGTCTGGATGTCCGGTGCCGCTTCCCATACAGTCTCGAGCAGGTGGCCACGCGCCTGCACACGTCCCCGCCGTTCGGCGAGCATCACGAGCAGGCGGTACTCCGTCGGCGTAAGCTCGACTTCGTGGCCGTCCACCGCAACGCGGTGGGCGCCCCGGTCGATTTGCAGCGGGCCAATTCGCAGCACGTCGGCCGCGGGCTGCGGCGCCTGTGCGACGCGTCGCAGGATGGCCGCGATGCGCAGCACGAGCTCCTGTGGGCTGAACGGCTTGGTGAGGTAGTCGTCGGCGCCAAGGGAAAGCCCGCGGATTCGGTCCTGCTCTTCCTTGCGCGCGGTCAGCATCAGCACGGCCACATCGCGCGTGGCGTCGTCCGCGCGAAGCTGTTCGAGCACCTCGTACCCCGACATCCCCGGGAGCATGAGGTCCAGCACGACGAGTACCGGGTGCTCCTGACGCGCTTGCGCGATTGCATCGCCACCGTTTGCGGCGGTGGAAACGCGATAGCCCGCCTTCACGAGGTGGAACGAGATGAGCGCGGCAATGTCCGGCTCGTCCTCCACCACGAGCAATCGCTCGCCGTTCGCGACCATCTGGCTTCCGTGCGTCACGCGTGGCGCTCCCGCAGTCTGTGCTGAATCTTCGCGACGATCATCTCGATCGCAATCGTGTTGTGCCCTCCACGCGGTACGATGACATCGGCGTACCGCTTGCTCGGCTCGACGAACTGGAGATGCATGGGCTGTACGGTCTCCAGATACTGCGCGATTACTTCGTCCAGCTTCCGGCCCCGCTTGTTCACGTCACGGCGCAACCGGCGGATCAGGCGAATGTCGGCATCTGCATCGACGAACACCTTCACATCACACAGGGCCCGCGTTCGTTCGTCGGCAAAGAGCAGGATCCCGTCGAGCACCAGCACGTCCGCCGGATTCACCCGCTCCGTGCGCGCACTGCGCGTGTGCGTCACGAAGTCGTACACCGGCTTGTCGACCGATCGCCCCGCGCTGAGCTCGTTCACCTGCGCCGCCATCAGCTCCGTGTCGAAGGCGTCCGGGTGATCCCAGTTCACTCGCTTCCGCTCCTCCATCGGGAGGTGCGCGAAATTGCGGTAATAGGCGTCCATGTCGAGATACGCGACCGACGATCCGGACAGCGCCTCCGCGACCTTCCGCGCCACCGTGCTCTTCCCCGAACCGGATCCGCCCGCGATCCCGATGACGAGCGGTTTGACGTACGGGCGTTCAGCTCGCTCCGCGTTCGTAGTCGCGTGTGACGTTCGCGCGGCGACGGCGGAAAGAGAAGCGGTGACACCGTCACGGTTCTGTATCGGCGCTTCATGCCGCGTGGATCCGACGGCGTCGCTGGTGTGGGTTGGGACAGCGGCGGGTTCGCTGGGCATTGACCAAAGCTTGCCGCTTGGGGGAAGGGTTCGTCAATCACGCCGCGTCTGACGACGAGACACCGCTGATTCATTCACACAAGTGCTCGCTGTACCTTTGTGCCATGTCACGCACCTCGATCGCCGCCGCTTTCCGAATGGTCCGTCTATGGACACTCGCGGCTATCACCGCCTGTGCCCGAGGCGCACCCACCACGGACGTACGACAGACGGTGGACCTCGTCGTGGCCGCCACGACGGACGTACATGGCCGCGTCATCGGCTGGGACTATTACGCGGGAACCGCCGACTCGTTGCGAGGCCTCGCGCGCGCGGCGACGATCATCGACTCGCTCCGCGCCGCCAGCCCTGGCGGGCTCATCCTGGTCGACGCCGGCGATTTGCTCCAGGGGAACCCGCTCGCGTTCGTTGCCGCACGCGTCGACACCGCGCGTCCCAACCCGATCATCACCGCGATGAATGTGATGCGTTACGACGCAGCGGCGATCGGCAACCACGAGTTCAACTACGGTCTCGCGACGTTGGGGCGCGCGATTCGTGAGGCGTCGTTCCCGTTCCTCGCCGCGAACGCGTTCCTTGCGAACGGCACGCGCGCCTACCCCGCGTACCTCATGCTCCGGCGTGGCGATGTCCGGGTCGCGATCGTTGGTGCCACGAATCCCGGTGCGATGCTCTGGGATCGGGAAAACCTGCGCGGGCGGATCGTGCTCCGCGACATCGTCACCGAAGTCCGGCGCGCCGTCGAGGAAGCGCGGGGCAAAGGTGCAGATGTGATCGTCGTGACCCTGCACTCAGGGCTGGACGAGCCGTCATCGTACGATACGGTGACGACTGGCGTCCCGAGTGAGAACGTCGCGGCGCGTGTCGCGCGAGAGGTCCCTGGTGTGGATCTCATCGTCTTCGGCCACTCGCATCAGGAGCGCGCGGATACCGTCATCGGGTCTACCCGGCTGTTGCAGCCGAGGAATTGGGCGACGAGTGTAGGCGTCGCGCACCTTGGCCTCGAGCGTGCTGGCGGGAAGTGGCGCGTGGCGCGGAGTACCGGCACTATCATAAGGGCTGCAGGCCACGCGGAAAGTCCTGCCGTGGCGCAGGCCGTGGCGTCCTCACATGCCGCGACAACGGCGTATGTGAATCGCGCGGTTGGCACGACACCGGTCGCCTGGCGTGCCGACTCCGCGCGAGTCCGCGATACACCGCTCATCGACTTCATCCTCGAGGTACAGCGGCGGACTGCCGGAACCGACCTCGCGTCTACCGCGGCGTTCTCTCTGGAGGCGTCGCTCGATGCCGGGCCCATCACGGTCGCGGAGCTTGCGCGGCTCTACCCATACGACAACACACTCCGCGCGATCCGCATCTCGGGACGCCAGCTTCGTGAGTACCTCGAATACAGCTCGAGATACTACCGCACATTTGTGGGCGACACCGGGCGTTCGGTTCCCGTCGTGGACCCGCGCGTGCCCGGATACAACTACGACATCGTCGCTGGCGCGGACTACGTGCTCGACCTCTCGCGTCGGGTCGGATCGCGCGTGACCTCGCTCGCGGTGAAAGGAAAGCCGGTGGCGGACACCGACACGTTCTCGCTTGCCCTCAACAACTATCGTCAGACGGGTGGTGGCGGCTTCGCGATGCTCCACGGCGCGCCGGTCGTGTATGATCGCCAGGAAGAGCTCCGACAGCTGTTGATCGACGAGGTGGTGCGCCGCCGCACGATCACACACCAGGATTACTTCCAACCGAACTGGCGACTCGAGCCTCCCGAAGCCGCAGCCGCGGCATATGACGTCATGCGTCGCGACCAGACCGAACGCATGGGCGGCCCCGGTCGCTCAGCGGGTGCGCCACGTCCGAACCCGACGCCGCTTCCATCGCCCACCGCGCGCACGTTGCGGGTCATTGCAACGAACGACTTTCACGGCGCCTTCGAAGCTCGAGCCGACAGTGCGAGAGTGCGGCGTGGCGGCGCCGCTCACGTCGCGACGGTCATCGGTCGTGCGCGCGCCGAGTGCGTGGCGCGAGGGAACTGCGAGAGCATTCTGCTGGATGGCGGGGACATGTTTCAGGGGACGCTGCCGTCAAACAGGACGTATGGCGCGAGCGTCGTCCAGCTCTACAACCGCCTGGGCTACGCGGCGGCTGCGCTCGGCAACCATGAGTGGGACTGGGGGCAGGACTCCCTTCGTGCTCGCATGCGCGAAGCGCGATACCCGATCCTTGCCGCGAACGTACGGTTCGCCGACGGTCGAGACGTTGATTGGGTTCCGGACGACACGCTGCTCACCGCTGGAGCACTCAAAGTTGGCGTTATCGGCGTAACGACTGTGGAGACGCCACAGACGACCATGCCGGTGACTGTGGCCGGCCTGCGCTTCCCCGATGCTGCGCCGATCGTGAACGAGAAAGCGCGCGCGTTGAGGGCGCGTGGCGCGGACGCGGTAATCATCGTTGCGCACGCCGGTGGCTTCTGCCGTCGGGATTCCGGGGGTCAGCCTGTCTGCGAGGGAGAGATTCTTCGGCTCGCCCAGAACGTCCACGAGCGCGTTGACGCGATCGTCGCCGGCCACACCCACTCGACCATGACGACACGCGTCAATGGTATCCCGATCGTGCAGCCCGGGTCGAGCGGTCGCGCCGTCGGGGTCGTCGACATCCCGTTAGGCGGTGGTGAGGCGTCGGTGGCGGTGCGAACCGTTGTCGCCGACTCTGTTCCCGCCGATCCGGCCGTCGACTCACTCGTGACGCGCATGGTCGCGGCAGTTGCGGCCGAGGTGGGACGGCCGCTGGCCCAGATCGCGGAGCCACTTCGCCGATCGGGACGCGAGTTTGCGCTCGGACATCTCATCGCCGACGCCCAGCGCGCCGCCGGGAAGGCCGACGTCGCGGTGATGAACAACGGGGGCATTCGCGCCGACCTCGCAGCGGGACAGGCCACGTACGGCAGCTTCTTCGAGGTGCATCCGTTCGGCAACACGCTTTACCGGTTGACCGTGGCGGGACGCGATCTCCGCGCGTACCTCGAGCGGCTCGTCAGCCGCGATGAACCGAACGCGCACGTGAGTGGCGTCCGGATCGTGTACGCACCAGCGAAAGCCGTTGGCTCGCGACTGGTCTCGGTGACGATGGCGGATGGCCGCCCGCTACGCGACGACGCGACCTATACGCTCGTGTTCTCGAACTTCCTGCTCACCGGTGGCGACGGGCTCGGCCTCGGCGATGCTGCATTGAAGACGGAAGCGCTGAACATCACGGACATCGATGCGCTCATCGCCTACGTCCATGCACAGCGACAGCCGCTGCGGGTACCCTTCGAGCCGCGATTCGTCGCGGCACTCCCCTGATCTGACTTGGAATGCGTGTCTACGTGAACGCCGTACCGCTCGACGTCCCCGACGGGTCCACGGCGCTCGATGCCGTCCGGGCGTGGAATGCGTCGGCCGCCGACGCCGTCGCCGTGGGCGACAAGGTGCTTGCTGACAGCCGCGGCCTCCCGGCCTCGCCGGACACGCCGCTGCACGGCGGCGCCATCTTCCGCGTCTTGCCGGCCCGCCGCCGCCAGGACGCCGAAGAACCGAGCGACTGAACCCGATCGATGTCACCATTTCCTGACCGGGCGTTGCTCCGGCGGCTCCCGAAGGCGGAGCTGCACTGCCACCTCGACGGTTCCGTGAGGCCGGAGACGCTCCTCGAGCTGGCGCGCGAACATCGGGTCCCAATGCCGGCGAACGATGCGGAGGCCCTTCGCGACTTCATGATCGTGCGCGACGCGCAGAACCTCGAAGACTACCTGACGCGCTTCGACATCACACTCTCGGTGATGCAGACAGCCGACGCGCTCGACCGCATCGCGTACGAGCTCGCCGAAGATGCGGCCGCCGAGGGCGTCCGCTACATCGAGATCCGGTATTCCCCGGTCCTCAATACGCGCCACGATCTCTCGTTAGGTGAGACCGTCGAGGCGCCGCTTCGCGGACTGGAGCGTGCGCGGCGTGACCACGGCATCGTCGCGCGGTTGATCGTCTGCGCCCTTCGGAACCTGTCCCCTGGCATCTCGCTCGAGCTGGCGCGCCTCGCCGTCGCCTACCGAGGCCGCGGCGTCGTCGGATTCGACCTGGCTGGTGGAGAGCGTGGCCATCCGGCGTCCGATCACGCGCTCGCGTTCGCCTACGCGCAGGACCACGGCCTGCGATGTACCTGTCACGCCGGTGAAGGGGCAGGGGCGGACTCGGTGCGCGAAGCGGTGTACGCGTGCCGGGCGCATCGGCTCGGGCACGCGACGCGGCTCATCGAGGACGCCGCGTTGACGGAGTATGTGAACGAGCAGCGCATCGCTCTGGAGATTTGCCTTACGAGCAACGTCCAGACGCGCGCCACCTCGTCGTACGAGACGCACCCGCTGCGCCGGTATTTCGAGGCCGGACTGAACGTCGTGCTGAACACCGACAATCGCCTCATGAGCGGCACGACGCTGACGGACGAGTACGTGCACGCCGCAGACCATCTCGACTTCACGTTCGACGAGCTTGCCGCGATCGCAATGAACGGCTTCGAGAGCGCGTTCCTGCCGCCGGACGAGCGGGCCGCACTCATCGAACGAGCGGCGACGGACATCGCGGCGTTGCGAGACGCCCGCGCATGACCGCCGAGTCGGAGCTCGAGTACGGTAGAGAGGCGGCCGCGCGAGCCGCGGCGGCGGTCGCGGCTCGCCTCGGCGGCGAGTCTCCGGAGGTCGGGCTGATTCTCGGTTCCGGGCTCGGCGGAATTGTTGATCGGTTCGACCACGCGCGCCGCGTTTCGTACGGCGATATCCCGGGCTTTCCCACGACCACTGTGGTGGGCCACCCCGGCGTGCTGGTCGCCGGAGCGCTGGCCGGCCGTCCGGCCGTTGCACTCGCGGGCCGCTTTCACATGTACGAGGGGCACTCGGCCGCCATGGCCGCGTTCCCGGTGCGAGTGCTTGCCGCGTTAGGCGTCCGCATCCTGTTCGTGTCGAACGCGGCCGGCGGCGTCCGGCGGACGTTCCGGCCCGGTGATCTCATGGTCATCGCCGACCACGCGAACCTCACCGGGCGGAACCCGTTGTTCGGTCCTGTGCAGCCGGGAGACACGCGGTTTCCCGACATGTCATCGCCCTACGACCCGGAGTTGCGTGCTGCGCTGCACCAGGCGGGAGGGCGAGCCGGAGTGCCGCTGGTCGATGGTGTGTATGGCTGGACGCTAGGCCCTGCCTACGAGACGCCCGCGGAAGTGCGGATGTTCGAGCGTCTAGGGTTGGACGCCGTCGGCATGTCCACGGTGCCGGAGGTCATCGCCGCGCGCGCGGCCGGGCTGCGCGTGGCGGGCTTGAGCTGCGTGACGAACCTCGCTTGCGGCATCACCACGGCGCCCGTCGCCCATGACGAGGTTCTCGAGGTCACGCGGGCCGCCGCCGGCCGCTTCGAGGCCGTGGTGATGGAGTGGGTGCGTAACCTCTAGCGACCCGCCCTCGTGGCCGCCGGTGGTGGAGGCAGCGACCGAACGCGCTGCTTGAACGCCTGGAAGCTCCGACTGTCCTTCGTCAGCCCGTTGAGGATCGCAGGGTTGATCTGGGCGATCTGCGCTTCCGTCTGACGGATGCGGTTTTCTTCCAGCGGGTGTGTCGCGAACCACGAGTCCACAGACGACGGCGAGCGCTGCCGCTCGTCCAACAGAATCCGGAACATCTCCGGAATGCCTCGCGGATCGATCCCCGCGCGAACCACGTTCTTCACACCCTCCGCATCCGCTTCGTTCTCGTCATCGCGGCTGAACTTCGCGAACAGCGCACTGCCGCCCACGTTGATGGCCGCCGCGGTCGCCTGGTTGTTACAGACGTTCGTCAGCACGCACGCGAGCGTGACGCCGAGGTTCGCCCCTTGAGCCTTTTCCATCTGCGCGATGGAGTGGCGCCGCACGACATGGCCGATTTCGTGGCCAAGCACGCCTGCAAGCTGGCTCATGGTGCGCGCGCGGTCGATGAGGCCGCGATTGACGTAGACATACCCGCCCGGCACGGCGAACGCGTTGACTTCCGCGGCGTTGACCACGAAGAACTGCCAGTTGAGGTCGCGGTCGTCGGCAAGCCTCGCGATGGAATCGCCGAGCACGTTGATGTACCGAACGACTTCTGGGTCTTGCACGATCGGCAACTGCGCGTTGATCTGCTGCGCGTACTCGGTACCCATTTGGACTTCCTGCTGGGTCGAGATCGCGCACCCGGCCACCAGCGCTGCGAGTGCCAACCCACCGAGTGTACGTTTCATCCTTCGCTCCTTACCTAGATTTGCCCCGCCGACTGGGAGGGCAAGTCGCATTCCATTCGGCACGGTCTCCCAAAGCGTTGCGACTCCTTAGTTTAGCGCGCGACCTTCGCCGCAGAAAGGCGCGAGAGAACACTGCACTGTTCACTATTGAGGGCACTCGCGCGGTGGAAGAGCTTGCCGCGTCGTCGCTCGATATCCTGGGCGTGCTCACGTCGCCGCAGCTTCATGCGAACCCGCGCGGGGCGGCGCTGCGAGATGATCTCGCCCGACGCGGAGTCGATGTCAGGGAAGTTAGTATCGCCGAGTTCGACAGCGCTGCCGACACGGATTCTCCACAGGGAATCCTGGCGATCGCGGCCATCCCGAACCGTTCCCTCGACGAGCACGGTGCGACGACGTCTGCGCGAATCCTGGTGCTCGACGCGGTTCAGGACCCGGGGAACGTCGGCACTCTCATCCGCACGGCGGCCGCGCTTGGTGCCAGCGTCACGGTCGGCCTTCCGGGGACCGTTGACCTGTGGAACGCGAAAGTCGTCCGTAGCGCAATGGGCGCCCATTTTCGCCACCCGGCGGTGCATTGCACCTGGGACGAGCTCGAGGAGTTCCTCGCGCGTACGGAAACTCCCCTGTGGGGCGCCGATGCGCATGGCATTGCCCTCGATGACACTGCACCCCCGCTGCGCATCGCCCTCGCTGTCGGCAACGAAGGGAGCGGACTTTCTGCGCACGTCCGGGAGGCGTCGGCGCGTTTGGTCTCGCTCCCGCTCGCGCCAGGCGTAGAGTCGCTGAATGTCGCCGTTGCCGCGGGTATTCTCCTGTACCAGCTGCGTCCATGACCCTCTGGCTCGAGCTCGTGCTCGCGTTCGTCATCGGTGCATGCGTGGGGTCGTTTCTCAACGTCTGCATCACGCGTTGGCCAAGCGACCTGTCGGTCATCTCGCCGCGATCGCGATGCCCAAAGTGCGAACGTCCCATCGGGGCATTGGAGAACGTGCCGATTCTGAGCTGGTTGGTGCTCCGCGGTCGTTGTCGTGGCTGCTCCCAACGCATCTCGATTCTTTACCCGACCATTGAGCTCGTGACGGCGCTCGGCTGGGTCGCTGCGTTCAGCGCATTTGGTCCGACGTTCACCGGTGTGCGCGTCGCGGTGCTCGGAACGATACTGCTGGGTATCGCGGTTACCGACGCACGTCACTACCTGATTCCTGATGGCTTCACGGTATTCGGGCTCGTCTGGGTGTTCGTGACGGCGCTCGCCGGTACGATGCTCAATCAACCATCGCCGTTCGCGGACCCGTACAACGCGATGATCGGTGCGTGTACAGGCGCCGGCGCGATCGCCATCGCTGGATGGCTCGGTGAGGTCGCACTCAAGCGCGAAGCGATGGGCTTCGGTGACGTGACGCTCATGGCCGTGATCGGTGCCGCGGTCGGCCCGGGGCGCGCGCTGCTGGTCGTATTTGTTGGCGCGGTCATCGGCGTGGTCGCATTCCTTGGCGTTGTGTATCCGCTCGCGCGCGTGCGGCGCACGAGCCAGGCGCCGCAACTGGACCTCGCGCTCGGAGACGCACCGGTCGGCCTGCCGAACGTTCCGTTCGGAGTATTCCTTGCGCCCGCCGCGCTCGCCACTTTGCTTTGGGGGTATGACCTCATCGGCTGGTACGCCAGCCGCGTGGCTGGGTGACGACGGAACGTCTCGTTGAGCGAGCGTGACCGGTCCGGCATCCCGGCGAAGCCGGCCACCCGTGCCCACCCGAGGGGCGCCCGGTTCGATGACGAAGCGCCTGGCACGCGGCGCAGGTCGTCGGCCACACGATGGTCGCTCGCATTCTCCGACGCTGACACATGGCACCCCGTTCTTCTGATGGCGTTCTCGCGCGCTTCGCGCGCGACCTCACGGCCGATGCCCGCGACGGCCGCCTCGAGCCCGTGCGCTGTCGCGCGGAAGAGATCTCGCGCGTCATCGACATCCTGTTGCGGCATGGCAAGAACAATCCGGCGCTCGTCGGGCCGGCGGGTGTGGGAAAGACGGCCATCGTGGAGGGACTCGCTCAACGCCTCGTGGCTGGCGATGTCCCGCTGTCGCTTCGCGGCACGCGCGTCCTCGCCGTGGACCATGTGTCGTTGCTCGCGGGCACGACGTACCGCGGCGACTACGAGGAGCGGATTCGTCGCCTCGTCGCCGAAACGAGTGCTTCGCCCGACGTGATCCTGTTCATCGATGAGCTGCACAACCTCATCGGCCAGGGGACGGCGCTCGGCGTCGCGATGGATGCGGGCAACATGCTCAAGCCGGCGCTGGTGCGCGGGGACTTCCGCGTGATTGGCGCGACGACGAACGACGAGTACGAGCGGTGGGTGTGCGGCGACCCTGCATTGGAGCGGCGATTCCAGCGCGTGCTGGTGCGTGAGCTCTCGGCGGACGAGACACTCGACATTCTGCGGGCGCGGCTGGAGCGACTCGAGCGGCATCACAACGTCGTCATCACCGACAGTGCGGTGCGCGCGGCGGTAGAGCTCACTGACCGCTACGAGACGGATCGCATGCGCCCGGATCGTGCGATCGACGCGCTGGACGAGGCGTGCGCGCACGCCCACGCCATCGCCGTGTACTCCGCGACGGCGCAGGACTTCATCAAGCGACGGCGCGCGCTCTTGAATGCGCGGCCCGAGCGCAAAGGTGAGCGGACCGCGACGCCGCAGCCGGAGCCGCCGTTGGATTCGCACAGCGATGAGTACGAGGACGACCCGCTCGAACGCATGGCCCGCGACGGGTTCGCGGCACTGGAGCGGTTCGGCGCGGAGATCGAGGCCATCTTCGTCCCGCCGAACGGATCACGCGAGCCTGCGGCGGCCCCCGCCAACGGTGCCGCGACCACGACGCCTCCACAGGCCGCGCCGGCTCACGACCCGCGGGCGCGTCCGCAGGCAGTCTCGCTCCCGGAGCTGGACGCCGAGTTGCATCGCGTGCTGGTGGAGGAGGGAATCGTCGTTCGGGGACACGACGTCGCTCGTGTCGTCAAGCTGGCCACCTCAAAGGACGTCACATGGACGGAGTAAGACGCGTTAGGCTGCCGGCACTGCTCGCCGCGGTGTGGGCTGTCGGTGTGCTCGGCGCATGCTCGCGTGATGCCGGTGGTTCGGCTTCCGCCGCGGGTCCCTACGCCAAGGAAGTGGGCGACGCCGTGCCGCGGATCGAGAAGGCCATCGGCCTCAAATTCAAGACACCACCGAAGGTGGAGCGGCGCTCGAAGGACGAGGTGCGTGAGTTCCTGACGCGCAAGTTCAACGAGTCGATGCCGGCGGCGGAGATCTCGGGCATCGAACGGACGTATCGGCGCTTCGGGCTCATCCCAGACACGTTGCAGCTCCGGCCCTTCATGCTGGAGCTGCTGACGGAACAAGTGGTGGGCTACTACGACCCGGCGACGAAGGTGCTCTATGTCGTGGACGGCGCGCCGGCGGAGATGGTGAACGTCACCGTCGCGCACGAGCTCGTGCACGCGCTCCAGGATCAGTACATCAACCTCGACTCGATCCAGAAGGCGACGGGCGACAACGACCGACAGGTGGCGGCGCAGGCCGTCATCGAGGGACAGGCCACGTTCGAGCAGGTGCAGGCCATGGTCGGCTCGAGCAACCTGGCGGCGGCGCTGCCGGGCGGCTGGGAGCGCATCCGCGACATGATTCGCGAGTCACAGAGCACGATGCCGGTCTTCTCGTCGGCGCCGATGATCATTCAGGAGACGCTCATCTTCCCGTACCTGAGCGGCGCGGAGTTCATGCGGCGCTTCGAGGAAGCGAACCCGGGCGGCGTCCCGTTCGACACGATGCCGAGATCGACCGAGCAGATCATTCATTCGGACGCGTACGGTGCCTCGCCGGATCCCCCGACGCGTGTGACGCTGCCGCCACTCGAATTGGGCGCCCGTGCGATCTACCAGAATAACTTCGGCGAGTTCGAGACGCGGCTCTTTCTGTTCCACCATCTGCAGGAACAGAACTCCGCGATCCGCGGGGCCGCGGGCTGGGACGGTGATCGCTACGTGTTGTTCGAGAACGCGGGTGGCGAAGGCATCGCGTGGGTCACCGTCTGGGACTCGAAGATCGATGCCGGCGAGTTCTATGACCTGCTGGACACGTCGATCCTGAAGCGCCACCGCGACGCGAAGCCCAAGTCGGCGACCACCGAGCAACGCGTGTACGATGTTGGCGGACGCACGATGCAGATCAGCACGGCGGAAGTGAACGGCCGTCCGGTGGTGCTGTTCGTCGACGTACCGACGGGCGCGCCGACGAACGTCGTCGATCTCTCGAAAGTGACACTCCAGTAACTCAGTCTGCCGGCACCGCTTCGGCCTCGGCCGCCGGCCGATCCGCGGTTGGCGGGGACTCCGCAGCCACGTGGTCCGCGAGTGCCGGCTCCGGGGCGGGCAGGAGCGCCAGGCGCAGCACCTCGTCCATTGTCGAGACGAACGTGAACGCCATGTTGGCCCGGACCTCCTTCGGCACGTCACGGAGGTCCTTTTCGTTCCCCTTCGGCATGATCACTTCGCGAAGGCCCGCGCGATAGGCGGCCAGCGTCTTTTCCTTCACGCCGCCGATCTCGAGCACCTTTCCGCGCAGCGTGACTTCGCCGGTCATGGCGACGTCCCGCCGCACCGGGCGGCGGCTCAGCACACTCGCGATCGCGAGCGTCACGGCGATGCCCGCGCTCGGACCGTCTTTCGGGATCGCGCCGGCCGGGAAGTGGATGTGCAGGTCGCTCTCCCGGAACTCCTGTTCCGGAATCTCGAGGAGCTTCGCGCGCGACCGCACGAACGACAGGGCGGCGTCCACCGACTCGCGCATCACATCGCCGAGCTGGCCCGTCACCGTTAGGCGGCCAGTGCCCGGCATGCGCAGCGCCTCGATCAGCATCAGGTCACCGCCGGTTGACGTCCACGCCAGCCCGGTGACCACACCGATCTCGGGTTCCTTCTCGGCCTCCTCCATCGCGTAACGGGGGGCGCCGAGTATTTCCTCCACTCGCGCGTTGTCGATGATCCATGCGCCTTCCTCTCCTTCGGCCTTCCGCCGCGCGCGCTTGCGCATGATCGACGCCATATTCCGCTCGAAGTTGCGCAGTCCCGCCTCGCGTGAATAGCGACTGGAGATGAAGCCGAGGACTTCGTC
>Ga0075421_100006222_pt1 | contig 14533 bp, 15 predicted proteins | sample SoiMetdeltSBSDD5_FD_75292 | JGI IMG/M metagenome (GOLD analysis project Ga0075421, IMG submission 75292) | Bulk soil microbial communities from a Populus tree surrounding site in Tennessee, USA - Soil MetaG P. deltoides SBSDD5 | ecosystem: Environmental > Terrestrial > Soil > Tree plantation...
CGCCGCTGTGGACACCCTGGGGAAAAGGCTTCAAGGGCGTTGCCCTCCGGTCGGCCCTCGGGCCGCCCTCCGTGCAACGCCCCGCCCTCGCCTCCTACACCACGCCTCGGGACGCCAACGCTGGCCGCGACGGTCAACACTTAGTCGGGACTGTATAACCGCAGCGGTATTCTCCCGCTTGCTGAGCCCGGCGAGGCTCGCGGCGAGGCCCGAATTCGGTTCAGCCACAGCACGCGATCGTCATCTCTGTAAACCGGCCTTTAATCACAAAGTGCGATCGAAGGTGCCATCCCCGCAGTCTACGAGGACCTACAATGGCGCGCGATATGACCGTGACCCTAGAAATTCGCGGCGTTCCTGACGGCAAGTGGGACCAGGACGTTATCGAGGCACTCAAAGAGCGACTTGTGGCCGGGTCAACGGACCAGCAGGCACCGTGGACCGACTGGGAGGCGAGGGTCGTTCGCGGGATCGTCCGATTAGACTCCGACGGGACACCTCGCCGCTTTAGGTCGTGATGCTATTGTTGCTTCGTAACCGGTGGCGCACGCGACTGCGAAGTGCGCGACACGTTGCCAAGACACCCCCGCGACAAGACGACGCGGGGCACACAATCAGCGTTGGAAGGCGCCGCGGAATCTGCGCTTCATCGCGCCACGACGGCCGACGCTCTGCCGGATGACATCGGCGCGCCGCGGGCGCTGATCCTGGCCGACACGCTCGCCAAGCTCGTCAACCTGTGGCCGGCATCGCGAATCAACCAGCTCATGCCGTGGGCCTACGTAAGCGGTGGCGTGTCCCCACGTTCCGCGTGGCGTGCGCCGTGGGCATGATGCCGGCCATGAGCAGGTACCGTTTTGACCATAGCGTTGACCGTAATGACGACACCAAGGAGGTGTTGGCGTCGGCGCGTTTGCGGCGGATCGAGATGATCACGGGTGTGGAGCGTCGGCGCAAGTGGTCGGCCGGGGAGAAGGCGGAGATCGTCGCCGAGAGCCTGGCAGGGGGCGTCGTCGTCTCGGAGGTGGCACGCCGGTACGGCCTCAGTCCGCAGCAACTGTTCGGTTGGCGTGCGCGCTTGCGCGACGGTGTGGCGAGCTCGGCGCCATCGTCCGATATAACGCCGGCCTTTTTGCCAGCCATCGTGGAGCACGATCCGCCCCCGGCTGCACGGGCCTCGCCGGCAGCGGTGGTGGCGATGGGCCCGACTTGCGCCGAGCCGGCACCGATCAAGATCGCGCTGGGACAGGTTATCGTGCGCGTGCGCGCCGACGCCGATCCGCGGGCTGCCGCCCGAACTGCGCCGGCGTGCGCGCCAGGACCGCTCCAAGACCATCGTCGAGGCACTCAGGCCCTGGTTCGAGCCGAGCCTTGCAGCTGTGCCCAAGGGCGGCAAGATCGGCGAGGCGCTGGCCTACGGGCTCAACCACTGGGACGGCCTCACGCGGTACCTCGACGACGGCCGCATCGAGATCGAGCGCTCGATCCGCGGCCTCGCGATCAACCGCGAGAATGCCCTCTTCGCCGGCCACGACCTCGGCGCCGGGAACTGGGCGACGATCGCCTCGCTCGTGGAGACCTGCAAACTGAACGCCGTCGACCCACTCGCCTGGGTGACCGACGTGTTCACCAAGCTCGTCAACCTGTGGCCCGCATCCCGCATCGACGAGCTGATGCCCTGGGCCTACGCCGCCAGGCGCCCCTGACACCCTGTGCAGGTGGGGTGGTTCGACCGCTTACGGCCTACGCGTCTCAGCGCACGTGAGATGCCATCAACGTGGGGTGGCTCTACCGCTTACGTTGCTTCTCACGGGCGGGATGCTGGATCGCGCGGGGGATATGTTCATTGTGTTCGTCGTTGAGGTCGCCCAGGGCAACGCATCCCCTAAGCAGTAGTCGTCTAACGTGTCGCGGAGCAGTCTATGTTCTAGGCGTGCAGGAGCCTGCCTGGACGTTTGTCCGCCTTGGTGACCATACGAGGAAAGTGCGGTCAGTTGCAGACGCCGATCTAATGTCGGTGCGCGGTCAACGAAGCCGCTTAACAGCCGGTTTTTGCTGGAGTAACCAATCCAAAAAGGTTCCCGAGAGGATCGCTGACGATGACGATGCGATCTCCCTCGGCCGTCGTGGCAACCGGCCTAATGACCTTACCACCCTTCTCTTCAACTTTGGTGACAGCCGAATCCACGTCTTGCACGTGGATATACATGAACCAGCCCGCACCGGGATGTGCCGCGTCTCTGTGGCCTGATTTGATGAGACCCGCCGCTTCCTGCGAACCGTCCATAAACAGGACATAGCGATCTTCCAAGGTGCGCGGTGGCAGCCTTGTGTTCTCGGGATCCACCGCCCTGATCGTCCAACCAATCACATCGGCATAGAAGGCGATCAACTTGTCGGAGTCCGTTGCCAAGAGCTCGTTCCACCACACGTAACCCGGCCGGGAGCACGGGGGCGTTGCCGGGGTCGCCGATTCGAGCATCGCTTGGCCCCCTCCGTTCTCAGCGCAAACAAACACGAATACGCTAGCAAGCGCTACGGATTTCATCGTCCTGCTAAGGGCTTCACCCTTCGAGCCGCAACGCGTTCCAACTGAGGAACGAGGGTTGTCTGGTTTGGGCCTCATATCGACCTCCGCTGGACGAGATGCAGCAACGCGAGACGAAGCATGGAAGGCAAGACCGTGCCCTGGCCAAGTCCCAGATTATTGTTACTAGTCCAAGGCATCATGGGCCACTATCGGCCTAGCGTAGGGTGAAGTCAGACTTAAAGATACAAGGATTTCGGCTGCTCGGTATCGATTCGGAAATGCCGTACCAGCATTACCAGGAAATAGAAAGACGCGATGCCAGCAAACTTCTGGTACAAGCTTCGGCCTGGGCGAGCTGCCACAGTCAAGATCGGATTTTTCTTCTATCTTCCGGACTGTTTCGAACCTTCGCCGTGCAATCGGCGCTCGAAATGCAAAGACCGCCGTGATGGGCGCCATGCGGATCACGCACGCGGACTGACTCCCTGTTCGACCCTCGCGGGAGCCGGCACAGAGGCCGCAACCGGAGTTGCCTCGAGCGCCGCAGTCGTTATCTGCTCGCAAGGTATTCCCGTCCAACGAGTGAACGCGGACAGCGTTTCGCCTTTCATAAGCACCGATAGGGGTCCGAGGTGTGCCCCCCGCCGCATCGCCGTACCGTACAGCACGACCGCCATGTTCCCGACAGTGCAGCCTTCACCGATGCAGAGATGGTCCGCCTTCAGAATGCGATCCTCGAAAAGGTGCGTTTGAACCGTCGCCCCCAGATTGAGAGCCGTTAGGTCGCCAACCTCGACAAGGTCGAACTCCGAGAACAATGTGGTCTCGATGAAGCACCATTTGCCGATCTTGCAGCCCATCATCCTGAGGCAGGGCGCGATGAAGGGGGTGCCCATCATCGGCGACATGGCGGGGGCGGCGATGCTCTCGTAGACGCCGTTGACGAACTCATTGATCCATACGAACGGGCACCAGAGCGGCTTCACGGTAGGCTCGAATCTTCCGATGGCAAGCCATTTTATCGCTGTTGTGAGGCCAATGGCCAGGAAGGCGAGGGCGAGAGCTGCGAGAGGGACGCACGCTATCACGGCCCACAATGCCACCGTCCGATAGCCGGCCACCAAGTACGCGGTGAAGGCGATGAGACAGCCCACGCTAATGAGCCCGGGGGTCAGTATCCGCATGGCATCAATGATCGCCCTCATCCAGCGCGCGCTCCTAACCGGCGCGAACGTTTCTGTCTCAGCAAAGCAGGAATTCGCCTGAGTTCGCGGCAGGGCGAAGCCGGGCGAGCCCAGCCACCGCGTGCCGTCAGGAACCAGCAGCTCTCCCGCGGGCGGGGTCGACATAACCCCCATGAGCACATCCTCGCCGAGGCTCGCCCCTCCAGGCACGAGCGCGCTGTTGCCGATGAATGTCTTGCGGCCGATCTTTGTCGGATGAATTTCGATGGCACCCGCATGAATGCGATCCCCGCCCACCAAGCATGCATCAGCGAGGAAGCTACCGTCGCCGACCTCGGTCAGATCCGGTGATATGTGCATCACCGTCGAAATTTCTGACCCGCGCCCGATCTTTGCACCGAGCATGCGGAGAAAGCTAGGCAAATAGACAGTCGCGAAAACCGGCAACAGGATTGTGCGCGTGTTTCTTAAGAGGTACTCCAGGAACCAGTGGCGCACGTAATGGCGGCTTTCCAGCCGGTAGATGCCAGGCTCGATGCGCCCAATGCAGAGCCGTTTCACTGCTACGACGGCCAGCGCGTACCAGATGATGGATATCGGAACTGAAAGGAAGGCGGCGGATATGCCAAAGAGGGGCCCACCAAGGATCAGTCCGGCGGCAACGGAAAAGATTGCCGGCAAAGCAGTTAAAATTAGGAAATAGCCCATTATGTAGATCAGGCCCAAATGGATAGCTCCGAATAGACAGGGGTAGCGCCGTTTGAGCTGACCATTGTCAAGGCTAGGGACCGCAACTCGTGCACCCATGGTCGGTGCGCCGCGTCTTCCCTCTCCTGGCACCATGACGGTTCCGTCCGCCAGCAACGACATGTCATCCAGCCGTGCGCCATCGCCCAGCCGGGTGTTCAGACCCAGGCAACAGTGCTGTCCGACAAAGCAGTCCTTGCCAATGCTGAGATTGCCGATCACGAGCATACCGTCGTCGACGCGGTACCCCAGCAGCTGCGTCTCCGAGCCGATGCTCGTGTTATCGTCAATCGCGATCGTGTCGAAGGTCGAGCACAACGACGTGTTGATCGTGACATGCCGGCCAACCCTTGCCCCCATCGCGCGAAAGTAGACACTCATGAGCGGTGTACCCACGAACATTTCAGACCAGCTCAGGACCTGAAAGCGAGTAACCAGCCACCAGCGGAAATAGTAGAAGCTCCAGACGGGATAGCGGCCCGCCTTATACCGCCCGATCACGGTCCATTTGAGGGCAATGCTCAAGATCAGCATCAAGGGCCATACGGCGAAACCAATCACGGTCGAGATCCATATCGCCTCACTGATGCCTATGTGTCCATCGATGACGCTTATAATCATCAGAATTGCGTAGGCGATGGGGGAAGCGGCGAGACCGTAGAAGCTCAGCACCCCAAGCGCCTGCAGCGTCACGACTGTCCAACGCTCAAGCGGGTGCACGCTCTTGAAGGCCGCGCGGCTGAGAGTCTCTCGCTCGGGCCCCACGTCCGCGTTTTGAGGTCCCGCAGCACAGATGCCCAACGCTCGCATATGCTTAGCAAAGTCGCGAATGGTGCGGTGCCTGTACATGTCCCTCACCGACAGGCACGACGAGTTCGTCCTGGAGCGCAGCTCAGAGATCGTTTTGGCCGCAACCAGCGAGTGCCCGCCTAGGTCCATGAAGAAGTCGTCGGCGACAGAAATCGGCGAGACGCCAAGACAGTCTTCCCATGCGGAAGCCAGTACACGCTCCAACTCGTTTGCGGGAGAGATGACCTCGCGCTCTGCGCCCTTAAGAGGGCAAACAGGCGAAGGGAGCGCCGCCCTGTTCACCTTTCCGCTAGTCATCAGCGGCAGCTCCGGGAGCTCGTCCAAGAATTTCGGAACCATGTACTCTGGGAGGCGTCTCCTCAGAAGCTGGGCTATCTCGGCGCGATTGAGCAAGGTACTCTCTTCGAGCACGACATAGGCGGCGAGCTCCCTACCGGCGCCGGCATCCACGACCTTGACAGCAGCTGCCCGGATAGTGAGTTGCTCCATCAGGACGGCCTCTATTTCGGACAGCTCGACGCGGAAACCCCTGATCTTGACCTGCCCATCGATGCGGCCGAGAAACTGCAACAATCCGCTTTCCGTTAGCCGCACCAGATCATGGGTACGATAAACGCGCTGGTGGTCGCTATCGCAAGGCAGGAGCGGATTGGCGAGAAACCGCTGCGCCGTGAGCTCCGGTTGGTTCATGTAGCCGCGCGCCACCGCTGGCCCACCGATGTATAACTCCCCCACCTGCCCCGGCGCCACCGGGCGCATGTCCTGGTCGAGAACGAGAGTTTCGTAGCCGGGCAGGGCACGGCCAATGGTCACCGGCTCGCCCGAACGGCACTCCGCCCAGGTGGCGACGACCGTCGTTTCGGTTGGGCCATACGTGTTGAGCAGCCTTCGGTCCGGCTTGGCCCAGCGCGCGACCAGTTCGGGGGTGCAGACCTCGCCACCCAGCACGAGAATACGTACGGTTGGCAGGTCGCGGTCGATCATCGATAGGAAAGTCGGCACCGTCGAGAAATACGTGACGCGATTCGCCGTAATGAACTCGGCCACATCCATCGGCGAGCGGGTGAGGCCTTCGCAGGGAACCACAAGTGTGCCGCCAAGTGACAGGGCCGCCCAGATCTCCTCGACCGAAGCATCGAAGCCGACGGAAAAGCCCTGGTAAATCCGGTCTGTAGCGGAAATGCCATAAATAGGCTTGAGCGTTCTGAGAAAAGCCGTCGCATTGCGGTGTTCGACCATTACGCCCTTCGGCCGGCCGGTTGAACCGGAGGTGTATATGACATAGCATAGGTGGTTAGGTGTCAGCCCAATGTCAGCCGGTGGCACATTGACCGGAAGCCACGACCGGATCTCCCTCTTGTCGCGATCGAGGCGCAGAAACGCCGTAGACACGCTATCGGCGATAGCTCCAGCCAGCGCTCCCTCAGTGACGAGGATACGCGCGCCGGAATCGTCTAAGATGTCGCGAATGCGATCGAGCGGCAGCTTAGGGTCAATCGGTACGTAAGCAGCTCCCGCCTTGAGCACGCCCAAGATTGCTGCGAACAGGCGCACCGACTTCTCGAGGTAGATGCCTACCAGGTCGCCCGTCCGAACGCCGCGCCGGCGCAGGGTCCGCGCAATCTGATTGGCGTAGCCATTAAGCCTCGCGTAACTCAAAGTTTCGCCTGAGCACTCCACAGCTGTCCGATCGGGCCCCCAGCAGACTTGGGACTCGAAATAGGTATGGAGAACGTCAGGGGGGTGAATGCCCGTTGGAGGCGCTGTCTCGAGCTGATCACTCAGCTTGTCCATTTCCCCCACGCTCCACACAGTGCTTGCCCCCGGCTAATTCTGAACGCTGACCTGCGGATGACCGATGGCCAGGGCCACATGACAAGCGCCACGCGGTCCTCGCAAACGCCACGTACGGAATCGAGTCGCCACGGACTCTGCAGTCGCGCCACGATCGTACATGATGTGCGGCGGGTCCAGCCCGAATTCGAGATGTCTGAAGTCAGCGCCGACGCCGATGCCTACAAGCTTCGCGTAGGCCTCCTTAAGCGTCCAGAGCTTTAACAGTACCGCCGCCCGTTGTTCCGGTCCAATGCTTGCAAGCGCCATCAGTTCCCGAGGCGAAACGAAGCTTCGGATGAATCGGGTGTCGTCGTATCTTTGCTCGACTTCGGCGTCGATCCCCACTGGAAAGCTGCGGGAGACGGCAATCACCGAGAGGCCATCCGTGTGAGAGACGCTGAAGTGAACCTTGGGCATTCCGACGGCCACAAATGGGCGGCCGTCTGCACTCCGGGCAAATCGCCATGCCGATGGAGAAACATGTCCGCCGACGGTGTGGGAGAGCGCCAACCGCAGCACGGCGCGAACGGCTATCTTCCGATTGCGCGTTGGCTCGTGGCGAATCCGAGCCAGTTCGTCCCAATCGTCCCAATTCAGAGCACGAGGTATGACTTTGCTGGCAGCGCAGAATCCGAAAGTGCTCGTGGGAAGCAAGCGCATGACGCAACACTCGTTCGCGCTTCAGAACAGTTGAAACGATCTCTTCGCTGAACGCGCCCAATTGACTTAACTACCTAATCCTCTGAGATAAATGGATTTCATTAGATAGGGTTCAGTATTCACTAACGTATTTGGCTGGATGCTTCCGACGTGGCCTTCGATTCGGGGTACACAATATGGTAGACACTGTTCTCGACCCTCTTGGCCGAGGATCCTGATGACCGGGTCGTTGCTCCCACGTCCCGTGGCTGACCGGTGCAACGCCGCAGCTAGGCCGGCGCGCCGGACCGCGCATCCTCCGCCATCCACTGGTGGCTGCGCCTACTGACCACCGAGCTGCATCCCGTTAAACATTTGCAACAAATTCTGTGTCCAAAGTTTTGTCCGCGCTTGCTGGCGGAAACGGTCATTGGTATTTGCCAGAGCATCCGACATGCAATGGGGACGCAGAGAACTGCGGCAATGGCTGCGCGCGGCGCGGCGTATCAAACGCGATTGCGCAGCAAGTAGGCCACCGGTAAACTCTGTTGTGCTCTTGCTCCTGATCCTCGCGACTGGTGTTATTGGCCAGGCAGTTTTGCCCATGGTGTCCGGCTTTCAGACCTATCGCTTTAAGGGCTACGAGATCAGGGCTACCGGCCTGAAGCCCGAGTACCCTGCCGGCTACGAGTGCTCCGCCCTCACTTCACTTTACGCGAGCTGGGCCGACGTCGATGGCTCGAGCCGGGACGAGCCTCACTCCGGCGTCGACGGCGGTCGGCTTGGGGACCCGGTTCTTGCGCCCGGACCAGGGACGGTCCGCGCCGTGTGGCGGGCGAACTGGGGCTGGGGCCTCGAGGGCGCACTGCTCGTCAGCCACGCTCGTGAAGATCTCAATCTTGTGGACGGCACCCCGCATTACTATTCCGCCTTCTACCACTTGCGCTACCGGGACGTTTCAAAGTTCAAGCGTGGACAAAGGATTGCTCGGGGTGAGCGTATCGGGCGCGTCCACAGGCCGGGCGGCAAGCGTGAGTACCTGCCCGAGGTGCACTGGGAGGTCTACGAAGTCAACGATGAGAGCGCCATCACGTGGGACCAGAACACGCATGGAGCGCCATACTGGGAAAACCAAACGGCGCGATTGGTCGACCCACTGTTCATGCTGGCGCAGGAGACGCCTCCCTCCTCGGATCGCCGCGTACTCATTCACCCCTATGTCCCGAGCGTAGACTACAGAAGTTTTCGAGGCTTCACTTACATCCTCCCTTGCATCAGGCCATGAGGGTGCCCTCACAAATCGCCAGGACGACCTCAGGCGAATGGGGCGCTTGCTCAGGTGGCGGAGTTAATCGACCGAAGGCATCGCTATCAGATTCCGCAACAACCGGGAGGGGCTACAGAATATGGCTCACCTATGGTGGAGGCCCGAGGACGCCATGGGAAGGCCGTGATGGTGCGGACTGTGGGCATCCTTATTGAGGGTGCCCATCACGTGTGGAACTTGGCTCTTCAGCACAGTCTGAGCTTATGGCGGAGGTAAATTGGCTTGGCTGGTCGACGGCGGTTGCACGTGCGCATCGCAGCCATCCTGCTTGCATCTCGCACGCCGTTATGCAATTGGCGGGACTATATCCGATATCGCGCATTCAGCATTGTATTAAGCAGTGTGTCGCACTAGTCACGCTCGAACAATCTTCGGCCATACTAATAAAGCGGTTTGCTGCAGCAAGCTGGCGAATCGCTGATTTGTCCTAGATGTCTGAACCAGTGATGCCTAAGGCGCGGGACGGTCGCAACTATGCCCAAGAGATGCCAAGGAATAGCGGGGGCGACCGCAGCGTTCCGAGCAGGTGCGGCATTGCTTTCTGCAGCGTTTGCGCCACAGCTGGGCCAAGCGCAGGAAACCCCGTCCGCCTGGAACCCTGACGACCCAACGCCTACTTTGCGGGGTGTCTGGTATACGGGGTACGACACTGACAAGGGATCGCACTACGTATTCAGCGGAGCCACGGTAGCGCTCGACGGCGATCTCTCCCGCAATGGCTTTCACGTGCGTCTCTACGGCAGTCTGGTTGACTACGACCGAGACCCAGGCAATGGGCGCGGATACCAATCCGATCTCATGCTCGGCTACCGGGTCAGCCATGGCAGGGTAGACGCTGGCCTCTACATTGGTGTCGACTACCAGAACTACCGCCTCGACCCTGATGATCCAACCGAGGAACCGCGGGGTACCGAGTGGGGTTTCAAAGTGGTAGCCGACGTCGAAACTCAGCGCGAAAATTCACCAATCTACTATGCCCTCGACGGTGAATACTCCACCGCCTTTCGAACGTACTGGGCGCGCGCCCGCGTCGGCGCAAACCTGCGCGACTTTACGTTTGGTCCGGAAGGCGCCGTGCTGGGGGATGTGAGCTTCGTCGCACAGCGTGTTGGTGCTTTTGCCATCTTCGATGTGAAGATGCCACAGATTGCCCCGCTCGATGTGACGCTGCATGCCGGTTATCAGTTCGTCGCTGGCGGAGGCGATGGCACGGTCGGTGGCGGTGAGGGTGCTTATGGCGGAGTTGTGCTCAGGTTATTATTCTAGTGTCTTGGAGCTGCGCCACGTCGTCACGTTCTCATCCAGCTTTACGCTGACTTCTCACCCTGATCCCTGTGCACTTGGCCCCCCGCGCATCCGGTTGCGATCAACCGCCCTAACGCTCACGCCGGGCGCTTTTCGGAAGTTCAAGGTCGGGACGCATGAACTACCTCATATTTACTCAGCCGCCTGGCTATCAGGAGTTGGAGTGATCGGCGACTGTTTTTGAGGAGCTCTCCGCGCCGCGCCAGATAGTTGATGGCGCGCCCGCCCGGCCAAGGCAGTTCGTGCCGACGTTGTTGGAGAAGGTCATCGGCAGCGGAGCAGCGGGAACCACGTCCTTTGGGCGACCTGCGCCTTGGAGACCATCGGCACGGCCTCGAAGTCGAAGGTCTCCAGCGTCTTTCCGGCGGGCAGCTTGGCTTGGGCGAGATGGCAGGCGATGCGGCGTCGGCCGCGATCCGCCATCTCATGCTTGAGGAGGGCCGCCAGGAAACGGGCCGCCGGCCAGCCTTCCTTGTCGGATCGGCCGGCGACATCGGCCCACAGCGCCTTGATGGCGGGCATCTGAGCTCGGTGAGCAACAGCTCGACGCGTGCAACATCAACGGAGGAGCTCCTGGTCATGCCACCATCTCCAGGACCTGAGGCGTGTTGCAGCAGACCGCGGCCAGCTCGTCGTAGGCGGAGAGCGGCACGAGATCGACAGCGATGGTGGGGACCGCCGCAGCCTGCAGGTGGAAGCGGTCACACAACCGGTCGAGATCGGGGAGATGGCCGTCGTCGAGATCGACATCGATGGCCTCGGCCAACTCGGCCTCGCAGGCGCACTCATGGGCGAGCGCGAGCAAGCCGACCGTGGTGCGGCAGGCGCCCTTGTCGCGCGCCCCGATAGGCCGGCCGAGGGAACAGCTGGTCGCGATAGACGAGGTTCAGGAGCGCCACCGGCTTCCTCTTGAGCGCGTGGATGACGTGCCGGTAGTCGACGACGTGGCCACGCCGCCCACGGGCCTCGGGCGGCCGGCCGCGGCGCAACGTGAGCACCGAGGTGGAGCCGAGGAAGGCCCGTGATCGCAAGCGCATGCTGCGCGCGCTGATCAATGACATCACGATCGCCAAGGGTCGGGAGCCGAGGCAGCTGCTGCTGCAGATCCGCTGGCAAGGCGGTACGACCGAGGCGGTCGAGCTTGCGCTGCTGCCGATGCGGCCGGATGCCGTGCGCTATCCACAGGGCATCGTTGCCCGGATCAGGCAACGGCCATCGATCTCGATGACGACGAGATCGCGGCGGGCCTCAACCGCGAAGGCCTGAAAAGCGCGACGAGCAAGCGCTTCACCGCCACCGGGCTTCGGAATCATCACCCGTCGCACCGGATGTGCCCGATACGTCTTCTGCCGCAGATCCTCACGCAGCCGGAGCAGCCACTCCTCCCGGCCCGCCGCCTCGATCTCGGCAAACGTCAAGCCGTCCACACCTGGCGCACCTGCATTCGAACGGGCCAGCGCATAGGCGTGAGCGAGGATGTCCGCCCGCCAGACCTTGTCGTAGAGCTGATAGAAGCGGAACTCCGGCTCCGCCTTCGCCTTGAGATAGAGCTTTCTCTGCAGCGTCCTGATCTTATCCGGCGTTACCAGGCTCGTCGCCAATCGCCTCGTCCTCGACTGCTTCGAAAGCGCACCAGAAGTCAGGGCCCTTTGCTCCGCCGGCATTACCCGGCCTCGACGCTCCTACGGCGCTGTCCGTCACCCGCCCAGTCCGCCGCTCACCCGGCTTCGGAGGCGCGACCTTCGACCGGTACGGGCTTCCCCCGATTACCCGCCGCACCTTGACCAGCGTGCCGTGCCCACTACCCCGGCGGATCGAGACGGGTGCATGTGTCGATTGCTTCCCCACTCGCGCGCAATCCTGATTTGTGCGAATACAGTTGTGGATTCCACTCCGGCCGCCGTAGGCACGCACGCGATCCCATGGTTAATTGAGGCCGCTACCTCAAGTTGAGATGGGTACCAGCGTTTCTTCCCGACCGAGGCCATGGTCCTTGTCGATCCCGAGGACCCGGCTCTCTTTGAGAAGATCAAAGATGTTGTCGCCTCCGATCGGTGGGAAAGGAGCCGTGACGCCATTCGCGAGGCCAGCACCTGGTCCTGGAGAAGTACAATGCGTTCGCCCGCCTCTCAGCACTGATGAAAAACGCGACCGAGCCTCCACTGCCACCCCGCACGATGCGTATCGAGCCCGTTGCGGTCAATTTCGGAGCCGCGCCATGAGCCGGAACGCTGCACACTCGCTCAGGGTGCCTTCCGACTGGATTGGGTTTGTGTGCTACCTGGCGATCGACAGCATCCGGCGCCAGTATGCCAGGACCAAGCTTGGCCCACTCTGGCTCATCTTGACCCAGTTCGTGATGATTGCGGGCATCGCATTTGTATTCTTCTCGATCTTCAAGCGGCCTCTCGGCCAATTCGTGCTCTTCATCTCGGCAAGCATATTGGCCTGGAACCTTATCTCCGTATCCATCACAACGGCCCCCACGGTGTTCACGGGCCAATCATCGCTGATCCAATCGTTTCCGCTGCCATTCTCCATCTTTCCTCTCCAGACGATGCTCAACTCGCTGATCGTTTTTCTGCACGGGCTCGCGATTCATATCGTCCTCATGCTGGCGCTCGGCGGATCGCTCAAGACGCTGCCGTTTCTGGTCCTATCGCTCCTGGTGATCGTAGCCATCATCTACCCGGCGATCGCAGCCCTGGGAATCCTGGGGGCGCGCTACCGCGACCTGGCGCCGATGGTCGGCTCGATCATGTATATGGCGTTCTTGATCACGCCGATCATCTGGGATCGGATCGACATAGGCGGCGGGATGATCTGGATTGTCGACCTCAATCCCTTCTATCACATGATCGAGGTCGTTCGCCGCCCCATGCTGGGAACGCTGCCGTCGACGAGGAGCATGGTCGTGACTCTCGCCATGGCTGGCATTGCGCTTGCTGCCGGCGAGATGTTCTTCCGCCGCTATGCGCGTCCGTTGCCATTCTGGATTTGACCCATGATCAGGCTCCAAGACGTGCACGTGAGCATTCCTGTCTTCCTCAACGAGTATTCTCGGGCCATCCGCACGAGCCTTGGCGAGCGGATGTTCGGGGGCCGGCTGAGCGCCGGACGCGGCGGCAAGGTGTGCGTGCACGCGTTGCGCGGCATCAGCCTGGAGGTCAGGGCGGGGGAGCGGGTCGGCCTGCTTGGGCGCAACGGCGCCGGCAAGACCACGCTGCTTCGGGTTATCGCCGGGATCGTCCCTGTGTCCAACGGTATGGTCGAGGTCGACGGCGATGTACGCAGCTTCTTCAATCTCGGCGCCGGGCTCGACCCGACGCGGTCCGGCCTCGGCAACATCCAGTCCATGTCGATGTTCTACGTTCGCGACCGGAAGCGCATCGACGAGACAACGCCGGCGATCGTCGAGTTCGCAGAGCTGGGCGACTTCATCCACATGCCGGTCTACACCTACTCTGCCGGCATGCAGGCGCGCCTGATGGTGGCTGTCGCCACCGCCTACGGCGGCGACATCATGGTCTTCGACGAGATGCTGGGCGCTGGCGACGCTAGCTTCATTGGCAAGGTCGAGAAGCGGCTGGGCGCCATGCTCTGTGCGGCGCGATGCGTCGTCGTCGCATCGCACTCCGCTGCGCTCCTGAAGTCATTGTGCGATCGGGCCCTCTGGATCGATGACGGTCGCGTGCGCGCGGAAGGCACGGTGGACAATGTCAACGCCGAGTACGAGAGGGCCATGCGGTGACCAAGAGCAGCTCCCTGGAGGTTTCCTCAAATCTGACGAGTGGTGTTTGTAGCCGAGAGTCAGAGCGGCACGATCATGGGGTTCGGCTGCTGCGCTCCTCAGCGGCCCGCGGAAATGACGGCAAAAGGCTTAATTGGCGAGTTCCAGTCGATCTATGTGCTGCCTCCTGAGAGGGACACTAGTTCTAGGCCCTGCACTCAATTTTTCACTGGTCGTGGGACTCGAACACTGATTCAAGCTAGTGTCCTGAATCTGAAGTTCGCGACATCATAGATTCGCATTGATGTGCCATCTCCCTTGTCAGAGCGGCAAGGGGGTGGCGATGGCGGGACGACGGGCGGCGCCTCAGGTGGTGCTGAGCGAGAGCGAGCGATCGGAGCTGAAAGCGTTGGCGGGACGGCGCA
>Ga0075421_100006223_pt1 | contig 14533 bp, 9 predicted proteins | sample SoiMetdeltSBSDD5_FD_75292 | JGI IMG/M metagenome (GOLD analysis project Ga0075421, IMG submission 75292) | Bulk soil microbial communities from a Populus tree surrounding site in Tennessee, USA - Soil MetaG P. deltoides SBSDD5 | ecosystem: Environmental > Terrestrial > Soil > Tree plantation...
GATACCATGTGCTCGTCTTCCCTGACCGCGATTCATCTCGCGTGCGAAGAGCTCAGAAAAGGCGAGATCGATGCGGCGATCGCAGGCGGGGTCAATCTCACGATCCATCCATATAAATATCTGAGTCTGAGTCAGGGAAAGTTTGCCGCGAGCGATGGAAGATGTCGGAGTTTCGGGGCGGGAGGGGATGGATACGTCCCCGGAGAAGGTGTGGGGGCCGTTCTGCTCAAGCCCTTGGAAGACGCTCTCCGCGACGGCGATCAGGTCTACGCGGTGATCAAATCAAGTACCGTCAATCATGGCGGCAAAACCAATGGCTATACAGTTCCCAATCCGAATGCTCAGGCCGATTTAGTCTTCAATGCCCTCAAGAAGGCGAATATCGAACCAAAAACTTTAAGTTATATCGAGGCTCACGGAACAGGCACTTCCCTGGGAGATCCAATCGAAATCACCGGATTGGTGAAGGCGTTTGAAGGTTTCACCGAAGAGAAGCCGTTCTGTCCGATCGGATCCGTCAAGTCGAATATCGGGCATCTCGAATCGGCGGCCGGGATCGCGGCCCTTACGAAGGCCTTGTTGCAGATCAAATACGAGCAGCTGGTCCCCTCTTTACATGCGGATCCTCTGAACCCGAACATCAATTTTGGCGACACGCCGTTTTATGTGCAGACCGAACTGACCCCATGGAAGCGCTCGGCTGCGCATCCGAGGCGCGTGGGTGTGAGTTCGTTCGGCGCCGGAGGATCGAACGCGCATCTCATTTTGGAAGAGTACGTCGACGCGCGCGAGCCGGAGAGCGCGTTGCCTGCGACGATGTTGTCCGAGGCTTTCCTTCTCTCGGCCAGGGACGAACACTCGCTTCGTCGCTACGCGGAGAAAATCGCCGAATACCTGGATAACGTAACGGGCCTTTCTCTCGCGAACGTAGCGTATACCTCACAGGCCGGCCGCACGCCGATGTCAGCGCGCCTCGTGATTATTGCGACGAGCCTGGATGATCTCAGGGGTAAATTGAGCCAATGGGCGCATCTGCGGGCCCAAGGCATCGATCCTTCGAGTAACTCCCATCAATTGGAAGATGTCTTCTACGGAGACATCCCGAAGGCGCAGTACAGCGCCGGCAGTCTGATTGAAGGACGACCGGGGAAATCGTTTCTTCAGGAACTCTTGGCGCACAGGGACTTGGCAAAAATAGCCCGGCTCTGGATTCTCGGGGCCGAAATTGATTGGTCCTTGATGCCTCGGCATGCGATTCCGAGGAGAGTCTCTCTGCCAACATACCCCTTTGCCAAAGAAAGGTGCTGGATGAATCAGCAAATTCCATCTCCTCGAATCGCGCGTACGCTAGATGCCCGAACGGCGGCGGCGCTCGAAGGCTCGGAGGAAAAGCGACGGACCTATTACTCCCTCAAATGGACGTTGAAAGCGCTTACTGCGCCTGAGAAAAGGCCGCCGTCGACCGGCCCAATCCTGATGCTGGATGTGCCGGACCCACTGGCCGAGGCGCTGAAAGAGCAGGTGGAGAAACGTTCGGTCCAGAGCCCGATCGTCCTGGTGAAACCAGGGAAGACGTTCCAGGAAATCGAGCCGAATGTTTACGCCATCGATCCTGAACGAGAGGAACAGTTCTACGAATTGGTGGAGTGTCTCAAGAACAAAGCCCTGCTTCCCGGTTTGGTTCTTCACCATTGTCTGGAAGAGTGCAACCTGGAAGATAAGCGACAGGTGGCCCAGCATCTGAATCGCGGTATCTATACGCTATTCTACCTCTGCAGAGCCTTGATGAAACTGAAAACTCAAGCGCCGCAGAAAATCATCTCGGTCTTCTCCAGCCACGGCGAAACACCGGATCCGTTGGGGGCCGCCATCGCCGGTTTTTGCAAAACCCTGACGCTGGAGAATCCCAAGGTTCATGCGAAAGTCGTTGAGATTCAGAGCGGAACGGAATGGCATAGTACCGGGAGCGGTAGCGGCCATAGCAAGAATTGGGAAATATCTCCCGCAGAGAAAGCCGTTCTCATTTGGGACGAGATCTCGGACACCGACTGGACGACAAAGGAGATCCGCTATCGATGCCAGCTTGATGAAGACAAGCGAAGGCATGTCCGTTATGTAGGGGATCTGGCTCCTTACACGTCTGAGGAAAATGACCCTTGGGCATTGCCGCTGAGACAGAACGGCGTCTACCTGATTACGGGCGGATTGGGCGGGCTGGGGTTTATCTTTGGAGAATACCTGGCCAGAAACTATCAGGCGAGACTGGTCCTCGTCGGACGCTCCGCTCCCGGCGCAAAACACAAAGAAAGAATAGATCTGCTCACACGCCACGGCGCTGAAGTCCTCTATCTTCAAGCCGATGTGTCTGAACTGGAAGACATGCGCGAGGTTGTGCGGCAGGCAAAGGCTCGATTCTCACACATCAATGGGGTGATTCATGCCGCGGGTATCAACCGCGACGCTTTCGTTCTCAAGAAGACAAGAAAAGAGATGGACGCTGTGCTCGCGCCGAAGATTTACGGCGCGATCAACGTGGATCTTGCGACGAGCGTCGAGAATCTGGATCTGTTCGTCCTGTTTTCTTCCGTCGCCGGTGTAATGGGCAACGTCGGACAGTGCGATTACGCCTGCGCGAATCGTTTCCTGGATTCGTTTGCAGAAAGTCGAGAGGACCTGAGAGGAGCGCAGAAGCGGCGGGGCCGGACGTTGTCGATAGCTTGGCCTTTGTGGGAAGAGGGGGGGATGAGTATCTCCCGGGAGGACGTTGCGCGGCTGGAGCAACAAACCGGAATCTGTCCTTTGCCGACCGAAGACGGGATTCGATACTGGGAAGATTTTCTGCGGTCCGATGCATTGCAAGGGATCGCTCTTTATGGAATCCCTTCCAAGATCGCCGCCTACATGACTCAGAAGTGTGTGAAGCCTGCTAGAAACGAGCCGGCCCCGGCAGAAGGTCTTGACGCCTTGACGCTGTTTGCAAAAACCGAAAGCTATTTGAAGGTGATGATCGGCAGTGAAATCAACCTCTCGCCGGACCGGATTGGTTCTTCAGATCGCCTTGAATCCTTCGGCATTGATTCGGTAATGATCGCCCGATTCAACGCCAATTTGGAGAGGGACTTGGGCGCGTTGCCGAAGACGTTGTTTTACGAGTACGAGACGGTCGCGGAACTCGCGAGATTCCTGCTCGTGGAGACGCCGGAGCCCTTGGCGGCGCTATTCAGGAGCCCTGGGAGCGCAGCCATCCCTGCCTGCGTAATTCCCGGCGAAGACCAACCGCCTCGTAGTAACGGCGCCGTAACGACTAAGGCCGTTATTACTAGGCTATTTTCGGAGGAGAACGATGCCGATGATTTCGATTGGCCGCCTCGTAGTTACGGCCTTAGTCATTACGGCGCCGTAACGACTAAGGCCGTTATTACGAGACCATTTTCAGAGGGGAACGACGCCGTCGAACCAATCGCAATCATCGGCATCCATGGATGCTATCCTCACGCTGCAAATCTGGACGAATATTGGGACCATCTGAAACACGGAAGAGATTTAATTGAGGTGGTATCGCCAAAGCGCTGGGACTGTGAGGAGTTCTATCATCCGGATCCGGCGGCCGCTTCGGACGGAAAAATCTATTGTAAATGGGGCGGTTTCCTGGAGGACTACGACAAGTTCGACCCGCATTTCTTCAAGATTTCCCCTGAGGAAGCCAAAGCGATCGATCCCCAGGAGCGACTGTTCCTGGAATCGGTTTGGGCGGCCATCGAGGACGCCGGATACACCAGGGATAGCTTGAAAAAGCGCTTTCCCAAAGCAAGAAGCGCGGACGTGGGCGTCTTTGTCGGTGTTACCACGAACTCCTATCATCTGTGGGCGCCCGAAGAACACAGCCGCGGGAACTTTGTTTGCCCCGGCGCCATGCCCTGGTCCATCGCGAATCGGGTCTCCTATTTCTTCGATTTCAACGGCCCCAGCATGCCGGTTGACACTGCTTGTTCTTCTTCACTCGTTGCGCTCCATCTCGCTTGCGAAAGCCTCAGGAGCCGCGATTGCCAGGTTGCGATCTCGGGCGGCGTGAATTTGTATTTGCATCCGGCAAAATACCAGTCGTTCTGCCAGGGACGAATGCTTTCTCTTGACGGAAAGTGTCACAGCTATGGCGCCGGCGACGACGGATTCGTTCCCGGCGAAGGCGTCGGAACCGTAGTCCTGAAACCGCTTAGCAAAGCGATTGCCGATCAGGATCATATTTATGCCGTCATTACAAGCAGCGCGTTCGACCATAGTGGGCGGTCGAATGGATATTCCGCGCCGAATCCTAACTCTCAAGCGAATCTGATCAGCCGAGTCCTCGAGAAGGCGCAGATCCATCCTGAAACCATCGGCTATGTCGAAGGTCATGGCACGGGCACCCAATTGGGCGACAGCATTGAAATTGCGGCGTTGACCAAGGCGTTTCGAAGACAGACGACGAAAACGGAATTCTGTCCGATCGGTTCCGTCAAAGCCAATATCGGGCATTCGGAGTCGGCGGCGGGAATTGCCAGTCTGGCGAAGGTCATCCTGCAAATGAAGCATCAGCAACTGGCGCCTTCCATCTATTCTGACGAGGTGAACCCCAACATCGAATTCAGGGAGTCGCCGTTTTACCTCCAGCATGGACTCTCCGAATGGAAATCGTTTTCCGACCACCCGCGGCGCGCGCTGATCAACTCATTCGGGGCCGGAGGTGTGAACGCGTGCTTGATCGTGGAGGAGTACAGGAATGTGAGCGTCCCGCAGGACGCTCGAGCAGCGGGGCCCTGCGTATTTGCGGTGTCCGCGAAGAATGAAGAGCGGCTCCGGGATTACGTCAGCCGCCTGCTCGTTCATTTACGAAGTACACAGGACATCGATCTCGCGAACCTGTGCTACACCTTCCAGGTCGGCAGGGAAGCGATGGAAGAGAGGTTAGCGCTTGTTGTGTCGAACGTGGATGAGCTCATCGATCGGCTGGGCAAGTGGAGCGACCGGCGATCTTCCGCCGATATTTACCTAGGTAGTTTTGGCCCGCGCCGGGGGGCCATGCGGTCCTCAAAGATTGCGCCGGCGGTCCTGGGAGAGCATAGCCTGATCGAACTCGCCTCCATGTGGGCCGAAGGCGAAGAAGTGGACTGGGAAAGTTTATATCCCGGGGCTAAACCTCAGCGGATCGGTCTGCCGACCTATCCGTTCGCACGAGAAAGATACTGGATAACGGACTCGCTGATTCCGGAGAGGCGGACGATCCCCGCCCCTCAACTGCATCCATTGATTGGCTACAACTCCTCTACCTTGAATGAAGTCCGTTTCAGCTCGTCGCTGCCGGATACCGCATTTTATGCGGTCGATCATAGGGTGAACGACGAAAGGTTTTTTCCGGGAGCGGGATTCTTGGAGATGGCCTGTATCGCAGGAATCATCGCCGGCGAACAAAGGGTTCGCAAGATCAAGGATATTGTCTGGGTCCAGCCTCTGATTTTCCTGACAGGGCCACAAGCGCTTCAGACCTCCCTGAAGCGCATCGGGGACGTCGTGGAATACACGATTTCGTCGGCGGACGATGAAAATGAAACGATCGTTCATTCAGAAGGCCGGTTGGATTTCAGTGATGACTGGACGAAACCCGCCGAGCCGCGAGCCAATACTGAGGATCGCATTCCGATTCAAGCCCTCAAAGCGCAATGCGGAAGGCCTCGGCGGGCGGCCGACTTTTACAGGAAATTCAGCGATTACGGCCTCCAGTATGGCCCCTCCTTCCAAACCCTGCAGGAGATTTATATCAATGGCGCCTTCGCTCTATCCAAGTTAAAGATGCCGGACCATTTGAAAGGCGATTTCGATCAATTCATCCTTCATCCAAGTATGATTGACGGCGCCTTGCAGACAATCGCCGCCCTGGCCGGAGGCGACGACTTGACGATGCCACACCTGCCGTTTGCGCTGGATGAAGTCGAGATCGCCCACCCCCTGTCTCAAACATGTTATGCGTATGCGGAATATGCGGACTCGCAAATGCGGAATCACACAGGCGCCAGGAAATTCAACATCCGAATCTTGAACGAAAGTGGAAACGTGTTGGTCGCATTGAGAAACCTCTACGTGAGGTCGATCGGCAGGCCGCTGACGAGTAGGAAGTCTATCGTAGCGGCGGAGCGGGCTGCGAACGGACGGTCGCTCAGTCTGGCTGTGGAGTCGGTCAAGCGCTTCAACACGCAGGCGCAGCGCGGAACGCCGGCCCGCTGATGTCACAACTGCTGAGCGAGAATATTTATCTGCAGTTTTACAATAAAGAAACCTTCGAGGCCTTTCGCTTGAGAGAGGGGCAAGAAAGTGTCGTGTATTCAATTTTATGCCGGTTTTTAAATGTGTGAAGACTGTTAACCACAGAGCACACTGAGGGCACAGAGGGCATAATCATTTCTCTGTGTCCTGCGGCGCCCTCTGTGGCCATTCATCCACTTGAAAACCACTGTAGGTAAATCCATACCATCAGAGGGAAACACATGAGTCTCGTTGGAATCGAAGCAGTCAATGTTTTTGCAGGTAGCGCCTACGTGAATGTCGAAAAGCTTGCTAAACATCGCAAGCTGGACACGACGCGATTTGCGAACTTGCTGATGAAGGAAAAAACCATCGCCCTGCCTTATGAAGACCCGGTCACATTTGGCGTGAACGCGGCAAAGCCGCTAGTCGACGCCATGGGCCCGGACGAAAAAGACCGTATAGAGATGGTTATCACCGCCACCGAGTCGGCCTTCGACTTCGGCAAGTCGATGAGCACGTATTTTCACAAGCTCTTGGGCTTGAATCGTAATTGCCGTCTGTTCGAGCTGAAAAACGCGTGCTATTCCGGAGTGGCCGGGCTGCAGACGGCGGTCAATTTCGTTCTGTCCCAGACTTCGCCGGGGGCGAAGGTGTTGGTGATCGCCAGCGACATTTCCCGCTTCATGTCGGTGGAGGGCGGGGAAGCGCTGTCGCACGATTGGTCGTTTCATGAGCCGAGCGCCGGAGCCGGCGCGGTGGCGATGATCGTCAGCGATACGCCGTATGTATTCCAAATCGATGTCGGCGCCAGCGGCTATTATGGTTATGAGGTGATGGATACATGCCGGCCTGTTCCCGACAGTGAGGCGGGCGACGCCGATCTGTCACTGCTTTCCTACTTGGATTGCTTCGAAAATTCTTTTCTGGAGTATAAAAAGCGTGTGAATGGCGTCGACTTTGCCAGCGCCTTCGGCTACCTGGCCATGCATACCCCTTTCGGAGGCATGGTCAAGGGGGCGCATCGCGACCTGATGCGCAGAATGGTCAAGGCCAGTCCGAAAGAGATTGAAGCCGATTTCGAGCGCCGGTTGTTTCCTGGCCTGATTTATTGCCAGCGCGTGGGCAACATCATGGGGGCGACCACGATGCTTTCGCTGATCAGCACGATCGATCATGGCGACTTCAGCACGCCTAAGAGAATAGGCTGTTTTTCCTACGGGTCCGGCTGCTGTTCCGAGTTCTTCAGCGGAATCGTCACGAAGGACGCTCAGGAGCGCGTGCGCGCGCTGCGCATCAAGGATCAACTGGACAAAAGATATGAGCTGTCGATGGAAGAATACGACAGTTTGCTCGTAAGCAATAACGCCGTGAAATTCGGCGTCCGCAACGTCGTTTTAGACACCGATTTTATTCCTCAGGCGAGGATCGCTCAAGGAAACGAAACGCTGTTTTTGACGGAGGTAAAGGAATTTCAACGACAGTATGATCGGATCTCTTAGACGCGCACACCCTGCGCCATCATCGACGAAGTCGGCGCTGCCGCTCTCGAAACTGATGCGCTCGCCCGACGGGTTCAGGGGACACCGACCTCACCAATAATTACTGGCATCCGAGAATTTCTCCAACAAACTTTCGGAACTGTGGTGAAACAATTTCGACTCTGCCCGTACTTTGCTATCGACAAAAAAGTTCCCCGATTGTGATGGCGAAATGAGCGGCCAAACGGCCGATTGTATCTTGTGGGTCGTCGCAAGACATTCGCGCGGCAAAAGCGCAATAAACGTTGGATAAACATTTGCTGTTTGGAGGTCCCCTGGATGAGATACGCGACAGGAACTGATACTCCCAGTTGGTATGCAATTCACACACATCCGAAGCAGGAAAATCGCGCCGAGGGGAATTTAAAGGCCTTGGGTGTGGAAACATTTTTACCTAGGATAAAGGATTGCCGCTTCAATGAGTTCACAAGCGAACCGTTTTATTTCATTAAACCCTTGTTTCCCGGGTATCTCTTCGCCAGGTTCGCGGTGAACAATTTGCTTCATAAGGTTCGTTTCACCAGGGGTGTACATAGCGTCGTGTGTATAGGTAGTGATCCTGCGCCGATTGATGACAGGGTGATTGAAATCATTGCCGCCCAAATTGATGCGACAGGTTTTGTAAAAATCGGCGATGATCTCGAACCTGGCGCTAGAGTGTTGATTCAAGCAGGTCCGTTCAAAGGGCTCACAGGAATTTTTGAGCGAGAGGCAAGCGCTGCTGACCGAATCAAAATACTGCTGGACTGTATTAGCTTTGAAGCTCGAGTGGAAGTCGATAGGAATTACGTCAAATGTTTCGATTCTTTGGGATTTGCCGTTTAAGCCCTCAATATCTTGCGCCATCAACGCGCAAAAACTTCATAGCCGTATAGATCCAACCAGATGCGACTGAAGAGACTGCTGCGATCAGACTGCCATTCTGTCTGACCTGCCAGACGACTATTTCTGGAATGTGGCGCGGCGCCCGTTTCGATTCCGCGAAGCCGCGGCGCGGTTGGAGCGACATGGCGCCCGCTGATGCATCGACGTCGGCCAGGCCGGCGCTTTGGCCGCGCTCTTGAAGTAGGTGACGCCTGCGACAACCAGGTCGATGGCGCATGCGATTCTGACGCCCTATGGCTTCGATCAGAAGGGTCTGGCGGCATTGTCGGCGCCGACCAGGGGTTAACGACGTCGCGCCGAAGACGAGCCACAATGCGAGTATTTGCCCTATCGGATATCCACATCGACTACGACGTGAACGCCGAGTGGATCGCAAATCTATCCGTCGCTGAATATCAAGACGACGTGCTCATTCTTGCCGGCGACGTGACCGATTCACGGCGACTGCTTGATTGGTGCCTCAGCGCGCTCGCGAAGCGTTTCAAAAAGGTGTTATTCACGCCGGGAAACCACGACTTGTGGGTGATACGCGAAGACCGCGAAATGAATTCATTGCAGAAGTTCGATGATGTCCGCGCGATAGTCGAATCGAGCGGGGCGTCGATGCAGCCGTGTCGCGAGCGGGGCTTGTCGGTCATTCCGCTTTTGGCCTGGTACGACTACTCCTTCGGAGAGCCGAGTGAGAAGCTGAAGAGAGTGTGGATGGACTACCGCGCCTGCCGTTGGCCGAGCGGATACACGGAAAAAGACGTAGCCGCGCACTTTGCGGCGTTCAATGACAAACAGGTCAGTGCGGCGGGTGACACGGTCATCACCTACTCGCACTTTTTGCCGCGCATCGATTTGATGCCGGGGTTCGTTCCGGGCGCAAACGGGTTTCTCTATCCCGTCCTGGGCTCGGCGCAACTGGAGAGCCAGTTACGAAGCCTTAACTCAAGCATTCACGTCTACGGGCACAGCCACGTTAATCACCACGTGAAGATCGACGGCGTATCGTACATCAACAATGCCTTCGGCTATCCGAGAGAAACCCGGATAACGTCGAAGCGCCTGATGCTCATCCATGAGCGCTAACATGAACCGGCTCATCCAACTCACGCCCGCCGAGATTCATTTGTGGCTCGCTTTTTATGATGAAATAACTGAGCAGCGCTTGCACTCCGCCTATAGGGAACTGCTCAGCCCCGCTGAGAGGGAACAGGAACGGCGTTTTTATTTCGCAAGGGATCGGCTTCGTTATCTGATTACGCGGGCCTTGGCGCGGACGGCCTTGTCGCGCTACGCGCCCGTCCATCCCAAGGAGTGGGTCTTTTCCGCGAACGCCTTTGGGCGCCCCGAGATAGTCAATGCGCAGGCGAGGGATGCGGGGGTGTCGTTCAATATTTCGCACACGCACAGCCTGATCGTCCTGGGGGTGGCCGAACGTCGCGCTATAGGGGTGGACGTCGAGAATTTCCGCGCGCGTGAGGTATCGATTGACATTGCGGATCGCTTTTTCGCGCCGCAAGAAGTCGCGGCGCTTGCCGCCACGCCGCCGCAGGGGCGGCAGTATCGATTCTTCGAGTACTGGACGTTCAAGGAGGCTTACATCAAGGCGCGTGGCATGGGTTTGTCCTTGCCTCTCGACAAGTTCAGTTTTCACTACCCCGATGACCATGCGGTCGAGATCGCGATTCACCCCGAGTTGGCCGACGAGCCCGCGCGCTGGCAATTCTGGCAGTTCCGGCCGAGGTCGGAGTATCTGGTGGCGGTCTGCGCCGAGCGAGTCGGCGCGCAGTCTCCGAGCCTGATTGTTCGGCAGGCGATTCCAATGCTGAGCGAAAAAAAAATCGCCCCCGAATTACTGCGGGTTTCAGACGCGCGCGCCGACACAGGTCGGGGCAGCAGTTAAATCGATCTGCAAAGCTTTTAGTACATGTGGGCTTTGTTGCACGAATCTGAGTGGTTCCGGTGCAATTTTTCGATAAAAGGCAGACTGAGCCTATTTCAACTTCTCCCTACGCGGTAAGCACTGATTCCCATACCTGCAGGATCATGGCCCCTGGACCGGTGATCTCCGATGTGTCGAACTGCGGGCGGGAAGCGCACATCGGCGACTGAGACGCCTTATTGCCGAAAAGTGGAGAAATCGCTCTCCGACTTGCCGAAGGGCAGGAAGGTGATGTCGCCGACGATCGCCTGACGCGGACGATCCACTTTGATTGCTCTTTCCAAGATCAGATTCGGGCTCATCCGCTGGCCATGCCGGGAGTCGGTCGTGCGGGGCGCAAACCGCCGCGGTTGTATCGCCTCCAACTCCAGTTCTCGCGTCAGCTCAACCCAATGCCAGTCCAGCATATACCGAGAACACCAATGATTGATGAGAAGACTGCTAAGCGTAAAAGCCCCATCAGGCGAGGGCGCCTGAACAAAGACTGGCCGATCAAGGTCTACACCTATGATTGCTGGCCGCAAGAAAAGCCGCCCCAGGCGCTCTGGGATACTGCGCATGAGATGCGGCGGCTGTGGAACGACTTTACGGCGATCTTTCGGAAGATCCTCGCTGACGATAAGAAGGACGAAGCCGGCAAGCCGCTACTCTCGAAAGAAGAGCGCGCGATCCTCTGGGCGCCGATCAACACGAAGCCTCTGCGTGAGATCGCCAAGCAGCGCAAGGAAAAGCTCGACGCTGGCTGTCGTGAGGCCGTCGTCGTTCGCTTTTTGACCACGGTCGGTAACTGGCGCAAGAATCCGTCCCGGGTTGGCCCACCACGATTTAAACGGGCCGATGACATGAATGCGATCAGCATTCCTCTGGTCTATAACGACGGCAAATCGGCGGAGTGGCTGAATGGCGGCGAGGGCACATCCTCAATCCGTGATACGCGCAACCTCAAGACCGAAGCGCCAGAAGAGTATCTGAACAACGGCCATTTCTGCGTAGGCATTACGCGTGAGCGATTGAATCTGCACGTCGCCTATGGCGGACGCTCCGGCCGAAATAAGTATTATTTACCTGCCGAATGTCGTATCAAGCAGGTCGCGCTCTGTGGCAGGCGGGATTCAGCGTTCAGTTGGTCATGGTCATTTCAAGTCAGACTGGAACATCCGCCTGATCCTGCTCGCCGACCAACTGGCCGGGTCTGCGGCTGGGATTCCGGCGGCTGGCGACTGATGGACGGCTACATACGTCTGGGCGTGATCGCGGACAACGCTGGTCATTTCTACGAACTGATGGTCCCGCTGGTAATCGGCGCCGCCAGTCGGAGAATGCGGCGGGAGAAAGAGTACTGCCACAAACATGGCTGGGAGTATAGCAAGCCGATGACCTTTGACGACGCAGAGGCCCTCGACGCGAGTTACGGCGCGACGCTGGAAGCCTGCAAGACGGAAGTGTGCAAAATCTTCGAGGAAGAGAAAGAGGACTGGCCGGCCGACGCCGGAAAAATAATGTCAAGGATCGTGAAGATGCGCGACATGGGCCTGCGACGGTTGCGGCGCAAACTCGAACAGATCGAGAGCGAAGCCAAACGAACAATTGACGAGTGGGATGCCGAGGCCGCGAAGATGAACGAGACGATCCGCGCCTTCGAGATCCATGCTTATAAGGCCAAGCGAGACGCATATCGCCAAATCGCCGCCTGGTTGAACGCGTTTGACATTATTGCTTGGGAGGGTGATCTGAGCCTCAAGCAGATGGCCGAACAAGTTGGCAAGAAGAAACAGAAGCGCAAAGAGGCGCATAAAGAGACCGGTCAATGGAATGAGCGCACGCCTGAAGAGTTACAATTTGAGGCCTCACAAAAATACCGACAGATCGCCGGCCAACACGGGTTACGAGAATTCGTGAAGCAGAAGCACAAATCACGGCTCCAAAACGAGAAGGCTGCATATTCTACGCAGACCTGCCCGGAGTGTGGCGGCGCTATAGAGCCAGGTCACAAGCTCCTGCTCGTGTGTGAGAATGGGCATGGCAGGGATCAAGATGTAACTGCCGCTCTCCACTTTCTTAATAAGATAGAAGGGGTCGCAAGTATCATGGTTCCGCCTGTTGAAATTCCGGCACATTTGCGCCCGTACTTGCGGGTGATGGATGCAAGTGAAGCCAGACTTGAGCTTGCTGAAAAGCTGTGACTGCAGACTGGTCGTGCGAATGCGCACGGCACGACTTATCCGTAACCGGGAACATCGCCCAAATAAGTGACTGCAGACTGGTCGTGCGAATGCGCACGGCACCTCGAGATCGTCCACGACCTGGAGCCAGGCGCGAAGTGACTGCAGACTGGTCGTGCGAATGCGCACGGCACTGGATGGGCGTGCGGTCGGGAATCCTTTCAGGGTATGATTGCATACTTGTAGGTACCGCAAATGTCATCCGGGGAGGGTTTCAGGAAATCGGTGTAAATGGCCATAATGCCCGGAATAATTTCCGGGGAAAGGACCGAATTTGCTCGCGCGGCTGAATCAGATTCTGGCGTTGAAGGAACTGGGCTTTTCGCTGGCGGAAATCATCGCGCTGTAACAGCGGCCAGCGTGCTTCACCAGGGCAAAGATGAAACCATCGAGCAAACTTATCGTGTCGCCCGGCGCTGGATCAAAGCACAGGGATATCAAGTGACCGAGCCAAACCGCGAAATTTACTGGCCGGACGCGCAGGCCGGCGCGTCCAGCCTGACCGAAATTCAGTTTCCCATTTTCATCACACCTAAACCAACTTCGGCTGGCAGCTAACTTCGCCAGCCCCTTATGCGACCGGAGATAAAGAAAATGTCACAACCAACTGCCAATGTTCGTTTCATCAATCGCGCCCCCTGGGCTTTTCGCACGTCGTCGAAGCGCGTGGCGGGCGCACGCTTTACATCGCCGGACAACTGCCACTCGACAAGGAGGGCAAGGTCGTGGGCGAAGGCGATTTTCGCGCACAGGTCAAACAGGTCTTTGAAAACCTGAAAGCGCGGCTGGAAGAAGGCGGAGCTACATTCAAGGACGTGGTCAAGCTGAACTACTATCTGATTGATGATTCAGACAGGAAGACATTTCGTGAGACGCGCGACAGCTACATTAACCTTGAACATCCGCCTGCCAGCACCTTTGTCGTCGTGAAACGGCTCGCGCGAGAAGATTGCCTGATCGAAATCGAAGCCATCGCTGTTGCCAACGATTGAGACAAAAAGAGGAAAGATGATCAGTACATTTGGCGACGGCAGGCAATGATCCTATCTTTCCGGCCTCGGATTAACTGCATTCAATTCGCTCTCGCCTCCGAGCGGCGCGCTGCGTAGAATCGCCGTTGTCGCCGATGAAGAAAGATCCAGACCACAATTCGACTGACTCCGCAGAGATCGAGGCGCTCATTACCCGGATCGAGCGGGGACAACTTCGCGATGAAGACGCTCAGTTGCTGGCCCGGCTGTTGCGGTTACTGCTTCGTTTGATCACTCTGCTTCAACAGAAGAATGCTTCTCTCTCCCGTCTCAAGCTGCTGCTGTTCGGACCCCGGTCGGACACGCGCATGAAGGCGAATCCATCACCCACCACTGGAGCAGAAGGAGAGTCCGACTCAGCATCTTCAACGTCAACTGAACAAACTTCGTCCGATACGCTAAAGGGAGCGCTATCCCAGAGATTCTCGTGTAAAGGCGGGCACGGGAGGATGGGAGCTGAAGCATATACCGGCGCGCGTCTGGCGCGTTGTCGCGACGCGGAACTTAAGCCTGGCGCCTCTCCTTCGCCAACATTCCCGCCAAAGGATTCTCCACCCATAGCGAGTCTTCGAGCTTGGGTGGAGAGGAATTTGGCATCGCTGAGTCTTCGAGGCGATAATCTTCTAGCTGTAGAGCGTATTTGCCTAC
>Ga0075421_100006224_pt1 | contig 14532 bp, 8 predicted proteins | sample SoiMetdeltSBSDD5_FD_75292 | JGI IMG/M metagenome (GOLD analysis project Ga0075421, IMG submission 75292) | Bulk soil microbial communities from a Populus tree surrounding site in Tennessee, USA - Soil MetaG P. deltoides SBSDD5 | ecosystem: Environmental > Terrestrial > Soil > Tree plantation...
CCCGGCCTGGCGTGGAGCTCCGCGGCGATCTCGCGCACCACGCCCGCCGCCCGCACGTTGGCGTCGTAGTTGGCGCCCTGGTAGCGCGGATCGTTTCTCCGGTAATCGCCCTCCGGGAACTCCTCGGCGCGCTTGACCTCGCCGGTGAGGAAGCCACGGCCCAGGGGAGAGAAGGGCACCAGGCCGATGCCCAGCTCGCGCAGGACCGGGACGATCTCCGGCTCCAGGTTCCGCTCCCACAGCGAGTACTCGCTCTGGAGCGCGGACACCGGATGGACGGCGTGGGCGCGGCGGATGTTGGCGACGCCCGCCTCGGAGAGGCCGAAGTACCGGACCTTGCCTTCCTTCACCAGGTCCCCGACCGTCCTCGCCACCTCCTCGATGGGCACGGCCGGGTCGACCCGGTGCTGGTAGAGCAGGTCGACGCGGTCGGTGCCGAGCCGCCGCAGCGATGCCTCCAGGGTCTCGCGGATGTTCTCCGGCCGGCTGTCGAGCTCGCCGATGACCGGCTTCCCATCCATGAAGCGGAAGCCGAACTTGGTGGCGAGGATCACCTGGTCGCGCCGCCCCTCGAGCGCGCGCCCGAGGAGCTCCTCGTTCTTGAACGGCCCGTAGACCTGGGCCGTGTCGAGGAAGGTGCATCCCAGCTCGATGGCGCGGTGCAGGGTGGCGATGGACTCCTGTTCGTCCGCGGGGCCGTAGGACTGGCTCATCCCCATGCAGCCCAGTCCGATCTCCGAGACCTCCAGCCCCTGCCTCCCCAGCTTCCGTCTCCTCAAGGTCATGGCTCAGTTGACCACGATCGGGATCGGAGCCGAAGTGGCCACGTTCCCGGCCGGGTCGTACGCGCGCGCGGTGAGCGTGTGCGCTCCCGGAGCGACCTTCGAGACCAGCCACGCGAAGCTGTACGGGGCGGAGGTGTCGGTCCCGATCAGGGTCTGCCCGTCGTAGAACTCGACCCGGGTCACGCCGTGCTCGTCGCCGGCGCTGGCGGTGATGACCACCCTGGACCGGACCACCTCGCCCGGCGTCGGGGCCGTGATCGCCACCGCCGGCGCGGTGTTGTCCACCCAGACCCAGAGGCTCGTCCAGTTGGCGTTGCCCAGCGTGTCGTAGGCGGCGACCCCGACCATGAGCATCCCGTCCACCCCTGCGGTGGTGTCCCACGACGCCTCGAAGGGCGCCGTGGTGTCCGTGGAGATGAACGTGTTCGTCGAGCTGAACTCCACCCGCGACACCCCGTGCAGGTCGGTGGCGGTGGCCCGGACCGGCACCACGCCCCGGAGGTAGCTTCCCTGGGCGGGCGTGGTGAGGGCGGTGGCGGGGCCGGTGTTGTCGGTCGTCACGTTCACCGTGGAGGTGGCCACGTGCCCCGCCAGGTCGTACGCCTTCGCGGTGAGCGCCCAGGCCCCGTCCGGCGCGTAACTGCTGTTCCAGGTGGCGCTGAACGGCGCGCTGGTGTCCGTCGCGATCAGCGTGGCGCCCGTGTAGAGCTCCACGCGCGACACGCCGAAGTTGTCGTCCGCGGTGGCGCTCAGCGTGACGGACCCGTTGAACAGGGCGCCCTCGGCCGGCGCGGTCAGCGCCACGGTCGGCGCCACGTCATCCGGCTCCACGCCCACCGCGAAGACCAGGTCGTCGGTGTCGCTCGAGCTGCTGCTGGGGTCCGGGCAGGCAAGGCCGTTGGAGTACCAGGACCGGATCGAGACCCGGATGGCCTGCAACGTCCCGGCGGGCAGGACGAGCTCGGTGACGAGCGTCTCCGGTTCCGACCAGGTGCTGGTGGCCAGCGTCCCCACCCGGACCCAGCTCGGGTTGGTGGCGTCGGAGGCGGAGAAGACATCCACCGTGCCGCCCGTCGGCTGGTCGATGTCGATGGCCACCTGCACCTTCTTCCCGGCGGCCAGGTTGGTCCCGTCCGCGCGGGTCACCCGGACGCGGTTGATGATCTTCGAGCCCACGTAGATCCCGTCCGCGCAGCTGGACTGGATGGTGTTGGGGGCGTGGAGCTCCGGGGGCGCCGTTCCACTGCCGCTGACCAGCGTCCCGGTGTCGCACCGCGTGCCGACCGTGTCGCACCTCGGAGCGGCGAGCGCCGGATCGTAGGCGGCCATTCCACTCAGGGCCACCGTCACGCTCGCCGGGGCGCTGGTGGTGGTGTTCCCGCCCGCGTCGAACGCCTTCGCGGTCAGGGTGAAGGTGCCGTTCTGGGGCCACCACTTCAGCGAGAACGGCGCGCTGGTGTCGGTGGCGGTCCGGACCCCGTTCACGTACAGCTCCACCTTGACGACCGCCCGGTCGTCGGTGGCGTCGACGTCCACGGTCACCGGATCGGCGGTGACGGTGGAGCCGGAGGCGGGCGAGGTGATGGACACCGCGGGCGGGGTGATGTCGTTGTCGAGGATGACGGTGACGGCCGCGCTGGCGCCCTGGTTGCCGGCGGCGTCGTACGCGCGCGCGGTGATCTGGTGCGGGCCGTTGGTCAGGTTCGACCACCGCGTGTACCACTGGCAGGTGAACGGCGCCCCGTAGACGGAGCACAGGAAGCGGGTCCCGTCCGCGTAGAACTCCACGCGCGCCACGGTGCCGCGGTCGTCCGACGCCACGGCGCTGAGGGGCACCACCTCCTCGACGACGGCCCCCTCCGCCGGGGCGGTGATCATCGCCGTGGGCGGGGTCCAGTCGTTGTTGATGGTGACCTGGACCGGGGCGGAGACGGCGCTCTGGTTCCAGGTGTCCACGCCCCGGGCGGTCAGGGTGTGTGTCCCGTTCGGCAACGCGCGGCTGTTCCAGGAGACCGAGTACGGCGCCGACGTGTCGCTGGCGATCAGCGCGCCGTTGACGAAGAACTCCACCCGGCTGATGGCGCTCTGGTCGATCGCGGTGGCGGTGATGGTGACGATCCCCTCCACGGTGGCGCCCTCCGCCGGGGCGGTGACGCTCACCTGGGGCGGAGAGAAGTCGTTGCTGGTGGTGACCTGGACCGGGGCGGAGGTGGCGCCCTGGCCCCAGCTGTCCACGCCCCTGGCGGTCAGGGTCTGCGCCCCGTTCGGCACCGCGCGGCTGTTCCAGGAGACGGCGTACGGCGCCGACGTGTCGCTGGCCAGCAGCACCCCGTTGACGAAGAACTCCACCCGGCTGACGGTGCTCTGGTCGATCGCGGTGGCGCTGAGGGTGACGGTCCCCGCCACGGTGGCGCCCGCCTGCGGCGCGGTGATGGTGGTCACCGGCCCGTCGAAGTCATTGTTGAGCGTCACCGTGACCGGCGCGGAGCTGCCCACGTTCCCGAACGGGTCGTACGCCTTGGCGGTGAGGATGTGGCTCCCGTTCGGCAGCGGGCGGGTGCTCCAGCTCACCGCGTAGGGCGAGGTGGTGTCGGTGAGGTGCAGCGCGCCGTCCACGAAGAACTCCACCTTCGAGACGGAGCTGTTGTCGGTGGCCGAGGCGGTGATGGTCACCGTCCCGGCGACGGTGGCGCCGTTGGCCGGCGCGGTGACGCTCACCGTGGGCGCCGTGTAGTCGTTGTTGGCGGTGATGGTCCTCCCCGCGGAGATCCCCACGTTCCCCGCCAGGTCGTACGCGCGCGCGGTGAGCGTGTGGCTGCCGCTGGGGACGGTGGCGGAGTCCCAGGAGATGCTGAATGGCGAGGTCAGATCGGAGCCGGCCAGGACGCCGTCCACGTACAGCTCCACCTGCGTCACACCGAACGCGTCGGAGGCGGAGATCAGGACGGCGATCGTCCCGCTCACCACCGCGCCGGAGGTGGGGGAGGTGATGCTCGCCGTCGGCGCCACGGTGTCCACGCCCACGTAGACCAGGACCGGGCTGGAGATGGTGACGTTCCCGGCGGCGTCCTGGGCCCTGGCGGCCAGCGTGTGCGCGCCGCGCGCCGCGACGTCGGTGTTCCAGGAGTAGGCGTAGGGCGCCAGGGTGTCCGTGTTGAGCAGCGTGGACCCGTCGTAGAAGGAGACCTGGGTGACGCCGCGGTCGTCGCTCGCGTCGGCCTCGATGAGGACCGTGCCGGTGAGCACCGCGCCGGCGGCCGGGGAGGTGAGGCTCACTGCCGGCGGGACGACGTCGTTGTCGGTCGACACGCCGACATCCGCCGAGACGGCCTCGTTCCCGGCGCCGTCGTAGGCGCGGGTGGAGAGCACGTGCGGGCCGTTGATCGCCGCGCGGCTGTCCCAGGCGAAGGAGTAGGGCGCCGCCGTGTCGGTCAGGACGAGCGCGCCGTCGACCCACAGCTCCACCCTCGCCACGCCGAAGTTGTCCGTCGCGGTCGCCGTCACGGTGACCGTCCCGGAGAGCAGCGCGCCCGGCGCCGGCGAGGTGATCGCGGTCACCGGCGGCTGGTCGTCCACCTCGGTCCCCACGGCGAAGACCAGGTCGTCGTGGTCATCCAGGGTCCCGGTGGTGCACGCGGTGGCGGTCCCGCCGGACCGGTAGGTGGCCCGGATCGCCTGCAGCGGGCCCGAGGGCAGGATGAAGGAGGTGGTGAGGAGCCGCGAGCCGCTGCCGGGCGGGGACAGGGTAGCCAGCAGCGTCCACTGCGGGTTGGCCGCGTCCGGCGCGCGCCACAGGTCCAGCCGCTCCGAGGAGTAGCTGGAGCTGGCCCACACCGTGGCCTCGACCTGGACCTCCTTCCCCGCGGCGAACAGGGTGCCGTCCGCGCGGGAGATCTTCAGGCGCTCCAGCGAGGGGCTGGACTGGTAGGTGCCGGCGGTCCCGTCCGCGCAGCTCGCGGAGAGGGTGTTGGGCGCGTGCCGCTCGGGGCCCAGCGAGCCACGCCCCTTCAGCAGCGTCACCGAGTCACACCGGCTCCCCACCGCTGCGCACGCGGGGGCGCCCAGCGCCGCGTCCCAGGCGGCGTTCCCCGGGTTCTCCACGGTGACGTCCACCGCCGCGCTCATCCCCATGTTGCAGCCGGAGTCGAAGGCCTTGGCGGTGAGGACCGCCGGCCCGTTGGCGCTGGCGCTGCTGGTGTTCCAGGTGAATTCGTAGGGGGCGCTGCCGTCCACGCCCAGCGACTGCCCGTCGGCGAAGAGCTCCACGCGCGTCACCACCAGGTCGTCCGTGGCGTCCACCAGGACAGCGACCTGGCCGCTGACCGTCGACCCGGCCGCGGGCGAGAGGATCTGCACCACCGGGGGCGTGGTGTCGCCGGACGCCGAGCAGCCCGTGTAGAGGAGGCGGTTGGGGCTGCCCGTGCCGGGGCTGGTGACCTTGCCCGGCGTGGTGCTCCCCAGCATGGCGGAGGTGATCGCCGCCGGCGTCGCGGTGGGGTCGACCGCCAGCAGCAGCGCCGCGGCCCCCGCGACGTGCGGGGTGGCCATCGACGTGCCGCTGATGGTGTTGGTGGCGGTGTCGCTGCCGATCCAGGCGGAGGTGACGAGGTTGCCTGGCGCGAAGAGGTCCACGCAGGTGCCCCAGTTGGAGAAGGACGCCCGCGCGTCGGTGCTGGTGGTGGCCCCCACGGTGATCGCCAGGGGCGTGCGGGCCGGCGTCTTGTTGCAGGCGTCGCCGTTGTCGTTGCCGGCGGCGATCGCGTAGGTGACCCCGGAGTTGATGGAGTTGGTGACCGCGTCGTCGGTGGCCTGGTTGACTCCGCCGCCCAGGCTCATGTTGGCCACCGCCGGGCTGAGGTGGTTGGCGGTCACCCAGTCGATGCCGGAGATCACCTGCGCGTAGGAGCCGGAGCCCGAGCAGTTGAGCACCCGCACCGCGTGGAGGGAGACCTCCTTGGCCACGCCCCAGGTGGTTCCGCCGATGGTGCCCGCCACGTGCGTGCCGTGCCCGTGGCAGTCATTGCCGTTCTGGCCGTCGCCGATGGCGTCGAAGCTGTGGACCGCCCGGCCCCCGAACTCCGTGTGGGTGATCCGGATGCCGGTGTCCAGCACGTAGGCGTGGACGCCGGCCCCGGTCGGCACGTAGGTGTACAGCGTGTCCAGCGGGAGATCGCGCTGGTCGATCCGGTCCAGGCCCCAGGTGGCGCCGGTCTGCGTCGCGCCGACGGAGACCACCCCGTCCTCCTCCACGTACTTCACGCGGGGGTCCTTCGAGAGGAGGATGGCCTGCGCCTCCGTCATCGCCGCCGCGTACCCGTGGAGCGCGTGGGTGTACGTGCGGTCCACGGCGCCGCCATAAGCACGAGCCAGCTCCTCGGCCTCGGCCCGCGCCTCGGCACGGGAGAGGCCCGGGCGCGGCTCACCCTCCAGGACCACGATGTAGCGGTCCTGGATGGGCCGCTCCGTGCGCAGGAGCTTGTCTCCTACCTGGAGCTTCTGACCGGTGAACTGGAAGGGTGCGGACGACCGGAACAGGTCCGAATCGCAGCCCGCGGCAAGCAAAAGGATAGTCAGCAGGACGGTGGGGGCCGGCCGCATGGAGACCTCTCGACGGGTGGGGGGTTTGACGCTGCGGCCGCTATGGACGTGCGCCGGACGGAAAAGATTTATCAGGCTGTAAGGCCGCAGTGACGCCGCGCCGCGTCCAGACAGAGCGCGCCGGCTCGGAGCGGTTTTCTGTCCGCTCGGAGCGGTGAGCCTGGGCATGGCCGCGGTATCGAACGGCCCATGTCCATGTCATCGAAGAGTCGAGCCTGGTGGTGGTTCCCCGCCGCGATGATCGCCCTCGTGCTGGTCCCGGTCGCCGCGGGCACCCGCCGCGTGGTGGAGCTGGGGAGCGGCGCGGCGGTCACGCCCGAGAACGCGCGCTTCTTCGCGGTGCCCGCGCCGGTGGTGCTGCACATCGTGTGCGCCTCGCTGTTCTGCGTCCTCGGCGCGTTCCAGTTCGTGCCCACCCTTCGCCGGCGGAGCCCCGGCTGGCACCGGCGGGCCGGCTGGGTGCTGGCCGGCTGCGGCGCCGGCGCGGCGTTCACCGGCCTGTGGATGACCCTGTTCTATCCACACGTCGAGGGCGACGGCGATCTGCTCTTCGCCTTCCGCCTCCTGTTCGGCTCGCTGATGGCGGCGTCCGTGGTCCTGGGCATCTCCGCCATCCGGCGGAAGGACGTCGCGTCGCATCGCGCGTGGATGACCCGCGGCTACGCGGTGGGCATGGGCGCGGGGACGCAGGCCCTCGTCCACTTCCTGTGGATCCCGTTCCTCGGCCAGCCCGGCGTGCTCGCCAGGGCGCTGCTGCTGGGTGCCGGGTGGGCGATCAACCTCGCGGTGGTCGAGGTGTGGCTGCGGGCGCGGGGAGCGCCGCTACAGGTCGGACGGGCTCATGCCGAACTGCTTGCGAAACGCGGCGGCGAACTTGCTCGGGTTCGAGTAGCCGACGCGGATGGCGGTCTCGCTCACGTTGAGGCGGCGGTCCAGTAGCAGGCGCCGCGCCTCCTCCATCCGCGCCTGCCGCAGGTGGCCGAAGACGGAGGTGCCGAAGTGCGCCCGGAAGGCGCCCTTGAGCCGGGTCTCGCTGAACCCCGCTGTCCGGGCCAGCTCGGCCAGCGTGGGCGGCGCCTCCAGGTTCTGGACCAGGCGCAGCCGGGCGCGCTGGAGGCGGTCGATGTCGTGGGCCGACAGGCGCGCCGCGCGGTCCGCCTCCATCAGCTCGTCGGTCATCAAGGCGAGCAGCTCGAGGGCCTTCGCCTCGTGCCACAGCGCGCGGGACGCGCCCCTGGCGTCCGCGTTCACGATCTCCTCGAGGATCCGAAACAGGCCCGAGGTCATGTCGCGCGAGACGAGCGGAGCCGGGGAGTCGCTCTGGGTCACCTCGCGGAACGCCGCGGGCAGCTCCGGGACGCCGAGCAGCTCGCGCAGGCGCAGCTCGCCGATCGAGACGCTCACGCACTCCGTCGGCGCGTCGCCCTCCGGGCGGACCTCGATCGGGAGGGGGCGGGTGGTGCGGCCCAGCTGGAGCGCGTTGCCTCCGCGCGGGAGGTCGATGCCGTCATCCGCGCGCGCCCGGAGCACGCTCCCCTTCGAGACCACCAGCTCGATCTCCGACGGGGCCTGGACGGCGGAGAACGAGAACGACGGTTCGAACCGGCACGCGGTCACGCCGAGGCGGATGCCCGAGCGCAGGTCGAGCGTGCTCATCCGGCACCAGGAGTCGCCGGCCCGGAAGGACGTGCGCACCTCCGATGCGCCGACCGACTCGGTCTCGAACGAGGGTTCGGGCATGTCTCAGCAGGCTCCCACGCGACGGGCTCAGCCTCAAGACCTGCCGGCCGTGGCGTGTCCGTCTCCTCGGGCCAGACGTTCCAGATCAAGGTCCTGAAGTGGAGCAGCTGACCGGGCGCAGGGGCCGCCCGCCCGCTCTTGCACGCGCGTTAAGATGCGTTCGATGGCAGATACGCTCGCTTCTCCAGAAGTCATCAAGGCGCTGGCAAAGCAGTACGAGGCCGCGCTGAAGGATCCCGGCCGGCCGTACGGCGCGTGGTGCGAGAACCTGGCCAGGTACCTCAATTCGGTCAGGGGCACCTCCGAGAAAGATCGGATGTCCATCGAGTTCCAGCAGGAGCTCTGGGATGGGGAGGTCATCGCCGCCACCGGCCAGGGCAATGTCTCGGTCGAGGCGGCGCTGCAGGACGCCGAATTTCGCAGGTGGGTAGCCAGGCTCTTTTCGGATTCGCCCGGATTGAACGTCCGGGTGGCGCCCGCGCTCCTCCGCCAGACCTTCGAGCGGCTCAAGGAGAAGGTGGTTCACTACGCGGGGAAGACGCCTCGCCTGAAGATCTTCAGGGTCCTGGCCACCATCTATCCCGGCTCCTTCACCACGATCGCCGACATCGGTCGCATGAGGCGACTGCACGACCAGATGTTCCCCGCCCGCAGGTCTGACGACATCGAACGCCACCGCAACGTGCTGGACAGGCTGGACGAGGTCCTTGGGCCGGCGGGCTTCGGCATGAGCGGCTGGGCCCAGCGGATGACCCTGCCCTGGTTTCTCCTGGAGCAGAGCCAGAAGTCCGAACCGGCGCAGCCGGCGGATCGGCTGAGTCCGCTCCCCGCGATTCGCCGCCGCCGCGGAATGACTCCCGCCAAGGGGAGCTACCAGTGGGTCGTCCGCGTCCTGGACTTCGTGGGCGAGGGGACGACGCGCGACGACCTCCGCGCGCACCTCAAGCAGGAGCACCCGGGCGTCAAGGACGCCACGATCGAGGTCAAGGTCAACATCCTCCGGAGCGAGCTGAACGTCCTCGTCCAGGAAGGTGACCTGCTCGTGCCGAGCGAGGCGGGCCGGCGCATCGTCGAGAACGACGATCCGTCAGCCCTCGCGCCGTGGCTCCTCACGCGCATCCTCGGCCTCGATCACGTGCTCGCCGAGCTCCGCGATCGAGGCCCGGTGGCACAAGCGGCCATCATCGAGATGCTCCAGAGCATCTACCCGGGCTGGACCTCGGACTTCGTCCCCCAGTCGATCCTCGGCTGGCTCCGCTCCTTCGGCGTGACGGAGCTCTCCGGTGATGGACGGCTCCAGCTCACAGCCCGCGGCAAGGAGTGGGCGGCGCTGATCCACTGGACGCCGGAGTCCCTCGGCCCGGAGGAGGCGAATGAGGACGAGCGTCCCGCCCCGGCGCCTCGGGTGAGGCCGGCGAAGATCGCTCGCCCCACGTTCGACGACATCTACGCGAAGATGCCCGCCAGCCTTCACTTCACGAAGGACCAGATCGCCACGCTCCACGCGGGGCTCTGGCTCCACGATCGGCGCCACTTCGCGATCCTCACCGGTCTCTCCGGATCCGGGAAGACGTCCCTGGCCTCGAGCTACGCCTCCGCGCTCATCTCGCTGACCTCCGGTCCGGAGTCGGTCGAACGCCAGTTCCTCACGGTTCCGGTCGCGCCGGGATGGACGGACCCCACGCCGCTGCTCGGATACCTCAACCCGTTGCGGATCGGCGAGTACGTGCGAACGCCGTTCCTTCGCCTGTTGCTCTCGTGCGCGGCGCAACCGGAGAAGATCCACGTCGCCGTCCTCGACGAGATGAACCTCTCGCATCCGGAGCAGTACCTCGCACCGCTCCTGTCCGGCATGGAGCTGGGTAACGAACCGCTGGTCCTTCACGGCGAGGAGGAGGATGTGGACGGCGTCCCCGGGCGCCTCGACCGCTACCCCGCGAACATGGTGCTGATCGGCACCGTGAACATGGACGAGACCACTCACGGTCTCTCGGACAAGGTACTGGACCGGGCGATCACCCTCGAGTTCTGGGATATCGATCTCGAACGTTACCCGCGCTGGGGCGATCGTGAGCTCCAGGGCCCCGTGGAGGCCCGTGTGAAGGAAGTCCTCGGCGATCTCCTCCTCGTCCTCTCTCCCGTGCGGTTGCACTTCGGGTGGCGCGTGGTGGACGACGTGCTCGATTTCATGAAGCGGACCGCGGAGGACGGGCACCTGGCGCCGGAGGTGGCGCTCGACCGGATCGTCTACTCGAAGATCGTCCCCAAGCTGCGCGGCTACGACTCCAAGGAATTCCGGAAGGTCTTCGATGATTGCCGCCAGCTCCTCCATCGTCACGGACTGAAGCAGTCCGAGCGCAAGGTGGTGGACCTGCTGCGCGATCTGGAGGCTACCGGGAGCGCGAGGTTCTGGCGGTAGCGCGAGCCATGCTCCTGCTGGCGAGCGACCAGAACGCGAAGGACCGGGAGATCCACCCCCTCCCTGCCTCCAACGTCGGCTTCACCGAACGAACGAACGCGACCATCCGTCCACCACCTGGTGGGCGCTGGATCCTGCGCATCGACGACGAGCCGATGCCGCTCGGGCGAGGCGGCTGGAAGTGGACGCCGGGCTTCTACGCCGGGGAGGTGACCGCCGAGCTGGTGGTGGAGGCGGACGGGCGCGTGGAGGCGGAGTACCTGCTGGACGTTTCCCCCGATCCACGGAAGCTGGGACGGGCTCGCTTCTCGGACATGCTGGGGGAGGTGCTCGACGAGGACCCGCTCCTCGTCTTCGGCTGCGAGCCGGCCATGCGGCTCGCCGGGAACGAGCTGAGCGTCGAGGACGACCTCTCGGTGCTCCTCGCCCTGGCGCGGGTACGCGCTCACGGCCCCCGCCTTGTCCACGCGCTTCATGAGGCCGCGCGCCAGCCGCGGCTGGTCGTCCGCCGGCGCCGCGCCGAGGAGCCGCCGCACCGGGTTCGCGCCGTGGATGTCGGGTCCCTGCGCTCGTTCGCTCGCGGCGCGGGCATCACCGCGCAGGAGTGGAGCTCCTTCGAGCCCGGCAATGTGCCCCACCGCGTCCGGGTGGACGTCCCGGTCGCCGAGCCACACGCGGACGGCGCCGCGAACCGGAGCGTGGTCGCGCTGATGCACCTCGTCCGCCGCCGCGTGCGCGAGCTCCAGGAACGGTTACCGAACCTGGAGGATGAGGCGTCGAAGTTCCGCACCGCGCTCTCGGTGCGCCGCGAGGCGCGACTTGCCCTCCTGGAGCGCCTCGACGTCGACCTGGCCCGGTTGCTCCGCTCCTCACCCTGGAAGGACATCACCCGGCCCGAGCTCAGCGCCGCGGGGTTGAACGCGCTCGCCGCGGATCCGCTGTACGCGCGCATTCACCAGATGGCCTGGCGGGCCCTCCGCGTCGGGGCCGGCAAGGAAGTGCCGGAAGATCGGCTCTGGCTCAGCCCGACCTGGGAGCTGTTCGAACGGTGGGGATTCGTCCGGCTCGCGAGGATGCTCCGCGCCCGGTTCCCCGCGTTCTCGTGGACCCCGCTGCGACCCGGAGCGCACCCTTCCGGGGCGCAGGCCGGGTGGATCGGCTCCGGACCCTCCGCCACCGTCTCCCTCCTCTACCAGCCTGCCTTCCCTCAGTGGGACGAGGCGGCGCCATGGGGATTCCGGTCGCTCTCGCTCGCGCGCTTTCCGGACCTGGTGATCGCGCGGGAAGAAGCTGGTCGCCGCAGCTTCGTCGTCGTTGACGCGAAATATAGCGTGGAGAGCTGGAGGGTCCTGAGGGCCATGGAGGCCGCTCACATCTACCGTGACGCCCTGCGGTGGCACGGCGTCGCGCCAGCGGCCGCGTTGCTGCTCCTGCCGGCGCCGGGGGAAGCAGGCTGGCTGGCCGATCCCGAGCTCCTCGCTCGCGAGCGCGTGGGGACGATCGTCCTCGACCACGAGTGGCCGGAGCTCTTGCAGCTCGGGTCCGGGTGACCCATCACCCGCGCATCGACTGCCACCAGGCCTTGAACTCCTCCCAGGCCACCTTCCCGTCGGCGTCCCGGTCCACGTCGAGGAGCGCGACCTTCAGATCGTGCTCCTCCATCTCCATCCCCAGCGCCTCGCAGATCCGGGCCAGTTCCCTGGCGGCGATCCGCCCGTCGCCGTCGCGGTCGTAGTGGTCGAAGATCTCCTTCACCTCGGCGAACGGGTCCTCCTCGTTGTAGCGGACCCGCCCCCAGATCCCCGAGACCTCCACCTCCCCAGGCCCCAGCGGCTTCGGCTTGCGGACCGCCGGACCCTTGGAAGGGACCTTGCGGTCACTGGGCTTCGCGCTGCGGGGCGGTTTGGCCGGCACCGGAGACCTCCGTACCCCTGGAGCATAGCGCCATCAGGACCTCGGTCCAGAGCCCGGCCTACGGGTTCAGATCGAGCGGGCGCTCGTTGCACTGGAACTGGCACCCCCCCTCGATGCACGCCCACTGGCCGGGGCACAGCGGCTGGGGAAGCCACTGCTGCTCGCAGTGGGTCGCGACCGAGCACCAGGCGGGAGCCCGGCCCAGGGCCTGCCAGTCCGCCGCCCTCTCCGGAAGGACGGCCAGCTTCTGGCCGTCGTACTGGTAGTCGGCGGCGTAGACCACCGTGTCCTGCTCGTTCACGAAGTACAGGTGACCGCCCGTGGAGTCCTCGACGCGCTTGTAGGAGCTGTCGATCCTGGACTGCTCGCACGGGAGCTCCGAGCCGGGGCAGTAGGAGACGATCTCGAGGTGGCCCGTCCCATCGGCCATCAGGACCATGCGGGAGATCGCTCCCAGCTCGGTCTCGGCGGCATCGAAGGTCCCCATGGGCTCCATCCCTTCGCCCGCCAGCTCGGTACGCTCGCCGGCGACGAGCACCGAGATCGACTGGTCGACCACGGGCTCTCCACCACAGGCGGCGAGAATCGATACAACCACGGCAACTGCAAATTGAAGCTGTTTCACGGCTCCCCCCTTGTTTCTTTGAAGACGGATTGGGGGCCCGTTCGCACCGCGCATTTTCTTGCCCGGTCATTCGACCGGGATGATGTGTGCCATCAGTATTGCTACAGTGGCAGGGGTCCCGCGTACCCCACCCGCCGACGACCACGACGCGAAGAGGCCCGGACCTCGCGAGGGGAGTCCCCTCCGAAGCCCGGGCCTTTCTTCAGGCGCCGCTCAGGTGCTGGGCGCTACCGCCCCCGCCTAGGTGGGCAGGCCGTTGTGCTCCGTGGCCAGGGGCAATAGCAGCTCGAACACGCGGGAGGCGGGCAGGGTCTCCCCCGCCTTGAGGCCCGCGGCCGGGAAGTCGGTGACCGGCGTCAGCTGCAGGCCGGCCGCATCGCGGTGGGCGATGAGCTCGATGTTGAGCGCCGGCACCCGCACCAGCATGGTCGAACCGGTGGAGACGCCCGCGGTGTTGATGACCTGCCCGCGGACCTTCTCCAGCGCCTGGATGCGGGACGCTCCGACGAAGCGGCGCGCGCTCCAGGTCCCGTTCTCCTTGCCCATCACCATGGCGCCGCTCACCTTGCCGGCCACCTGGATCGGGTAGACCACCGTGGCCGTGTCGTGCAGGAGCGCCGCGGGATCGGCGGCGGCCGCGGGCTGGTACCGCTGCAGCTCATCCAGCCGCACCATGTGCACCGCGAACGGCTCGCCGGGAGCGGCCTTGTCCATCTGCTCCCGGGCCGGCATCCCGGCCAGGCGCTGCCCGGCCTGTCCCCCGAGCTCCTTCAGGGTCCGCGCCGCCGCTGCCTGCGCCGCCGGCTCCACGACGACCGGAGCCGCCTTCCCCCCGGCGACGGCCGCCGTCCCGGTGAGCATCATCCACGCGCTGAACGAAACCAAGATCTTGTGTCGCATTGTATTCATCCTTGTCTGCTGATGGGTTGTAATTCCTGTTCTCTTTCGCTTCAGGCGCGGCTAGTTCGGGGCCACGTTGTAGTAGTCGGTCCAGTGCGAGTAGCCCGAGCCGTCGACGTAGTCGGAGTAGAGGATGTCCTCCTGGCTGCCCTCGTTCGGGGCCCAGGGGTCGTTGATGCTCACGTAGCTCTGGCCGCCGATGACCTTGTAGCCGGTGACCACCATCATGTGGCCGCCGCCGCCGTCCCAGTGCCAGGAGAACGCGAAGGGCGTCTTGTTGACGTCGATCTGCGCCTTCAGGCTGGTCCAGCTCAGGGCGCCGCCGGTGTCGTAGGTGAAGCCGTACTTGGCGAACTCGGGCCAGCCGCCGGTGACGCAGGCCGACGGGGTGGGGCTGTCACAGCAGTCGGTGCGGCCGAAGCGCTGGTTGGCCTGCTCGCACTGCGAGACCATCCCGCCCAGGGCGTTCATCACCATCTGGCCGCTGGCCGCCCAGCACCACATGCTGGTCTGCTGCGGGGCCAGGTTGGTGGGGAGCGGGTTCCCGATGA
>Ga0075421_100006225_pt1 | contig 14531 bp, 12 predicted proteins | sample SoiMetdeltSBSDD5_FD_75292 | JGI IMG/M metagenome (GOLD analysis project Ga0075421, IMG submission 75292) | Bulk soil microbial communities from a Populus tree surrounding site in Tennessee, USA - Soil MetaG P. deltoides SBSDD5 | ecosystem: Environmental > Terrestrial > Soil > Tree plantation...
TGGCCAGGATTGTTCCGTCCGTGAGCCAGCCGATCTTGTCGAGGCTCATGAAGATCAGGAACACCCCAAGCGCCAGCGACAGGATCCGCAGCGCGCCGGCGGGCGATGCCATTCGTCCCAACATGGGCACTCCCCGGTCCGGCTAAAGCCGGACACTACGTACCACGGATATTAAAGCCGGACACGACGTCCTACAGATTGGCGCCATAGCCAGGCCACGTCGACGGCAAACGACCAGCCGAGGACAGCCAGCGTAACACCGGCCACCGCCGCACTCGCCGGCCAGGGAACGATCGGCGCAAGCGTCAGGCCGAGTCCGAGCAGCTGGCAGATGGCCACGATCCTGCCGCGGCGCGTTGGACGCAGCGGTGCCGCGAGCCACGGACGCATCCATCCGGCCGCGACGAACGCGTATCGCATCAACCCGCAGCACAGCACCCAGGCGCCGGCCTTTTCGTGCTGCCAGACGAGAGCTGACAGCACGAGAATGAACGCGGCATCGGTTTCCATGTCAAAACGCGCGCCGTATGCGCTGGCCATGCGCGTGAAGCGCGCGAGCCAGCCGTCGAGGCCGTCAAGTGCCGCTATCAGCCCGGTCACGCCAATGACTGCCCAGAGTACTGCGGGCGAGGCGGCGTGTCCGACGAGACCAGCCGCGAGCGCCGCCAGCATCGCGCGAATCGTGGTGACGTGATTGGCAGGCCCGAATCGAGCGTGAGGATGGCGGGCGCCGGCGACCCGAACGACGGCCGCGAACAGTACAGCGAAGAACGCTGCGGCCACGAGCGGATATTCCGCTCCCGCTTCGATCCACGAGCCGACGATCCAGCCGAGGCCCGTCGTGCACGCGAGCCCGGACGCGAGGACGACATTGTAACGGGGCGACTGCGGCATCAGAATGTGCGGATATGCCGGACGAGGCTCGAGCATTCTGGGTGACGGCGCCCGGCCGCGGAGAGATTCGCGGCGAAGCGCTGCGCCCGCCTGCCGAGGGCGAGGTGGCGATCAAGGCGCTGTACAGCGGCATCAGTCGTGGCACCGAAGCGCTGGTGTTCGCCGGCCGTGTGCCGCCAAGCGAATGGGATCGCATGCGAGCGCCTTTCCAGCAGGGTAACTTTCCGGCACCGGTGAAGTACGGCTATTCGATGGTCGGACGCGTCGAGCGCGGACCTGACACGCTCACCGGGCGCGTCGTCTTCGTTCTTCATCCCCATCAAACGCGCTTCATCGTCCCTGCCTATGCCGTGCACCTGCTTGCGGATGACCTCGATCCGGCGCGGGTGGTCCTGGCGGCAAACCTCGAGACGGCGCTCAACGGCGTGTGGGATGCCAGGCCGCACCTTGGCGATCGTATCGCGGTGATCGGCGCAGGTACCGTCGGCTGTTTGACCGCCTGGCTGGTCTCCCAGATCCCTGGATGCGACGTCGAGCTGGTCGACATCAATCCCCGTCGCGCCACGGTGGCGCGGGCACTCGGCGTGCGATTCGCGGAACCGCCGGCCGCCGGCCGGGACGCGGACGTCGTGATCCACGCGAGCGGCGCGCCGGAAGGGCTCGAGCTGGCGCTGCAGGTGGCGGGCGCCGAGGCCAGGATCGTCGAACTGAGCTGGTTTGGCGACCGAGTGGTTTCCCTGCCGCTCGGCGGCGCGTTCCACGCCAGGCGCCTCACGATTGCGTCCTCGCAGGTCGGCCGCATCGCCCCCGCACAACGGCCGCGATGGGATCCCCGCCGGCGGATGCAGCTCGTGTTGACGCTTCTGCGCGACCCGCAACTCGAGGTGCTCATCACGGGCGAGAGCGAATTCGAGGAGCTGCCGGACGTGATGGCCAGGCTCGCGCGTGCGCCGGGCGATACGCTATGCCACCGCATTCGATATTCGTAAGGGGGTCGGGGGTCATTTTTCGAGGACACTCGAAAAATGACCCCCGACCCCATTTCGTAAAAGGAAACTTCCGATGTACAGCGTGACGGTGCGCGACCACATGATGATTGCGCACAGCTTCAAAGGCGAGGTGTTCGGCCCCGCGCAACGGTTGCACGGAGCCACCTTTGTCGTCGACGTCGAGCTCAAACGGCCGGATCTCGACGCCGACGGGATCGTGGTGGACATCGCGCGCGCGGGCGAGGCCTTGCGCCGCGTGCTCGCCGAGCTGAACTTTCGAAATCTCGACGAGGTTCCATCGCTGGCGGGCCGCAATACGACGAGCGAGGTGCTGGCGCGGGTGGTGTTCGACGGCGTGGCCGCGGCCATCGGGCGCGGAGAGCTCGGACCTGAAGCGAACGCGATCGAAGTGGTGCGCGTCACGCTGCACGAGTCGCACATCGCCTCGGCGTCGTTCGAGGCCAGGCTGAGCGGACCCTCATCGCGATGACGCCAAGCGTACTGGTGGCGCCGGGGCCTCTCGACTCACGCACCGGTGGGTACATCTACGACCGGCGCATGGTAGAAGGCCTTCGCCGCCTGGGCCGTCAGGTGGACGTTCTCGAGCTCGATTCCTCCTTTCCTCATCCGACGCCTGCCGCACTCGAGCACGCCAGCCGCACGCTTGCGGCCGTCCGCGCCGGGACCATCACGATGGTCGACAGCCTCGCCTTGGGTCCGCTGGCTGCGATCATCGTCCGCGAGGCCTCCCGGCTGCCGGTGGTGGCGCTCGTCCATCTGCCTCTGGCTGCCACCATTGGCCTCGAGCGCGAAGACGCCGCCCGATTTGAAGAGGACGAACGGCGCGCGCTCGCCGCTGCAGCGCGTGTCGTCGTCACCGGCAGAGCCTCGCTGCCGCTGATCGCCAGGTACGCAGTCGATGCCAGCCGGGTGGTGGTGGTCGAGCCGGGAACCGATCCCGCGCCGCTGGCGCATGGTTCCCGAACCGGCCCGGTGGAGCTGCTCACGGTAGCGACGCTCAATCTGGGAAAAGGGCACGAGATGCTGCTCGAAGCGCTTTCCGCCGTGAGCGATTCGGCGTGGCGCCTCACCTGCGCCGGCAGCCTCACGCGCGACCCCGCCACCGCCGCGCGCGTGCGCGCCACCGCTGCACGGCTTCAGCTGGAGAATCGCGTGACATTCACCGGCGATCTCGACCGCCGCGCCCTGGCTGCGTGCTATGACCGCGCTGATGTCGCCGTCCTGGCTACCCGGCAGGAGACCTACGGAATGGCGGTGGCGGAAGCGTTGGCGCACGGGCTCCCGGTCGTCGCGACGATGACTGGTGCGATCCCGGATCTGGTCGGCGATGATGCCGGGCTGCTGGTTCCCGTTGGAGATACGGCGGCGCTGACCGCGGCCCTTGCCCGCGTGCTCGGCGACTCCGGTCTTCGCGCGCGTCTTGCCGAAGGCGCGCGCCGCCGACGCGACCGATTGCCAACCTGGGACGATGCGGCCAGGGTGATGTCGACGGCGCTCGATCGCGTAAGGGGGTCGGGGGTCATTTTTCGAGGACACTTCCCGTACGATCCGACCGGTGATGGAAGTGTCCTCGAAAAATGACCCCCGACCCCTTTGATGAGGCGCTCTCCCACTGGCTGCGCGTGCGCGAGCCGGCGGATGTCGCCGCCCGCTCCGAGGCGCTGACGCGCGCGATCGCTGACGCGACCGTCCCCGGCGAGCCGCTGCGCCTGCTGGATCTGGGAACCGGCACGGGATCGAACATTCGCTATCTGGCGGATCGCTTCCGCCGTCCTCAACGCTGGCTCGGGATCGACCGAAGCGCCGTCCTGCTGGCCGCGCTCCCTGAGCGGATCACGTCCTGGGCGGCAGCCTCGGGCTACGAGGCGTGGACCGACGATCGACATTGCGTCGTGCGCGGCGCCGACTTCGAGTGCGATATCGAAACGCAGCAGGCGGATCTCGGCACGCTGAACGACCCTCGAGTCTTCGCGGGACGCCACATCGTGACGGCGTCTGCCCTGCTCGACCTCGTGTCGAAGTCGTGGCTGGTCGCGCTCGCCGCCCATTGCCGCGTCGAGGGCGCGCTGGCGCTCTTCGCCATTACCTACAACGGCCAATTCACGTGCACGCCTGCGGACGCCGAGGACGAGGAGGTGCGAGGTCTGATGAACCAGCACCAGAAGAGGGACAAGGGGCTGGGCGGCCCTGCAGCCGGACCGGATGCCGGTGCGGTCGCGGAACAGTGTTTTGTACAGGAAGGGTATCGTGTGCGCCGTGAGAGGAGCGACTGGGTGCTGGGCCCGGCCGACCGGGACGTGCAACGGCTGCTGATCGACGGCTGGGCGGGCGCGGCGACGGAGATGGCGCCGGACCGCGAGCCCGCCATCGCGCGGTGGCGCGCGCGCCGGCTCGCGCTCGTCGACGTCGGCCGCTCGCGCGTCGTCGTCGGCCACGACGATCTCGCGGCATGGCCGGCGCGTTTCAAGAGTACGTAGTGTCCGCCTTCAGGCTCGATGGTACGTAGTGTCCGCCTTTAGGCGGACCCGGGTCCGGCTAAAGCCGGACACTACATATGAACCTCACCGCGTTTCCCCGGCGCGGCTAGCGGCGGCGCGACGGAACGTGGCCACCACAGGATGATGATCGGAGACCTCGCCCGAGGGAGATGCCGCCGAGACATCAACAATCTCAACTGAATCCAGCGCCAGGTTGAGCGTCGGGTCGTAGAGGACGTAATCGATGCGCGACACGCGCCCGAACGGCCGCGTCGATCCGGAGGCTACCCCGCCGGCCCGTCCGCGCGCGGCGGCCTCGGGCCACGCATCACGGTAGCGAGTCATCACCGGACCGAGTTCGTCGGCGCCCGGCTGCGCGTTGAGGTCGCCGATCAAGAGACCGGGGCCCTGCTGCGCCGCCCACGGGAGCAGCACTGCGAGCTCACGGATCCGATCCCGCTGATTCTGCCGATTCGCCGCCAGGTGCGTCACGATCACCGGAACATCCGGCATCGCCGCGACGCGCACCGCCAGACCCACACGCCCCTCCGACAGGCGGACAGAGCGCGACGACAGAATGGGACCGCCAGCAATGAAGGCCAGGTCTTCCGTGGCAACGTCGGATCCTCGCCCGCGCATCAGGCACTGCCGGTCCTCGGTGATCCATGCTCTCGCCTGGACATGCGTCCACCGGCGTCCCGTACGCCGGCTGAGCCCCGCGGCGATCAACGCCGGCTGATCGTCGCAGTTGAAGTCCGGATGATTGCGCATCGCCTCCTGCACGCCAATGAGGTCGACGTCGAGACGCCGGATCGCATCGATGGTCCGCTCGAGATCGTAGTGTCCCTGGCGATCCGCTCCCTTGTGGATATTGAAGGTCGCCACGCGAAAGGTCCGGCCGACGCCTGGCGCGGACGAGGCGTGGTACTTGAGAGTGCCAGCCAGGCCCATCATGACCACAACGAGCGCGATCCCGACGGGGCGGAAGATTCGCACGTGGTACGTCCGAACTAGATTATGCGGTTCACGGTTCCTGGAACGGCGTCCTGCGGCGTATCGGCCCTGAGGTTCAAATCGCAATCGAACAGCACGTCGCCACCCATGCGGAACACCCGGTAGCCGGGCCGGCGGCAGTCGCGCAGGCGGACCTGCGGCAGGAGCCGGACCGCCGGACGACCGTCGCCAATAAGGACCGGCGCGACGGCGATCTGCAGCCGGTCGAGCAGGTTGGCCTCGAGGAACCTCGATACCGTCACGCCTCCCCCCTCGACCAGCACGCGCGCGCAGCCGCGCGCATGCAGCAGACGCAGCGCCTGCGCCGCTTCGTCCCCAGGTTCGCCCTCGTCAATGGCAGCCATGATCGCGCAGCCCATGTGACTCTCATCGGGCGACATCCGCGAGCGCGCGCAGATGTACAGCGTCGGGGCGGTGCGATCCGTGAAGACGCGGAAGGCCGGCGTCAACCGCCGCCGCGGATCGAACACCACTCGGAGCGGATTCTCCCCGGGCACGTGACGGGTCGTGAGCAGCGGATCGTCGGCAGCCACAGTCCCGGCGCCGACGAGCACCGCGTCGCACAGGGCGCGCAGCCGGTGCATGTGAACGATGTTGTCGCTGCCGGTGACGGTTTGCGAATCGCCCGATGGCGTCGCAATGAACCCGTCGAGGCTCTGGCCGAGGTGGCCCACGGTCAGCGGACGGGCGGACGTCGCGCTGCAGATCGGAAGGTACAGACTCAGCAACTCCGATCGGGCATCGTCAGCGGCCAGGCGTGACTCCCACCCGATCCCCGGATGCCATGCGAGCACGGCACCGCGGCCGTCCCCGCCTGGCAGCGGCCGCATGCCATCGACGTCATCCGCGCCGAACACCTCGAACCGGCCGCTGCGATCGAGCGTGTCGGCCAGGGCGCTCGCCGCGCGGAGCAGGGTCCACGCCGCGTCCACGGTCGGCTCGTGTTGCGGCACCGATGCGGCTCCGGATGACATATGACCTGCGCTAATGTTACGTCGTGATCGACGCCAGCGGCGGATCGACCTCCGCCATTCGGACGCTGCCTCGCGCGGTACTGGTCGACCTGGACGACACCATCATCGATGGCAGCGCGGTCGTGGATTGCTGGACAGTCGCCTGCGAATGCTGCCCGCCTGACGTTGACGTGCAGGCGGTTCTGGCGGAGCTCCACAGGTTTCGCGAGTGGTACTGGTCCGACCCGGTGCGCCATCGCCAGGGACGTCTCGACCTGAGCGCCGCCCGCCGGCACATCGCCCGGACTGCGCTCGTCAGTACCGGCTGTGACGCGGATGGTCTTGCCGATAGGATTGCCGAGCGATACGACCAGTGCCGTGACGAACGGACGGTGCTGTTTCCCGGCGCAGTTCCAGTGTTGACGTGGCTGCGGAAGAGCGGCTGTCGATTGGCGCTGGTCACCAATGGCGCCGCGGATGCGCAGCGCCAGAAGATTGCGCGGTTCGGCCTGGAGCCATTGTTCGACATGATCCTGGTCGAAGGAGAGCTGGGTTTCGGGAAACCCGACGAGCGGATCTACCAGATGGCGCTGACCGGGTTAGCGGCCGAACCGCGTCACACCTGGATGATTGGCGACAATCTGGAGTGGGACGTCGAACAGCCGCAGAAGCTTGGCATGACCGGCATCTGGGTCGACAGGGACGGAGCGGGCGTGCCGGCTTCGAGCGCGGTCCATCCCGATCTCGTCATCCGGAGCCTGGCCGAGCTCCGTGATCATTGTGGAAGGTGAACGGTAATGAATCGGATTCTGGCGTACGGAACTTTTGCGATGTGTGCCGTGGGAGCGCTCGGCGCGGCCGCGCAACAACCCACTTTTCGAGCGACTGGCGACTCGGTCCGCGTCTTCGTCACGGTGACTGATCGGGATGGCCGGCTGGTCACGACGCTCTCGCAAAACGACTTTGAAGTGAGAGACGAGGGCCAGCCGCAGCCAATCACGCTCTTCGACAACACGCCCCAGCCGATCCGGCTCGTCGTGATGCTTGATGTGTCGGGGAGCATGGAGGGTAACCTGCCGTTGCTGCGCTCCGGAGCGGAACAGCTCTTCGCGCGTCTTCGCCCGGACGATCTCGCACGCGTCGGGACGTTTGGACGCGAGATTGCGATCAGCCCGACCTTCGCCCACGATCCAGAGGCCCTGCGAAAGGAACTGCCCGACACAGTTGCATCCGATGCGCCAACTCCGCTCTGGCGCGCGATCGACCAGGGGTTCGACGCATTCGGCGATGGCGGCGGCGATGGGCGGCGCGTGATCCTCGTGCTAAGCGATGGCAAGGACAGCGGCCCGGTCAGTTTCCGCGAGCGCTACGTCAGCCAGGCTGAGATCGTCGACCGCGCGCGCCGCGACGATGTCATGGTGTACGCCATTGGCATGCGCAGCCGCGGCTCGCGGCAGAATCAGCCGGGGATCGGGCCTGGTGGTCTCCAGGCGGCCCTGCTTGCCGACCTTCCCGATGCCGGGCTCGCGCTCGTGGCGGAGCAGACGGGCGGCGGCTACGCCGAGATCGGCTTCGGCCAGGATCTCGGGGCCGCATTTGCCCGAATCGCCGACGAGTTGCACAGCCAATACCTCCTGGGCTTCGCTCCACCCAAGCGCGACGGGAAGGTGCACGACATTGCCGTGCGTGTCGCCACCCGAGGCCTGAAGCCGCGCGCCAGAAAAAGCTATGTCGCGCCGAAGGACTCCTCGCGTTGAGCGATGGTGGCGGGTCTGTTCTAACGCCGCCAGAACGGCCATGGAAAACCGGTGATTATCTCACCCACGGTTTCAATCCTGAGTTGGGGATTGGACGCGTCACGGCCCTCGAAGGTCGAACGCTCGTCGTCGAGTTCCCGCGCGCGAGCACGCATTTGCGGCTGGCCGCGAATACTGATGCGCTCATCCCGGTAAACCTCAGTCCCGGGCGGCCAGTCCGAATCACGGCTACACAAGAGGAAACGACGATCGCGGCGCGGCTGCCAGACGGGAGGTTGCAGCTCGCGAACGGTCGGGCGGTGGCGTCCCACGAGTTGTGGCCGCTGGAGCTCGAAGGCGCGCTCCTCGAACGCCTCGCCCTGGGCGATCTCGATGAGGTCGAGGATTTCGTGACGCGCCTGGACATCCTGCACCTGCTGGCGCTGCGCGAAGCCGAGGGCCTCGGCTCGTTTCTCGGCGGACGCATCCGGCTCTTCCCGCATCAGCTTCACGTGGCGGAGCGGGCGAGCGCCAGCGATCCGGTGCGCTGGCTGCTCGCGGACGAAGTCGGCCTCGGGAAAACGATCGAAGCCTCGCTCATCCTGAATCGGCTCGTGCACGCCGGGAAGGTGAAACGTTGTCTCGTGGTCGCGCCGGATACGTTGACCGTTCAGTGGCTGGGTGAGCTCTGGCGAAAGTACCACCAGGTGTTCACGCTGCTCGATGCGCAGCGCCTCGCCGATGTCGCGCGCGACTTCGGTATCGACTTCAACCCGTTCGAGGCGCACCCCCGCGCCGTGATCGCGCTGGAGATGCTGACGGAACGCCCACAGCTGACCGACCAGGCGGTGGCGGCGGGCATTGATCTCCTGGTAGTGGACGAAGCCCAACGACTGCGCCGGCCTCCGGGCCACCCCGGCGACCCCGGCTGGCGAGCGGTCGCGCCGATCGCGGGGCTGGGTCGTCACGTGCTGCTGCTGAGCGCAACTCCGCTCGAAGACGACGCCCATGGGTTCTTCCGTCTGCTCCAGCTGCTCCGTCCGGAAGAGTTTCCGGAGGATGTGAGTTTCGAGGCGCGTCTCGCCCTCGCCACGCCTCTGCCTCCCTGCACCAGCTCCACGCGGCGCGCCGACATCGGAGGCCTGCCACCGCGGATAGGCATTCCGATCGCCCCCGATAGGCCGGCGGGCTGGCAGCTGCGGGACGAGGTCGAAGCAGCGGTGCGAAGCACGATAGCGCCTCATGCGGTTGCGCAGCGGCAGAAGATCGATCGTGTCCGCCGCGCGCTCGCGTCCGGAGCCGCGCTCAGGGCCGTGCTCGCCTCAGATGAAACTGCGCTGCGCCGCCAGGCGGAAGCGATGGACGCCGGCGATCCGCGCCTCGAATGGCTGCTGGCGCAGGCGCCCCGCTGGCGGGACGCGGGAGAGAAGACGCTCGTCTTTGTGGCGCACCGCGAGACATTGGAGATGCTGCGCACGGCGTTCAGCCACCATTCGCAGCTGGCGAGCGGCGTGTTCCACGAGGAGCTCTCCCCGGCGCGCCGCGACACCGAGGTCGCCCGCTTTCGTGAGCTCGATGGTCCGAGCCTGCTCGTGTCCACCGAATGTGGCGGCGAGGGCCGCAACTTCGAGTTCTGCCGGCGTCTCGTGCTCTTCGACCTGCCTTGGAAGCCAACGGTCGTGGAACAACGGATCGGACGACTCGATCGGATCGGCCGGCGCATCCCGGTGGATATCGTCTACTTCCGTCCGCCCGCCGGGATCGGCGCCGATGTCGTGCGGCTCTTCGAAGCGCTCGGTCTCTTCCGCGAGCCTTTGGCCGGCCTGGAGCCGCAGCTCGTTCACGTCGAGGGGGCTCTCGAGGAGGTCGCGCTAAATCGACTGGCGTCGCTCTCCGCAGAGCGCCTCGAGGCGCTGGTGGGCGAGGCTCATGCGGCGCGCACACGCATCCGCGAAGCGGCCTACCAGCAGCTCCATCGCGACCCGTACAGATTGGAGATGGCCGCGGGCATTCTCGCGCGCGTGCCCGCGGAGCTCGACGCGCTCAATGAGGAGGTCGTGGTGACGGCATGCATCGGGCTGGGATTCACGATCGAGCGCCCGCGCGGCCGCCGGATCTTCGCGATCGAGCTCGGGAACGGGGCGCTGGTGGACGGGCTGCCGGGCGTTCCGGGCGGGTCAAGCTACGTCGGCACGTTTGACCGCGAAGAGGCGTTGGAGGAGGAGACACTCGACTTTTTTGCCTCCGGGCATCCTCTCGTGGAGGGGATTTTTGCCCATTTCGAAGAGACCGCCCTGGGCAGGGTCGCGCGGTTCGAGGTCGACATCGGCCTCGAGCGCGGCGAGGGGCTCATGGCCGTTTACAAGGATGGGCCCGTGTTCGAGGTCATTGCAATCGACTCGACCGGTCGGGCTCGGCACGACTGGGCGGCGGCCTTCCGTCAGCGACGGGTCCGCGCGCGCCCGATCACCGACGAACCGATCGAAGACCAAAACTGGAGGCGAATGGTCCGCCGGCTGGCTCCGCTGCTCGAGCCGGCGCGCCGTCCCCATGCGATCGCTGCTATCGTGGTGCGGCCCGCTCGGTGAGTCGGACCCAGCCCACGACGGTCATGACGCACAGTCACACAATCGGCATGACACTGACGAGGCGACTGAACGGCGCAGAAACGGAGCTCATGTGACGAAGCGCGACGAGGGAACACAACCAGCGGTCGGTGGCACGACGACCATCAGCGCGCCGGGCGCGACGGCCGCCGAAGCGATGGAGCAGCGTGTGGTGGCATTTGCGGAGCAACTCGGACGGATAGTCGGGACGATTCAGGCGAAAGCCGATGGCTGGCTGGACGGCGACGTGCTTCACAAGCAGATCGCTACGGTACGCGACGAGGCGGCGCACCTGCTCGAACAGCTGACAGGCGGCGCGAAGAAGGCCACGAGGAAGGCGACAGCGGCCGCGGCGGCGGCGCGCAAGGCCGGCAAAGGGCGGAGCGGCGGCGTGGTCGACGCGCCCGGCAAGAAACATCGCAAGAAGGCGCCGACCGATCCGAAGGCGAAGACGGCCCGCAGCCAGGCGGATAAGATGCGGATGGCAAAGACGATGGTCAAGACTCACCGGCGGCGCGGGCGCGGCTAGAAGGAATATCCAGGGGCCATAAACGGGGGCCACCGCGCGAAATGATCCGCGGGTCGGGTGGATTATTCCGGATTGTCGGCGGCGCGTCGCGGTCCTGCGGCGCGTTTGGCGTGCGTTTCCCCCTCTACTCCGCTGGCGCGATCTGTGCTCTATCGTCGGACAGCCGGGGCAAGACCCGACGCAGGCAACCGGGGTCGTCCAGCAGTATCAGCGACGACCTCAGAGCCAGACTCCGAGGACCGCAGGCTTCACGACAAAGTCCCGGATGCCAGCGCCGAATCCACTGCCCCGACTTTCATGTACGCAGCCGTATCATCTTCCCTGCCGTTTCAGGCAGGATCGCACAGGAGTCGGGCGTGATGATCACGCGTGCGTGCATGACGAGTGTGTTGATGGCAAGCCTTCTGCTCGCCAGTTCGGCTGACGCCGCGACGGTCCACGGTTCGGTGTCCGACGCGACCGGCGGACTGCTTTCAGGCGCACGCGTCATTCTGCGCGTGCTCGCGACCGGCCAGGAATCGTCGGTTGAGACCAACGACGAGGGGCGATTCGAGTTCGAGGGCGCCGCGCCCGGTACCTACTTGATCATCGTCAGGCGCGACGGCTTTTCAGAGGCGGCGCGGACGATCGCGATCGACGCCGCCGACGCCACGCTCGATCTGCCCGTGCAGCTCGAGGTCGGCGGCCTGAGCGTCGAGGTCAGCGTCACGGCCACCCGCGCGGAACGCGAGACTCGCCGGATTCCTCTTCACGTGGAAAGTATTCCGCGAGGCGCCATCGAGCAGGCGAACACGCTGTCGACGGGCGATGCCCTGACGGTCGCGGCGAACGTCACGCCAGTTGGAAATGGACCGTTTGGCGTGCGCCCGCGCCTGCGCGGCCTCGACTCCACGCGTCTGCTGGTGCTCGTCGACGGCGAGCGGCTGAACACGGCACGTCAGGCAACCGACCGCACGGGCGCGGAGGTCGGACTCATTGCGCCCGACACGGTGACCGCCATGGAGATCGTCAACGGGGCGGGGACGCTGCTCTACGGCTCGGATGCACTGGCGGGCACGATCAACATCATCACGAACGAGCCGTCGTTCTCCACCGACACCCGCTGGCTCTACGGATTCAACGGCTTCTACAGCACGAACGAGCATGGCGCGCGAGGGACGGCAACCATCGGCGCCACAGGCCCGCGGTACGCCGTCCGGCTGCAGGCGGGGGCCGAGTCGTTCGACAACTACACGGCGGGCGAGCTGACGGTCGAAGACACCCGCCCATTCCTGGCATCCGGTGCGCTCCGCCGCACCGATACGATCGACAGCAACTTCGGATTCGGCCTGGCAGCGTTTCCCGATCCGTTCAATGCCCCCTACGTCCGGACGAGCAACGAGATTGAACGCTCGGGCGCGCACGGACGGTTCCTCAATCTGGCTACCCTGTTCAGCGTCGGCCAGCGGCGAAGCGTGCGGGTTCGCTATCAGCGCCGCACCATGGACGACGTCGGATTTCCCGACTTCGTCCAGCCGTATTTCTTCAACGCCACTTCGCTGCCCAGAAGCGATCTCGATCGGGTCTCAGCACGTTACGAGGCCCAGGCGGTCACGAGCTGGCTGGCCAATCTCTCCCTGACCGCCCATTACCAGCGGACCCAGCGCGTGCTCCAGAACCTGCTTCCGGTGCAGTTTCCAGCGCCGACTCCGGTGTCCTTCTTCCCGATCAGTGTTTTCAGGCTCGGCATCCTGTCGGAAACCGAGCAGCGCGTCTGGACACCGGGTGTCGATCTCCAGGCCGTGATTGTGCCAGCCGCCAATCACGTGCTGACGAGCGGCCTGACGTTCTATCGCGATCGCAGCAGCGACAATCGCACGACCACCACGACGACGACGATGATCGGACAGGTGGTGCTGGGGCCGCGGGGTCCATCGGCGAACGTGTTCCCCGCACCGGTACAGCTGGGTCCACCCTCAGTGGCACATCCGGTCCGCGTTCCGGATGCGAGCCTCCGCGACATCGCGGTGTTCGCGCAGGACGAATGGACGCTTCGCCCCGCGTTGTCGGTGGTGGCCGGGCTGCGCGGCGATTTCTACAACGTCGCAACCGAGGCCACGCCAGGCTACGACGTCACTTCGGTCGTCGCTGGCGCGCGGCCCGCGATCGATCCAACCACGCTCCCGGACCCCAGCGGCGCCACCTACGCAAGGACCGCCCTGACCGGCGACATTGGCCTGGTCGCCAACAAGGATCGCCGGGTGAGCCCGTTCGTCCGGTTCGGCCGCAGCTACCGCCATCCCAACCTCGAGGAGATGCTGTACGCGGGGCCGGCCACCGCCGGCAGCATTGCGCCGAACGTGAAGGTGGCGCCGGAGACCGGCAACAATTTCGACGCCGGCGCCAAGTTCAATCTGTCGCGGATGTCGGGCGGCGTCTATCTGTTCGTCAACCAGTACAAGAACTTCGTCGCGCAGGATCTGGCCGTGGCAGCCACGCCGGCGGGCCCGCTGGCGCAGGCGACCAACTACGCCGACGTCCGGATTGGCGGACTTGAAGTGTCGGCTGACTCACCCATCGTGCTCACGCAGGGCGTGCTGACACTGCGAGCGTCCGGCGCATTCACGCGCGGGACGATCACCAGAGGCGTCAACCCGCTGGACGGCAGCTCGCTCGACGGCGCGCCCGCCGACAACATCACGCCGGTCAAGGCGCTTGCCTCGGCTCGATTGACGGCGCACAACGGCCGCTGGTGGATGGAGTACGGCGTGCGGACGCAGACGAAGGTGAATCGCGTGACGCCAACGCTCCTCAGCTCGCCGTTCGCCATCGCCCAGGATCTGCTGTCGCTCGACGGCTTCACCGTCCAGCGGCTTGGCTGGGGCGTCAACTTCGCAGGCCGCCGGGAGAGGCTTGGCCTCACGTTCGCGGTCGAGAATCTCGCGAACACCTACTATCGCGAGCACTTCCAGTTCGCGCCTTCCCGCGGGCGCACCTTTTCAGTTGGCGTCAGCGCGGGGGCGTTTTGAGCGTCCGATCGATAAAATCCAGAACTTCGCGCGACACGCTCGTGTCCGCCGTCCCCACCGACAGCAGCTGCGACACGTGGTTGTGCCCGAGGCTCTGCCGGTAGCGAGGCCTTGCGTTCTTCTCGAGGAGCTCCTTGAACAACTGCGCTTCGGGAGCGAAATACCGAGGGTCGTCCCACTCGGCGGTGGTGAGCAGCACCGGGATATCGGTGCGGGTGACGTTGCCGGTCACCACCATCTGCGGCCAGCGCGCCTTGTCTTCGCCGAAGTACGCCAGCTCGCCTTTCATCGGCGCGGAGAAGTC
>Ga0075421_100006226_pt1 | contig 14530 bp, 12 predicted proteins | sample SoiMetdeltSBSDD5_FD_75292 | JGI IMG/M metagenome (GOLD analysis project Ga0075421, IMG submission 75292) | Bulk soil microbial communities from a Populus tree surrounding site in Tennessee, USA - Soil MetaG P. deltoides SBSDD5 | ecosystem: Environmental > Terrestrial > Soil > Tree plantation...
ATGGCGAGGGCAAGCTCAAGCCGCACGTGTCGGCCACGTTCCCGCTGCACAGAACCGTCGAGGCGCTGAACCTGCTCGCTTCGCGGCAGGCGAAGGGCAAGGTTGTCATCGTCCCCTGAGGGGCAAAATGGGGTCCGTCCCCATTTCTCCCGGATCGTGATCATCGGCGCCGGAGCGATCGGTGCGTTCTATGCAAGTGTGCTGGCGCGCGCCGGCTGCGAGGTCTCCGTCGTCGCACGCAGCGACTACGATGCGGTCGCGCGCGACGGCTATCGAATCCGCAGCGCAACGCTCGGGGATCTCTCCTTTCGACCCGCGCAGGTGATGCGCGCCGCCGCCGAGTACCAGGGCACCGCCGATTACGTGCTGTGCGCTTTGAAGGACGTGCGCGGCGTGGACCGGGCGCAGCTGATCCGCCCGGCGCTCGCCGCAGGCAGCGCGATCGTGCTGGTACAGAACGGAATCGACGTCGAGAAGGACATCGTCAGCGCGCTGCCGGACAACGAGCTCATCTCGGCAGTCGCTTATGCGGGCGTAAGCCGCGAGGCGCCGGGCCATGTCTTGCACCACTCGAGCTTCACGCGCCTTGTGCTCGGCAACTACCCGAAAGGCGTGTCACCGGCAGTCGAGCACTTCGCCGCGCTGGTCAAGGCAGGCGGTAGCAGCGTTCAGGCAACCGACGACATCGTCGGCGCGCGCTGGCAAAAGTGTGCGTGGAACACCGTCTTCAATCCGATGTCCGCGCTCGGCGGCGGGGTGGGCGCGCACGATATCCTCGCCAGTGAAGAGGCAACGCAGTTCGCGCGAGAGGCCATCGGCGAAGTGTGCGCGATTGCGCAGGCAGCCGGCCATCCCCTACCCGCGGACACGGCAGACAAGCACATCGCCGGCACGCTGCGCATTCCAAACCATGTCCCGAGCATGGGACAGGACCTGCTTGCGGACCGGCCGATGGAAACCGAGGCGTTGCTCGGCAATGCAGTCCGCATCGCGCGCGAGCTCCGCGTGCCCGTGCCGCGCCTGCAGGCCCTGTACGCGTTGTTGCGGGTGCTCGAGCCGAAGGGCGTGCGCTAGGGCGGCGTGCCGTCGCCGCGGCCGAGCGGCCGTTGCATGATCACCGTGTCGACCCAGCGGCCGAACTTGAATCCGACCGAACGCAGCGTCCCGGCGCGCAAGAAACCGAGGCTCGCATGCAGGCCGATCGACGCGTCCTGCGCGCTGTCGCCGATCACCGCGATCATCTGCCGGTAGCCGAGCTGCTCGCAACGTACGATCAGCTCGGCAAGGATCGTCTTGCCGATGCCTTTGCGATGCTGCCCTTCCCTGACGTAGACCGAGTCCTCGAGCGCGTGGCGGTACGCCGAGCGCGACCGGTAGGGCGTGCAATAGCCGTAGCCGAGCACCTCGCCCGCCTCCTCCGCCGCAAGATACGGCAGCCCGCGCGCGATCACGTCGTCGTAGCGCCGGCGTATTTCCTGCAGCGAGGGCGGCTCTTCCTCGAACGAGGCGAGCCCGTGCAGCACGTGATGCGCGTAGATCGACTGGATGGCCGCTAAGTCCCCAGCCGAGGCGGGCCGCACGATCATGGATCGATTATAGAGAAGCCGTCGATCCAGTAGAATTAGCCATGGCCCGGATGGTGAAGTGCGTGAAGCTCGGCCGCGAGGCGGAAGGTCTCGATTTCCCGCCGTACCCGGGCGAGCTCGGCAAGCGCCTGTTCGAGAACGTCTCGAAGGAAGCCTGGAAGCAGTGGCTCGAGCACCAGAAAATGCTGGTGAACGAGAACCGGCTCAATCTCGCCGACAAGAAAGCGCGCGACTACCTCGCGCAGCAGATGGAGCGCCATTTCTTCGGCACCGGCGCCGACGTCGCCTCGGGCTACGTCCCTCCGCAGCAGAAATAGTCTCCGGCGCGGGCGAGAGCGCCCGACCGACCGCATGGACCGCGATTCGCCGCAACCGACCGAAATCAAGCTGCATCAGAAGTCGCGCGTGCTCGAAATCGCGTTCGCCGACGGCAAGTCCTATCGCCTGCCTTTCGAGTTCCTCAGAGTCCATTCGCCTTCGGCCGAAGTGCGCGGCCACGGGCCGGGGCAGGAAGTGCTGCAGACGGGGAAGAAGGACGTGGACATCACTCGCGTGGAGCCGGTCGGGAGCTATGCCATCCAGCTCTGCTTCTCCGACGGCCACGAGACCGGCATCTATTCATGGGACCTGCTGTACCAGTACGGCGCGCAACAGGAGACGATGTGGCGCCAGTACCTCGAGCGAATGGAGCAGGCGGGAGCGAGCCGCGAGCCCGGACCAGCGCCGTTCGGCGAGCGGCCGAAAGCGAAATAGCGATGCACGCGCCGCAGCCTTTCAGGGTGGTTCTCATCAACCCTTACGAGCTGGGGCGGCAGCCGTTTGCGCTTGCAGAACCCGCCGCGCTGCTCAAGCGCGCCGGCTTCGCAGTCGACTGCCTCGATCTATCGCTGCAGACGCTCGACCCGGAGATGCTCGCCGAGGCGCGCCTGGTCGCGCTGTACGTCGGGATGCACACCGCGACGCGCATCGCAATAGAAGCCATTCCGCGCATTCGGCTCCTCGCGCCGAAGGCCGCGCTCTGCGTCTACGGCCTCTATGCGCCGATGAACGAGGGTTTGCTGCGTTCGCTCGGCGTGGGAACGGTACTCGGCGGCGAGACCGAGCCGGCGCTCGTATCCTTGTGTCAGCGATTGCGCGCCAACGGTTCCGGCGTGGCGCAGGCCGGGCCGGTCATCCGCATGGAGAGAGTGGCGTTCGTCGTGCCGGATCGAAGCGGGCTGCCGAATCTCTCGCGCTACGCGCGGCTCGTCCTCGCCGACGGCTCGGAGCGCGTTGCCGGTTTCGCCGAAGGCAGCCGCGGTTGCAAGCACCTGTGCCGGCATTGCCCGGTGGTCCCGGTGTACGAGGGAAAGTTCCGCGTGGTTCCGGTGGACGTGGTGCTCGAAGACGTCCGTCAGCAAGTCGCGCAAGGCGCGACCCACATCTCGTTCGGCGACCCGGATTTCCTCAATGGCCCGACGCACGCGCTGAGGATCGCGCGGGCGCTGCACGAGTCGTTTCCGCAGATCACGTTCGATGCGACCATCAAGATCCAGCACATCCTGCAGCACGCGGCGCTCCTCCCAGAGCTGCGGCGTTGCGGATGTCTGTTCATCACCACCGCGGTCGAGGCGGTCGACGACGAGATCCTCCGGTATCTTGCCAAGAATCACACCGGCGCGGACTTCGTGCGGGCGGTTGCGCTGACGCGCGCCGCCGGGATTGCGCTCGCGCCGACCTTCGTCGCGTTCACGCCATGGACGACGCTCGAGACCTATATCGCGATGCTCGAGCGGATTCTCGAGCTGCAGCTCGTGGAGAGCGTGCCCTCGGTGCAACTCTCGATCCGCTTGCTCGTTCCACAAGGCTCGCGGCTTTTCGAATTGCCGGGATTCCGTGAGAGGCTGCTGCCGTTCGATGCCCATCTGCTCGGGTATCCGTGGCGCCATCCGGATCCGCGGGTCGATCGGCTGCAGCAGGAAGTGCAACGACTCGTGTCGCGGGCAGACGACGAGCGAGCGACGCGCCAAGACACTTTTGCGGCGGTCTGGCGAATGTCGCACGAAGCCGTGGGCTGGCCCGCGCCGCACCTCGCGGCGAGCGCGAGCGAGCCCATACCCCGGCTGTCAGAGCCGTGGTACTGCTGTGCAGAACCTACAGAGCAGCAGCTGCAGGCCTTGTAAGGCAAGGAGCCACCGCGGCCGTACCGTCGAATCAGTCCTTCTTCGGCGGAGTGACGTTGATGACGGTGTCACCCGACTTTCCCGGCGCGCCTTGCGGCCCCGGAGGGCCGGCTGGACCCGGCGTCGGTACCACCACGGTTGATTTTTCTTTCACCACTTCCTTGGGTTGCACGACGGTCGTCGAGCTCGTTCTCGATTCGCACGCGCTCAGTCCAAAGCCGAGGAGCAGGGCCGCTGCACATAGCATCACAGGTTTCATGACTCTTCCCTTGGATGATTTGAGATCGACTACACCGCTTGTGGAAGCACAAACGATGCCAAGTCGGCTGTATCATGCGGGCCCGATATCCGCTCTCGACTTGTAGTCCTGACGCCGATGAAACGCGTGCTGCTGCTGCTGCCGACGACCGGCTACCGCAACGATGATTTCCTCGCTGCGGCGAGAGCGCTCGATGTGGAAATCGTTCCGGCCGCAAATTACTGTCACCAGCTCGCTCCGGACTGGGGCTTTGCTCCGATCATGGCGCTGCAATTCGATCGGCCCGAGCAGGCGCTGGATACGGCTTTGCGCGAGCTCGGACGCAAGCCCGATGCGGTCCTCGCAGTGGACGATTCCGGAGTTGAGCTGGCGGCGCTGCTCGCGGAGCGCCTCGGTCTGCGCGGAAATCCCGTCGACGCGGTGCGCCGCACGCGCGACAAGCTCGCCTTCCGGCGGCTGCTCGTCGGGCAGGGATTTCTGTGCCCGAAGTTCCGTCACTTGCCGAGCGGCAGGGATCCGCGTCAGCTCGGCGATCAGCGGTTCCCGTGCGTCGTCAAGGCGCGCCGCCTGTCCGCGAGCCGCGGCGTCATCCGCGCGAACGACCCGGACGAGCTGCTGCGCGCGGTGAACTGGGTGCGCGCGATCCAGGCAAGCGCGGACCGCGACGCGGAGGATCTTGGCATCCTCATCGAGGACTTCATCCCGGGACGGGAGTACGCGCTCGAAGGCGCTCTGCAAAACGGCGAGCTCGTCACGCTGGCGCTGTTCGACAAGCCCGATCCGCTCGATGGCCCGTACTTCGAGGAAACCATCTACGTCACGCCTTCGCGGCTCCCGGGTGCGGTCCAGCAGCGGATCCATGACGTGGCGGCGCGCGCGTGCCGGCTCGCCGGGCTGATTACCGGACCGGTGCACGCGGAAGTGCGCGTGAACGACGAAGGAATCTGGATCCTGGAAATCGCGGCGCGCTCGATCGGCGGTCTGTGCGCGCAGGTGCTCACGTATTCGCTTGGAATGAGCCTGGAGGAGCTGATCCTGCGCCAGGCGCTCGGACAACCGCTCGGCGCCGTACGCGAAGCGGGCGCATCGGCAGTGATGATGATCCCGATTCCACGGCGCGGCATCTACCACGGGCTCGACGGTCTCGAGGCCGCTCAGTCGGTTCCGGGAATCACCGGCATCACGATCACGGCGCAGGCCGGGCAAGTCATTGCTCCGCCGCCCGAGGGGGCGAGCTACCTGGGATTCATGTTCGCTCGCACCGAGACCCCACAGGCTGCAGAAGCGGCGCTGCGCAGCGCGCACCGCCGCCTGCATTTCGAGATCCGTCCCGAGTATCCGGCGGTCAAGTCACCGGCTGCAGCGCGCCTCTGACCGCCTAGACCGCACCGATCCCGCGACGCTCCCGCATCGCGCGACCGATGCGGGCGAGTTCATCGTCGCTCAGCAGTCGCGCCGCCATCGGCAGCAGCTCTTTCTCTTCCCGCTCGATGTGCCGCTCGTACCGGCCGATCAGCGCTTCCACGTCGTCCGACGAGAGGTGCGCGGATGTGCCCGCGGCGATTCGCTCGAGCGCGGCGCGCACGCGCTGCCAGTCCGCGTCCAACGCGCGATGGTCGGCCTTGAGCGCATCGGTGAGATCGCGCAGGCAGACCGCGTCCGATCCAGCCATCGATTCCAGCAGCGCCGGAAACAGATCTTCTTCTTCGTCCGCGTGGTGCTGCAGCGCCGAAGAGTCGAAATAGCGCATCACGTTCGCCGCCGCGGTGCGCGCGTCTTCGGTTGCGCCGTGCGCCGCCAGATGAGGCACCAGGCGCCTCAGCGTCGCGCACTGCCGCTCGATCCGGGCATGGCAGGCCGACAACATTTCAAGCGGCGCCTCGGCGCCTGCGGGCGTATTCACGTTGCGTTCGAGTAGCGCTGCGTGCGCAAGTTCAAAAGTCGGCAAGCCTTTTGTGTTAGATATCCGGCATGACGACCGTGCGCCAGCTTGCCGACCAGGCGTTCTCGCGTGCGGCGGGCGCGTCCCTGATCGAAGGCAACAGCGTCCGGCTGCTGCGGGACGCTCGCGAGAACTATCCTGCGTGGATCGAGGCGATCGGCGCGGCCACCCAGCACATTCATATCGAGAACTATATCTTCTACGACGACGCGACGGGCGCGAGGTTCGCCGACGCGCTCATTCGCAAGGCGCAGGCCGGAGTGCGCGTACGCCTCATCTACGACTGGCTGGGCTGCATCGGCAGCGCTTCGCGCCGCTTCTGGAATCGCCTGCGCTCGGGCGGCGTCGAGGTGCGCTGCTACAACCCGCCGCGTCTCGACTCGCCGCTGGCGTGGCTCTCGCGCGACCACCGCAAGATGCTCGCGGTCGACGGAACGGTGGGATTCATCACCGGCCTGTGCATCGGTCGGCGGTGGGAGGGAATGCCGGAAAAGAACGTCGAGCCCTGGCGCGACACCGGCATCGAGGTGCGCGGACCGGCGGTAGCGGAGATCGAGGCTTCGTTCGCGCAGATCTGGGCGCTGACCGGCACCGCGCTTGCGCGGGAAGATCCGGTCGACAGGATCGCGTCCGGCGGAAGTGTCGCCTTGCGCATCGTGGCGACCGCGCCGGCCACTGCGGGAATGTTCCGGCTCGACCAGCTGATCGCCGCGCTCGCGAGACACCGCTTGTGGCTCACCGACGCCTATTACGCGGGAACGCCGGCGTTCGTCGAAGGGTTGCGAGCCGCGGCGAAGGACGGCGTCGACGTGCGTCTGCTGATGCCCAGCGCAAGCGACGTTCTGCTCGTCCAGCCGCTCTCGCGGACCGGTTACCGTCCGCTGCTCGAAGCGGGCGTGCGGGTGTTCGAATGGAACGGGACCATGCTGCACGCAAAAACCGCGGTCGCAGACGGGCGCTGGGCGCGCGTCGGCTCGACCAACCTCAACATCGCGAGCTGGTTCGGCAACTGCGAGCTGGACGCCGTGATCGAGGACAAGCAGTTTGCGCAGCAGATGGAGCAGATGTACCTCGACGACCTCGCGAACGCAACCGAGGTCGTGCTGGACGCGAGACGCAAGCCCCGCGCGCCGGGCCGGCCGCCGCATCGCCGTGTGCGTTCGATCCGCAGCGGCGGCAGCGCAGGCCGCGCCGCGGCCGGCGCCGTGCGCATCGGCAACGCGATCGGCGCGGTATTCACGAACCGCCGCTCGCTCGGCCCGATCGAAGCGCGCATCGCTTTGACGACCGGAGTGGTGCTGTGCGCACTCGCGATCGTGCTCGCGTTTTTTCCGCAGGTGCTCGCCTATCCGCTGGTCGTCATTGCGGCGTGGGGCGGCATCGCGCTCGTCTATCGCGCGTATCGGCTGCATCGCGCGCGAAGAAACGAGGTCGTGGCGTCGGTTCAGCCGGTCTCGAAGACCTGACTGCTTCGCGCAGACGCACGCGACCGAAAAAAAGGGCAGGGATCGCTCCCTGCCCTTGGTTTCGCTGACGACTGCGAGTTACTTCTTCGGCGGAGTCGCCGGAGTCGCGGGGGTCGCCGGGGCCTTCGGGGTTTCCGCGGTGGCCTTGCTCGCCGGAGTGGCCGGAGTCGCCGGGGTTGCCGGAGTCGCCTTCGTCGCCGACTTGGCGGCCTTCTCGGCGTCGCGGTCGGCCTTTTTCTTGGCTCGCGCGTCCGCGCGCGCCTTGGCCTTCGCTTCCCGCTCGGCCTTGGCCTTCGCCTTGGCTTCGTCCTTCTCGGCCTTGGCTTTCGCCTTGGTTTCGGAGCGTGTCGCGGCCTTCGCATCGCGTTCCGCCGGGGACTTGACCTTGGGGTCTGCGGTCGTCGAGGTGCCTGCGGGAGTGGCAGGCGTCGCCGGAGTCGCCTTCACGGGGTCGGCGGACTTCGACGGCGGGGTTGCCGGGGTCGCCGGCGTGGCCTTGGGCGCTTGCGCCAGCGCTGCGGTCGAAGCGACCGCGAACATGCCGGCAATGAGGACGTTCAATACTTTGTTCATTTAGGAGCTCCGTTACCTGAGTGTGGTTGGAATGAGTCTGGCTGCCCCTCACTTAACGTCTATGCGGCCGGGAGGTTGACTTCAATTGAATCAATCGTTTAGGGCTGACCCACCTGCGATAATGCCTGCTTCTTTACACGACTTCCGGTGGAACCCGGGGGATGATGGCGACCGGTGAAGGACTTCTACCGATACATCTGGAAGGTCAGCGGCAAGCACCAGGTCTTCCTGTCGCTGCTTGCGGTGGCGCTGTTCCTCGTGCAACTGGTGCCGCTGGAGCTGCAGCGCCGCATCATCAACGACGCCACGCAGCGCGCCGAGTACAGCGTGATCGCGACGCTATGCCTGGTCTACCTGTTCGTGGTGCTGGTGCAGGGCGGCCTCAAGTACGCGCTCAACATGTACCGCGGTTCGGTGAGCGAAGCCGCGAATCAGCGCCTGCGGCTCGAAGTGAATCCGGTCGCGAAGGCCGACGTCGCTGAAAAGCCGGGCTCGCAGGACGAAGGCATCGCGATCTCGATCATCGTCTCCGAAGTGGAGGCCGTCGGCGGCTTCATCGGCTCGAGCTTCTCCGAGCCGATCCTGAACGGCGGCATTCTGCTGAGCATCTTCGGCTACATGCTGTTCACGCAGCCGCTGCTTGCGCTGGTGGCGATCGCGCTGTTCTGCCCGCAGTTTCTCTTCATTCCGCTGCTGCAGGAGGCGATCAACAGGCGCACCGAGGCGCGCATCAAGACCATGCGCGGGCTCAGCTCGGACATCGTCAACGAGGCGGCCGAGCGCGCCGGCGTGCGCGAGGAAAGAACCTTCCGCCGCCGGGTACGCCACATCTACCGGCTGAACATGGGGATCTTCTTTCGCAAATTCGGCATGAGCTTCCTGATCAACCTGTTTCACCACCTCGGCACGATCGGCATCCTCGCCGTGGGCGGCTGGCTGCTGCTGCAGGGCAGGACCGAGATGGGGACGATCGTCGCATTCATCTCGGGCATCAACCGGATGAACGATCCGTGGGGCGACCTGGTGAACTTCTTTCGCGATCTGACCAACGCCGGCGTCAAGTACCGGCTGATCGTGGACACGATCGGAACCCCGTCCACCGGAGCGACGTAGCCGGGCGTCACTGCGCCGGCAGAAACGTGACGTCGCCGTACTGGGTGCGGGCCTTCTCGCGAGCGTTGCCGGTGTCCGTCATCACCCCTACCGCGACGATGTCCCACGGCTCTTCGCCGAACACGCGACGGTAGTCTTCGAGCACGTTGCGGCGGAACTCGCGCCACTCGCCAATGCTGCCGCGATCGACGACGATCGTCTGAATCTTGTCGGTGTGGACACTGGGCGCAATCGTGCCGACCGGAGCGGCGCTCGACCAGGCATAAATGAGCATCGCGTACGGCAGCTTCTCTCCGGAGAGCGCATGGTACAGCCGCAACGTAATGCGCTCCTGGAAATCGAGCCGCTCGACGTCGCCGTGGAACGAGATCACCAGTCGCGCGGGCGAATCGTCGCGCGATGCGATCCGCGGATCCGCTTCGGCGGGCGGCTGCAGCACACGCCAGCGCCACTCGACGACCGGATGGCGCCGCGGATCAATGCGGATCCGCCGGTAGAACCCCGACACGGAACCCTCCGCGAGCGCCTCGAGCACCACGCCCTGCCCCGTATCGGCGAGACGATAGTCGGTGCGCGATTCGGCGCGCGAAACGACGAATGGCTCCCAGCGGTCCGGCGGCGCCTCGCCGGCGCGGCCCGTAGAGAATCGTGCCGCTTCCACCTGCGCGCCACGCTCGAGCCGAAGCTCGGCGACGATCGCGCTTGAAGCGAGCAGTTCTTCGACCGGGACGCTCGCGCATCCGGCGAGCGCTGCACTGCCTACGAGGATTGCCGCGCTACGCGAAAGATCCATCCGTCTCACCCGAGAATCACGCTCACGCTGTGGGTTTGACCGTCGTCGGCGAGTGGTATGCGCGTCGCGCCCTGCGGCAGCGCCTTGCCGTCGAGCTCGGCGTAACTTACGCCACGACTGACGCCGCGCGGATTCTCCACCGTGATCTCGTAGCGCGCAGAGCGATGCCTGAATACGATCTCGAACTGCGGCCAGGCCTTGGGAATGCAAGGATCGATGAGCAGGAACGCGCCCCGCAGACGCGCCCCGAGGATGGCCTCGATCCCCACCCGGTACAGCCATCCGGCGGATCCCGTATACCAGGTCCATCCGCCGCGCCCGACGTGCGGTGCGACCGAGTAGACATCGGCGGCAACGGCGTACGGCTCCACCTTGTAGCGTTGCACGTCTGCGCGAGTGCTCGTGCGGTTGATCGGATTGAGGATCGAGAACAGCTCGCTCGCCCGGTCTCCGTCGCCCAGAGCGGCGAACGCCATCGCAGACCACGCGGCGGCATGGGTGTATTGGCCGCCGTTCTCCCGGATTCCAGGCGGATAGCCCTTGATGTATCCCGGATCGCGCGGCGTGCGATCGAACGGCGGCGCGAACAGCAACGCCACCGCGGTGTCGCGCCGCGTCAGCTGCTCGTCTACGGAGGCCATCGCACGCAGTGCGCGTGCCGGCTCGGCCGCGCCCGACAGCACGCCCCAGGATTGAGCGATCGAGTCGATGCGGCATTCGTCGCTCGTGTAAGAGCCGAGCGGCGTTCCGTCGTCGTAAAAACCGCGCCGGTACCAGTCGCCGTCCCAACCATTCAGCTCGAGCGCGGATTTCAGCGTTGCCGCGTGCGTGCGCCATTTTGCAGCACGCTCGTCCTCGCCGCGGCCGCTCGCCAGCGGAGCGAACGCCTCCAGCGTCGTGTAGAGAAACCAGCCGAGCCAGACGCTCTCGCCTTTGCCCTGCTCGCCCACCCGATTCATGCCGTCGTTCCAGTCGCCCGTGCCGATCAGCGGCAGACCGTGCTCGCCGACCGAAAGACTCTGGTCGAGTCCCCGAGCGCAGTGCTCGAAGAGCGACCCGCTCTCCTCGGCGACCAGCGGCTGGAAATACGCGTCGTGCTCACCGGGCCGCAGCGCCTGGCCCTCGAGGAACGCAACGCGCTCCTCCAGCACCGCGACGTCACCGCTCGCCTCGATGTAATGCGCGGTGACGAACGCGAGCCAGATCCGGTCATCCGAAATGCGAGTGCGCACGCCCTGGCCGGTGGGCGGCAGCCACCAATGCTGGACGTCGCCTTCGACGAACTGCCGTGCCGCTGCGCGCAACAGATGCGCGCGCGCCAGGTCCGGCCGCGACGCGACGAGCGCCATGCTGTCCTGGAGCTGGTCGCGGAATCCGTACGCGCCGCTCGCCTGGTAGAACGCCGATCGCGCCCAGACCCGGCATGCGATCGTCTGGTAGAGCATCCAGCGATTCAGCATCAGGTCCATCGACCGGTCCGGCGTTTTCACCTGCACGGTGCCGAGCACGCCGTCCCAGTACGCAACGACATCGCGCAGCACCGCATCGAGGTCGGCCACCCGATAGTGCGAGATCAGCGTCTGTGCTTCGGCCGCGGTCGCCGCCTGGCCGAGGAAGAAAACGATCTCCGCCGAGCCACCCGCCTCGAGCTCGACCGGGGCCTGCAGGACCGCGCAGGCGTCGAGTCCGGCGCCGACCCGCTGCGACAGCGGCGCTTCGCGCGCAAGCGCGGCCGGATGGTCGAGCGAACCGTTGCGCCCCAGGAACTCCAGCCGGTCGCCCGTCCACGCAGTCTGCAATCCACCCAGGTCCGCGAACGCGACACGCGAACCGAAAGTCGCGTTCCACGGGTTGCGCGCGAACATCGCACCGGTCCGCGGATCGATCTCCGTCACGATCGACAGCGCGGACGCGCCGCGCGACGGGCCGAGCACCCATTCCACATACGCCGTGACCGTGAGCCGCCGTGCGCGCGTCGTCGTATTGCGGATCGTCAGGCGCGAGATCTTGATCGGGTCCGCGAGCGGCACGGTTTGCAGCAGCTCGAGCGCGACGCCATGACCGTTATGCTCGAACCTGCTGTATCCCTGACCGTGCCGCGCAATATAGGGCGCTGCGGCATCGCGCATCGGCGCGGCGGTCGGCCCCCACAGCTCGCCCGAATCCTCGTCGCGCAGATACAGAACCTCGCCCGGCCGGTCGCTGACGGGATCGTTCGACCACGGCGTAAGCTGGTTCTCGCGACTGCCGATCGACCAGGTGTAGCCGCTGCCCTCGACGGACGCTTGAAATCCGAACGAGGGATTGGCGATCACATTGATCCACGGGGCGGGGGTCGAGCGCCCTGCATCGAGGATCGTCACGTACTCCCGCCCGCCTGCGGCGAATCCGCCCAGCCCGTTGAAGAATTCCAGGTTCGGAGGCGCCGCGAGCGGCTGCGGTGCGTACGCGCGCGGCGTGCGTCTGGGCGGCGGCGCGGGCGCGGTTTCCTCTTCGCGGAGATGGTCGAGCTGCTCCGACAGGATCCCGCGTCGTCCGACGAGGACGGCGCGCGCGGTGGAGAGCAGCAGCGCGCGCGCCTGCACGGGAATCAGGTCCGAGCGCAGCACGAACACCGAGCTGCGCGCAGCATCCGGTCCGATCTGCGGCCGTGACTGGCTCGTGCGTACCAGCGTCTCGAGGGCGTTGTGAAGATCCTGGACGTAGGAAGAAGCCCGTTCGTTCAGGATCACGAGGTCGACCGCGAGCTGCTTCGTGCGCCAGTATTCGTGCGCGCGCAGCAGCTGGCGAACGATCGCAATGTCCTCGGTGTTGTCGATGCGCACCAGGATGATCGGCAGGTCGCCGGAAATTCCATGCGCCCAGAGCACGGCCGGAATGCCGCCACCGCGGCGGATCGCGTCGACCGACGGTCGCAGGGACGGATCGGCGTACAGCACGTGGCCGGCGAGGCGCTGAAACAGCGCGGCCTGGTCCGCATCGATGCCGAGATGGCTCAATTGCACCTGTGCATGCGTCCATGCCAGCGTGACTGCGCGATCGAAGGCCGTCGCCTCGTGGAGCTTGTCCGCCAGATCCAGCGCATCGCTGCGCGTCGGCGCAGCCACGGTCCAGAACGCAATCCGCGCGGTCTTCCCCGGCGGAACCCGCACGCGCTGGCGCAGCGCGAACACCGGATCCAGCACGCTGCCGACGGTGCCTGAGAGCGGCCGGCCATCCACTACGGCGATCGGCGCGCGGATCTCCCGTCCGCGTCCGAGAAAGCGCGCGCGGTCCGTTTCGATCTCCTGCTCGCCCACCGCTTCGCCTTCGACGACCGCAAGGTGCGCCGCCCAGATTTCGGGCTCGCCGGGCGAGCGCACGCGCCGAGTGGCAAGGATCACGCCGATCCGGGTCAGATACTCGGTCTGCACGAAGAGCTTGGAGAAGACGGGATGCGTCGTGTCGGCGGCGGGCGTGGCGAGCACCAGCTCGGCGTACGAGGTGAGCTCGAAATCGCGCTCCCGGCTTCCCGCGTTCGTAACCGACACGCGGCGCACCTCGGCGTTGTATTCGGGCGAGACGAGCACGTCGAGCGTCGTCGTGATGTTGCCGTCGTGCCGCACGAACTCGGCGCGATCTTCGGTGAACGTGACCTCGTAGCTGTCCGGTTCGACGCCGGTCGGCTGATAGCCTGCGGACCACACGTCGCCACTCTCGACGTCGCGCAGGAAGATGTAGGCCCCCCAGTCATCGCGCGTGACGTCTTCCCGCCACCGCGTGATCGCGAGGTCGCCCCAGCGGCTGTAGCCGGAACCGGCACCCGTCAGCATCACGGCATAGCGGCCATTCGAAAGCAGATGCGCTTCCGGCGTAGCGTGGTGTGCGCTGCGGATGCGTCGCTCCGCGGGCCGCTCGAGATCGCGCACCGTCGCTGCGGTGTCGACTTCCTCGGCGCGCGGATGAGCGACGGCGACATCGCGCGGAGTGCGTTCCTGCAACAGCAGTTCCGTCGCCTGCACGATCGGCTCGGCGTGAAACCGCGCGCGCATTCTGCCGTCGAGCAGGCTGTTGGCGATCGCCACCACCGTCATCCCCTGATGGTGCGCCATGTACGCACGCACGATCGCAACGGCCTTTCCTTCGGGCAGACGCGTGGGCGTGTAATCGAGCGCCTCGTAGAATCCGTAGCGTCCGCGCGCGCCTACGGTGGCGAGGCGGATGAAGTTGTCCGCCGCCGCGCCGGGGTCGACCATCGCCGCGAGCGCCGTCGCATAAGGTGCAACGACGACGTCCTCGCTCAGTCCGCGTTTCAATCCCAGGCCGGGCACGCCGAAGTTCGAATACTGGTAGGTGAGCTCGAGGTCGCGTACGTGGTAGGCGGATTCCGAGATTCCCCAGGGCACGCCGAGCGTGGCGCCATACGCGATCTGGCGCCGGACGATCAGGCGGCTCGTCTGCTCGAGCAGGCTTCCCGCCGGCGCGCGCATCACGAGCGAAGGCATCAGGTACTCGAACATCGAACCCGACCAGGAAATCAACGCCGCGCCGCGTCCGACCGGTGTCACCGCGCGCCCGAGCCGGAACCAGTGCCGCGACGCGACGTCGCCCTTGGCGATCGCGACGAAGCTCGCGAGGCGCGCCTCGGAGGCGAGCA
>Ga0075421_100006229_pt1 | contig 14527 bp, 12 predicted proteins | sample SoiMetdeltSBSDD5_FD_75292 | JGI IMG/M metagenome (GOLD analysis project Ga0075421, IMG submission 75292) | Bulk soil microbial communities from a Populus tree surrounding site in Tennessee, USA - Soil MetaG P. deltoides SBSDD5 | ecosystem: Environmental > Terrestrial > Soil > Tree plantation...
CCTACACCTGCTAACGCGCGGGAGACGGGGCAGCCAGCTTTCGCCTTCTGAGCCAATTCCTGAAACTGGTTGTTATCGATGCCGGGGACTTTGGCCTGCGTTACAAGGTCGATGCGGGTAATCGAGTTCCCGGCGTCGGTTTTCTCCATGTGAACATTAGCGTTCGTCTCGATGCGCTCTGGCGCAAAACCGTTGTTGCTTAACTGAGATGAGAGGGCCATCGAAAAGCATCCGGCATGGGCAGCAGCGATCAATTCTTCGGGGTTGGTTCCCTCGCCCTCCTCAAAGCGAGAAGCGGCAGTATATGGCCCCTTATATGCGCCGCTCAACATCTGCATTGTGCCTTTACCCTCTTTGAAGTTTCCTTCCCAAACTGCACTCGCTTTACGATCAGGCATGACTAACACTCCTTTGGCGGCATGGATCAGTCAATCATCAGGATTATAGCAAGTTAGCATCTCAGCACGTCAGCATTTCAGGGCAAGACGGTAGTGTTTACTGCATCTGAGGGTGGGCATATGGCGGTTTCATCCTGAAAGACGACCCACTCCTTTACCTGATTCCACCGATCAGCACTGACCAGTGTAGTTATCTCGCCATTGTGCTGAACCGCGACGACCTCATACCCGGCGATTATATCGCTGCTGGTTGCACAGACGGGCAGCATCCCCATGTGCTTGAAGCGACTCTCGGATGGGTCTATTAAGAAGTAGCGCGGGATCGTGCCAGCCTGCGATGCTTCAACTAACTTCCGCGCAGTCAGGTTCGGAGCAACTTCAGGCCAGGGAACATAGGTCGGCTTTGCGCCGAGCGGCAAACCCTTGAGATCGTAGGGCGGCACGGCATGGAATGTGATGTCCTTATCCATAAAGGCGTAATACGGAATAGCATAGCTGTAGGTGTAGGCGGCAGAAAATGTGTAGGGCATCAGCAGCAGGGATTCATCATGATCGGCGTAGGCCATGAGTGTGTGGGCATTGGCTTCCCAATCGGTTTTGCTATTCCCATCGACGTTCGGGTAGTAAGTCAATGCAAGCACGACGAGCGCCAGCGCTGAGATGCCTGCCAGTGCTGGCCCTAGAATCTGGCGTGCCATCGGGAAGGCCCGTGCCTGCCACCCGGAAGCCATTGGTGCAAGCTGCGCCGAAAGCACCTGCCATACTCGCATCATTCCATAGCCAATCATCGGCGTGAAGATCACGTAGCTGGGACTGAGGAAATCGTGCCAGTCGGGGATGTTGTAGCCCATCACAAAGAACCACTCGCAGAACAGGCCGATGAACAGAAGCGCGGCCATTTTCCACTGGCGGCGTGCCATCTCCCATAGACCGATCACACCCAGCACCAGACCCCAGGGCATGAACTGAATGCTGAACTGCTGTATCGACTCGGAGATACGCATGATCATGTCGCGCTTGCCAACTGTGAAAAACGAGTGCTTGAATGGGCCACCCGTAACGAATGCAATGAAATCGCGCGGGGTGTGCATCTCGGTACAGAAGTTACAGTATTGGGGATTGGCGCTCATGCGGATCGGAATTTGGGCGTACTGGGATGCTGCAATCAGGACGATGAGCGCTGTCAGCGCCAGGTTTATCGGGCGGAACAGCATGTGCGGGTTGGCGATCAGGACGCCAAAAAGGAAGGCAGGCAGCAGCAGGATCATGCTGGTGTGATTGCCGAAGCTCATGGCATAGACGATCACCGCGCCCCAGTAAAGAACATCATGGCGCGTTTGATACCACGTCACCAGCAGATACAGCACCCCAGCGATGTACAGCGAATTGAGTGCGTACAGTTCAGCAACACTTCCGAGATACCACATACGCGGCGCAATGGCGAGACTCATGGCGGCAAGCGCGCTAATGATGTTGTGCCGGGTCAGGCGAAAGGTTAGTAGATTAATCAGTGCGACTGTCAATGCCATGCAGAGAGCATCGAAGAGGTTGATCCGATAAGCCGCATCGGGGCCGGGCAGAATGTGCGCTGCGGCCCAAGCCAGCGCCGTGTACTGCGGGCTTCCGGGTGGATGTACAATGCCACGAGTCATAGTGGCAAGATGAAGCTCAATACTATCCAGTGAGGGGCCAATCTGTGGCCGTACAGTGATGGTGTAGACGCCGAGTGCCAGCAGAAAGACGATGATGGTTCCAATGTAAGCCGAGGTGGGGATGCGGTCGCTGGCCTGCGGGGACTGATAATCAGCCAATAAACTCTCCAATGCTGAGGATTAAGCGCGCGATTTTGCCGGATGAATCGTGTATTGGCAAGGCCCATCAGAAGCATCTTACTCCATTCCAACACGAATGGAATGCCATCAGATACAGCGATTCACTTCGCTGGTATATGTTGGGCTGGAATCAAGGAGTTGGGCTAGACTTCCAGCATCACAGGGTATGTTGGAGAAACCATGAAGTCCTCGGATGCAATTGCCAGCTTTGATCCGGTGAAGGTAGGGAAGTACGAGACTGAAAACTGGGTCGCCTATTATCAGAAGGATTGGCTGCGGCTGCTGCGAGTCTCAGTTGGGATGGTGAAGGAGTCGTTCAAGCTGTCCTTGCCGCAAGCGATCTTTGGGGCGTATCTGGTGGGGCGCGCTGAGATCGCCGCAGCGCCCGCCGACAACAATATCCCAAAGGCTGAGGCGTACATGCGCCGCTTCTACTCGATTGTGAAGAAAACACATTCTGGCAAGTATGATGTCGAGAAAGCTGCCGGGCTGGAAGTTCACTGGTGGGTAGTGCATCGAGAGTTGTTCGGCAAGACCGAGAACGAGCCGCTCATCGAGGCGATGCAAGACCTCTATGCGGAAGTATTCCAAGTGGATCGGGGCCGTGTGCGCGAAGCCGCCGAACGCCGGGCGGAAGCGATGATCTACTCGGATCGGTGGGTGAATGAGGGGCGGAAGTCAGGAAGCCCTTTGATTGGTCAGGTTGAGGCAGCGTTAATCGACTCCTATGCCGCGCTGAAAGAGGCGATTCAATCCCCGGCTGTGCCACAGCCTGTTCCTGCATCCTAAATTTACGGGATGAAGCACCAATCCGCGCGTTGTGTATAATGCACAGCACAACGATTAGGGTCAGTTGCAAGATTCCGGGAGCCAGTTGCCATCATGAGCAGCCAACCTCTAGAGCATGGATTGCCAACATCAGAAGATCAGGCTGATGCGGAACAGTGCTTCGCGCAGGCGATCAACTATATTGAGCGGGAGCGGTGGGCCGACGCGGCTAATTCGCTGCACGATGCGCTCGATCTTGTGCCGGGGTTTCCGCAGGCGGCGGATATGCTTAATTTAGTTGAGGACATTCGCCGCGCGTCCTCAAGCGGGGAGGATGCCCGTCCAGAAATTGATGCGCTACGAGGACAAGTGATCGCGATCAAGAAGCAAAGTCTCGGCGGCTCTCTGCCACCTGTGCGGCAGTCACTCGAATCACTTAGCGGGATCGCTCGACCCTGGGCCGATGATGCTCTTGTACATCGCCCTTCCGCACGATCTGCTATCGATTCAACGCCAGCTATTGCCAGCACAGCGATTTTGCCGCACTTAACACCGCTCAATCCTTTCGATCAACTCAAGGTGTTGGGCTGGTTCTTCCTGCGGCCTGCCGCGATCAAGCTGTATTATGCCGACGGGCGCAACACGGAAGTTCAGCGAGTAGCAGGATGGGTGGCAAGCACTATCATGTGGCTGGTGTTGGCGCTGCCCGCACTTGGCTTCGCCACCGGGAAGCTGCCAACCCCGGTCGGTGGCGGTGTGTGGATGCTCGGTGTGGTGTTTGTGCTATGGGCGGTGTGCGGCTGGCTCATGGCTTTTGAGCACACGCAGCATGCCCTGATGCTAGCTTCCGCCGCATGGCTGGTGCTGATTCCGGGAATCATGAGCGCTGCCGGGAATCGAAGTGGAGCGGTGATCGCGTTGATCTTCATGCTGCTGGCGGGCTTTGCTGCCGCCGTCGCGGGTATCGAGTCCAAGCGAGGGGCGATTCATCTTGCACTCGGTGCAACGTTTGTCGCTCTGATAGCATCGGTATTCAAGACCTTTTTGTTTATTGCGCCGATTATCAATGCCTATACGAGGGGATTCATTCTGGCGAGTGTCGGCGCGCCGATCCTGATTGCAATGGTGGTGATTGCTGCTGGACTGCTGACGATTGGAATCACTTTTGTGCTCCCTTACCTCGGCTCGTATTGGGCCTCGTTCACCGTCGAGGCGCTGCTTGAAGACAATCTTGTGACCGGAGTAGGGCCGCTCGGCGCGGCGGCGCTCACGTGGATGATCACCTGCTATATGATCCTTGCGTGGATCAGCTTTGCGGGCGGCTGGCAAGTGCTGAATCGATTGTAGGCAAATTGTCAGGAACCTTCTCTTCCCTCTTTCACCGATTCCGGTTACTATCAATCACCTGCGGTTAGTAGGTTCCCCACGTTCGTATAGCAATCTCGCACTAATAAGAGTGGCATCGGGAGAAGGGGCCGGATGCAGCGTTTCGACTTCTCATTCCTCAAGACAATCGATTGGGAAAGCCAGCGGCAGTCCTTTTGGCGAGGATTCCGCCTAGTGCTGATCTTCGGGCTGTTCGCCATCGGCGTACCGGGGATGAAGCCCAACCGGAACAGCAGCCAGTTTCAAGCACTTGGCCCTGCACGCGATCACCTGTTTGATTTCGCCGCATGGGAGGGTGCATCAGTCATCGATAAAGTCTCGATGGCGCTGGTCGCGCCGCAGCAGTATATGACTGATCAGCAGCGCGGGGACTACGTGCTGAAATACCTCCAACTGGTGCGAAACATTGAAGTGAGTGAGCAAGCGGTCGAGCGGATTTACGTGAATCCGAGCATCACAAACCCGGATGGACGAAGCGCCGGAGTACAGGGACTGCGTGACGATCTGCGGGCTGAACAGCATCGCGGGCAGGCGCTGGCCGAATCGATCATTGAAGGGCAGATTTCCGAGATGCTCAACGAATATGGATTCGGCACGGCGGGGCAAATTCTGCCGCCTGTCTCAATTCGATTCACCGAGCTACCAACAATCATGATCGTTTCGCCCCGTGATCACATCGAGCGGACAGGCGCGTATGCGCTGGAACACGGCCTCACCGTCGAGCAAATGGATCATATTGAGCATGATGTGGATCACGATCTCGATGTTTCTTCGCTGATTGTGCCGCTCGGCGGGTTGGCAATGTACCCGGCCATGCTAATTGAAACGCCTTACGTGAGTTCGGTTTTCAACGTGGGGTCGCATGAATGGACTCATCACTATCTGGCGTTTTACCCACTTGGCTTTCACTACGGGTTGAGCACTGATCTGTATACCATGAATGAGACGGTGGCGAACATCGTTGGCGGAGAGATCGGTTGGGCGGTGCTGAACAAGTATTATCCCGATTACGCAGGCGATCCGCCTGATTACACGCCTCAACCCCCGCAGCAACAAGAAGAACGGTCAGCCGCGCCGATAGACCCTAGTGTCTTCGATTTCAATAGGGAGATGCGCGTTACGCGGATTCACGCCGAGGAACTGTTAGGGGCGGGGAAGATCGATGAGGCCGAGCAGTATATGGAAGGTCGGCGCACAGTGTTTGTTGAACAAGGCTATCAAATTCGCAAGCTCAATCAGGCGTATTTTGCCTTTTACGGCTCCTATGCTGATCAACCGGGCGCAACCGGGGCTGACCCAATCGGGCCAGCGTTGCGCGATCTGCGCTACTACAGTGGCTCGCTGATCGACTTTGTTCGCCGAGTGCGCGGGCTGACCTCCTATGATGATCTACGGAAGGCGCTCGATGCTGCCCGCCGCGATTACGAGGCAACACACCCAGCGCAAAAGTAACTACTCACGATATAAGTGTGTCTGCTTGTTTCAGTTGTATTGCAAACTTAATCATAACAATCAGTCTGTGGTATAGTGGGAATGTTGTCAGGATGCAGTGGAGATAACCAATGGGATTGAAAACAGATGGTACGCGCCCACTGCGCCCCCTTCCGCCTGAGCATGATCCGGAAGGGGCGAATTCTCAAAAGGTCGAACCCAACAAGCCAGTGACTGCTGCGAGCGAAAATAGAGCGCTCGATAAGAGCAAAAACATGGCAGACTTGCTTGCGGACATTGAGCGGAGGCGTGTAGCTGCAACTAACAGTAAACCTTTGCAGACACTACCTCCGGTGAATGTTGATGTTCAACCCTGGCGCGTGATCTTTGAGGCAGTAGCGCCCGGCTCCAAGGTGCTTGGCGTAGACGTGCAGGATGTGGCTGTCGTAGGGCGTTCTGATCCGAAGATCAGCGGCACACCCGACCTCGATCTATCAGTGGTTGGCGCAGAGGGGCTGGGCGTTTCGCGCCGCCACGCAATCCTGCTGCCCGGCGAGGATGGCCTCAATCTGATTGATCTCGACAGCACCAACGGCACGTGGATCAATGGGGTGTATTTGCAACCCGGTCAGAAGTATCCACTTAATGCTGGTGATCGGGTCGAGTTTGGGAAATTGAAGCTCATCGTGCGGGTGCTTGGAGCGATGTTGCAGGGGGGCGGTGATAAATCTTCAACAGGTATCACTCGAAGTAAGCCGCTCAAGAAGTAAATAACGAACAGCTCTATCAAGGAGCCGCCCACCTGGGCGGCCTTTTTGTTTATCTAGGATAGTTCTCATCCCTGATTGTTCACTCCTTTGTATGTATGCTAAACTGGCGGCTGCCAAACAAGGAGTCCTCTAACTCGATGACTGGCCCTATCTTGACCGAGATTGATTCAAGCGGTATGGCAACGGTGACTGTGAACCGCCCACTCGTCCGCAATGCGCTCAACTGGGAGGCGATGACCGCGCTGCACGATACAGTGGATTCTCTTGAAGAATCTTCCGATCTACGCGCGGTGATCATCACCGGAGCGGGGGGTAGGGCATTTATCTCAGGCGGCGATCTCCGTGATTTGCAAAATTCCATGACTGAGGAAGACGGTCTAAAGCAGCATGATCTCATGGCAGGCACATTGGATCGCTTGGCAGCCCTGCCTGTACCTGTGATCGCGGCGATAGAAGGGGCAGCACGCGGCGGCGGCTGCGAAATTGCGCTTGCCTGTGATCTCCGAGTTGCTGGCGAAGATGCAACAATCGGCTTTGCGCAGATCGATATGGGAGTTTCGCCAGGATGGGGAGGCGCAGCGCGGTTGTTCGCTGCTGTTGGCTATGCTCGCGCACTTGATCTGCTGCTGACCGGACGAGTGCTGACTGCCGACGAAGCCAGCACGATTGGATTGGTTGACCGGATTGCGCCGAACGGTCAGGCGCTGGTGTATGCGCGGAGGCTGGCGGAGATCATCGCGGACAAAGCGCCCCTTGCGGTACGTGGAATCAAAGAAGTGCTGTATGGCTACCGCAGTATGCCCGCCGCCGCCGCTCTTGCCCGCGAACGGGCCATCTTTGCGCAATTGTGGGCTACCAAGGATCACGCTGAAGCATCAGCGTCATTTTTGGAAAAGCGCGATCCGAAGTTTTTGGGAAAGTGATGTTAAGAGGCTAATCGATTGGACTTATACGCTGACATCTCTCGCTATTACGACTCGGAGAATGTAGGGCTGGTCGAGGACTTCGCTGCATATGAAATCCTTGCCGAGCGTTTCGGGCAGCCTGTACTCGACATTGGCTGCGGCACGGGTCGTATCACACTTCACCTGGCGGAACAGGGTATTGAAGTGGTGGGCGTAGATTCCTCGCAGAGCATGTTAGACCGCGCCCGCGCTAACGGCGGCGAAGCTCAGCAAAGCGCTTTGGTGAAGATCGAGTGGGTACAGGGCGACATGCGCGACCTCGATCTCAAGCGGCAGTTCGGGCTGGCGATCTTCTCTTTTAGCGGATTCATGCATCTATTGGAGCACAGCGAGCAGATCAAGACTCTGCGCCAGATGGCGGCACATGTGAGGCCGGGTGGCGGTATTGCCATCGACCTTGCTAATCCAATCGACATCTTCCGTGCTGACGACGTGGACACACTTGTAATGGAGCGGGTGTTCATCGACGCTGAGACGGGCCAAACCGTGATGCAGCAGTCGTTGGCGGGTTTCAACCGCATCACGCAGATTATGAGCCTGACATGGGTGTATGATCGCATTGACCTGGATGGCTTGATTCATCGGGCGCTTGTACCACTGAGGGTACGCTATACACTTGCCTCGGAGATGAGCTTGCTGTTGCAACTGACGGGTTTCGAGCAGATCGAAGTTTACGGGGATTATGACTTTAATACGTATGAAGAGGACAGCCCACGCCTATTCGTCGTGGCGCTGCGCGCGGGTGCAGGTGGGTCAGATTCATGAAAATATTTAATCGTATGTGTAGGGGCGAGGTCGCACCTGCGGATGCGCAGCCTCTCGCCCCTACAATTGTGATGCTGAGTCTCGTTCTACTCGCAGCCTGCCGTCCCGAAGTCCCGCCAACTGTGATTGCTCCGGCGGGGCAGGGTCAGACGGGGGGCGTGCAGGCGATTCCTGTTCTGGCGACCGCAACGTCGATCCAGCCGACTGCCGCCGCGACCACCCCGCCCACAGCCGTTCCGTTGTACGTCTCGGCATTCCGCCATCGAACGGGTGTCTTTGCGATCAACCTGCCGGAACGATGGGAAACCCTGGATGATTCGACTGATCAGAGGATTTATGTACGCTTGCTGCCGCCAATGGGTTATGGCAGCCGCATCACGGTAGAAATCACTAATGAAGGCCCGTTGCCGCCGGAAGAAACCAAACAGCTTGCCGAGAGCTATGTGCGTTTGAACTATGTCGAAGCGCCGGGCTACAACATGGTCACTAACAATGAGCTACCTGATGGACGGCTGCAATACGTGTTTCTCTTTGACGATAAGCGCGGCGCGACCGGGCGCGAAACATTGGTGATCCAGCAGACCGGGCCATTCTTCGCAGCAATACGCATCTTCCTTTCCGACCGCGATTCGGCTGCTGCGGGGCTGACGCTCGAACAAGTGGCGGGGAGCTTTACCGTCGATCCACTGGCTCCCTGGGGGACGCAGGTCGCGGCGATCAACCCGGCAGAGCTTCAAATCGCCAATACCTTACTTTGGCGGGATCGAGGTGGCACGACCTTCTACGGGGGAGAATTAATGAACGCATCCCCAGCCGATATTAGCGGCGCACAGATCGCGGTCTCTTTCTGTGACAAAACTGGCGTGGTTATCTCTCAGATGACACAGCCGTTGGATGTGCATATCATTACCAAAGGCACGGTTGCGCCCTGGGGAATCGCTGTGAAGGATTTGCCGGATGGTGTAACGGTATGCTCGCAGGGAGCCAGCGCGCAGCCCGCCAAACCTGATCCAAACTACACGACGGCGGCGGTACTCAACGCGGCAGTAAGCTATCAGCAGTGGCGCAGAGACCTTACAGTCGAGGGGCCGATCACGAATCTGGGGCTGGCGCGTGTGATGCGCATTGAAGTTATTATTGTTGCATATGATGTGGATAATCGTGTGATTGGCTACCTACGCACGCCGCTCGATTCAACTCAGCCCCTTGATCCGGGGCAGAGCATTCCATTCAGCGTAGTGATCCCTGCATTGGGCGGCCAACCGCATCATATGACAACGATGGTGCAGGCACAGGTCGTGAGTAACGCTAACCCGTCTCTGGCTCCGACCCCGACTCCGGGGATCACAGTAACACCATAAAAGCGATAGTACCCTTGTTTCTAGCGCAGCATTTCAAAGCGTCGTAAAATAGCCCAATGTATAATGTGTATGGGGCCTCCCATGCACTAGAGGCGGAGAATCCCGGCTTATGAAATTAAGTATTGGTCATAAGACCGATCCCGGCCCGCGTAAAGGCAGCAATGAGGATTCACTTCTGGCGGTGCTGCCCACTGAGCGCCCTGGCATGGCGCTGCTGGTTGTAGCAGACGGGATGGGCGGCGCTAAAGGCGGAGAACATGCCAGCAAAGAGGCTGTAAATATTATCCGCCGAGAACTGCTGGATGGCGGACTACCTTCGCCACAGAATGCATCAGAGCGCCTGCGTGCGGCTGTGACTGCTGCCAATGCGTCGATTCATTATATGGGTGCAACTAATCCTGAGATGGAGGGAATGGGCTGCACTGTAGTTGTCACACTGGTACTCGACGATACCTTCTGGGTTGCCAGTGTGGGAGACAGCCGCGCCTATTTGATTCGGAACAACCAGATCAAGCAGCTTACCAATGATCACACATGGGTTAGCCAGCAGGTGCGCGATGGCGTCCTAACCGCCGAGCAAGCAGCGCGGCACTCGCTGAGGCATGTACTGGATCGCGCGCTTGGTGCGGAAAACAGCATCAAAGTAGACGTATGGCCTGATGACGAACTCGAACCGGGTGACACGATCATCCTCTGTACCGATGGACTCTATGGTGTGCTGGACAACCAAGCGATGCGCGATATTGCATCTGGATATCCAGCAGAACAGGCTGCTGAGGAACTTGTGAAGCACGCGCTTGTAGCAGAAACCCGCGACAATGTATCGGCAGTAGTGTTGAAGGCTGGATAGCCAAATCGGCCCATTGCTAGGGCTTTGTAGGCAAATACCTCACCATTCAATATAATCACGCTCGGCTTCCAGCCAAGTTCGTTCAAAATTCCCCTATGGAGGCTGTATGTATCGACGTGCTGGAATACTTATCAGCCTAATTGTTGTTTCTCTATGGTTGGCATTGCCTTCCCAGGCAGCAGCCCAAACAGGCAAAACCCTCACTGCTACGCCAGTCCATGATGTCAACATCCGGTCTACACCTGGACTCAGCGCTGGCGTACTGACTGTTCTCCCATCTGGAGCACAGGCAACCGTCATTGGCCGCACCTCTGGCAATAACTGGCTACAGGTCGAATATCAGGGAACTCGCGGCTGGCTGGCGGGTTGGCTTGTGACCTGCAATGCCGACACTATCAATCTTGATGTCACTACGGATGTTCAGCCCAATCCAATCAACCCTGCGACCACAACCAAGGCATATGCGCCACACAATGTAAACATCCGCAAAGAACCCAGCCAGCAATCTGAGATACTCAAATTGCTGCCATTCAATGCGCAAGCCGATACTATCGGGCGCACTAGTGACAGTTCGTGGGTGATGGTGGACTACGGCGGCGTACAGGGATGGGTCGCGCGGTGGCTGGTCATCCTTCAGAATGATGTGAACGGGCTGCCTGTGTCGGGAGAATCAGGGAGCATACCCTCTGGCCCCCAGCCGACTTCAGTTGTCCCTGCAAGCGGTACGCCACTACCTCCGGTATCATCGTCGCCCACAGGGATCATCGTGACCGCGCCGTACCGGGTGAATATCCGCACCTCGCCGAGTGTTTCCGCGAATGTAATCGACATAATGGCGTTTAATTCGCAGGCGGCGGCGCTGGCGCGGAACGTAGGTAATAACTGGATTCAAATCAAATATGGCGATACCACAGGCTGGGTTGCCAAGTGGGTGGTCGTGGCTTCCGATAACACCGCGAATCTTCCAGTTGGCTCAGATATTGCCGAAGTTGGCCCGCATCTCGGTAATACGCCAATCACCGGGACGAGCATTTATCCGGTGGTGATCCGGTCTGGCCCCAGCTTCAATTTCGGACAGCTTGGGACGATTGCAGCAGGTGGGAGCGCCACTCTGCTGGCACGCACCGCCGACAGTTCATGGATCAAAGTGAATAGTTCAGGCATAGAGGGATGGGCAGCCTCGTGGGTCATTGTCTCTTCTGTGGATATGAACGTCCTGCCGGTCGAGCAGCCGTAGCGAGAGCAGGAAAGCAGGAGATCAAAACAGCAGAAAAGCGATAGGGCACTTGAGCCTGCTTAACAAGAATGGGCGAGTTGGAGAATTTATCCAACTCGCCCGTTTTGATCATCGAAGGGCTGCCCTTAGATCGGCCTCACTGATTGGCCCCTCGCGCACAATGCGAAGCTTCCCATCTGTAATGTCTACTACCGTCGAAGGCACACCACCGGGGCATGGGCCTGCGTCCAGCACTAGGTTCACATCCGGGAACGAGGCTGCGGCTTCCTGAGCGGTCAGGGGCGGATCGCCGCCGGACAGGTTGGCGCTTGTTACCGCTAATGACCCACCGCAAGCACGGATCACAGCCCGCGCGAGATCATGATCGGGAATGCGAACGCCAATCGTCGGCAGGGAGGAGACGATCTCTGGTACAGCCCGCTTTTTGGGGACGGCGATAGTCAACGGACCGGGCCAAAAGGCATCGGCCAGCCGCCGTGCCGCATCAGGAATTTCGCTGGCGAGGCGGAGGATGGCATCAAAATCGCTGATAAGGATGGGGATTGCCTTGTCAGGAGGGCGCTGTTTCGCTTCATAAAGAGCCGCTACAGCGTCCGCCTGCCAGAGATCGGCAGCTATACCATAAACAGTATCTGTGGGGATGATAACCAGACCACCAGCCGAGATGATCTGCGAAACACGCGCCGGAGCACGCAGATGATCGGCACGTAACCAACCGGGCATAAGTCCTCCAATTTTGCTACGATGTAGTGTCGATGATAACCACCCGGTCCAACTCTGCGAGATCGGCACGAACTTCTATTGATGCTTCGGGAAAGGCTTGTTTGCACAGGGCGGCGACTCGCTCACCCTGATCATAACCGATCTCAAGGAATACAACGCCGTTCTTCACAATTTTTTCAGGAATCTCCGCCAGCAGGGCACGAATTAAGTTGAGGCCATCCGCACCGCCGTCAAGCGCGAGGATTGGTTCCCACCGTGCAACGGATAATGTAGGCAGTTCGGGCTGGGCGATGTAGGGAAGATTAGCTGTTATAACATCGAATGGCCCCGTGACTGACTCTAATAAGTTCGAATGGATGCAATGAACACGATCCCTCACACCATTGCGCTCGGCATTGGTGCGGGCGACTTCCAGCGCAGCATCGGATAGATCGAGTGCGGTTACATCTGCATCCGGCAGCTTGACCGCCAGACTCACCGCGATGATCCCACTTCCTGTGCCAACATCGACTATACGTAATCCCCCTGATCGATTAGCCGCCCGTTCCAGGACGGTATCAACCAGCACCTCTGTATCGGGGCGGGGCACAAGCACATCGGGCGTGATGACAAATTCCAGGCCGTAGAACGAGGCCGATCCTGTCAGATAGGCAAGCGGCTCACCGGCTGCCAGCCGTACCAGCAAGTCGCGATAGTGGGCCGCCTTATTTGGATCAAGCGGGGCTTCGGGGTGGGCGATCAGCCATGCGCGCTCTCGTTTGGCGATGTGTCCGAGCAGCACCTGTGCTTCAAGGGATGTTATTTCAGGATACTGACGGGCGTGAGCCAGCGCGTCGCTGATGGTGTGAAGTGTTACAGATGAGTCCATAAGTGGCTTTAGTTTAGCGCAAACCGCAACGGCAGGTAACAACTCTTGATGGAATCACCGATCCTCGTTATGCTTGCGGGCGGTCTCAAGACGAAACATCCAGCCATTTGTGTGCTGATAATTTTCATGGAGTAATAAATTGGCAGAGAAGAAACAACACTACCTGATCACAGGTGGATCAGGTTTCCTCGGTATTAATCTGATCCGATACCTACTGAACTGTGGGCACAGCGTCACCAACATCGACTTCGCGCCTTTCGATTACCCGGAGAAGGATCGCATCACTAATCTCCTCAATGATATTCGTGACCGCGAGGCGGTTGACCGCGCGATGCAAGGGGTCGATATTGTGATGCACTGCGCCGCCGCACTGCCTCTTTATAAGCCAGAGGACATCTACACCACCGATATTGATGGAACGCGCAACATTCTGGAATCTGCGTTGGCACATGGCGTAAAGCGAGTTGTTCACATCTCATCGACGGCAGTGTACGGCATCCCGGATCACCACCCGCTTTTTGAGGACGATCAACTGCACGGCGTTGGCCCCTATGGAGAGGCGAAGGTCAAGGCCGAAGAAGTGGCTAAAGAGTATCGCAGCAAGGGATTGGTTGTGCCGATCATCCGGCCCAAGTCGTTCATTGGGCCAGAGCGCCTCGGCGTATTTGCGCTTCTCTACGATTGGGCGCTCGATGGGAAGAATTGGCCTATTCTAGGCAGCGGTAATAACCCGTACCAGTATTTGGACGTAGAAGACCTGTGCGATGCGATTTACCTCGCTGCTACGCTGCCGGATGATGTTGTCAACGACACCTTCAACGTGGGCGCGGAGAAGTACGGCACACCTCGCAGCGATTTTCAGGCCGTACTCGATGCGGCAGGGAAGGGCGCCAAGGTCGTCTCGCTGCCCGTAAAGCCCGCCGTGATGATTTTGCGGGTGCTCGAAGCGATGCATCTCTCGCCGCTCTACAAGTGGGTCTATGAGACGGTCGATAAAGAGTCGTTCGTGAGTATCGACCGCGCAAAAGCCAAGATGGGTTGGAAGCCGAAGTACAGCAACACTGATGCGCTGCTCCGTAACTTCGAGTGGTATAAGGCGAACCTCAAGAACTTCGAGGGTCAGTCCGGCGTAAGTCACCGCGTCCCCTGGAGTCAGGGGATTCTCAAGCTGGC
>Ga0075421_100006230_pt1 | contig 14527 bp, 9 predicted proteins | sample SoiMetdeltSBSDD5_FD_75292 | JGI IMG/M metagenome (GOLD analysis project Ga0075421, IMG submission 75292) | Bulk soil microbial communities from a Populus tree surrounding site in Tennessee, USA - Soil MetaG P. deltoides SBSDD5 | ecosystem: Environmental > Terrestrial > Soil > Tree plantation...
CTCGAGACCTACGTGCTCGAGCGCGCCAGGCGCGCGCTCGACGCGGGCTGCGACGGCATCATCGCGTCAGGCGACGCAATCAAGTGGTGCCGCGCCGCCTTCCCGCCGCCGACCGTCATTGTCAGCCCGGGCATTCGCCCGTCCGGGTCGGCGCAGGACGATCACAAACGGCTGACGACGCCGTCGGATGCGATTCGCTTCGGTGCGGACTATCTCGTGGTGGGGCGGCCGATCATGCGCGCGCCGGATCCGCGCGCGGCGGCGGACAGCGTCATCCGCGAGATCGCCGAGGCGCTGGCGCTGCGGACGTAGCGGATTGCTTCGGAAACGAAAAAGCCCCGGCCAACGGCCGGGGCTGGAAGCAAGGGAAGAGTGCGCCTATCTATATGAGATGGTAGCGGTACGGGGAATCGAACCCCGGTCCCGTGGCTGAGAACCACGTGTCCTGACCCCTAGACGATACCGCCACTCGCCGAACCGAATTCTGCATTCTACCAAACTTGTATTATTGAGTCTATGTTCCGCTGGCTCCTCGCACTCCTGATCGTCATCTGTCTGGGCGTCGCCGGGGCTTACGCTCTCGCCGGCCGCGGGACGCCGCCAACACTCGCGATCGAGAAACCCGATCGGGTCGTCGGCCAGGCTGGCACGCTCGAAGTCACGGCCACGGCGCCGGCCGCAAAGCTGTCGGCGCTGACCATCGCGCTGGAGCAAGGCGGCAAGACCTTTCCGCTCTACACGCTGGAGGGCGCGCAGACGGCGACGGTGGCGCGAGTCGGCGCGGACCAGCTGCGCGTGTCGCGTTCGATCGGCAAGCAGGACGTCCCCGAGCTTCAGTCGGGTCCGGCGCGGATCGTCGTCACCGCGTCACGTGCTGCGTTCCTGAACCTGCGGACGCTGACGAGCACGGCCGCGAAGGACTTCCAGGTCCGCCTCGAGCCGCCGCGCGTCACGGTCGTGTCGACAAAGCACTACATCAACCTCGGCGGCTCGGAGATGGTGGTGTACCGGGCGACACCGCCGGACGTTGCTTCGGGCGTCCGCGTCGGCGAGATCGAGTATGCGGGCTTCCCGGCGGCGGGCGCAGGCGTGACCGGCGCCGACCCGGCGCTCAAGGTCGCGTTCTTCTCGCTGCTCCACGATCAGCCGATCGACACGCCGATCATTGCGTTCGCGCGCGACGAAGCGGGCAACCAGACCAGGGCGAGCTTCATCGATCAGGTGTTCCCGAAGCCGTTCAAGAAGAGCCGCATCCCGATCGACGACGGGTTCATGAACCGGGTCGTCCCGCCAATCCTCGAGCACGCACCGGAGCTCAAGATGACGGCGCCCGCCGACAGCAGCCCGGAGATGCTGGCGGCGTTCCTCAAGGTGAACGGCGAGCTGCGGCGGCTGAACGCGCAGGAGATCGCGGCGCTGGCGAAGAACACGTCGCCCGAGCGGCAGTGGCAGGAAAAGTTCGTCCAGCTCGGCAACTCGCAGGTCGAGGCGAGCTTCGCCGACCACCGCACTTACTTCTACAAGGACAAGGAGATCGATCAGCAGACGCACCTCGGGTTCGATTTGGCGGTGACCGCGCACGTGCCGGTGGCGGCCGCGAACAACGGCACCGTGCTGCTGGCGAAATGGCTCGGCATCTACGGGAACTGCGTGATCATCGACCACGGGATGGGCGTCCAGTCGCTCTACGGGCACCTGCAGTCCTTCGACGTGAAGGAGGGCGACAAGGTGACGCGCGGCCAGACGGTGGGCCGCAGCGACTCGACCGGCCTCGCGGGCGGCGATCACCTCCATTTCACCCTGCTGGTCGGCGGGCAGATGGTGAACCCGGTCGAATGGTGGGACTCGCACTGGATCGAGGATCGCGTCGAGCGGAAGCTGAAAGAAGCAAGGTAGAATAGCGGGTTGTTGCGTTGTGCCCTTTTTTGTTCAGGAGAGGAACGAATGCTTTTACGAAATGCTTGGGTCGGTCTAGCCGGGATCACGCTCGCGCTGAACCTCGTGGCCTGTGGCGGCGGCCAGGAAACGTCGAACAAGTCGGCTGATCCCTCCTCGCCGTCCGCGGCGCCGGCGGGCCAGAAAGTCGACACCGCCACGGCGGGCGACGTGAAGGGAGTGGTCAACCTCGACGGCGCGGTGCCGAAGAACGAAGCGATCAAGATGAACGCGGACCCGGTCTGCCTGCGTGAAGCCAAGGGGACGCAACTGTCGGAGACCTACGAGGTCGGCGACGACGGCAAGACGCTTGGCAACGTGTTCGTCTACGTGAAGGACGGCCTCGGCAACTATGTCTTCGACACGCCGACCGAGATCGCGAAGATCGACCAGAAAGAGTGCCGCTACCATCCGCACGTGTTCGGCATGCGCGTCAACCAGCCGCTCGAGATCGTCAACAGCGATCCGACGCTGCACAACATCCACGCGATGCCGAAATCGAACTCGGAGTTCAACAACGGCCAGCCGATCCAGGGGATGAAGATGACGCACACCTTCGACAAGAAGGAAGTGATGGTCCCCTTCAAGTGCGACGTGCACGGCTGGATGAACGCCTACGTCGGCGTCCTCGACCACCCGTACTTTGCCGTCACCGACAAGAGCGGCAAGTTCGAGATCAAGTCGCTGCCGCCGGGCACCTACACGCTCGAAGCGTGGCACGAGAAGCTCGGCACCCAGACCGCGAGCGTGACGCTCGGGCCGAAGGAATCGAAGGACGTCACCTTCTCGTTCAAGCCCGCGGGCGCGACGGCGACGAACTAAAAACACCGAGGCTGGTGGGGCGGGTGGGCGCAGAGGCCCCGCCTTCCCCCACCAGGCCTACCTGCCAATGCTGCACCGGTTTGCCAAGCTCGTTGCCGCCTCAACCATCATCCTGATCCTGGCGGGGAGCCTCGTCACCAGCCACGACGCGGGGCTCTCGGTGCCCGACTGGCCCACGAGCTACGGCTGGAACATGTTCACTTTCCCGCCGTCGATGTGGGTGGCGAACATCCTCTACGAGCACGGCCACCGTCTCATCGCCAGCACCGTCGGTTTCCTGACCATCATCCTTGCCGTCTGGCTGTGGCTCGCCGAGCCGCGGCGCTGGCTGCGCTGGTTCGGCGTCGCCGCTCTCGGCGCCGTGATCGCGCAGGGGATCCTCGGCGGCATCACCGTGCTGTTCTTCCTGCCGGATGCGGTCTCGACCGCGCATGCCGGCCTCGCTGAAATCTTCTTCTGCATGACGGTCGCGATCGCGCTGTTCACCTCGCCAGGGTGGCTGGCGGACGATCGCGCGGCCGTGGACGACTCCGGCCTGCGGCGGCTGGCGACGGCGACGACGGTGCTCGTCTATACACAGATTCTAATCGGCGCGACGATGCGGCACACCGGCGCGGGGCTCGCGATCCCCGACTTCCCGCTGATGTTCGGAGGGGTCGTGCCGGACCACTGGAGTTCGGCGATTGCGATCCACTTCGCGCACCGGACCGGCGCGGTCGTGGTAACGTGCGCCATCCTGATGGCGTTCACCTACGTCCGCTCACACCACCGGAGCCGGCGCGAGCTGACCCGGCCGGCGACTCTGCTCGCCGCGCTGGTCGCGTTGCAGGTCACGCTCGGCGCGCTCACCGTGCTCTCGCTGCGCAACCCGTGGATCAACAGCTTCCACGTCGTCGGCGGCGCGCTGGTGCTGACGACGTCGCTGGTGCTGACCCTGCGCAGCTGGCGCCTGCGGTTCTCCGCAGACACGGTCCGGCTGAAGGCGGACGCGACCGCCGAGAGCGTCCGCAGTGTCCGTCTTCACGCGGACCATCCGACATCCGGAGCGCGCGCGTGAAGGACGCACCCGCCAACGCCGCCTCGCTGCCGCTCGCGGACACGCGGCGCATCAACGGATCGCTTACCGACTATTTCGCACTCACGAAGCCGCGCCTCAACCTGCTGGTGGTCGCGACGAGCGCCGCCGGCTACTACCTGGGCGGCCCCGCGCATCCCGACGCAGTCGCGATGACGCAGGCGGTCGCCGGCACGGCGCTCGTCGCCGGCGGGGCCGCAGTCCTGAATCAGGTCTACGAACGCGACACCGATGCGCTGATGCGCCGGACGCGGCGCCGCCCGCTGCCCGACGGCCGCGTTTCGCCTGGCGACGCGCGCACGTTCGGCCTGGCGCTGTCGCTCGCCGGCCTGGTGCTGCTCGCGGTGCGCGCCAACTGGCTGTCGGCGCTGCTCGCGCTGGCCACCCTGGTCGTCTATCTCGTCGTTTACACGCCGATGAAGCGGCGGACGGCGCTCTCGACGCTGGTCGGCGCGGTGCCGGGCGCGCTGCCGCCGCTGATTGGCTGGACCGCGTCGCACGGCAGCGTCGCGGTCGGCGGCGCGGCGCTCTTCGCGATCGTGTTCCTCTGGCAGATCCCGCATTTCATGGCGATCGCGTGGATGTATCGGGAGGACTACGGCAAGGCTGGCTTCCCGATGCTGCCGGTGATCGATCCGGAAGGACGGCGTACGGGGCGGCAGGCGGTGCTGTACGCGGCCGCCCTCCTTCCGGTGAGCCTGATGCCGACGCTCGCCGGCGTGGCCGGTGCCGTCTATTTCGCCGCGGCCCTGGTGCTCAGCCTGGCGCTGCTGGTCCTCGCCGTGCGTTTCGCGGCGGCGCGGACCGAAAGCGCGGCGCGCGCGCTGTTCTTCGGCTCGATCATTTACCTGCCGCTCGTCTGGATTGTGATGATCGCGGATAGGCTGTAGGTCTTGGCGCCCTGAAGGGGTACGTAGGGGGCGGCCCTCCAGGGCCGCCAGATATCGCCACAGGGCCGCCAGACATCAATGTCCGTCAACGATCTCCCCGCCGTCAACGCGAGTCTGAACGCCCTCTCGGGCGTGCTGCTGCTCGTCGGCTACGTGCTGATCCGCAACCGGCGCATCGAGCAGCACAGGAAGTTCATGCTCGCGGCGTTTGCCGCCTCGTCGCTCTTCCTCGTTTTCTACGTCATCTACCACGCGCAGGTGGGCTCGGTGCGGTTCACGCGGACCGGGTTCGTGCGGCCGCTGTATTTCACCATCCTCGTCACGCACGTCACGCTGGCCGCCGCCGTGCTGCCGCTGGCCATCGTGACCCTCTCGCGCGGGCTGGCGGCGAAGTACAAGACCCATCGCCGCATCGCGCGCTGGACGTTTCCGATCTGGATGTACGTGTCGGTAACCGGCGTGCTCGTCTACGTGCTGCTGTATCAGCCGACGTGGCTGCTGTAGTTGCTGGACGCTAGCATCCAGCATCCGACGACGGCACTAATACAGCAGATACTTGGCGCGCGTGAGGCGCCACGCGGCTTCGTCCTGCGCCCACGATGCGGCAATCGCGGCCGGGTCGTCGCCGGCGCGGATCCTTGCGATTGCCGCCTTCGACCCGAGGAGCAGCGCCGCGTCTTCGAGCTTGAACTGCGCGCCGTACAGCCGCGACAGCGTCGCCGCGACCTGCACGCCGACGCGCACCGGACGCAGCCGGTCGCGGTCGGTGACGATGACGAAGACGCCATGGCACGCCTGGCCGCCCAGCTTGGCGCCTGGCGCAGGCGTGAACGTGATCGGATAGAAACGCACGCCCGCGAGCCCGCTCGCGTTGAGCGCCGCGGACAAGGCCACCGGGTCGATCCACGGCGCCCCGAGCTGCTCGAACGGAGTGTCCGTGCCGCGCCCGACCGAGATGTTCGTCCCCTCGATCGCACCGATTCCCGGGTAGACGCTCGCCGCCACCATGTTGCGCATGTTCGGCGACGGGTTCGCCCACCTCAGGCCGGTCTCGTCGAACCAGTCGTCGCGGCGCCAGTTCTTCATCGGCACGACCGTGAGATCGGCGCCAATCTTCTTTTCGCCGTTGAACAGCCGCGCGAGCTCGCCGAGCGTCATCCCGTGCCGGATCGGCATCGGCACGTAGCCGTTGAAGCCGATCGCCGTGGTGTCGAGCATCGGCCCCTCGACGTCGAAGCCGTTCACCGGATTCGGACGATCGAGCAGGACAACGGCGACCTTGCGCTGCGCTGCTTCCTCGAGAATGTAGCCGACGGTCGCCGGGTAGGTGTAGATGCGCGCCCCGATATCCTGCAGATCGATGACCAGCGTGTCGATCCCCTCGAGCATCGCCGCGGTCGGCCGCCTGGTGTCGCCGTAGAGCGAGTGAATCGGCAGCCCGGTTTTCTCGTCGCGCGACGAAGGCACCTTGTCGTCGAGCTGACCGCGGATGCCATGCTCCGGGCTGAAGAGCGAGACCATCGTGACGCCAGGCGCGCGCGCGATCAGGTCGATCGTGCTGTCGCCGCCCCGCGACAGCCCGGTCTGGTTGGTCAGCAGCCCGACACGCTTGCCGCGCAGCCGCGCGAACCCCTCCGCGGCGAGGACGTCGATGCCGGCGAGCACAGGCTCGTGCGCCGCGCGCGCCGCCGGCGCCGGCGCCAAGGCGGCGCGTGTCTGCCGCGGCGCCTCCATCCGCGTCGGCACGCCGCCCTGCGCGACGATTGCCGCCGCCGCGATCGTCGCCACCTTGCCGCGCAGCGCGGTGACGTCGCCCTTGCCGTCCGGATGCACGCGGTTCGAGAGGAAGACCACGTAGCCGCGCGTCGCCGGATCGATCCAGAGCGATGTGCCGGTGAAGCCGGTGTGGCCGAACGAGCCGGCCGGGAACAGATCGCCGCGGTTGGCGGAATAGGCCGAGTCGATGTCCCAGCCGAGCCCGCGCACCGCCGTCATCTCGGCGGGCGTGGACGGCGAAATCATCCGCGCGACGCTGGCCGGCGAGAGAACGCGCACGTCGCCGAGCCGCCCTTCGCCGACCAGCATGCGGCAGAAGCGTGAGAGGTCGGCGGCGGTGCTGAACAGGCCGGCGTGGCCGGCGACGCCGTCCATCCGGCGCGCGGTAGGGTCGTGCACGACGCCGCGCAGGAACGGCACGCTGGCGTCGCCAGGCGGAACGCACGGCCACGCGAGCGGCTGGCACCGCTCGGTCGGCGCGATCCGCGGCCGCAGCGATTCGGGCGGGAGGAAGGTCGTCTCCTTCATGCCGAGCGGATCGAAGATCTGCGCCGTCGCGTAGCGATCGAGCCGTTCGCCGGTCACGCGCCGGACGATCTCGCCGAGCAGGAAGAAGTTGATGTCGCTGTAGATGAACCGCTCGCCGGGCGGCGCGGTCGGCACTTCCTCCACCGCGCGCCGGATCGCTTCGTCGGCGCCGCTGAACTCCGCCTCCAGCTCGAGGTCGGGGCGCAGGCCGGAGGTGTGCGTCAGCAGATGACGGACCGTGATGACGCTCTTCCCGTAGCGTCCGAACTCGGGGATGAAGAGCATCACCGGATCGTTGAGCCGGACGCGGCCGCGCTCGACCAGCGTCATCACGCTCGTGGTCGTGGCCACGACCTTGGTGAGCGACGCGAGGTCGAAGATTGTCTCGAGCGTCATCGCCTCAGCCGCCGGCGCGACCACCCGGTTGCCGAAGGCGCGCTGATACAGGATCTGGTCGCCGCGCCCCACCAGCACGACCGCGCCGGGCAGCTCGTGGCGGGCAATTGCGGCCGCGACCAGCGGCTCGATCGGCGCGAACGCGGCGCTTGCGTCCGGCGCCGGGGCGGGCGACTGCGCAGCGGCAACGCCGGAGAGGACGAGAGCGACACACGCCAGCGCGGCAGCGAGGGTTTTCACGGAACCGATTCAATATATACTGAGTGCAGTCATAACTTTAGCGGGCTTCGAGCGGGCTTCGAGCACGGTTTTTCAGGGGGAATTTGCATGCGTTACGGACTCCATCTGTCTCGCGGCGTGCTGGCCGCATTCTTCGTCGCAGTGCTGGCGGGCAGTGCCGCCGCGCAGACGGGCCGCGTCGGGGGCACCGTCAAGGATGAAGCCGGCCAGCCAATCAAGGGCGCCACGGTGACGGCCGAGAATCCCAGCGCGTCGCCGAGCAGCTTCACGGCGACGACGGACGACAAGGGACGGTTTTCGATCATCGGCCTTCGCACCGGGCGCTGGACCTTCACCGCGCAGGCGCCGAGCTTCGCGCCCGAATCGGGCGGCCTGAACGTCCAGACCATCGGCGCGCCGAATCCGCCGCTCACCTTCACGCTGAAGAAGGGCGGCTCCGCGGCACCGGCCGGCGCGCTCGGCGGCCTGGCGGCGAAGGATCTCCAGGCCGACCTTGCCGCCGCCGATCAGCTCTACAACTCGCAGAAGTGGGACGAGGCGATTACCGCCTACAAGGCGATCATGACCAAGGCGCCGGCGCTCAGCGTGATCAACCTGCAGATCGCGGCCGCCTACCGCAACAAGAAGGAATACGACAACGCGATCGCCGCCTACAACGAGCTGCTGAAGACCGATCCGGTCAACGACAAGGCGATCGTCGGCATCGGCATGACCAACCTGGAGAAGGGCGATCTCAAGGCGGCGGAAGAAACGCTGACCAAGGCCGCCGAGGGACCCAAGCCGTCGCGCGAGGTCTACTACAATCTCGGCGAGGTGAAGTTCGCCAAGGGCAACACCGACGAGGCCGCGACCTGGTATCAGAAGGCGATGGCGACCGACCCGTCGTGGGGCAAGCCGGTGTTCAAGCTCGCGCTCGTCGCGCTCAACAAGGGCGACAAGGACGGCACGATCAAGATGATGGAGCAGGTGATCGCCGCCGACCCGACTTCGCCGGAAGCAACGCAGGCCAAGGCCGTCATCGAGCAGTTGAAGAAGTAGTAACGCGTCGGGGCGTAGGGATCAGGGAGTAGCGCACAGGACGCCGGCATTCGAGCTCGCCCTGCTCCCTGCCAATCCCTATTCCCTGCTCCCTAGTCCCTGACAGTGTCGCGTCCCGTACGATTCACCGTCATCCTCTTCCTCGCCGCGCTGGGGACCACCCTCGCCGCGGTGGGAGGCTGGCGCTTCGCGCGCGCCTCCTCGCCGGTCAGCGGTCCGATCATCGTCATCTCGGTCGACACGCTGCGCGCCGATCACCTGCCGGCCTACGGCTACGCAAAGGTGAAGACGCCGGCGATCGACGCGCTCGCCGCCGACGGCGTCGTCTTCGAGCGCGCCTACTCGCACGCGCCGCAGACGCTGCCGGCACACGCCTCGCTCCTGTCGGGGCGGCTGCCGTTCGAGACCGGCGTCCGCGACAACGTCGGCTTCGTGATCAAGGACGGCGAGCGGCTGCTGCCGCAGATGCTGCGCGACCGCGGCTTCACCACCGGCGGCATCGTCTCGGCCTACGTCCTGCGCAAGGAAACCGGCATCGCGCGCGGCTTCGACTTTTTCGACGGCGAGATGCCGCCCGGTTCGCCCGAGCTTTCGATCGGACAGGTGCAGCGCGACGGCGCCGAGTCGGTCGCCATCGCCGAGCGCTGGCTCGGATCGATTGGCACGTCGCGCGCGTTCCTGTTCCTGCACCTCTACGAGCCGCACAAGCCGTATGCGCCGCCGGCGCGCTTCGCCGAGTACGCGCCCTACGACGGCGAGATCGCCTACACCGACGAGCTCGTCGGCCGGCTCGTTCGCTACCTGAAGTCGCATCAGCTCTACGACCGGTCGACGATCGTCCTGCTCTCGGATCACGGCGAGGGGCTCGGCGATCACGGCGAGCAGGAGCACGGCCTGTTCGTCTACGACGAAGCGATTCACGTCCCGCTGATCATCAAGCAGGAGGGCAATGTCGGCGCCGGACGGCGGGCGCCCGATCTCGTCCAGCACGTCGATCTGGTCCCGACCGTGCTCGATCTCGTGAAGGCGCCCGGCGCCGGCGGCCTCCGCGGCCGTTCGCTGAAGCCGGTGCTCGAGGGGACCGGCCAGCTCGCTGAGACAGCGATCTATTCGGAAGCGCTCTACGCGCGCTACCACTTCGGCTGGAGCGAGCTGACCGCGATCACCGACGCCCGCTACCGCTACATCAAGGCGCCGCGCGAGGAGCTCTACGATCTGCAGCGTGATGCCGACGAGCGCGCCAACATTGCCGGCGAGCGGCCGCAGGCGCGGCAGGCGCTGCGCGGCGCGCTCGACACGATCGCCGCCGGCGCGAAGATCGAGGCGCCGGGCGAGGTCTCGGCCGAGGCGCGCGAGCGGCTGCAGGCGCTCGGCTACGTCGGCGCGCAGACCGACATGCCGACCGCGGCCGGCGACACGCTGCCGGATCCCAAGGACAAGCGCGAGGTCCTGGAGCGCTATCGTGCCGCCGTCGACTTCGCCAGCCAGCGGAAGTGGCAGCAGGCGATCGGCCTGCTGCAGCAGATCCTCCGCGACGATCCGGAGATGGCCGACGTCTGGAGCCAGCTCGCGGTGTTCGCGACGCGCATCGATCGCCACGAGCTGGCGGTCTCGGCCTACAAGCGCTTCATCGAGCTCAAGCCGTCGGAGCCGACCGCCTACATCGGCGCCGCCGCCGCGCTCCTGAAGCTGCGCCGGCTCGACGAGGCGCGCGAGCACGCGAGGCTGGCGGCCGAGGTCGCCGCGCCAGGCGACAAGCGGTCGCGGGCGTCGGCGCACGAGATGCTGGCCAAGATCGCGCTCGCCAGGCACGACACCGACGCGGCGCGCGAAGAAGCGACGCTGGCGCGCGAGGCCGATCCGACGCTGCCGCTGCCGCTCTACATCGAGGGGCGCCTGCTCTACGACCAGGGCAAGTACGCGGAGGCGCTGCCGCTCTTCAACCAGGCGATCGCCGAGCTGAAGAAGTCGGGGACGCTGCAGATCACCGAACTCCACTTCTATACCGGCGACACGCTCGGCCGGCTCGAGCGCTATCCCGAGGCGGAAGCAGAGTTCGCCCTCGAGCTCAAGTCCTTCCCGCACAACACCCGCGCCCGCGGCGGCCTCGCGATGCTCTACCAGGCGAGCGGCAACCCCGACGCGGCGGCGAAGACGGTCGCCGACATGCTGCGTGTGACGCCAACGCCGGAAAGCTACGCGCTGGCGGCGCGGCTCTACACGATGTTCGGCGATCGCGCCCGCGCGGACGAAGTACGCACCGAAGCGCGGCGCGCCTTTGCCGACACGCCGAAGCCACGCGCGCGCTCGGCGCAATGAGGCGATCGACCCTACGCCATTGAACGCAGAGCCCGCAAAGCACGCAGAGAAACCCAATACTTTTCTCTGCGGCCTCTGCGGCCTCTGCGTTCTCGCCTGCGCCGTCGACAGGACGGTCACCAACGCGCAGTCGCCGCCGAACATCCTGCTGATCACTCTCGACACCGTCCGTGCCGATCGGATTGGCGCCTACGGCTATACGAAAGGCTCCACGCCGGTGCTCGATCGCCTCGCCCGCGAAGGCGTGCGCTTCGCCGACGCCACGACCCAGGCGCCGCTGACCGGGCCGGCGCACGCGGCGCTCCTGACCGGCCTCTACCCCGCGCGCATCGGCGTCCGCGACAACGCGACGACGCCGGTGCCCGCGACGGTGACGACGGCGGCGGAGCTGTTCAAGGGGAAGGGCTACCGCACCGGCGGCTTCGCCGGCTCGTTCATCGTCTCGGCGGCGTACGGGTTCGCCCAGGGGTTCGACACCTTCGACGCCGACTTCCCCGGCTTCAGCGACAGCCAGAAGCTGCAGGTCCAGCGGCGCGGCGATGCGGTGGTCGACGCCGCACTTGCCTGGCTGGGGGCCGGCGGCGTGCAGCCGTTCTTCGCGTGGGTGCATCTCTACGACGCGCACGCGCCGTACCAGCCGCCGCCGCCGTTCGATGCGCGCTTCGCGGCGTCGCCCTACGACGGCGAGATTGCGTATGTGGATGCCTGCATCGGCCGGCTGATCGCCGCGCTGGAGCGCACCGGCCGCCTCGATCGCACCCTCATCGCCGTCGTCTCCGACCACGGCGAGAGCCTCGGCGAGCACGGTGAGCAGGAGCACGGCATGTTCCTTTACGAAGGTGCCCTCCGGATCCCGTGGATCCTGCGGCTGCCGGGCGGCGCGCATGCCGGACGGACGATCGCCGAACAGGTGCGCGCGATCGACCTGCTACCGACTTTGGCCGCGCTCGCGCGCGTCGCGGTGCCCCGTGGTGATGGCGAGAGCCTGGCCGCGGTCATCGACGGCAAGCCGCGACGGGAGCCGCCGCCTTCCTACGCCGAGACGTGGTACCCGAAGTGGCACTACGGCTGGAGCGAGCTGGCGTCGATCCGCGCCGAGGGGCGCAAGTACATCGATGCGCCGCGGCCGGAGCTGTACGACATCCGCACCGATGCGGCGGAGACGCGGAATCTCGTCGACTCGCGCGGCGCGCTGGCGGGCGGTCTCTCGGCGGAACTGAAGAAGATCGCCGGCGGATTCGGCGCCGCGGCCCTCGTCGCGCCGCCGGAGCCGGACGCTGAAACCCTGGCGCGGCTGCGCAGCCTCGGCTACGTCGGCATGACCGCGCCATCGCGCCCCGGCGTTCGCGGGCCGGATCCCAAGGACATGATCGCGGGCGCGGAAGCCTTTCGCGCCGGGATCAGCCGGGCGATGGACGCGCTGGGGCGCAACGACCCGACCGCGGCCGTCGCGCAGCTGAAGCGCCTGCTCGAGGTCAACGACCGCTCGTACGAGCTGCACCTGTTTCTGGGCGACGCCTACGCGGCGATGCGTCACTTCGAGAATGCGCTCGGCGAGTACGCGGCGGCCGGCCTGATCAACCCGCGCAGCGCCGCCCCCGCGCTCTCGGCCGCGCGCGCATACCTCACGCAAGGCGATGCCGTCCGGGCGCTGCAGAAGGCCGACGAGGCGGCGCGGATCGAGCCGGACAGCGGCGACATCCCGACGGTGCGGGCGCAGATCCACGAGCGCAACGGCCAGGCGCAGGAGGCAATCGAGCAGTACCGCGCGGCGATCCGTGTGAACCCGTCCGATCCGCAGGCGCGGGCGCGGCTGGCGAGCCTGGCGATGCGCACGAAGCTGTTCGACCTGGCGCAACCGCAGTTCGAGGCGCTGCTGCGCCTGGGCTACCGGCCGTCGCGGATGCACTTCGGGCTGGCGCAGATCGCGGAAGCGAAGGGCGACCTCACGCGCGCCCGCAGTGAGTACCGGGAGGCGGTGCGCCTCGAACCGGGCTTCGCGGACGCGAGAACTGCGCTGGCGAGATTAGGAGGGTGATCTCTTTGCCCGTCGGACGCTCGATCTCTTCACCCGGACGCCTTGCGCCTTCGCGAAGTTTGAACAGGAGATCAGGAGATCAGAAGGTTCTCTTGGATCTCGGGCTACTCGCGACGTCCGGCACGCACCCTTCCACCGCCGCCGCGAACATCTTCTGATCTATTTCACTGGCGCCGCCAGAGCGCAACACCGCCTCTAGAAGAAGAACCGCGCCCCGAGCCGCGCGATCCTCGGATTCATGATCTCCAGCACCTGCCCGAAGCCGGTCGCGCCGGTGAGGCGCGAGTCGTACTGGTTGCCAAGCACGGTTCCCGAGTTCAGCACGTTGAAGATGTCGAAATCGAGCGCGACAGCCGCCTTGCCGAACGTGAACTTCTTCTCGATCCGGGCGTCGAGCGAGGTCACCGACGGCAGGCGGAAGTCCTCGACGTTGTCGACCAGCAGCACCGTCTTGCGCCCGAGCGGATCGCCGGTGACCACGTTGCTGCGGAAGAACGGCTGCGCGTAGCCCTGGCGTGTCACCAGGTTGCCGGCGAAATTCAGGCCCCACGGTCCTTCGTACAGGCCGTTGGCGACAATCTGGTATTTCGGCGCGACCAGGTACGAGTTGCTCTTGCCGCTGCCGGCCGACCGCCGCACCACCAGGCCGCCGTCGACCTGCGGGCCGACGAACTCGCGCGCCTGCGTGATTGCCGGCGCCGGCGCCCTCGTCGGATCGATGATCGACACCGACGGGTCGTTGAAGTACTCGCGCCAGTCGTTGGTCGAGAAGCCGAAGCGCGCCATCCATTTGCTCGACAGCCGCTTGACGGCGCTGAACTCGAGCCCCCAGTAGCGCTGGTGGTAGCCCTCGCGGTTGGTCTCGGTCTGGCCGCCGCCGACGGGCACCGCCGCGGCACGCAGCGCATAGAGCGGCACCGTGAAGGTGCCGAAGGTGCCGAGGTTCTCGGTCAGCGTCCCGGCGGCGTTGTAGTCGGACGAGCGCACGCCGGTCAGCGGATCCCACAGCAGGTCGAGCATCCGGCGCCAGGTGAAGGTCGCGCTGACGGCGAAGTTGGGCACGATCTCGCGGTCGACGCCGAACAGCAGCTCGTGAGTGAGCGGCGCCTTGACGTTCGGATCGACGGTGTTGACTGTCGAGAGGCGCGCCGGATCGGTCGGATCGAATCCGCTGTAGCCCTGCAGCCCCTGGTTGAACAGGATCTCGCCGATCTGCGCGACGCCGTCGCTGTTCTGATCGACCGCGTTGTAGTAGGCATAGGAGTACTGGATTGGCGACACGAACTTCGCCTCGTCGCCGCCCAGCTGCGAGGCGAACATCGCGTAGCTGCCCCGCACCACCGTCTTGCGATTGTCGTCGACCGCGTAGGTGAAGCCGAGGCGCGGCGTGAGGTTGCTCCACTTGTAGACGCCCTTCACCGCCGGGGCGTTGAGCGCCGGCATGATCGGGATGCCGGGGACGCCGGGGAC
>Ga0075421_100006231_pt1 | contig 14526 bp, 15 predicted proteins | sample SoiMetdeltSBSDD5_FD_75292 | JGI IMG/M metagenome (GOLD analysis project Ga0075421, IMG submission 75292) | Bulk soil microbial communities from a Populus tree surrounding site in Tennessee, USA - Soil MetaG P. deltoides SBSDD5 | ecosystem: Environmental > Terrestrial > Soil > Tree plantation...
CCTTTATTAACAGATGCTTTCTTCGCCAGTTTTTGTTGTCCATTCACATTGAATATCCTGATAGTGACGTTGCCGGTTTCAGCAGACTGGTATAAAAGACTAAGGCTACTTCTAAAAGGATTAGGTGCCACTTGTAACGACCCCGATCCTTTATTACTAAATCGAACCATTCTTATTTGTGAATATTTAATCTCACCATCCAATTCAACAGCCCTGATACGATAATAAGCTGCAGGCAATTGGTCATCTACAGATCTGTCATTGTACCTATAGTCATTTTTTCCATCTTCAGAAACAACTTTATCTATCGTAGAAAAATTGCGTCCATCATAGCTACGCTCAATTTCGAAAACCGTCTTGTTATCAAATTCTGCAGCCCATAACAACAGTGGAATGTTATCTGACAGCACTACTTCAAAAGATTTCCAGTTGATCGCAAGAGGGATTTCTAAAAATATCTCTAAAGAACAGCCAAACAAATACGTATAACTGGGGTCCGGAACGCCCCATGCATTGTAAATAACATTCGGATGTAAAGTGCCACCTGATTGAACATCCAAAATTTGTGTAGGCTGAGATCTTGTTATATCATTCATTTTTATGGTGTCTGTTGTGGCACCAGCAACCCCAATCGTTCCGCCGGTTATCGAAGTAGTGTTTGTAAAATATAAAAGCGCCGGGCCGGTCATAGTACCGCCAGTCGAATGAAAATAACTTCTGCCTTCAATCATAGGTCTCGAAAGAGGGGAACCGGCTACGCTTACTGATGCATTAATTATGTTTGCGCTATTTGTAATATCGGAGTTTATCGCCCTTAAATAACTATAATTGTAAAAGTTACCGGAAGTATTGGTAATGCCATCTGATGCTTCCATCCGGCAATAATTCCTGATCACAGAAGCTCCATTATTCATCAGGATATTTCCGGTAACAATTATATTTCCCTGGCTACTCAGCGTACCGCCGTTAACCCGGTAGTTGCCGGTTACGTTCATATCTTTATAATTGTAGACTGCAGAACCACTATTCATTTGAAAATTACCGGTGCAATTGATAGTCTCATAGTTATGGATAATGTTATTGTCGCCGGGATCCCCATTCATGAGCACATCACTTGTAAAGTTGATAGTTGCTCCATAATTATTCGTCCACGTTTGATTGCTACCTCTTAATGTGGTATTCCCTAGTGTTACCATCCCATAGTTGTGCAATGTAAAATCAGTGTTTGAATTGAATGTCGTATTAAAGGTGAAAGTCCCCCAGACCCACATTATTCCTTTTGCACTATTTGCACCATTTGCATTTGGAAAACTTGAAGGCTGAAATGTAGCGCCGAATGCAATACTAATTTTGGCTCCCGCCGGGAAAGCAGTGATAGTTCCGGTAAATGTTCCCGAAGGAATATGAAGGCTATCGGCTGAGGTTAGCGTGTAGGTGTTAACTGAACCATCCCATACATAGGTTATCGCAAAAGAATTCTTGCAAACCGTAAATGCAGTAACAGTTAGCAGAAGAGATAAGGCTAATTTCCGAAACATAGTTTTCAATCAGGTCTCACACTTTGGGATATTGAACTCTGATTAAAAAAATAGTAAATCCAATTCGTGCACAAACATATGAAACTATTTGAGTATCAACAAATAGTAAATCTACGTTTTGTACATTAACATCCTGTGTTTTCCCCATTCTTCATTCATTTTGTAAACCAATTTTATCCGGTATAAATTTAGATAGGCTTATTTTCAAAACATGAGCCAGGCATTTGTAAAAGAAGAAGACTATCAATGGTTACATGAAATACCGGGTACCATTAATGCATTGATCAATTATTTGACCAGGGAAAATAATGGGATCCGCGTTTATGAAAAAAGAAAACATACAATGGACGGTATTGAGATCCATGAAATGAGCAATGGTCTCTTCTATTCAAAGGATGCCAATGGCAAATGGCAGATCGTCGGATAACCAAGAGGAAGGGTGACATATTTCAAGGATCAGCCGATCGAAAGCCTGCCTTTTAATGAAGCCACCGGCTATCATGTTATCGATAAAAAATTTATGAAAGCATTGAAGCAAAACACGACGGTAGCGAAATTGTGAGCCATTAAACTAGTGAACGGGAAGCAGCCCTCTACAAGCGGTGGCTGCTTTATAATTTATTCCGGACTACAATTCCAGTTTGTTCGTAATCACTTTCCCATCTTTCATTACAAATCTCACGTGTAGCAGAGCATTGATATTGGTTTCAATACTATTGTCCACTGCGATAATATCCGCAAAAAAACCTTTTTTGATCGTCCCGATACGGCGATTCCACCGCAATTGCTTTGCAGCATTATAAGTTGCAAATTGTAATATCGCAGGAATCGGAATACCGGACTCGTAATAAGAGATCAAAGCCCTTTTTGATGGTTCAGCAAATGGTTGTTTGAAATCGATATAATCGTCCGATCCGGCAGCAATGATCACTCCCTTTTTATGGGCTCTTTGTATCCTGTCCTTTAATGCGCTCATATAATTCTTCATCATCGATGGATTTACGGATTCTCCTGAAAGTTTAAGATACTGGCTGAGTGATACGCTGTCTCCATCCGTTGGCACGAGTACTACTCCTTTTTTTACCATCAGGTCAAGTGTCGAATCAGCCAATTGGTATCCATGTTCAATACCATCTACCCCTGCTACTACGGCATTGTAAGCGGCTTTATCGCTTGTAGCATGTGCCGTTACTCTTACTCCATAGCGATGCGCTTCATCAACGATCGCTTTCATTTCATCTACAGTCAGCATGGTCGGGTTGGGAGTGTTATTTGCAAAAATCTTAATGACAGTTGCGCCCTGTGTTACGTTTTCGCGAACTGCATCAGCAGCATCCAAAGGATTTTTTACAATGCGATATTCATCTTTTATCAGTTCCTGGTGTTTAAAAATAGTACCTGGCATCTGCCCTCCATAACTTGATAAACCCGGACCCGAGCACCGCATCCTGGGACCCGGTAACAATCCTTCTAAGATCGCCCGGTTCAACGCCACATCGGCAAACTGTCCTGAATTTCCAAGATCCTGCACAGCAGTAATACCCGCTTCCAAATATGCTTTAGCTCTTGCAGCACCATACAATGCACGGTAGGCATCGCCATCAAAAACCAGGGAACGGCTCATCTCAAGACCGGTAACTTTATTGTCCGGGTAAAGAGTTTCCTTACAAAGCAAGTGCGTATGGCAATCGATCAATCCCGGCATTACAGTGAACTTTGAAAGATCAAGCAATGTGTAATTCTTTCTTTCACTTGCCGTCACATCTTTCTCTGCTTTTACCGTATCGATTATGTTACCGGTGATAAGGATCGCCATGCCGGTTTTGAACTCTTTCGTTTCGCTATCAAACAATTTTCCTGCTTTGATAAGGTATTGCTGTTTTTGCTGAGCTATTAAAGAAGTAAGTGAGGCAAACAGGAAAAACGACATGAAAGCCAGGTGTTTTCTCATAACGTTTGTTTGAATGAAGGGATAAAATCAGCGTCGTCATGCAAGATATGAGATCGGCCGGGTATATCATCACTCATTTGATTTGTTAGTACTGTAAATTGAGTAAGTAATATCACTAATTGCGTGTCGTAAAAAGATAACATTATCGCCGTTGACGTAACTCCTTTATTGTTTGCACATCTAAAAGTGCTTGATTTAAAATAATTAATATCCACATCGGAGCACGGGATGGTGTAATCTTAAATGAAAACCAATAAATTTACGAGGTATACGTTTTTATGAAGCGTATCCTAAACCCAAAACCAATATATATGAAAAAGCCACCACGTAAGAACAAGCGAACGCAGCTCGCTATTACCGCCTCGATGGAAGAAACCTGCATGCTCCAATTACTTGTAGAAACTCTTGCAGAAACAAAAACCCCTCATGCCTATGCCCGCCCACGTGTAGAACGCGGGTGGAGAGCTATCGACACCTCTTCATTAGAAGCCCGGGTTAGCGGTGTTGTGAATTTGTCCGATAAAAAAACCATCAACAAACATTTCGTTACAGGTTTTGTTTTTACATGCATCAGGGAAAAGAAAGGCAAGTACGATCTCACCTGGAGTAATTCATTGTCATGATGGATTGGCCTTAGTTGCCGAAGATCCGTTTTCTCTCCCCTGCATTGTTTCATTCATGGTACAAGGCTTAATGTCATTTGTAATGATGCATTCATTACTCATTATCTGTTACACTTCAAAAATGGATACGGAGTTCAATCAGGTATCGCTATAAGTAGTGACGATCAGGTTAGGCAATCGAATTGATTGTATCTGCCGGTAAGATGCGAATGACTTTGACAAACCTTGTTTCATAATAGCCTTCAAGAGCTGAAATCGTAACTCCATTTGCTTTCCCTGACGATGAATGGATGAATTGAAGACCTTCATCATTATTTTCTGTAACGATACCAATATGCCCCACCACTCTCCTGCTGGTATCGGTGCCTGTAAATAAAATAAGATCGCCGGGTTTTGCATTATCAACGTCTATGGCTGATCCGATGTTTGTAAATTCAACTGATGATCTTGGAACGTCAATTCCAAAATGATTTGACACTACGTTGATGAATCCGGAGCAATCCAATCCTTTTGAAGGATCCATCGAACCATATAAATAACGTGTCCCGATCAATGATTTTGCATACTCTACAAATCCGGAAGCTTGTCGTGGGGTTGCATCTGGAACATCACCTTTCATTGATGTTTCCCCGGTTATCTCAGCGGTTAGAACTTCATTGTCATTGGCAATTTTGTCATGATTCTTTTTGCTGAATCCGAAAACAAATACTGAAAGTCCAATAAATATTACCAAAAACAAATACTTCATAGAAGAGCGATTTAGATCTGTTAGTTTGCAAATACATTGCCGCAGATCATGAATAAAAATTCCTTAACAAGTCTCTAAGACAATATCCATTGTATAAACAAATAAAAACTTTTCTCCTTTTTTATTGATTATTTTTGAAAATTAACAAGCTGCATTTTAGTTGATATAACGCTAAAACCAATGAATACAAAAGACATCGTTGCGGAGAATAAATTCAGCAGTTACCAGGTAGTAGTTATTATTTTGCTGGCCCTTACCCAATTTACCGTAGTCCTCGATTTTATGGTAATGTCTCCGCTTGGTGATATGCTTATAAAGTCAATGGAGTTAACCCCAAGCCAGTTTGGATTTGCAGTGTCAGCTTATGCATTTAGTGCAGGCTTTTCCGGTTTATTAACTGCTGGCTTTGCTGATAAGTTCGATCGCAAAAAATTGTTGCTGTTCTTTTACATTGGTTTTATTGCAGGCACATTGTTTTGCGGCCTGGCAACAAATTATTTTATGCTAATCTCTGCCAGGATCATCACAGGTTTGTTTGGTGGCGTGATTGGTTCCATTTCACTTGCTATCGTTGCCGACCTTTTCCCGCTGGAGCAAAGGGGACGAGCCATGGGTTTTATGCAAATGGGATTTGGTGCCAGCCAGGTATTGGGAATTCCTATCAGTCTTTACATAGCCAATCATTGGGGTTGGCAATCACCATTTATCATGATCGTTGGATTAGCCGCTATCATCTGGCTGATGACAATGATAAGACTTGAACCGATTGCTCAACATCTTGAATTAAAAAATGATAAAACGGCGATCACGCATTTTTGGCATACACTTAAACAAAAACAATATCGTACCGGCTTTTTAATGACAGCGCTGTTATCGATTGGTGGTTTTATGATGATGCCATGGGGCAGCGCCTTTGCAGTCAACAATCTCGATGTTTCGTATGAGCAATTACCCGGGCTGTTTATGGCAAGCGGTGTTGCTGCGCTTATAATTATGCCATTGGTTGGAAAGCTGAGTGATAAAATTGATAAGGTAAAACTATTTAGCATTGCCGCAATCGCAATGATGATCATCATTATCATTTATACGAATTTGAAACCCGTTCCATTCATATTGATCGTCGGATTAAATGTTTTAATGATGGCAGCAATTATGGGCCGGATTGTTCCCGCAATGGCGCTTGTTTCTGCATTGCCTAAAATGCAGGACCGCGGTGCATTCATGAGCATCAATTCATCATTACAGCAGATAGCTGGTGGCATAGCGGCAGGTGTTGGCGGATTGATCGTTGTCCAGCAAACAAAAACAAGTCCTTTGCAACATTACAATACATTAGGTTATCTGATCGTAGCGATTATTATAGCAAATATTATCCAGATGTACAGAGTGAGTAACTTAATTAAGGCAAGAAAGCATACCGATCAATTATAAGTTCGAATATAAACCAACCACTCATGAATCAGCCGTTAACATTTTTTGCGCCGATGATCTATTTAAAAACCGTGGCGCCTGCTATTGAATTTTATAAAAAAGCATTTGGGGCTGTGGTACTGCGTCAATGGAACAATGACGACGGGTCGGTGCATGTTGCCGAAATGGAAATTGATGGCGCATTGTTTCATTTGCATGAAGAAATAACAAGAAATACCGAGCTAAGTCCCGGAACATTGCAGGGAACTACTATTGCGATCGGGTTATTTGTTGATGATGTGCATGGATTAATGGCAAAAGCCATTGCAGCTGGAGGAAAGGAACTTGATCCTGTAAGAGACTATGATTATGAATATCGCCAGGGCTGCGTGGAAGATCCGTTTGGTCATCATTGGCTGCTGGAGAAAAAGATTGGATAAACATCAGATACACCTGAATATCTCAACGAGGAAAATAATCCTCACCACTTCATTAGGAAGATTACGATTTTAAAGGGAAAAAATAATTGCATAGCATTTGTTTTGGTAATAATGTACTAGAAAGAGCAAAAGCACTAAACCTTACGGTCAGACGTAAGACTTAAGCATGTGATTTTTTACTCACATGCTTGAGTAGTGCTGATGGATAGTTGTTGCTTCAAGGAATAAGCATAAATTTCATGTCAGCCGGGCCGGGAGTTTATCCCGGCCTGGTCTTTTTTCCACCGGCATAAAACGTAGCACAGCTTTTGCATCTCGTAGATTGAGTTTGTGATCAATCCCTATGAAAGTTCAGTTTAAGTATAGATTATTATGCATGCAGTTCATTCGGGCTGCATGCATAATAATTTAAGGACCTCCTATAAAACAGCCTATCATAACGAAGACGGGCTTTCCAAAAAGAAAGCCCGTGATCTTATGAAAAAGAAAACTACCTAATTATCATTCTTTGATTTCTTCTCTTCATCATCTGTTTTTATTTTCTTGTCATCGGTCTTCACCTTTGCTTCGTCACCTTCGATCTTTTCCTTATAATCACCGACCTTAAGCTTGTATTCTTCCTCATCAAATGCATATCCTCCACCATCGGTTTTTATAACATACCCGTTGATCACAGTGCCGGTTGGACCATAAATAGTGTCGTTAGTCCTTGTATCAACATATATGTCCACCGGTTCATTTGTCTGCACATTTACCATTCTGCCGGTTGCCTCGTCTTTTTTAAGGTCTACATATTTTCCTGCTGTCAGATCATAATACCGATCCTGTTTGCAGGATGCAATTGCAAGTGTGGCTGCAATACTTATAAAAATTAATAGCTGTTTCATAGTGTGTATTTTGACAATTGAAAACAACTATCAGACCATTGGCAACCATATTGTGTAGAAATTGTTCCCTCGGTTGATTTGTTTAAACAAATAGAAGAATTTTATCAACCACTAAGAGTTGCACCAGTTAAATACAAAGATCCCCGCGTCAAAATGCATACTTTGTTTAATGTGCCAGCCATTAAAGACGAACCAGGTCAAGGATCGTGATATAGTAATTGGATGAGCATTTGAGCTGTTTTCGTGAAAATACTATTGCCTGTGTAAAAAAAATGTCAGAACTGTGCATTAATCTTCCATATTTTACTATATTCATCATGAATTTTCATAGGATAAGGTTTAATGGTTAATGGTTTTTGATTAGGCCCCCGCATTCCTGTGGGGGCATTTCAATTACAGCTCATAAAAAAATTTCGGGCCTTCCCTATTGAAGGCCCGATAATTTTAAAGGCGTGCATCCGAATATTTAATCATCCTTTTTTACTTTCTTTTCATCATCCTCGATTTTTATTTTGGTATCACCATCTTTTATTTTCACCTCATCGCCATCTACTTTCTTTTTATAATCCCCGTTTTTGATTTTGTATTCATCATCGCCGTCGTATTTAAATTTTCCGTCGGCTGATACTATTACATGACCATTGATAACTTCGCCCGTGCTGCCATAAATGGTATCATTTGTTTTTGTATCCACATACATATAAACGGGTTCATTGGTTTCGGCATTTATCACTCTGCCGGTCTTTTGATCTTTTTCCACTTCAATATACTTACCGGCAGTCAGATCGTAATATCGCTGCTTTTTGCAGCCAGCCAATAATACAATTATCATTATTCCAAGACATACTGTTTTTTTCATAGTGTGTTTTAAGCTATTGGGGACAATTATCAGACCAGCAATGTAAATCTTATGTGGAAAATCATCTACAAGCTACTGTACTGATCTGACGCGGCTACGAATGAATGAGCATGATATTACCCTTCGAAGACAATTCGTTGTTTATCCATCTTATGGTACGTTTTTGGGTGATTAATGATGCGTATGATCCGGACATCTTCATTACAAAGAGCAGTTTATTTCCTTTTGGCATTCTTTCTTATTATCGCGGCATTGTATTATGCAAAACCTTTTTTGGTACCATTATGTTTTGGAGGATTGCTGGCCATGTTATTTGTCCCGCTAAGCAGATGGTTTGAATCAAAGAATATCCCAAAAGCGTTATCCATTGTATTATGCATATTCATTTTTGTTGGTGTAATTACTGCCATCATCTGGCTTATCAGCTGGCAGATCAATGATCTTACCAGCGAAGCCGCCGATATTGAAACCAAAGTGAAGAAGATGATCAATGAGGTAAGGGAATCTATTCGCCGGAACATTGGTATCTCGCAAAAACAACAGGATGAATTATTAGCAGAACAGGCGAAAACCAATGGTAGCATTATATCAAATATCGGTTCTTCGATAACTGGTTTTGTTGTTGATTTTATCTTAGTGCTTGTGTATATTTTCCTGTTTATGTATTACCGCGAACGCATTAAAACCTTTGTATTGAAATTGGTTTCAACACCGCAAAAGCCAAATGCTGAATCGATTATTCACGACATTGAAAAAGTTTCGCAGCAATACATCACCGGTCTTGGCATGATGATCGGTTGTCTGTGGATCATGTATAGTATCGGCTTTTCCATTGTCGGCGTAAAATATGCCGTGCTGTTTGCTATCATTTGCGGCATACTGGAAATCGTTCCTTTTGTTGGTAATTTCCTGGGCAACGTGCTTACAATAGTGATGGTACTTGTCCAGGGTGGTGGCATTGATATGGTGATCGGTGTTGTTGTTACGTATGCCATTGTTCAATTTATACAAACATATTTGCTCGAGCCCTTAGTGGTAGGCGCCGAAGTAAATATCAATCCTTTATTTACAATTATCATTCTTGTACTCGGAGAACTGGTTTGGGGCGTACCGGGCATGGTGCTTGGCATCCCTTTACTTGGCGTGCTGAAGATCATTTGTGACCATGTCAACTCATTAAAGCCGTATGGTTATCTGATCGGCAGTGATAAAAAGAAACGTTCCTTGTTTTTCAGGAAAAAGAAATGAGACACCTTCACCATCACAGTTGTTATTAATTCCCAGCCTTTACATTTGCAGCATGATCACTTACAAAGACTGGTTCACATTTATTTTACTTATATCAAGAATCTTACGCTGCTTCACAACCTGCTTGGCTTTGTGCTTTCATTAAATTGCTGCCATGATAATAGCCATGGCTTTGTACAGCCGGCTTATCGCCTATCTGGAACCGGTCAAGTTGCATGTTGAAGAAATATTCTAAATAAAAAAGCCCCGTAAAAACGGGGCTTCGCATTATGAGTGGTTAATTGATATAAATAGTTTTTATATAGCCTACCAATCCGCTTCTTCCGCCATACGGTCCTGCTGCGAAATAGAGGTAATAACGATTCAACCCATTGATCGGCGGGAATGTTATGCCCCACAAGCCTTCTATTTCGATAGGTTTTCCTTTTGAAGCCAATGTACCGAGATGAGTGCCGTTCTCATCAAATGCATTGATATGGCCATCACCATTGTTTCCGACAAGAATGATATTACTCAACTGGCTCCATTCACCCCAAAAACCGGCCGGCGCCATGGTGATACCCCATGGTGCATTCAATTTTCCTTTGGATGCAAAACGTTTTAATAATATTCCATTTGGATTAAACACATTTATGTATCCATTTCCGGAAGCGATCTCCGGTTGTCCTTCAGCATTTTTCTTTGCATACATAACATAAAGTTTGCCATCACTTACCGCCTGAACATTGAAAGGAGAATAATCCGAAGGCATATTCGGATCAACAAATGATTTGTTCACCGGATTCCAGTTCTTATCAAATACATCTATACGGCCCTCTGCAAAATTGGCTGCGTATAAAAAGAAATCGGTTCCATCAGGTGCCACTGCAACACCGGAGTAAGAAGCTACCGGTGAATGATCGATCTTTTTTATAGCAACACTCCCGGCATTCCATCCGGATATAGTTCCGTCTGCTGTGGCAAAAATGAATTGGGCCGCATTGCCATTAGGTAATTTAAAATCCGAAGTTGGATTATAGACATGACCAGTGGGACTGCCATGGTCAGCGTCAGAACTGCTTGACCGGGGAATATTCACAGCCGTTGCTACAGTAAGACCATCGCGATTATAAATCGTGCTAATTCCTTTTCCTTCCGATGAAACCCATGCGGGTCCGGAAGGTGGAAATGAGATTCCCCATGCATTTACAAGATTAGCGTCCAGATTCCAGGGCTTATAAGCATTATTATCGCCAACAAGATTTACCTGGACAAAGTTTTTTAATTCCTGTGGAGTAAATTCAGTTCCCGGTCCTCCTTTCAAATTTGTGCCGTCATCTTTCATTCCTTTCTGACAACTAATTGCAGTAATTAATAAAATAAGCGGAAAGATAACCCGGTGGGTTTTGGCTAAGGTTCGCATATATGGTTATTTTAATGGTGACAAGTGGTTCCCTCTCTGAGCCAGCGAAGGCCCAGTCATTTCGTGGTCGCTACTAAAGGGAGTGTGATTGCTAATAAAGCTACTTCATCTTGAAAAGATAAAGATGAAGAGTTATGCACCCCTTGTGAACATGTCAATGTTTTGCCAGATAAAACCTGCGTGATCTTCTTTTTAGTTTTATAGTAAAATATATTTTATGAAATACTTACTTCTTTCCGTTGGTTTGTTCTGGTTCGCTGGTTTATACGCACAAAAAGAAACGACAATAAAGAAACCGGACACCAAACAGATGAATTTAAAATTGACAAAACTGTAATCAACAGTTAAGAAACTTGAAATGATGTTGAACGAAGTAAAAAGACTGATGAATGAATTGCGTTCGCAAAAAGATGCATTGAACGAACTCAATAAAGAAGACATGTATTGGCTGCAAAAACTGATGGAGCAAAAATCTCAATTAGAACAAATGATCTCAAACACGATGAAGGCTTCTTCCGAAACGCAAAGCAATATTGCAAAAAATCTGAAAGCTTCCTGACTAAAAAATTACCTGACAAATATCTGGGTGTAATAGATCACCCCGCGTTTGTTGCGTGCTGTACCGATACCAATATACCTGTAATCTCCAAGCATATTCTTTCTATGCCCGGATGAATTTTTCCAGGTAGTAACTGCATCCTTGCCATCAGTAGCACCATAGGCGACATTCTCTGCTGTTTTGCAAGAGCCAAACACTTTTTTTATCTGTACTGCTCTTTTATCATAACCACTATGACCAAAACTCTTTCTTCCATTGGCCATATCCTCACTATGTTTACGGGCAAGAGTATTCAACTCATTTCTCATTTCAAGCGCAGCAAGACCCCTGGATTTCCTGAATTGATTGGTGTATTTTAAAACATCATCAGCGAGATTGTCCTTTGGCGGGATAGCTGCAATAAATAAAACAGAAATACAAAGCAATACAAAGCCGGATCGAAAGACGGTTAATAACATAGGTGCGATTTGTGGAAGATATTGCAAGTTTTATACCATGCAAAAAACATATATGAAGCTAAAACGGTAAATCTTTGTTATCAAGTATGTATTATTATGACTTTTAGGGAGGCTAAAAGCTGGCAAGATTTTTTATCGTAAATTTCATTAGGGTTTTAGCTTTTTCATTAACCAAATTTTTTTTATGCGTTGGATAGGCGGACGGCAAAGCTCAAATGTTGATGATCGCCGCGGTGTTTCAGCCGGTGGCGTGGCCGCTGGCGGCGGTGTTATTGCAGTTATCTTTTTTATTCTCCGGGCATTACTTGGTGGTAGTGGTGACGATACGAATATCCCCATCCAGATTCCCGGGCAATCACAAGAAATGTCTGCCGAAGAAAAAGCAGCCGATGATAAAAGAGCAGAATTTGTAAGCGTGGTTCTCGGCTATACTGAAGATGTATGGAATCAACTGTTCGCTCAAAATGGAAGTCAATACCGGGAACCCCGCCTGGTTTTATTTCGTGGTTCGGTGCAATCGGCGTGTGGCTTTGCAAGTGCTGCCTCCGGTCCATTCTATTGCCCCGGGGATGGTGAAGTATATGTAGATCTATCATTTTACCAGGAATTAGAAACCCGTTTCCAGGCACCGGGAGATTTTGCAATGGCCTATGTCATTGCACATGAAGTAGGTCATCATATTCAGAACCTTTTAGGTACTTCAGATAAAGTGCATCGATTGCGACAACAGTTAAGTGAAGGTGAGTACAATAAATATTCAGTTATGCTGGAACTGCAGGCTGATTTCTTAGCAGGTGTATGGGCGCATCATGCGCAGCAAATGAAAAACATTCTAGAGGCCGGTGATATTGATGAAGCATTAAATGCGGCAAACGCAATTGGTGATGACAGGCTTCAAAAGCAGTCACAGGGTTATGTTGTTCCCGAATCTTTTACGCATGGAACTTCTCAACAAAGAATTTATTGGTTCAAAAAAGGTTTTCAAACAGGAGATATGAGGCAGGGTGATACATTTAATGACCCTTCTCTACAGTAAATATACTTGCTTACCTATAAAATAAAAAAGGCTGTTCAAATGAACAGCCCTTAACTAAGAGGACGGGTTTATTTCTTCACAAATTTTGATGCTTTCGTTTGTTGTCCATCATTCACATTCACGATATACACACCTGCAGAAAGTTTTGAAACATTTAATTGCGTAAGCGTATTTACAGTTACTTGCTGCATTACTAATTTACCCATGATATCATAAACTTTTACCTGCGCTTTATTATTCATTCCATCTATCCATACATTCAACTGACCTTCTGTCGGGTTAGGGAAAAGACTGATTGTAAAATTATTCTTGACAAGGACGTCTGATGCTGTAACTGTTTGCACTCTTAAGGTATAGCACGAGCCAGCATCGTACGCATTTCCTTGCGGGAACACTTTAGCATAATAAGTCCCCGCTCCAAGACTGAGATTGATCGATTCACTTTGCGGTCCATTGTTTTCTGAAACTGCCAATTGGGTTCCTAAACTATTCAATACTGCGAGATCATAATTTGCCGGCAATGTTGTTAACGACACCGTGACCGTTCCGCCAGATGAAATGGTGAAGCGGTAATGATCAATATCGTTTGACATTGAAACCGTGCCTTTAACGTCTGTATTCAATGGAATTGATGCCGCACCGCCTGTTGTTCCATTTGTACTTTGATCATAGGGACCGGGACATCCTGGTGATGCCGGCGGAGGAGTTGATCCTGATGTTGTGAATTGGGCAATGGTGCTGTAGCCACTACTTTCAGTGAGGCTGCAGTTTGTTCTTACTCTCCAATCATATGATGTGCCAGCAGATAAAGAATATAAATTGACAGATGTTGAGTAGGTACCGGCAGCGGCAATGATCCATGACCCGGACAGGGTTGGCTTATACTCGACACTATAAACAAGCGCGCCGCTCACTGGACTCCAGTTCACGGTTGCAGTGCTGGATGTAATAGCAGTTGTGTAAAGTCCGCCAGGAGCATTGCATGAACCTAATGCTTGTGTAGTAAACTGCGTTTGTGTGTAGCTACTGTTACCAGAAGTACAATTAGCTCTTACTCTCCAATCATATGAAGTAGTTGGTTCCATTCCCGATAACGTCCATGATAAAGAGGTTGTATTATTGGCAATATTTATCCAGACGGAAGAAGTAGCAAGTTTATAATCGAGATTATAACTAGTTGCCCCACTAACAGGTGCCCAGGTAGCTGTAGCGGCTGTAGCTGTAATGTTGTTAGTTGAAAGACCGGTTGGAGCATCACAAGATCCAGCCTGAGACAAGGTACTAAATGTTGTTTGTGTGTAGCCGCTGCTGCCGGATGAACAATTAGCTCTCACTCTCCAATCAAAAGAAGTAGCAGCAGGCATGCC
>Ga0075421_100006233_pt1 | contig 14525 bp, 15 predicted proteins | sample SoiMetdeltSBSDD5_FD_75292 | JGI IMG/M metagenome (GOLD analysis project Ga0075421, IMG submission 75292) | Bulk soil microbial communities from a Populus tree surrounding site in Tennessee, USA - Soil MetaG P. deltoides SBSDD5 | ecosystem: Environmental > Terrestrial > Soil > Tree plantation...
GTGTTCGAGAACGGCTTCGACCGGGTCTACATGCGCCTCAGCCTGGCTTGAGGCGGCATGATCTAGCGGCGCAGGAAGGGCTGCATGCCTTCGCGGGCCAGCTCGTCGGCGCGCTCGTTTTCCGCGTGGCCGGCATGACCCTTGACCCAGTGCCACTCCACCTCGTGGCGCTGGCGGGCGGCGTCGAGGCGCTGCCACAGCTCGGCGTTCTTGACGGGCTTGCGGTCGGCCGTTTTCCAGCCGTTCTTCTTCCAACCGTGAATCCACTTGCCGATGCCGTCCTGCACGTACTTGGAGTCGGTGTGCAGGTCGACCTGCGAGGGGCCCTTCAGCGCCTCCAGCGCCGAGATGGCGGCCAGCAACTCCATGCGGTTATTGGTGGTCACCGCCTCGCCACCCGACAGCTCCTTGCGGTGCTCGCCGGAGATGAGAATGGCGCCCCAGCCGCCCGGGCCTGGATTTCCCGAGCAGGCGCCGTCGGTGTAGATCACGATTGCCGGTTTGGCAGCGCTCACGGCGCGGCCTCCCAGCCGTAGTCGGCGGCGCTGCGCACGGTGCGGTGGAATTTCAGGCGACGCAGGTACTCGAGCGGATCGTGCGGTTTCACCAGGGCGTCCTTCGGGGTGTGCAGCCAGTCGTAGGCGCGCGTCAGCAGAAAGCGCAGGGCCGAGCCGCGTGCCAGCAGGGGCAGCATGTCGCGCTCGCGCGGACTGATCGAGCGCACGTTCTGGTAGCTCCTGAGTAGGGCCTGCCCCTTGGTGATATTGAACGCGTAGTCGGTCTCGAAGCACCAGGCGTTGAGCGAGACGGCCACATCATAGATCAGCGCATCGTTGCAGGCGAAATAGAAGTCGATCACCCCGGACAGAGTGTCGCCGAGAAAGAAGACGTTGTCCGGGAACAGGTCGGCATGGATGACGCCTTGCGGCAGATCCACAGGCCAGTGCGCCTCCTGGTGGGCGAGCTCCTGCTCGATGACGGTGGCGAGGCCGGGCGTGATCTCGTCGGCACGGTCGCGGAAGCGCTCGAACAGCGGCCGCCAGCCGGCCACGCCCAACGCGTTGGCGCGGCGCAGCTTGAAGTCCGCCGCCGCCAGGTGCATGCGCGCCATCACCTCGCCGACGGCGGCGCAGTGGCGCACCTGGGGCCGGCGTATCCACAACCCTTCCAGGAAAGTGACCAGCGCGGCGGGGCGTCCGGCCAGCGTGCGCAGCATGCGGTCCTGGCTGTCGCGCACTGGCGTCGGGCAATTCAAGCCCGCCTTCGAGAGATGCTCCATAAGCCCGATGAAGAACGGCAGGTCCTGCGCGGCGACGCGCTTCTCGAACAGCGTCAGGATGAACTGGCCGTTCTCGGCGTGCAGCAGGTAGTTGCTGTTCTCGACGCCCTCGGCGATGCCCTTGCAGGATAGAAGCGAGCCGAGGCCATAGCTGGCAACAAAGGCGGCCAGCTCGTCGTCGGGAACTTCGGTGTAGACCGCCATGAACGGGGGGCTCGGCAGACGCAGGTTGGACCAGTGTTGGCCTGATCGCTTCGCATACTGGGAGCCGATGCGCAAACGCAAGCGGTGAGACTGCCCGTGACACAGGGGCCCGGGGCTTGCCTGGCGGCGCATTTTTGGCCGGGGGCGTCCGTCCGCTTGCGGCGCTCAAGAGCCCTTGTCGGCGGTCGTGGCTGGGGGGCGGCGCAGAATGCGCACCGCCGCACCCTTGAGCCGCTTCCAGGCGTCGCGATCGCGCGTCTTGGTTTGCACGATGCGCCCGCCTGTCGGGCGCCGCTGCAATGTCAGCAGGCGGCTATGCAGCTCCTGCAGGCCCGGTCGGTGTCCGACGCTGAAGATGGTCGCCTCCGGCAGGCGCTCGAACAGCAGGGTCAGCAGCCGGAATTCGCTGTCGATGTCGAGCGCCGCCGTTGCCTCGTCCATAATGATGATGTTGGGCTCGTCGATCAGCAGGCGAGCAAAGGCAATGCGTTGCCGTTCGCCGCCCGACAAGGTCTGGTCCCAGCGCACCTCCTCGTCGTCGAGCTTGTCCCCAAGGTAGCTGAGCCCGACATCCTTGAGCACGGTGCGCGCCCGATCGTCCTGCAGCAGCCGGCCCTCGACCGGGTAGGCCATGGCGTCGCGGAGCGTGCCGAGTGGTATGTAGGGCCGCTGCGGCACGAAGGCCAGCTTGGCGCCAGCCGGCAGCAGGATGCGCCCTTCGCCCCACGGCCACAGGCCGGCGATGGCGCGAATGAGCGTGCTCTTGCCGGAGCCGGATTCGCCGCCCAGCAGGACGCGCTCGCCAGGCTTCACCGTTATGTCGGCGTCGTCGATGACCACGCGGCCGTCCCTGTGCACGATCGACAGGTCGGTGATCTGGATGGTATTGGCGCTGGTGTTCTCCACGACGATCGCCGCCGTGCGCGCGGCATCCTCGTCCATCTCGTCCAGCGCGTTGTAGAGTTCATCGATGCGCTTGGCGGACGCGCTCCATTCGGCAAGGCGGATGAAGTTGTCGGCAAACCAGTTGAGCGCTGTAAGGACGGCGGTGAAGGCCGCGGCGATCTGCATGACTGAGCCCAGCGTCAGCTCGCCCGCCAGATACTTGGGCGTGGCGAGCAGGACGGGAAAGATCGGCGCGAAAAATGCGTTGCTGTTGAGCAGCCATGTCAGGTGGCTGTGCTGGCGGATCACGCTCATCCAGCGCGCAACGAGCTCCGATAGGGTCTCGGTCAGCTGCTTGCGCTCGTCGCCAGCTCCCTTGATAAGGGCGATGCTCTCGGCGTTCTCCCGCACCCGCGTCAGCTCGTAGCGGAATTGCGCCTCGCTTTCGTTCTTGGTGGCGACGCGCCCGACCAGGGGATGGCCGATGAGGTACGTCAGGCCCGACACCACCGCTGCATAAAGCAGCGCCGCGAAGGCGAGATAGCCAGGTATCCAAAGCGAGACCGAGCCGACGCTGATGGTCAGCGAGCCGCCGACCCAGAACAGGATGCCAACGAAGGTGACGGCGGCCAGCAGCGCGTTGATGAAGCCGACGACGAACTCCACCACGGGCTCGGAGGCCAGGCGCAGATCATCGGCGATGCGATATTCGGGATTGATCTGCTCCTCGTCGGTGACCGCCAGGCGATAGTAGCGCTGGTCGGACAGCCAGCGAGCGAGCAGCTCTCCGGTCAGCCATTCGCGCCAGGCAACCTGCAGCGTCATCCGGCAACGCACCATGGCCACGGCAAAGGCCGCTCCCGCCACGACCAGCACGACGATGGTTGCAACCAGCTCCAGCAGCTGGGTGGCATCGCGCTTCTCGAGCGCATCGAAGAACCATTTGTTCCAGCGATTGATGCCGACATTGACTGCCAGGTTGGCGAACACCAGGGCGAGCGCGCCTATCGTCCAGAACCATGCCTTGTGCTTTCCGGGTCCGGTCCAGAAACCGCAAGATCGCTTGACGAACAGCCAGGCTGATGCGGCACGTCCGGGATCGAGGCTAGACGCATTTGCGGTAGTGGCCATGGTTGGAAACCGACGACATCCGTGTTGCCCGTCGTGACGATGACGGGTGGGCGTTGCTTGCGGCGGTCCCCGAGGACGCAACTCGCAGTCCGACGTTGCCCCTCGCGACGCACAGCAAACGCTGAGCCTACGCTTGCTGTTCCAGGGCGTGATTAATGAGTGGGGGAGCGGGTGGCGCCTAGGCGGCGCCGGGTTCGCGCAGCTCGCGGGGGACGTTGAAGGCGATCTGCTCCTCGCGCGTCACCACGCTCTCGACCTCAACGTCGAAACGGTCGCGGAAGGCCTGGATGATCTCGCTCACCAGCAGCTCGGGGGCAGAGGCGCCGGCCGTGACCCCCAGCGTGGCGATGCCGTCGAACTGCGTCCAGGGGATCTCGGAGGCTTGCTGCACCAGCAGGGCCTTGGGGCAGCCGGCGCGCTCCGCCACCTCGACCAGGCGCAGCGAGTTGGAGCTGTTGGGTGCGCCCACCACGATCAGCCGGTCGCAGCGGGCCGCGATGGCCTTCACCGCGGCCTGCCGGTTGGTGGTGGCGTAGCAGATGTCCTCCTTCTTCGGACCGACGATGGCCGGAAAGCGCTGCTTGAGGATGGCGACCATGGCTGCGGTGTCGTCGACCGAAAGGGTGGTCTGGGTGATGTAGGCGAGCCGCTCAGGGTCGCGTGGACAAAAAGCACGGGCGTCGGCGGCGGTTTCGATCAGGCTGGCCGCGCCGGGCGGCAGCTGGCCCAACGTGCCCACCACCTCCGGGTGGCCGGCATGGCCGATGAGGACGATCTCAAGACCCTTGTCCAGGTGATCGCGGGCTTCCGCGTGCACCTTGGAGACCAGCGGGCAGGTGGCGTCGAGGTAGAACATGTTGCGCGCCTTGGCCCGCTCGGGCACGGCCTTGGGAACCCCATGTGCCGAAAAGATCACAGGTGCCGATGTTTCCGGGATCTCGTCCAGCTCTTCCACAAAAACGGCACCTTTCGACCTAAGTGATTCGACCACGTGCCGGTTGTGGACGATCTCGTGGCGCACGTAGACGGGAGCCCCGAATTTCTTCAGAGCCAGCTCGACGATCTTGATGGCGCGGTCGACCCCGGCGCAAAAGCCGCGGGGGGCGGCGATCAGTATCCGCAGTGGAGGACGGGGGCGTGCGGCGTGGTCTTGAGCCATTTTTCGGGCCATGTTCGAGGCCAGGCGAAGGCAGGCCGGTGCTGGTTAAAGTGGCGTGGCGATTCGTGTTGCCTGTGCTGGCCGTGGGAAGTGCCCGGTGCTAGGCTGCTTGCGAATCGCCGGACAAATACCAGAGGGCTGCATCAGGGCTCGATGGAGTAGGGAATACCGGTCCGTAAGAGACCGGGCAAGTGTTCGGACAGGGGCGTCGTGACGCAATCAGGACGGGCAAGAGCGACGGGCTGGCTGAGGTGTGCTGCTGCGGCAGCGCTCGTGAGCGTGCTCGGCGGCTGCGGGATGTCGTCGCTGACCTCGGGCATTGGCAGCGGCTGGTTCGGCGGCGGCCAGAATACCTCCACCAAGGCCGATGTCGGATCGGTCAGCGAAGACCAGCTGTTGCAGGCGGCCAAGAGCGAGACCGGCAGCACAGGCACGGTCGGCGGCGGCGAGGTGGCCTACGGTTGTCCGCGCTTCCAGGTGTGGTCGCGCGACGGCTATCTGACGATTTACGAGCAGGGCAAGATCGGCGATGGCCTTGCCGTCATGCACCGTGGCGAGATCACCAAGACGGCGCGCGAGTGCCAGATCGAACCGGGCCGGGTGACCGTGAAATACGGCTTCTCGGGGCGCGTGCTGCTGGGGCCGAAGGGTAGGTCTGGCAATGTTTCCATGCCGCTGACCGTATTCGTCACCGATGCCAAGCGCGAGAAGGTGGCAACCGCCCAGGTGAAGATCGACGTCGATGTCTCGCTGGACAAGCCGATCGGGTACTTCTCGGTGGTGCGTTCCGTGACGTTTGCCGTGCCGGAAGGGTCGCGTCCCGGCGAGTTCGAGGTGTTCGTCGGCTTCGACCGCAATGTGCGCGGCGCTGGTTAAGGCGTTCGGCGGACTGTCAGCGGGCGCATTTCTTTTCTCTTAAGACTGGGCGGCGCAGGCTCGGCTTGGCGCCCGATGGTCCGGCGCGAGCGCAGGAACATTTCTGCGCCTGGGCGGTTGGCGCTCACAACAGCAGAAAGGAGTTTTTCATGCGCGCCAGAGTCACTCTCGCTGTCATGCTCGCTGCAGCAGCGGTTGCCGGGACGCTTGCGTTGCCCGGCAGCGTCTCCGCCCAGATGGGTGTCTACGTCGGCCCGGGCTACCAGGGATATTACTACTACGGTGAGCCAGGTTATCCGCGCGTCTATCGTTCTTCGCCGAACTACTACAACGACGATGACGGCGACGACGTCATGTACGGTTATGCGCCGGCGCTCCCGTACCCGAGAGGCGGGTGCGGCGTATACCACTATTGGGACGGCTTGCGCTGCGTCGACGCGCGCCGGAAATAGTAGCGACCGCCCCTGACGACGCGTGCGAGCAGGGTGTGCGACGGCGCGATGTGCTCGCCGCCCACCCACGCGATAGCAAAGGTCATGACGTTCAACGCGACTGGGCGCTTGGCACGCATTTCGGGCTTGGCATGCATGCCTGGAAAGAACGCATGCTAATGCGCGAGCGGCCCTCGCACGCTGGGTGGTGGCTGGTGGCGATCTCTGCGCTCTGCGCCTGGTGCTGCGCTTCCTCAGGTCCACACCCACGTGCTCGACGCGCGTTGACTTGAGCCCGGCCGGGGGTATCATCCGCGCCGGTCCATTCGAGATCTGCGGAAGAGACCGGCTGGGGTGACTGGCCGGCGCCGAAGGAGCAACCGCCCCGGAACCTCTCAGGCAAAAGGACCGCAGATTGATGGCGCTCTGGAAAGCAGCCGGTCGCAGTGCCGGTTCACCGAAGGGGTAAGGCGGCCGCTCGAAGGGGCGAGTTGCCGAAATCTCTCAGGTCCCGTGACAGAGGGGGCTTGGTCTCGCGCGGAGGTCCGCGTGGGAAGCGAGCCTTATGGGACGTGAGACGAGATGAGCGCCGAGCCAGGCCAGAACGAGCCTCTCAAACGCACTCCGTTGTATGATCTGCACGTTGCGCTCGGCGCCAAGATGGTGCCGTTCGCCGGCTACGAGATGCCGGTGCAGTATCCGCTCGGCATTCTGAAGGAGCACCTGCATACGCGTGCCGGGGCCGGCCTGTTCGACGTCTCGCACATGGGCCAGGCCTATGTCGACGGCCCTGATCTTGCGACCACGGCGCGCGCGCTCGAAGCACTGGTGCCGGCCGATATTGCCGGGCTGAGGCCCGGCCAGCAGCGCTACAGCCAGCTGCTCAATGACGAGGGCGGCATCATCGACGATTTGATGGTGACGCGGCCGGCCTTGGCCAAGGACGACGGCCGCCTGCTCGTGGTGGTGAATGCGGCATGTAAAGACGGCGACATCGCGCACATGCGCAGCCGGCTGCCGTCCACGGTGACGGTGCGGCTTGCCGACGACCGGGCGCTGCTGGCGCTGCAGGGTCCCACCGCCAAGGATGTGATGGCGAGGCTGTCGGATATGGCGGGCGGGCTGGCGTTCATGACGGCCGCAAACGGCAAGATCGGCGACTTCGACTGTCACGTTTCCCGGTCGGGCTACACCGGCGAGGACGGCTTCGAGATTTCGCTGGCGGCGGCTCAGGCGACCGACCTCGCCAAGCTGCTGCTGGCTCAGCCCAACGTGCAGCCGATCGGTCTTGGCGCGCGCGACTCGCTCCGGCTGGAGGCGGGCCTGTGTCTGTACGGTCACGACATCGACGAGACGACGAGCCCGGTCGAAGCCGGTCTCACCTGGTCGATCCAGAAGCGGCGGCGGGCTGAAGGCGGCTTCCCCGGTTGCCAACGCATCCGCGATGAGTTGGCGCGAGGGCCAGGCCGCAAACGCGTCGGCATCAAGCCCGCGGGACGAGCGCCGGCACGCGAGGGCACCGAGATGCAATCGACCGAGGGCGAGCGCATCGGCATCGTCACGTCGGGCGGCTTCGGGCCGAGCGTGAACGGCCCGGTTGCCATGGGCTACGTGCAATCGGCGAACGCGGCCCCGGGCACGTCGGTGAACCTGATGGTGCGCGGCAAGGCGCTGGCCGCGTCGGTCGTGCCGCTACCGTTTTTCCCGCATCGCTACGCACGCTAATACGAGGACCGCACATGGCTATCGAACGCTTCAGCAAGGATCATGAGTGGGTACGCGTGGAGGGTGACATCGCCACGGTGGGCATCACCGATCACGCCCAGGGTCAGCTCGGCGATGTGGTGTTCGTCGAGGTGCCGGAGGTGGGCCGCAAGGCTGCAGCCGGCGAGGCGGTGGCCGTGGTCGAGAGCGTCAAGGCGGCAAGCGACGTGTTCGCGCCAGTGTCGGGCGAGGTGGTGGAGGCCAATGCCGACCTGGCCGCCAATTTCGCGCTGGTCAACGAGGATGCCGAGGGCAAGGCCTGGTTCTTCAAGATCAAGCTGGCCAATGCCGCTGAGCTCGACAAGCTGATGGATCGCGCCGCCTACGACGCGTTCGTGAAGGACAACGCCTAACCGCGGAGAGGTGCATGGCACACGAATACTTCGCCACCGTGTCGTGGACGCGCGGCAGCGATGAGCCGTTCAGCGACAACAAGTACAGCCGTGGTCACACCTGGGCCTTCGACGGCGGCGTAACGGTGCCGGCGTCGTCCTCGCCGCTGTCGGTGCGGCTCCCGTTCTCGAAGACCGATGCCGTCGACCCCGAGGAAGCGCTGGTGGCCGCGCTGTCGAGCTGCCACATGCTGACCTTCCTGTATGTGGCGGCCAAGGCCGGCTATGTGGTCGACAGCTACGAGGACAAGGCCGTCGGCGTAATGACCAAGAACGAGCGCGGCAAGCTGTTCGTGTCGCGCGTGGCGCTCAGGCCGCGCATCGTTTTCTCCGGCGCACAACAGCCGACCGCCGCCCAGCTCGACGAGCTGCACCATCACGCCCACGAGGAATGCTACATCGCCAATTCGGTGCTGACCGAGGTGGTGGTGCAATCTCCGCCTGCTGCTTGAACGGAAAGTCTGACCGATGCGCTACCTGCCGCTTACCGACGCCGACCGCAAGGCCATGCTGGCCAAGATCGGCGTTACCGATATCGATGCGCTGTTTGCCGACATCCCGCAGGACAAGCGGCTGACGGGTCTGGTCGACCTGCCCACGACCAAGGGCGAGCTGGAGGTGGAGCGGGAGCTGGCGCGCATGGCCGCACGCAACGTGGCGGCGGGCTCGGTGCCGTTCTTCGTCGGGGCAGGAGCCTACAAGCATCACGTGCCGGCCACCGTCGACCACTTGATCCAGCGCTCGGAGTTTCTCACCTCCTACACGCCCTACCAGCCGGAAATCGCGCAAGGCACGCTGCAATACCTGTTCGAGTTCCAGACGCAGGTGGCCATGCTGACAGGCATGGAGGTGGCGAATGCCTCCATGTACGACGGCTCGACGGCAGCGGCGGAAGCCGTGCTGATGGCGCACCGCGTCACCAAGCGGCGCAAGGCGCTGATCAGTGGCAACCTGCACCCGCACTATCGCGAGACCATCGAGACGGTGTCGCGCATGGCCGGCGACGATGTCGTGGCTCCGCTTGCGCATGGCGCGGCGGAAGACCTCAGCAAGCACATCGATGCGACGGTGTCCTGCGTCGTCGTGCAGAACCCGGATGTGTTCGGGCAGGTGCGCGATCTCGCGCCGATCGCCGAGGCGGCGCATGCGGCCGGCGCCCTGCTGATTGCGGTGTTCACGGAAGTCGTGTCGCTGGGGCTGGTGCAGCCGCCGGGCGCCATGGGTGCCGACATTGTGGTAGGCGAGGGCCAGTCGATCGGCAATGCACTGTCGTTCGGGGGGCCCTACGTCGGGCTGTTTGCCACCCGTTCCAAGCTGATCCGGCAGATGCCGGGCCGGCTGTGCGGCGAGACGGTGGATCAGGAGGGTCGGCGCGGCTTCGTGCTGACGCTGTCGACGCGCGAGCAGCACATCCGCCGCGAGAAGGCCACGTCCAACATCTGCACCAACTCGGGGCTGTGCGTGCTGGCCTTCACCATTCACATGAGCCTGCTCGGAGAGGCAGGCTTGCGGCGGCTGGCTCGTGTCAATCACGCCAATGCGGTGAAGCTCGCCGACCTGTTGGGCAAGGTGGCGGGCGTGCAGGTGCTCAACGACACCTTCTTTAACGAGTTCACCATTCGCGTGCCCGGCAAGGCTGCCGAGGTGATCGAAAAGCTGGCGGCCAAGGGTGTGCTCGGCGGCGTGCCGGCATCGCGGCTGCTGCCCGACAACCCCGACATGGCCGATCTGATCATCGTTGCCGCGACCGAGGTGAATACGGACGCAGATCGCGCGGCCTATGCGGCGGCGCTCAAGGAGGTGCTGTGATGCTGAACCGACAAGGGCGGCCGACGGCGCCGGGCGAGGCGGCCGAACGCGCCGACGCGACCTGCAGCGGCAATCGCGGGCTGCAGATCGAAGAACCGCTGATCTTCGAGGTCGGACGTACCGACACCACCGGCGTCGATTTGCCGGAGCCGGGAAAGTTCGCCGCGCGTCTCGGCAAGTTGCTGCGCACCGAGCCGCTCGGCCTGCCGGGGTTGTCGGAGCCGGAGGCGATGCGCCACTACGTGCGCTTGAGCCAGAAGAACTACGGTATCGACACGGGCCTTTTTCCGCTCGGCTCGTGCACCATGAAGCACAACCCGCGCCTCAACGAGAAGATGGCGCGGCTGCCGGGCATCGGCGACGTGCATCCGCTGCAGCCGCTCTCGACGGCGCAAGGCGCGATCGCGCTGATTGCCGAGCTGTCGCGCTGGCTCTCGGAGCTTACCGGCATGCCGGCCATCGCCATGACGCCCAAGGCCGGGGCACACGGCGAGCTGTGCGGGCTGATGGCCATCAAGGCGGCAATCGTGGCGCGCGGCGAGACGCGGTCGGTGGTGCTGGTGCCGGAGTCGGCGCACGGCACCAATCCGGCGACGGCGGCGCTGCTCGGCTATCGCGTCGTCACGGTGCCTGGGCGCGATGACGGCACCGTCGATCCGCAAGAGGTGAAGAAGCGGCTGTCGCCTGACGTCGCCGCCATCATGCTAACCAACCCCAACACCTGCGGCCTGTTCGAGCGCGACGTGGTGGCGATTGCCGATGCGGTGCATGCGGCGGGCGGCTTCTTCTACGCGGATGGCGCCAACTTCAACGCCATTGTCGGCAAGGTGCGGCCGGGCGATCTCGGCGTCGATGCCATGCACATCAATCTGCACAAGACGTTCTCGACGCCGCATGGCGGCGGCGGGCCGGGTGCAGGTCCGGTGGCGCTGTCGGCAGCGCTGGCGCCGTATATGCCGGTGCCGTACGCGGTGGCCGATGCCGCTGGCGTTCGCTACGTCGAGCATGCGGACGACGGCAAAGGCCAGCCCTTCGGCCGCATGTGCGCCTTCCACGGCCAGATGGGCATGTTCGTGCGGGCTTTGGCGTACATGCTCTCGCATGGCGCCGACGGCATGCGCCAGGCTTCCGAGGATGCGGTCCTCAACGCCAATTACGTGAAGGCCGGCTTGTCCGACCTGATGTCGCTTGCGTTCGCAGACCGTCCGTGCATGCACGAGGCGTTGTTCGATGATAAATGGCTGGAGGGCACCGGCGTCACCACGCTCGACTTCGCCAAGGCGATGATCGACGAGGGCTTCCATCCGATGACGGTGTATTTTCCGCTGGTGGTGCACGGCGCCATGCTGATCGAGCCGACTGAGTCGGAATCGAAGGCCAGCCTCGATCAGTTCATCGCCTCCCTGCGTGGGTTGGCCGGCGCCGCCAAGTCCGGCGATGCGGCACGCTTCAAGGACGCGCCGCGTTTTGCTCCGCGCCGCCGCCTCGACGAGACCAAGGCGGCTCGCGAGCCCAAGCTCAGGTGGACGGCCAGCCAACCTCGGCAAGCGGCAGCAGAGTAGCTGGAAAGATGGCCGCGCCGGCTTCGTGCAGAAACTGGCATCGCCATGCTGCCCAGTGGCTGAGCTCAGGCCATAAAAGGCAAGTCACAGGCCTGGATGGCGCGTTGCCAGGAATGGGGTTGCGCCTTCGATCTGGGCGCTGGGCGCAATGCGTGGCAGGGCGGCCGCAATCGGCGCCGGCACCTGCCGTGTCCGGCATGTGAAGGAGGGAGGTGGCACCGCATCGGGCGGGGACAGTTACACCGCCGCTGGCGTTCGCACATCCAGTCCGTCGCCGGCCGCGCGCGGCGCATCATCGAACGACAGCCCCCGGTCGCGGGCCAGATGCAGCATGGCGCGCTCGGCGAGCGCGGTGATGGTGAGCAGGGGATTGACGCCCAGCGAGCGCGGCATCACCGACCCGTCGATAACGTAGAGCCCGTCGAGCACGTCCGTCGAGCCAGCCCCGGCGCGTCCGTCGAACACCCGGCACTTGTGATCGACGACGCCCACCGCGCGCTCCGCTCCCATGCCGCAGCCGCCGAGCGGATGGGCCGTGGCCGGCTGCTGTCCCATCACCGTTCCCGATAGCGGGTTTTTGACGTAGCTGCCGCCGGCCTTGCCAACCAGCGCTGCGAGCGCCGCGTCCAGGCGCTGATAGACCGGCTCGTCCTTGGCGGTCGGCCAGCGCACGGTGACGCGATCGTCATCGAGCACGATGCGCCCCGCGGCGCTGTCGTGGGACACCGCAAAGAACGTCTGCAGTCCCGCGAACGGCCCCTTGTAGACGCCGGCGACCAGACTGTGCAGGGCGCCCAGCAGCCGCCCGTTGGGGATGAACATCACCGGCAGGATCGGCGCCAGTGCCGAGGGCAGCACGCCCTCCTGGATGGTCAGGCTGTTGGCGAGGTTCTGCTCGTCGACCATCTCGATCTGGCCAGACACGCAGGCGCCGACGTCGAGACCTGCCACCTTCTCCGGATAGCCGACGCCGATGGCGTTAACTGGTACCTTGGCGCCGTAGCCGAAGGCGATGATGTCGCCATTGGCGGAGAAGCGCTCGCCCAGGCGATCGGACACCTGCAGCCCCTGCTCGCGTGAGCGCAGCAGGATCTCGGTGCTGCCGAGTGTACCAGCCGCCAGCACCACCATGTCGGCGGTCAGTGTCGGCGCCGACCGCTCAGCATCCTGGCGTTCAAGATTCACCCGCCAGCCGCCGTCGGCGCCCTTGGCGATCGAGCGCACCTTGGCGTGCGTGAAAATCTCGGCGCCATGCCCTACAGCGTCCGGTAGATAGGTCAGCGCCACCGTATTCTTGGCGCCGAGGTTGCAACCGCCGCAGCAATCGCCGCAGCGTGTGCAGGCGGGCTGCCGGATGCCGGCGGCATTGATGCTGTCGGCGAAGTTCACCACCACGGGGGCCGCCACCGGCGGCTTGCCGAGCGCAATGCTGGCCTGCTCAAGCGCCTTGAACTTGGTGTGCGTGGAGGCCTCGGGATCGCGTGCGGGCCGCAGCCAGCGCAGGGCCCGCGCATAGCCTTCCTCGAGCAGCCCGTCCTGGGCGATCTGGCCGGGCCATACGGCATCGCCCAACATGCGCGCATCGGGCCTCAGCGCCACGCCCGCATTGATCAGCGAGCCGCCGCCGACGCCACAGCCGACCAGCACGTGCATATCATCGCCAAGGCGTACGTCGTAGAGCCCGGCCGCCGAGCCGGTGCGAAGTCGCTTGCCGGTCACCTGCATCTCGGTGCGCAGATCGGGGAAGCGGGAGGGAAACTCGCCCGTCACGAATTCGCGGCCACGCTCGAGTACGGCAACCCGCTTGCCGGTCCGTGCCAGCCGCGAGGCGGTCACTCCGCCGCCGTAGCCCGAGCCGACCACGATGACGTCGTAATGAGGCTTCAGATGCGCGAGGCTGCGGGCAAGGCGTGTCATTGCTGGCTGGTGTCCCGGAGACAGGAGCACGGCTCCTGTGCATTTTTTGAGCGCACCATAGGCCGTCACACGCCGGCCATCCAGATAGTCGGGTGGCGTTTTGAACACCTCTACGCTGGAGCTTGAGCCTGCAAGGCCAGGCCAGCCGGGCCTCCAGGCCGGCGGCCCGACCTCAGGTCTGCCGCGCTTTGCCGCGCGCCAAGGGTTGAGCCTCACCCCGGCCGCTTTCGCCCGAGCGCCAGCGTGCCACAGCGGCCTTGCGCTCCATCAGCTGCACCGCCCACAGCGCCTCGCGCGTGCCGGCACCCATGCAGGCCAGCAGTCGCTGCAGGGACGCCGACGGGTCGGTCGGCGGTTTGCTGTCGTGGTCGTGGAACTCGGCCCTCTGCCGCACGTGCGAACCCCTCGCTTCAGGCGCAACAGGCTGACGGCCTGCGCCTCACCCTCTACTTGCCGGCGTCAACGCGACCCACACTGCCGGGTTCCGTCAAATGATCGCGTGGTGTGACACGCTAGCGCCCGGCACGCGGCAGCCCCGAATAATGGCTGTCGCCAAAAAAGCGCTTGCGGCCCTTGCCGCCCTGTAAAATTGCGTCGGCGATCACGGTTCCGACCACCGTCACGATGATGCCGATCACGATCTGGGACATCCAGCCCTTCATGTTTGCTGCCTCGTGCAGATGCCTCCCGTCCGGCGCGCTATGGCTAGCTGCCCGACACGGCAGAATTGGGACGCGCGTGCCCCACTTGCCCCGCGAAGGGTGCTCAGCGGGGCGCCAAGGCGAAGCTATCCGGCGCCGTTGGGGCTGGTCTGCTGCGATTGGATCCGGTGGGCGCGTGCCTGCGCTTCAGATGCGGCGGGCGTTTAGTCGGCGCTGCAATACCTCCACCACGGCCTGCGTGGCGGCCTTGAGGCCCTGATCGCCGCCGAATTCCATCGGCCGCAACGCCTGTATCGCAAAGGCCTCGTCCACGGCCTCATCGATCAGCTGGGCCGCCTCGCAGAGTGCGGTGATGCCGTGGCGCTCGCCAAGCCAGTCGAGCATCATGGCCGCGCACAGGATGGTGGCGGTTGGATTGGCTTTGTCCCGATCGGCGATGTCGGGCGCACTGCCG
>Ga0075421_100006235_pt1 | contig 14520 bp, 14 predicted proteins | sample SoiMetdeltSBSDD5_FD_75292 | JGI IMG/M metagenome (GOLD analysis project Ga0075421, IMG submission 75292) | Bulk soil microbial communities from a Populus tree surrounding site in Tennessee, USA - Soil MetaG P. deltoides SBSDD5 | ecosystem: Environmental > Terrestrial > Soil > Tree plantation...
AGAATCTCGACGCCTTGATTCACCGCGTCGCGAATGGCTTCAGTGGGCTCGCCGGCATTGGCCGGCTTGCCGCTCCAAACCACCATCAAGACCGCGAATATGCACACAAAGAACCGAATTTTCATGCGGGATGGCTCCTTCCGGGTTCTCCCCAGAGTAACCTAAACCTCGCCTTAATCAATGAAGTCCATATGAAATCCTCGCCCTCGGGCGTCGACGTTTTTCTGGGTCGTACCCCTCTTTCATTCTCCCTACAATCCTGCACAATTTAATCCAGACCTAAATGATTCACGGCCGGTGTCCTGCATGTGCTCCTTCGTCGTGCTGATGAAACAGATCAAAAACCCAAAAGGAGAAAAAACATGGCTAGCAAAAATCTTACAAGGTAACCCTTGGCCTGGCGCTTCGGAAGGACGGTCCGAAGCGCGCGCCTTCAAAGGAGATCAGATGAAGTATAAAGGTAGTTGTCACTGCGGCAGGGTTGCGTTCGAGGTCGAAGGCGAGGTCAAAGAGGCGACGGCGTGCAATTGCTCGATATGTTCCCGCAAGGGATCTCTCCTGTGGTTCGTGCCGCGCGACCAGTTGCGCATGCTCACGGCGGAATCGGACCTCGGCACCTACACGTTCAACAAGCACGCCATCAAACACCGCTTTTGCCAGACCTGCGGCATTCACCCGTACGGCGAAGGCACCGATCCAAAGGGTAACCGGATGGCCGCCATCAATATTCGCTGCCTCGAAGGAATCGACCTGGAAAGCGTGCCGGTTCAGCACTTCGACGGACGATCGTTGTGAAGATCAGACGGAATTTGTCGTCGCGGACGACTTTTGCCGGTGAACTGAATTCTACTTTCGTGACAAACTCTTTTCCGAGGTGTTTGCTAGCGCATATCGCTAGGGCTTGAATCCTACCACGAGATGAGCCCGATGGGATTCGGGAAACGGTTCGCCTTCGCACTTGAGCGTCACGATATACGTGCCTGCTTTCGCGATCGCCTCGGGTGAGATCGTCGCTTTAAGCTCGTCCTTGGAAACAAAGCTCGTCGGCAGCGGGCCGCCGTTCAGCATAACCTGATGGAACGGCCACATGCCGCCGCCCTGCCCTCGCACCTTGAGCACGGTGGGACCGGATCCCTCGATCAGAAACAACGGTGATATTTCGAGATCCAGCGGCAGACTCTGATAGGAATAGAACGAAGCGATCGGATTTTTGTATTTTGTAAATCCGCTATCGATCACCTTGCCGTCCATGACGACCATCTTGACGTTTTGCGTCATCCAGATGTCTTGCAGCGGATCCCCCTCGACGATGGAGAGGTCGGCGACCTTGCCGACCTCGACGCTGCCGTAGTCTTTATCTTTCTTGAAAGTCCTCGCGACGTTGAGTGTGGCCGCTTGTATGGCCTGCATCGGCGGCACGCCTGCTTCGACGTCTATCGCCAAAGCTTGATGCATCAGCAACGCAGCCATGCCGCGGGGCGGATCGGAGCCTTCTTTGAGAATCCCGCCGGCCTGAACGAACCGCCGGATAAATTCTTTCGCTTTGTCATAGCCGACTTTGGCTTGATCAAGCTGCGCGGGCGTGTAGCGTTTGAGCAACTTGTCATAGGAATTATCCGTGACCACTCGCACCGCAGGCGGGAGATCGGCGTTGGGTTGGTTCAAAATTTGGTTTTCTCTCTCCCTGAAGCGCGCCGCGCTCGCCGACAGCGGCCGCAGCCACTTGGCGATGGTCGGAGTCCACGCGACGTGGTGTTCCACCATGGCGCCGATCACCGCGTCGTAATTTTCCGTCTGATAATAAGCGCCGGCGAGTTCCTGATCGATCACGCCGCCGAGCCGATCCTGGGCAAGCTTGCGCCTGGCGGGAGCGTACGGAATGGAGCTGTAACCCACCGACCAGATATGCTCGATGGCGTCGACCCCCGCGTTGGCGGAACCGACGACGTCCCAACTGTGAGCGGCTACCGGCATGCCCAGCCGATGCGCTTCGTCGACCGCGACTTTCACTAAATCCAGAGAAAGGAACTCATTTACCTTGAGGATGTCGCAGCCGAAGTCCTTTTTTCGCTGCACCGCGTTGCGCACTTCATCCGGTGTCGTAACGATAACGTTGTCGCGCGCCGTTCGGGAGCCGAAGGCATCGTGTCCCGTGCTGACGCCGCCGATCGCCCGGCCTGACATCCAAATGCGCGGCCCGCGAATTTTTCCCAGAGCTGTTCCCTGCTTCTGCGCCCGGGTCCACGGGCCGTCTTGATAGAGTTCGATATTGGCGCAGGTGGTAATGCCCAAATGGAGATAAAGCTCGCCGTGAAAGTCTTCCAAATGACCGTGGCCATCGATGAAGCCCGGCAGAACGCTCTTGCCCCTGACGTCGATCACCTGCGCGTCCGCGGGAATTGCAACTTCCCCGCTTCGCCCGACGGCTTGGAATTTGCCTGTTTGAATAACGATGACGGAATTGTCGATCGGCGGCCGGGCGGTGCCGTCGATCAATTTTCCACCCTGTACGACGAGTGTTTGCTCTGCCACGTTTATTTTTCCTCCCAGGCGCACAGATTACGGAATACGCGCCCATTCAGATAATAGTTTTCCCGGCTTTTGACGCTCCAGGGAACAGTCCGTGCTTTGTGAGAAATTCGATCATGAAGCGATTGAACAACCACGGCTGCTCGATCTGGCAGGCATGGCCGGCTCCCGGCAGCGTTTTCAGTTCACAATTGGGTACGAGCTTCTGAAGGGCAAAGGCGCGCTGGTGGGAGTTGTCTTCGCTACCGCTGAGAATAATCATCGGGCAGGCGATGCTTTCATGATGGCCCTCGGGGTAAGGCGCTGAGAGAGCCTTGAACTGATGGATGATCGTCTGCGCGTCGGCGTGTTCATTGCGCTCGGTGAAAAGGTTGGCAAAGAAATGCGCCAGCGGCGTGGTCCGAAACGCCGCGCTGAAGTCCTCGAACGTGTAAGCCCAGCGATAACCTATGCCTTCAGCGGTATAATTCTCGATGCGCCCCTTGGTGAATTCCTTGCTCGGATTGTAACCGGTGCCCGATAAGACCAAGGCGGAGGTCTTGTTCGGCCGCTGATGGTACATGTGCGGCGCGATCGACGATCCCACCGAACAGCCGACGAGGATTGCGTTCTCGCCGGGCGCCGCATCGTCGATCGCTTCCCAACAAGCCTGCGCCATGTCGGTCATCGTCAAGCCGGCACCGGCCTTGGGCGAGCGCCCGTATCCCGGAATGTCGATGGCAATGCAGCGGTACCAGGTTGAAAGATGCGCCATCTGAAAAATCCAACACGACTGGTCCATCGGGTTGGGATGGACAAAAGCGATCACCGGTCCCGTGCGTCCCATCCGTTCATAGTAAAGCGGTCCGTCGATATTTTTCGCCATAACAATCCTCCTGCAAAAGCAGTTGAAAAAATCTCACCGGCTTCGTACGCACCGACAACATGAATATACCGGTCGGCGCATATTCGCCAGAGGAAACTCTACCCATAGCCCAGCTTCTTGATAACGCGCCTTCCCTACAGGACCGAACCGCGTTAGCCCTGCAAAACGTCCGAGAGAAACTTCGAATTGCGCAAGCGGCGCTTGACATGATCTTGCGCAGCGACTGCGTATTGGTAATCTGGAAGAGGAGGTAACTTCAATGGCAAACAGATCCGATTTCACGGCGGAAGAATGGCAAACCATAGTCGCCGCTGCCCCTATGGTTGGACTTGCGGTTACGTGCGCGAGCCCGAACGGGCCGTGGGGAGTGATGAAAGAGATGTTATCGATGGGCATGGCGATGGCGGAAATGTTGCAAAAGGGCGGTTCCAATAGGCTCATCGCAGCATTGGCTGACGATCTAAAAGCGCGGCAAACCAAACTAGAGCCTCCCCAAGGCATGAAGGATCCGGAGCAGTGCAAGGAATCCGCGCTGAAGCACGTGAGGGCCGTGAATGATCTTATCAACCGCAAGGTCAAAACCGAGGAAGGCGATGAATTTAAGCGCTGGCTGTTAGCGGTCGGCCATCGCGTGGCCGAAGCATCCAACGAAGGCAGTATCTTTGGGTTCGGCGGCGAACGCGTGTCGGACGCGGAAAAAAATGTGCTCCGGCAAATCGCCTTCGCGTTGGATCAACCGGCGAGTTGAAGCATGCGAAAACCAATCACCGTTAAGTTTTTCTTGGAATATCGCACGGATCCGGTGTGCTTCCACCGTTATGGAGTTGCGCACGCGAAACACAACGAATCTGACTATTCCCGCACATGAGACAGCACTTGGAAAAGTTTGCGAACCTTTGTCACCTCTGATCACTTGCGCGTCAAACACGAATCGGCATTAGCCTTGCTCAAAATAACGTTATGAAGTTCTTTTGCAGGCATTGTGACAAGATCGTCGCGGGCAAGCCTTACCGGGTGATCAGCGAAGAGGATGGCGTTATTTTACTCGACATGACGGTTTGCCGGTCGTGCGACAAACAAGCGAGAGAGCTTGGGTTGTATTCTGAAGCAATCTCGCTCGAGCCCAAGCGGGGAAGCCACCGCCGTCGCTGGGCCTTTGCCCCTACGGCCGGCGGCTAATTGCCGGGCCAGGTACACGGGTCAGGTTGGTCCCTGCCTCGCGGGAACGTAAAATTGCAAATCTCTGCAACCGCTGACGGCTCCTGGGAATGTCCTGCGCCCACAGCCTGGAAATGCCCGCGAAATTGACAGGGACGTGGATTCTCTGGATGATTTTTAGTGGTGAAATCAAATTTCTATCTTCTTCTCCTAGTCGTCGTGCCGCCAAAGATAGAACCTAACACCCCGCGCATGATCTCACGGCCGAGTTGGCTGCCGATGGCGCGAACTGCGCTCTTGCCGAACGCTTCAGCCATCTCACCCGCTTGTGACTGCCACGCGCCGCCGCCTGCGGCAGGCTGCTGGCCAGCGGGCGCCTGCGGCGTCCGGGTTTTCAGCATCTCGTAGGCCGATTCTCGATCCAAGACCTTCTCATAATGGCCGAACAGCGTCGATTGCTTCACGGTCTCTTCCCGCTCTGCGGCTGAGAGCGGCGGCAACTGGCTCTCGGGCGGAAAAATCAGCGCGCGATCGACGACGTTGGGCTGACCCTTGTCGTTGAGAAACGAAACCAGCGCTTCGCCGACGCCGAGCTCGGTGATCACGGCTTCGACGTCGAGATCCTTGTTCTGCCGAAATGTCGTCGCTGCGGCCTTGACCGCCTTTTGGTCGCGCGGCGTAAAAGCGCGGAGCGCGTGTTGCACGCGATTGCCGAGTTGACCGAGAACGACATCAGGAACGTCGAGCGGATTTTGCGTGCAGAAGTAAATACCGATGCCCTTCGAGCGGATTAACCGAACAACTTGCTCGATTTTTTCAAGCAGCGCTTTCGGCGCGTCGTTAAAAAGCAAATGCGCCTCGTCAAAGAAAAATACCAGCTTCGGTTTCTCTGGATCGCCCACTTCCGGCAGCCGCTCGAACAACTCCGACATCAGCCACAGCAAGAAAGTCGCGTAGAGCTTCGGCGCGTTGATGAGTTTGTCGGCGACCAAGACGTTGATGGTTCCGCGTCCCTGACCATCGGTCTGGATGATATCGTCGAGATCGAGCGCCGGCTCGCCAAAAAACTGGTCGCCTCCCTGCTCTTCCAACGCCAGCAGACCGCGCTGGATCGCGCCGATACTCGCTGCGGAAACGTTGCCATATTGAGTTTTGAACTGTGCGGCGTTATCGCCGACATGTTGGAGCATGGCGCGGAGATCCTTGAGATCGAGCAGCAGCATGCCGTTGTCGTCGGCGATCTTAAACACCAGGTTGAGCACCCCGTTCTGCGTCTCGTTGAGATTGAGCAATCGCGCCATCAGCAGCGGGCCCATGTCGGAGATCGTCGTCCGAATCGGATGGCCCTGTTGCCCGAAAAGGTCCCAAAATACCGCCGAGTAGCTGCTGAACTTAAATTCGTCGATCGCCAGAGTTTTCAGCCGTTCCGAAATCTTGGGATTTTCCTGACCGGGCCGAGCGATACCCGACAAATCGCCCTTCACGTCTGCCAAAAAGACCGGTACCCCGATCTTGCTAAAATTTTCCGCGATAACGCGCAGGGTAACGGTTTTACCCGTCCCCGTAGCCCCGGCGATCAACCCATGTCGATTGGCCATGCGCGGCAAAATGGTATGGATGTCCTTTCCCCTAGCGATCGGCAAACCTTCGGGCATCGTGCCAAACCTCCTATATTTATTAGCAACTTATGGCTATGTTCCAGCTATTTTTTCGCTTGTCAATTTTTTCCGCTTCTTATATAAACCACAGCCGGCGTGAATGAAATGTCGGCATCACGCGTCCAAGTCACCAGAACGAACCGGACCCGGTTGTGTCGAGTGGAGGGCGGCGCTATTTGGTCTTATTCGTTTTAAACAATAACGACAAGATAATTCACGAAGGGGGATCACTGAATGAAACGTTTCTTAGCTATTTTGGTTGCTTCAATGTTTTTGGCTTCGGCAGCCTATGCGGCGGACGCCGTGAAGGAAGAGAAGAAGGCCGCCGACACCAAGGGCGAAAAGGGCGCTGCGGGCGAAAAGGGCGCCAAGGGCGAAAAGGGCGCTGCGGGTGAAAAGGGCGCCAAGGGCGAAAAGGGCGCTGCGGGTGAAAAAGGCGCCAAGGGCGAAAAAGGCGCTTCCGCCACGAAAGCCACTGACACCAAGGCCGGCGCCATGGGCGAGAAAAAGGCTGGCGATACCAAAGCCGGCGCCACGGGCGAAGAGAAAAAGTCCACCAAGTAAATTTTGGTCGATAGAGCAAGGTGGCCCTCCCCACCTTGCTCGAATTCCAATCCCAGTTCCGCAGGTTATTAGCGTTTCTCTCCTAAAGTCAGTTTGCTGATTTTTAGCTTTCCCAGACCGACACACTCATGTTTCGCGTCCGTTTGTCTGGCGCATGTTTTTATCTTGCGAACAATAGAACCGCGTGACACGATCTGCGGTGAATTTCCCCATCCCGACGGCGTCTAAATCTACACACGCTGATCGAACCGAATGGAGGGCGGTCCGGTCAACCGACCAATCACAACAACTAACCAACGGAGGCTATTCCTATGAAGCGTTTATTTGGATTTCTTGTCATCGCGCTTTTCTTAAGCGCGGCATCGTTAGTGTCGGCAAAGGATTATCAGGTTACCGGTCCGGTGCTCGAGGTTAAAGACGATGTGATCGTCGTCAAAAAGGGCACTGAAAACTGGGAAATCGCCCGCGACAAAAACACGAAGACCACCGGCGAAATCAAAAAGGGCGATCGGGTGATGATCAAATACAAGATGACCGCCACCAGCATCGAGGGTAAGGAACCGACCAAGGCCAAGGCCGACGCCAAAGCCAAAACCGATGCAAAGGCGGCAACCGACAGCAAAATGGCGACAGACGCCAAGGCCAAAACCGAAGCTAAGACCAAGTAATCAATCTTACTTAAACCCCTCCACTCGCTCCCGGCAACGGGCCGCCCTCGCGGCCCGTTGCTATTTCTGCCTTCGCTTTCATTTTCTTCCCCTATTTGATAGCGTTAACGAGATAATTCATCGGGATGCAGCCATGGCTTCACACTCAGAAGTAACCATCGTTCACAGTTCGGATCTTCATCTTGGCACGGATGACAGCTTCAGCGACAAAGATCGATTGGCCGTTTTGCCAAAGGTATTGACCGCAGCCGCGGACGTTCGGGCGGACGTGGTTTTGCTCGCCGGCGATTCCTTTGACAACCATCGCCAGCCGATTGAGCTGCTCGAACGCGCCGCGCAAATGCTCGGTGAATACCGAAAACCTGTCGTCATCCTGCCTGGCAACCACGACCCGCTAACCCCCGACTCGGTCTACCGTCGGGCCGGGCTCGGGCTGATTCCCAATGTTCGCATTCTGGGCTTGAATGTCGAGCAGGCAGCCATCTTTGACGAGTTTGATCTGGAAATCTGGGGCCACGCGCATTTCGACTACACCGACATGTCGCCGCTGGCCAACCCGCGCCCGCGCTCAACGCGCTGGCAGCTTGCCGCGGCCCATGGTCACTATGTCGATCAAGAGCGCGACCCGAATCGGCTGATCGGCTCCTGGCTGATTCACCCCGAAGAGCTCGCCGCCACCGGCGCCGACTACGTGGCGCTCGGTCATTGGAACCAGTCGACTCCGGTCGGCGATGGCAAGATCTCTGCCCATTACTCCGGCTCGCCGGAATACACCGGAACCGTCAACGTCGTCCGCTTGCGCCACGACGGCAGCATCGAAGTAGGCAAAGGCACGCTGCGCTAAAGCGACAGAGTTTGGGATTTTGCCACTCTGAACCCCCGAGCACGGGCATTTTGATATTTCCCCTCCCGTTCGTAAAATTGGTCCTTGGCTTCTGGCGCCAGGAAAATCTCGACTCGCGCCGATCCGAAGTTCGACTGAGAGAACAGGCTGGATGTCCCGCGTGACTCGCATTGGCCAATTTGTTTGTTCACTCCTGGTTCTAACAACATTTGCTTCGCCGACAATTGCTCAAACTGCAAAGCGCAACACTGCAGCCTTCGATGAACGCGCGGCGGCGGATTTCTACCGCGGCAAGATCGTGCGCATCGTCGTCGGCTTCCCGCCGGGCGGGGGCGCCGACGTTTATTCGCGATTGATCGCGCGCCATCTCGGCCGCTTAATCCCGGGCAATCCCACTCTCGCCGTCAGCAATATGCCCGGCGCGGGCAGCATCATCGCCGGCAACCATATTTTCAACAGCGGCGCCAAGGACGGCACGGAGATCGGCATGCTCAACGGCGCGGCGATTCTCGAGCAGCTTTTCGAAAGCTCGGGAGTGCATTTCGACATGGCGAAGTTTCGCTATCTGGCGGTGCCGGTGAATGAAACCTATGTCATGATCGTCGCCCGCCAGTCCGGCATCACGACATTCAACGAAGTCATTGGACCCAACGGCAAGCAAGCCGTAGTCGGCGCGATACCCAACTCGACCCTGGAACACGCTCCGGCTTTGCTGCGCGACGCGCTGAATGCGAACGTAAAAATCGTTTCCGGCTATAAAGGCAGCGCCGATATTCGTTTGGCGATCGACTCGGGCGAGATCGGCGGTTTTTTCAACCCCTGGAGCACGATCAAACCCACCGCTTGGGACAAGTTCAAGTCGGGAGAATGGTTGGTGCTCGCCCAGTTGACCGATCAGCCGCTGCGAGATCTCCCAGCGAACGGCATTCCGACCATCCCCGAGCTGACGAAAGACGAGAAGCACAGGTCGCTGCTGCGCTACGGCACGAGCGCGCCCAATCAATTCGGCAAAGTCTATATGCTCCCGCCGGGTGTTTCGACCGAGCGCGCGGCTGCCCTGGAAACCGCATTTGCAAGAACCTTTAGCGATAAGAATTTTTTGGCGGACGCGGAGAAAAGCAAGCTCGAAATCACGCCGATTTTCGGCGCATCCATTCAAAGCATCGTCGTCGACTTCCTCAGCATGCCGCCGGCCATCAAGGAAACGCTGAGACGCACCATTAAGAAGTGAACGGTAGGGCGTAAGGAGTGACGCATTAAACACGGGAAGTGATTCCTAATCCCCCTACACCTAGCGTCTCACGGCTTACCGTTCCCCGCTAGGCCGGCAGCAGCAATCTTGCTTCGTCGGCATCGACCACCGGGTTTTTCGGCCGCTTGCTGTCCAGCACTCGAATCACTTCTTCCGCGGCCCCCCACTCGCCGCGCTCGGACGCTTCCAGTGTCACCGCGCCGAGGTGCGGCGTCCAGAGCACGTTGTCGAGTTGGATGAGCGGATGGTTTTTGGCCGGCGGTTCGTCGGCGACGACATCCAAAGCGGCGCCCGCGATCTTGCTTTCGCGGAGAACCGCGCCCAAAGCTTCTTCGTCGATAATACCGCCGCGCGCGGCGTTGATCAGAAACGCCGATCGCTTCATCAGGGCGAGCTCTTTCCGGCCGATCATGCCTCTCGTTTCTCGGTTAAGCGGGCAATGAATCGTCACAAAGTCCGATTCCGGCAGCAACTCCTCGAGGCCGACCCATTTGCCGCCCAGAGAGGTTACGTGGGACTCCGGAATGTACGGATCAGCGACTAGAACATCCATTTCGAATGCGCGCGCGCGCAGCGCGACGCGCATGCCGATGTTACCCAGTCCAACGATACCGATCGTCTTGCCGGCGAGTTCCGTGCCGATGAATTTGAGATAATCGCTCCAGCGATCTTCCTTGACCGCGCGATTCGCCTCATGGGTATGGCGCACCAGCGCAATCATCTGACCGAAAACCAGCTCGGCCACCGACACGGCGTTGCTTCCCGGCTGGTTGGTCACCCAGATCTTGAACTCCTTGGCGGCTTCGAGATCGACCCTGGACGGATCGACGCCGACCCCGGTGCGGGCGATGATCTTGAGACGCCCGCCGTTCCGTTCCATCTGTTCGCGCGTGATCTTGCCTTTGCGACTGATCACGGCGTCGACCCGGGTGAGTTCCAATTCCCAGCGCTGCGGTTCCACCCACGGATTGATGACCACAAGCTCGACGCGCTCGCGCAGCCATTTGAGCACTTCCGGTTGAAATTCCTCGACCAGCACTCGCGCCATCGCCATAAATTCCTCCATCGAGTTTGCGTGATGATTTAGCCAACGCATTATACAAATTCGCTGCGTCGTTGTCCTTGACGAAGTTGAGCCTTGTCTTTATATGCTTAACGACCGGTATTGAATCGGCGGAATCTCAATCTGATCGGAGCCCACTATGACGGCGGTGCAAATCGCAATCGGCTTGTTCGTTAGTTTGCTGGCCTCAGCCGCCATGGCCGAACAGGTCAGGACGGTCATCCCCCGCGCGACGCTTAATTACCTCAGCGTCCCCGTCGCTGAAGTAAAGGGCTATTTCCGCGACCAAGGTTTGGAGAACCAAACTATCGTTATTCCGGGCAGCACAGCTATTGCCGCTTTGGTAAGCGGCAACGTCGACTACAGCGGCGCCGGCGGCACCGGCATGCGCGCGGCGCTGCGCGGCGCGCCGATCAAAGCGGTAATGTTTCAAACCGAGAAAGTAACTTGGTACCTGTTGGCTGCGGCGGATATCCAAAAAATATCCGATCTCAAAGGCAAACGCGTGGCCGTCGGCACCGTCGGCGATACCCAGGACGCGCTCATCACCATGCTGGTAGAGCGCGAAGGAGTCTCGGGGCGCGACATCAGCCGGGTGGCGATGCCGTCGCGCAATACGACCAACACAATATTATCCCTCAAGACCGGCGCGTTCAGTGCCGCGGTGGTTAACGCCGACGAATCGTTGCTCGGCGAGAAGGAAGGATTGCGCACCCTCGCATTCGTCGGCGATTTGTTTCCCTACCCCTTTCAGGGTTTTGTCGCCACCGACAAAATGATCGCCGAGCGTCCCAGTGACATTAAACGCTGGCTTCGCCCGATGGTCCGGGCGCTCATATTCATCCGCGAGCGCCCTGAGGAAGCCGCGGATATCGCCATGAAGAAGATTCCCATGGGCAACATGAGCCGGCCGTTGGTCATCGAGGGCATCCGCCGCTTTGCCAAGTCGCTGCCCGACGGAGTGCCGGGATTGCCCACGCCGCAGGGAATCAAGAACTTGATGGAATACGACGTCAAAGCGCCGCTCAAGATCAAGGAAGATATTCCGCCCGAAAAGGTGATGAACTTAAAACTGATGCGCGAGGTCAAGGAAGAGCTGGAAAGCAAACGCTAATGGCAAAAGCTTCGAAGTAGAAAGGATGCGGTCATGATCAAGGCACGCCTGTTAGCGACGCTTATGCTGGCCGTTTCATCGGCCGCCGGCAATGCTTACGCCTACAAGGCTTCCGTGCTCATCGATTTCGATCCGAAGAGCGCGGAGCAGACGGTTATCGTCGAAAGCATTGCCGTCGATCATCAGGACATGCTCTATGCCTGCGATCGAGTTTCCGGCAATGTCTGGCGCATCGATCCGAAGAATCCGCAGCTGGTGGTCGTCGGCCGCGTCCCGGAGCGCGAGGTCGGCGGCAAAAAAGTTCGCGCCAACGTCTCCGGCATCGTCTTCAATGCCGCGGGGGATCTTTATCTCACCGCCGGCGGCTTCAGTGAAGTGCTGCGCATTGGCGGGCGCAATCTCGATACCGCTGAACCGGGCATCGCGCAAACTTTCGCCACCCAGACCGAAGGAGCCAACGGCATCGCTTTCGACAAGAGCGGCAACCTCTACGTGACCGGCGGCAGGAACGGACGCATCTACCGCACCGGGCCCGAGGGCGGCAAAGCCGGGATCTTTGCCCAGGTGCCGCTGCACACCCGCGTCCTTCCCGACGGCAAGTCCGAGCAAGCGCTCCCCGCCAACGGCATTGTCTTCGACAAACAAGGAACCACGCTCTACATCGCCGATACGGCGCGCGGCGCCATTTGGAAACTGGCGATCGGCGCAGACGGCAGCGCCGCTCCGCCAACGTTGCTGACCCAAAGCGGCTTGCTCGAAGGCGCCGACGGACCGGCGTTCGACCCGCAGGGTAATCTCTGGGTCGCCGCCAACGAACGCAACGCCGTCGTAATGGTGCAGCCTGACGGGAAGGTGTTCGACGTTCAGAAAAATGACAGCAAAGGCCCGCTCGAATTTCCGACGGCGGTCGTGTTTATCGGCGCCACAGCCTACGTGAGCAACTTCGACACGGCGCGGCGCGACAATCTGGCCGCGGATGGAAAAACCTCGATCGACGGCATCGGCGCATCGATCATCAAAATCGAACGGTAGAACCTCACATGACCCGAGTTAAAGTTTTTTCGATCTTATTCTTCCTATGCGTCCTGTCGGCCCTATTCTTCTCTTCAGTCGCCCGCGCCCAGGAGAAAAAAAACCTGCGCATCGTTTTCGTCAGTCTCTCGTGGAACAACCAGCTCCCCTACCGCATCGCCATCGCCAAAGGCTTTTTCAAAGATCAGGGTTTGAGCGTCGAGCAGATCTTCGTGCGCGGCGGGCCGACGGCGATCGCCGCGCTCATCTCCGGCAACGTGGAGTTTGGCAGCATCGGCGGGGCGCAGGCGCCGATCCGCAGCAACGCTCGCGGTCTCGACCTGCACATCCTCGCCTCGTTATCGAACTACACGAACTACACTCTGCTCGGCAGCAAAGACACAAAGTCAATCGAAGAACTGCGCGGCAAAATCATCGGCGTCACCGGCGCCGGCGCTTACTCCGATTTCGCAATCCGAATATTTTTGAAACGACACAACATCGATCCGGATCGTGATGTCACCCTCCGCGCTATCGGCGGCACCGCGTTGCGCGCCATCGCGCTAGAAAGAGGAGTCATCTCCGCCGCCCCTTTCACCGCCGAGGATACGATACGGCTCCTCGACAAGGGCTACCCGATGATCGTCAACCTGAACGAGGCGCTGCGCATTCCGCAAAGCATCCTCGTCACCCGCGGCGAAATGCTGCAGAAATACCCCGAGACCTCGAAGCGCTTTCTCAAAGCGATGATTTTGGGAATGCAGGTGGCCAAGCACAACAAGAAAGAAGCGATCCAAATCGGCATCGCCAGCGGTCTCCCGGGCGAACCGGATTTGATTAACCGCTCCTACGATCTCTTCAGCCCCGGGTACGCCGCCGACCTCTCGGTGGCGCACGACGGCATCCAGATCATGCTCGACGAGGACATCCGCGCCGGCCTCGTCGATAAGAAATTTACTTTGGAGCGCGTGGTCAACGAGCGGATCTTGAAACAAGCCCAGCAGGAACTCAGAAACGAAGGACGGTTGAAATAATTTGCGCCGATTCGAGCGTGATGCTGCGATGGTCGCAATCCTCAACTGCCGCGGCATGATCAGACTGGAGAAAAGAAGTCTCATGAGACTATTACGGTCTGTTTACGGCTTTCTTTTTTGGCTTTGCATAACGACAGCGAGCGCCGCCGAATCGACGTCATCGTGGGAAACGGAATGGCGTAAAACGATCGAAGCCGCAAAGAAGGAAGGTCAGCTCACGGTCTCTCATACTCGCGGGCCTTTCGATCAGGTATTTGCCGATTTTTCCAAACGTCATCCGGAAATCAAGATTGTTTCCATATCAGGACGCGGCGGCGATCTGATCTCGCGGATCATGGCGGAGCGCAGGGCCGAAAAGTACGTGACCGACATTTATCTTGGATCGTCCGGCACCCCCATGGACGTTCTCCATCCGGCGAAAGCGCTGGAGCCCATTCCGACATTCATGATCCTGCCCGAGGTCAAGGACCCGTCGAAGTGGTTTCGTAAACAGCATCATTACGCCGATCCCGACGGGAAGTTTATCTTCGTCTTCGAAGGCGTCGTTCGCGCCGACATGGCTTTCAACACGACCCTCGTGGATTCCAAGGAATTTACTTCCTACTGGGACTTGGTGAAGCCAAAATGGAAAGGAAAGATTGCCGCGATGGATCCGAAGCTGCCCGGCTTTCCGAGCGGCCTGCTGCAATTCTCCTATTACCATCCTGATTTGGGCGCTAAATTTTTGCGGCAGCTTTTCGGCGAGATGGACATCGTTGTC
>Ga0075421_100006236_pt1 | contig 14519 bp, 13 predicted proteins | sample SoiMetdeltSBSDD5_FD_75292 | JGI IMG/M metagenome (GOLD analysis project Ga0075421, IMG submission 75292) | Bulk soil microbial communities from a Populus tree surrounding site in Tennessee, USA - Soil MetaG P. deltoides SBSDD5 | ecosystem: Environmental > Terrestrial > Soil > Tree plantation...
CCGGTCGGCTTCTCCTCGATGGCCCAGAAGCTGATCAGCGTATCGAGCTTGTCGGCGATCGCCACCGCCAGTGTCACCGGCGCCGCCGGCACCATGTCAGTCGGCCCTTGTGGCTTGTAGTGATCGCGCACCGCCGATGCCACTGCCGGATTCGAGCCATCCTCGATGGCGTAATAGTGACCCATCATGCCCTGGAGCTCGGGAAACTCCCCGACCATCCCGGTCACCAGATCCGCCTTCGACAGTTGCGCCGCCCGCCGCGCCGTCTCGACATCGGCGCCGATGTTCTCGGCGATCGTCGCCGTCAGCGCCTCGATCCGGCGCACTCGTTCGCCCTGGCTGCCAAGCTTGGCATGGAAGGTGACATGGTCGAGCTTCGGCAGGAGATCATGAAGTGGCGTGCGGCGGTCCTGGTCCCAGAAGAATCGCGCATCGGCAAGCCGCGCCGCGATCACCCGGTCATTGCCGGCGGCAATGCCCTTGCCGCCATCCCTGGCGATCATGTTCGACACAAGGAGATAATGATTCGACAACCCGCCGTCGGGGTCGCGCAAGGCGAAGCATTTCTGATGGCTGCGGATCGAGGTGATGATGACTTCCGGCGGCAAGGACAGGAACTGCTTGTCGAACGAGCCCATCAGCACCACTGGCCATTCGACCAGCCCCGCCGTCTCCTTGAGCAGACCCTCATCCTCGACCACCCGCAGTCCCTTGGCGAAGGCCAGCGTTCTGGCCTCGCCGCGAATCGTCTCGGCTCGCTCCCCACCATCGAGCATGACCCAGGCATCGCGCAGCTTCCTTTCATAGTCCTCGAAGCGCCGCACCTTGATCGGCTGCGGTGCCATGAAGCGATGACCGCGCGTGACGTGACCCGAGCGGATGCCATCGATCGTCAGGTCGATGACCTGGCCATCGAAAGTCGCCAGCACCGAATGCAGCGGACGGATCCAGCGCAACTGCCCCGATCCCCACCGCATCGACTTCGGCCAAAGGAATTTCCGCATCACCTCCGGCAGGAGCGTCGCCACGATGTCGGGCGTCGCGCGCCCCCGACGCTGGATGTGGGCCACATAGAACGATCCTTTGCGGTCCTCCTCGACGACGCATTGATCGAGGCTCACACCCGCTTGCCTCAGGAAGCCCTCGACCGCCGCCGATGGCGCATCGGTGCGCGGCCCCTTGCGCTCCTCGCGCGTATCGGGTGCGGCACCCGGCAGCTCGTCGATCGACAGCGTCAGACGGCGCGGCGTCACGAAGGCGCGTGCCCCCTCGGATTCGAGGCCTGCCTGCTCCAGCCCCTCGGTCATGAGCTTGCGAAAATCCTCGGCGGCGCGTTCCTGCATCCGGGCAGGTATCTCCTCCGAGAGGAGCTCGATCAGAAGCTCCGGCATCAGCCGTTTCCCCGTGCTGCCAGGCCGCCGGCACCGCCGCCCGCCGTCTCGAGCCAGGCCACGCCGCACGCTTTTGCCAGCTCGCGGATGCGCAGGATATACGCCTGCCGCTCGGTGACCGAAATGACGCCACGGGCATCGAGCAGGTTGAACAGATGCGAGGCCTTGATGCATTGATCATAGGCCGGCAGCACCATTCCGCCTTTCAGGAGCAGAGTGCGGCATTCCTCCTCTGCATCGTCGAAATGGCGCTTGAGCATTCTCGTGTCCGCCTGCTCGAAATTGTAGCGCGAATACTCTTCTTCGGCCTGCTTGAATACTTGCGCATAGGTAACGCGGTCATTGCTGCTGCCGCCGTTGAAATTGAGGTCGAAGACATTGTCGACGCCCTGCACGAACATGGCGAGGCGCTCGAGACCATAGGTGAGCTCGCCTGACACGGGTGCGCAGTCGATCCCGGCCACCTGCTGGAAATAGGTGAATTGCGACACCTCCATGCCGTCGCACCACACTTCCCAGCCGAGCCCCCAGGCGCCGAGCGTCGGCGACTCCCAGTCGTCCTCGACGAAGCGGATGTCGTGGTTCTCCTGGTCGATTCCGATGGCCGCGAGCGAACCCAGATAGAGATCCTGAAAATCCGGCGGTGACGGCTTCATGATCACCTGGAACTGGTAATAATGCTGCAGCCGGTTGGGGTTTTCGCCGTAACGGCCATCCTTCGGCCGGCGCGACGGTTGGACGTAGGCGGCGCGCCACGGCAACGGCCCGAGCGCCCGCAAGGTGGTGGCAGGATGAAAGGTTCCTGCACCGACCTCGAGGTCATAGGGCTGCAGAATGACGCAGCCCTGCCCTGCCCAATAATGCTGCAGCGCTAGGATGAGATCCTGAAAGGATCGCGCGGGATCCGGTGGGGAAGCGGTCATGGTCGGCCCGGTGAGAACGGGCGACCCTAGAGCATGATCGCGAAAAACCGCAACCGATTTCAGTCTTCGGGCCGCCAGACGCCGCTTTTCGGGTCCTGCCTGAGGGTTACGGCGCGCGGCTCGCGTCGCGGCTCTTTGCGCACTCGCACCCGGGCGCGCACTGCCAGTGCTGCCACTTTTCTGACGATCAGCAGGGTCAACACGATGGCGATGGCCGCGGTCAGAAGTTTCGCAATCATCTTCATCTCTCCCGCAGGTTGACCCGCATTATAGACCGAACCTGCTCATCAGAATACGCGTTTCGATCGCCTCGATCACCGCCTCATGCGGCGCGGGGTTTCCGAACGGAAAGATCCGCCGCCACCACAGCGCTTGCGACCGTTCTACGACCTTGAGCACCACTTCCTCGCCATAACGTTCCTTGAGGATTTGGTGCATGGTGCCGATCCCGTCAATAAGGCCGAGCTCGAGCGCCCGCCGTCCCGACCAGAAGGCGCCGGTGAAGAGATCGGGATTGTCCTCCTTGAGCCGGCCGGCGCGGCGGTCGCGCACCATCGTCTTGAACTCCTCGTGAACATCGAGCTGCAGTGCCTTGAGGCGATCGACATCCTCCGTCCTTTCAGGACGAAAGGGATCGAGGATCGCCTTGTTCTCGCCCGCCGTATGAACGCGCCGCTCGATGCCGAGCTTGCGGATCGCCTCGACGAACCCGAAGCCCGCCGAGACCACGCCGATCGAACCAACGATCGAGCTTGAATCAGCATAGATCTCATCGCCCGCACAGGCCAGCCAATAGCCGCCGGATGCTGCGACATCCTCGATGAAGGTGATCACCCTTAGCTCGTGACGGGCCGCAAGCTCGCGAATGCGCGCGGCGATCAGCGAGGACTGCACCGCCGAGCCGCCGGGCGAGTTGATGGCGAGCGCGACAGCGGCAATGCCCTTGCGCTGGAAGGCCCGTTCGAGAACCTCGTTCATGCTGCTGAGCGACAGGCCGGTGCGCAGTGGCGTGACCGAACCGATGGTGCCGTTGAGCCGGATCACCGGCACCACCGGCACCTTGGCGCGCCAGGGCGGCGGCACCAGCCGACTGAGGAAGGACCGTTGCTTCGGGCTCATCCGCGCAGGCACCAACGTTCGCCGTCGCGCAGGATGCGCTCCGCCTGCGGCGTGAATTGTGCGCCACGCATATGCAGCACCAGGCCGGGAAGAATCTGCAGCGGTCCCCGCGAACCCTTGACGCCCTGCACCACCACCCGCGAAGCCGCCATGTCGTCGCGACCATGCACCGGCGCCACCAGGATGTCGCCGAACCTGCCCTGCATGGCGGCAAGCAGCCGGCCGAGACTTTCACCGCGATAGATCACGCTCGCCGTTCCGCGTGGTGCCAGCATGACATTGAGCACCTTGACCCAGAGCTCGATATCGTCCGGCGCGAAGCTTGTCGCCATTGCCTTGAGAATGTTCGGCGACGGCGTCATCGTGCCGTCCTCGAAGAAGGGCGGGTTGGCAAAAGCATGGCTGAACGTGCCATGGACCGGCCAATCGGCAAGATCGTGGCGCAGCGCATCCTTCACGTCGCCATGGATCACCCGGATCGACTCGGCGAAGCCGTTTCGCCGCACGTTCTGCTCGGCCATCATCGCGTAGCCGGACGCGATCTCGACTCCGGTGACATGGACCGCCGGCACCCGGGCGGCGACGCAGAGCGCTGCCACGCCGGCACCCATTCCGGCTTCGAACAGGGCATCGCCCTCGCTGCAGGGAATGCTCGCCGCCAGCAGCACCGAGTCGATCCCGGCACGAAACCCCTTCTCCGGCTGCAGCACCTTGAGGCGGCCGCCAAGGAACGCATCCTCGGTGAGCGAGGCAGGCGCTGGCTCGAGGTCTGGAGCGGACGAAGCTGGAACGCCGGTCATCTGCATGCCGTCACATTATTGGTCGTGGTCGGTTAGCGCAATCTTACAGGGACTGGCGCTCTCCAGCACCCGCCGGGCGGCCGGCGCATCATCGGGGTCAACCATGAGGCGACGCGGCAGAATTCCGATCGATCCCTCGACCACGCTCATATGGGAGTCGAATATGACATGGCTGATTCCTGCCTCGTCGAGGACATGCGAGGCAAAGGTCAGCAGCACAAGATCATTGGTCCGCAACAGCTCGATCATCCCGCAATCCTATCCTAGATGACCAATCGCGGCCATCGGTCGCCCTTGTAGCCTAGTGGTCGGGCTCTTATGCTCCCCGGTCAGGTGTGTGGCAGATTTCGAGGACGCTCTGTGGGAGTCGTTGTACCTTTCGACGGCGGCGAGGACCGTGAGCCCAGCATCGATCTGATCGTGCAGCTGGTCGCCAAGGACATGGCGCGGGTCAACGAGGCCATCCTGCTCCATGCCAGGTCCCATGTCGACATGATCCCCGAGCTTGCCGGCCACCTGATCAATTCGGGTGGCAAGCGGTTGCGGCCGATGCTGACTTTGGCGACGGCGCAGATGGGCGGCTATCGCGGCGACGCTCATGTCAAGCTCGCAACCGCCGTCGAGTTCATGCATACCGCGACCCTGCTCCACGACGATGTCGTCGACGAGAGTCACCTGCGGCGCGGCAAGCAGGCGGCCCGCATGATCTGGGGCAACCAGGCGAGCGTGCTCGTCGGCGATTTCCTGCTGGGCCAGGCTTTCAAGATGATGGTCGAGACCGGCTCGCTCGAATCGTTGCGGGTGCTTGCCAATGCTGCCGCCATCATCGCCGAGGGCGAAGTCCTTCAGCTCGCCGTCCAGCAGGACACTTCCACAACCGAGGACGCCTATCTCCAGATCATTATCGCCAAGACCGCGGCGCTGTTTGCCGCCGCTGCCGAGGTTGGACCGATCATCGCCGGCCGGCCGCGCGAGGAGCAGGCGGCGCTCGAATCCTATGGCCGCAATCTCGGGATCGCCTTCCAACTTGTCGATGATGCCCTCGACTATTCGGGCAAGCAGGCGGTGCTCGGCAAGACGGTGGGCGACGACTTTCGCGAAGGCAAGATCACCCTGCCGGTGGTGCTCGCCTACCGCCGTGGCGGCAAGAGCGAACGGGCGTTTTGGAAGCGCACGCTCGAGGATGGCGAGCAGGGTCCCGACGACCTGCAGACCGCCCAGCGTCTGATGGAGCGCCACAATGCCATCGGCGATACGATCGAGCGGGCGCGCCATTATGGCGCCATCGCTCTCGATGCCCTGGCGATCTTCCCGGCCGGTCCGCATAAGCGCGCGCTCGCCCAGGCCGTCCTGTTCTGCATCGACCGGCTTCACTAGAGCATGGCGGTCTGATCAGCCGAGCAACGTCGGCGCTGCCCACCAGCCCTGCGCCCGCAAGCGCTGCGCCGCCGCCTCGGCTGCTTCGGTCCCCTCGAAGAGCCCGAAGCAGGTCGCGCCCGAACCCGTCATGCGGGCAAGTCGACAGCCGGACGATCCTGCGAGCTGGTCCAGCACCGCCCCGACCGCCGGCACCAGCGTGACGGCTGCCGGTTGGAGGTCGTTGCGGCAAGCGGCAAGCCAGGCGAGGACATCGTCCTGGCGCGGTGGTATCGCCCCGAACCCCGCCTGCCCAGGCGCCAGTGCCAGCCTGCGGAAAACCTCGGCTGTGGAGACCGCCACACCGGGATTGACCAGCAGCGCCGGCAGCCGCGGCACATCGGTCATGGGCTCGATTCGCTCGCCAATGCCTGTCATGCGGCAGCTTTTGCCATAGAGGCAGACCGGCACGTCGGAACCAAGCGCCACCGCGAGGGGACCGAGGTCGACCGACTCTTGCGCGATGCGGGAAAGCGCCAGAAGGCCGCGGATTGCCGCCGCGGCATCGGCCGAGCCGCCGCCGATGCCCGATGCCACCGGCAGGTTCTTGTCGAGCTTGAGCCGGGCCGGGCGGATGCGTCCTCGGAGCAGCTGCTCCAGCGCCCTTGCCGCACGCAGCACCAGATTGTCCGCTCCGGTGCCGAGATCGGCGGCAAAGGGGCCGGCAATGGCGAGCGACCACTCCTCTGCCGGGGTGACTGTCAGCCTGTCGGCAACGTCGGCGAAGACCACGATCGAATCGAGATCATGGTAGCCATCGGCGCGGCGGCCCAGGACGTGCAGCGCCAGATTGACTTTGGCCCGCGCCGCCTCGACGATCATCCCGACACTGACGACCCTAGAGCTTCCGCTGATTGTCGCCGCTGGCCGCCGGCGGTGCCTTTGGCAGATCGCCAAGGCCCTCGTTGATCTTGCGCTCGATGTTTGCCAGGTCTTTGGGCTCCGGCTTGTTGTCCTTGGCGTGCTGCCATTGGAACTTCGCCTCGAGACGCCGCCCGACGCGCCACAGCGCATCGCCGAAATGGTCGTTGATCACCGGATCCTCCGGCCGCAGCTCGACCGCCCGTTCGAGCTGCTTCACCGATTCTTCGTAATCGCCGAGCTTGTAATAAGCCCAGCCGAGGCTGTCGACGATATAGCCGTCATTGGGACGAAGCTCGACCGCCTTCTTCACCATCTCGAGCGCCTCGGAGAGGTTCCTGCCCTTGTCGATGAGCGAGTAGCCGAGATAGTTCAGCACTTGCGGCTGCTCGGGTTCGAATTCGAGCGCCTTGCGGAAATCCGCCTCGGCCTTCTCCCAGGCACCGGCGCGCTCATAGGAGATGCCGCGGAAATAGAGCAGCGACCACTGCTTCTTGCCGAAGGAGGAGCCAAGCGCCGCGATGGCGTTGGTGTAGGCCTCGGCTGCCTCCGTCCACTTCTCATGTGATCGCAGGACATTGCCGAGCGACAGCTGAGCATCGTAATTGCCAGGCTCGCGCTCGACCAGCTTGCGCAGCTCCTCGATCGCCTGATCGCTCTTGCCCAGCGCATCGAGATTGGTGGCGATCTGGATTTCGGCGCTCGCCCTGAGCACCGAGGTCTCCTTGACTTTCTCATAGACCTCGATCGCCAAATCATGGCGCTGGATATCCTCGTAGATTTCGCCAAGCAGCGTGCGCGCCACCGCGAAATCCGGCTTGAGCATCAACGCCAGCTGCGCATAGACGAGAGCGATGTCGATGCTCTGCTCGTCCGACAGCGCACTCGCCAGGCTGAACAGCGCTTCCGCGGCGCCCTCGTTGGCGGAGCCGATGAACGGGCGCGGCTGCCTGCCGGCATTCAGCTGGTCGAGCTGCTCGCGCACCAGCGGGTTGCGCTGCGATACCGCCAGGAACTGCCCATAGACCTTGCGCGCCTCATCCTTGTTGCCCTGGCGCTCGAGGAAATTGCCATAGGCCTGCACCACCCTGAGGGAACTTCCAGCCTTCTCATAGGCGGTTCGGTAGCGGCCGCTTGCTCCGGTTTCCGACCTGAGCAGATCGGCGATCAATGCCGCATGGAACAGTTTGAAATTGACGAACGCCTCCTGCTTGTCGAGCACATCGAGAGCCCGCATCGACTCGGGAAACTTGCCTTCTGCCGCTAACACCCAGGCATTGAGCAGCCCCGAGGTCAATTCGCCAACCGGGGTGAACGCCGCCTTCGAGAAATGGTCGCGCGCCGTCTTGTAGTTCTTCTCGCGGAACGCCTTGAGGCCGAGCACGATGCGCGCCATCCGATGCTGCGGATTGAATTTCGCCACCTGTTCCGCCAGGAGCTCCGCGCGCTTCATGTTGCCCGCCCCGAGATCGAGCACGAATGCCCTTTCGATCAACACCGGATTGCCGGGGTCGACCTCCAGGGCCCGCTGGAAATAGAGGGCGGCAATCGCATTGTCCCGCTGCTTGCCGGCGAAGCGGCCGGCCAGGTAGCTGCCCGACAGCGACGCCTGGGAGATCAACTGATCGGTCCCGCCCTGGGTAGCGAGCGCCGGCACCGCCGCGGCGACGGAGAGCGAAATGCCGATCGGTAATGCGGACAGAAGCTTCAGCGCGCGTGTCATGCGGGGTCCTGTCGAGATGGCCGTCAAATCGGCCGTTGATATCGCGGCGAGGTGCGCCGAATTTGCGGCTTTTTGGGGCCGCTCGCAAGCTTTCAAGGCCAGTTGTTACCAGGAACGAGCGGCCTTCACTGGGTCGGGACGTTTTCCGGAATTGGCGGCAATGGCGGTATGTCGGACGACGGCGCCGCCGACGCTGGTGCGCCTTCCGCTGCGGCCTGCTTGGCGGCCGGCAGGAAGGTGGTGTCGATCAGCTCCCGCATCACGGGTTCGATACGCCCCTCGCCAAAGCGCGTGGCAAGCGTGCGCGCCATCTCGTCAAAGGGGGCTCGGCAGTCGCCCTCGGTGGCGCGGATCAGCAGATCGGCCCAGGTCCCGTCCTTGTTGCGCTGGGCCTCCCGTGAAGCATAGGAAGCGACACAGTCCCGGAAGTTGAAAACCACCGGATTGCCCTGGCGCTGCCACCAGGTGGCTTCACCGCCGTCTGCAGCATGCTCGCTGCTCAGCGCCGCCATCCGTGAGCCGCCAGGTTCCTTGACCTCCGCCGGGCTGATCGAGCCGACAGTGGAATCCGCCTCCGCCGCCGGTGGCGCGGTTTCTTGCCTTGCGGAATTCACCGGCTTCGGGCGCGGCTCCGGCGGCGCATTGTCACGCGACCGGTCGGCCTGGCGCGCAGCGCTCGTACGGGCCGCAACCTGACGATCCCGCGATCGGCTGCGCTTGGCGCCGCGGCGCTTGCTTCGCGTCGGCTTTTCGACCTTGGCCTCGGCCTGCGCGGTTGCCGGCACCGCCCCTGTTGCGGTCGATTCGCTGCGTCGCGTGCGACGCACCTTGCGGCGGGTCGTCTTCGCTGGTTCGGTGGTCGCTGCTGTTTCCACCCGCGCTGCCGCCGGCTCCGCCGAGACTTGCGCTGCCGTGCCCTGCCCGGCACTCGGCGGGCTCGACTCCCCCCGCCACCAGCTCAGCATGGAGCTGGACCAGCTCGATGAGCTCGATGCCGCCGGCGCGACCTGGTTACCCGGGACGATGCGGGTGGGTCCGCTGCTCTGGGCGACACGTGGCGGCGCAGCGCGTGTGGCGCGGGTCTGCTTCGCCTGCACCGCTCGCGTTGCCGCGCGCCGATACGCCTTTTGCCGTTTGAGTTGCGCTGCCCGCTCGCCATCTGGCTGCTGCACATTGACGAGCTGCGGCGCCGTCTCGGCCAGCGCCGGGGCGACTAACCCCGCCGTGAGCAGAAAAACGGCAATATACGCGCGCATGACGCCCTCTTTCTTCTGATGCTTACGCTCAGGAAGACTGTGGGAACCCCGAAGATGCGTTCGCGAGACTCAATGCTTCCCCACCACCCACTTTTCCTCAAGAGGCGGCGACAGAATGGTCTAAATTTGGCTATTCACAGGCAATCACCATCTGATTGCAGCAACCGAAAGGCGATGTTGCCTTTTGGCATCACATGTTGGGGTAGTTCGGTCCCTCGCCACCCTGTGGCACCTCCCAGACAATGTTCTGTGGAGGATCTTTGATGTCGCACGTCTTACAATGCACACAGTTTTGGTGATTGATCTGAAAGCGCTTTCCGCCGGAGGTGTCTTCCAGCACTTCATAGACGCCGGCTGGGCAGTAGCGCTGCGCCGGCTCATCATACAAGGGCAGGTTGCTGGAAATCGGAATGGCCGGGTCCTTGAGCCTGAGATGTACCGGCTCGTCCTCCTCGTGATTGGTGGCCGAAAAAGCCACATTCGTCAGCCTGTCGAAGGAGATCACATTGTCCGGGCGGGGATAGTCGATCGGGCTCGCGTTGCGGGCCTCGATGAGGGTCTCGTGATCGGGCTTTCCATGCCTCAGAGTGCCAAAAAGCGACACCCCGAAAAGCTCATTCGTCCACATGTCGAGACCCCCTGCCGCGAGCCCGCCATAAAGCCCGAGCTTCGACCATAACGGCTTGACGTTGCGCACCATCTTGAGGTCGCGGTGGATCCAGGAGCTTTCATAGGCGGCCTGATACTCCACAAGCTCGTCGCCGGAACGGCCGGCCTGAAGGGCGCCAAATGCGCTCTCCGCCGCCAGCATCCCGGATTTCATCGCATTGTGGGATCCCTTGATCCGCGGAACGTTGACGAAGCCCGCCGCGCAACCGATCAGCGCGCCTCCCGGGAAATAGAGCCGCGGCACCGACTGAAGCCCACCCTCGGTGATGGCGCGGGCGCCATACGCAATCCGCCGGCCACCTTCCAGCACCGGTTTGATCAGCGGATGGTGCTTGAATCGCTGGAACTCCATATAGGGGTTGAGATAGGGGTTCGCATAGTTGAGATGGACCACAAAACCGATCGACACCAGATTGTCCTCGAGATGATACATGAAGGAGCCGCCGCCGGTGCCGTGGCCGAGCGGCCAGCCCAGCGTGTGGGTGACCTGACCGCGCCGATGGACTTCGGGCCTCACTTCCCACAACTCCTTCATCCCCAGCCCGAATTTCTGCGGCTCGCGGTCTCCGGCGAGGTCGAAACGGTCGATGATGCGCCGGGCGAGAGAGCCCCGCGCCCCTTCGGCGATCAGCACATATTTGCCGATCAACTCCATCCCGGGCTGGTAGTCGGGCTTCGGCTCGCCCCGACGGTCGAGCCCGAACACCCCCGCAACAACGCCGCGCACCGCGCCATTGCCGGCGAGCACCAGGTCCGAGCAGGCGAAGCCAGGATAGACCTCGACACCGAGCGCCTCGGCCTCCTTGGCCAGCCACCGGCAGACATTGCCGAGCGACACCGCATAGTTGCCGTGATTGTTCATGAGTCTCGGCAGGAGGACATTGGGAATGCGCAGCGAGCCCTTGGAGCTCAGCATGAAGAAGCGGTCATCGCTGACCTCGGTCGTGAGCGGCGCGCCCCGTTCCCGCCAATCGGGAATGAGCTCGTTCAAAGCGATGGGATCGATCACCGCACCGGAGAGAATGTGAGCGCCGATTTCCGACCCTTTTTCCAGCACGCAGACCGATATGTCGCTGCCCGCAGCGGCCGCCAGCTGCTTGAGGCGGATGGCCGCCGCGAGTCCGGCCGGTCCGCCGCCGACGATCACCACGTCAAACTCCATCGACTCGCGCTCAACCTGTTGCGCTTCCATTGTGTCCCATCGCCTTTTGGCTCGACCTTGATTGCGCCTGTTATAGTGGACAGCGCTGTCGAGACAATTGCCCGATTGCGGAATAAGCGGTGCGCACGAAGGCTGACCGCGGTGGCGACATGACCCACCCCGGTATCGACGCGCTGAGCCGCTCCGACGTCCTCGCCATGCTGCGGTGGCAGGTCGACATGGGGGCCGACGAGGGAACCGGTCCGGTCGCGGTGGACCGCTTCGCCGAAGCCGATCCGCTTCATCCTGCTCCACCCCGGGTGGCCCCGCCATTGTCGCGGACCCCGTCCAGCACCGCACCGCCTCTCCGCGCCGCGGCTGTGCCGTCATTCCCGCAACTCGGCGGCTCTGCCGGCGATGCAATTGCCCTTGCTGCTGCCTGCAACAACTTCGCCGAGATCGCGGCGGCGCTTGCCACCTTCGACGCATGCCCCTTGAAGCGCACCGCCACCAATCTCGTCTATATCGACGGCAACCCCGAGGCGCGCCTGCTGTTCATCGGTGAGGCGCCAGGACGCGAGGAGGATCTGACAGGGAAGCCGTTCGTCGGACGTTCCGGTCAGCTCCTCGACAAGATGCTGGCGGCGGTCGGCCTGTCGCGCGCTGCCGTCGATCCATCGCGGAGCGTCCTCATCACCAACCTCATTTTTTGGCGGCCGCCTGGGAACCGCAAGCCGACGGAGGCCGAAACCCTGATGTGCCTGCCCTTTGTCCGCCGCACCATCGAGCTTGCGCGCCCGCGTGCCATTGTCTGCCTCGGCGCCACCCCCGCCCAACGGCTGAGCGGAACCACCGAGGGCATTCTCGCGCTCAGGGGCAAGTGGCGTCAGCACCGCACACAGGATGGTTCCTCGATCCCTCTCCTGCCGACCCTGCACCCCGCCTATCTGCTGCGGCAACCGGCCCAGAAGCGCCTCGCCTGGCGCGACTTCCTGACACTGAGCGTGAGCCTGGATCCTGAACGAGAATCGCGGTGATGAGCGCATCTCAGGACAACGCCAAGACCGACGAGCGGCCTTTCATCCCGGTGCGAATCGCCGTGATGACCGTGTCCGACACCCGCACCCTCGAAACCGATCGATCCGGCCAGGTAATCTCGGACCTCATCGCCGCCGCTGGTCATCAGCTGTCGGGGCGGACGATCGTCAAGGACGACATCGGCCAGATCCGCCGCGTCGCCCGCAACTGGCTGAAACGCGACGACATCGACGTCATCCTGTCCACCGGCGGCACCGGTCTGACGGGGCGCGACGTCACGGTCGAAGCTTTCCGGTTCCTGTTCGAGAAGGAGATCGAGGGCTTCTCGGTTGCCTTCCACATGGTGTCATGGCCGAAGATCGGACCTTCGACCGTCCAGTCGCGCGCCACCGCCGGCGTCGCCAAGGGCAAGTTCATCTTCTGCCTGCCCGGCTCACCGGGAGCCTGCCGCGACGCGTGGGAGGGGATTCTCAGGACCCAGCTCGATTACCGCCACCTCCCCTGCAACTTCATCGAGATCATGCCGCGGCTCGAGGAGCACCTGCAGCGCCGCAAAAGCTAGCGACCATTTCAGTTCTTGATTTGTTCTCATGGACGCTCTAACTTCGCGCCCATGGTTACCGTCCACAAGCAGATCAGGCCGTCCCTCGGCTTCGAGAACGACACGACCGAGGCGGTGCGCCTGGCCGCCAAGCTGGCGCGCGGCCGCGGCGCTCGGTCCAACGCGTCAGGCCGTTACGAGGCGCTGTCGCGACAACTCGTCGACGACGGCTGGGAAAGCCTCGAGGAGCTGCCGCCCTTCAAGACCACTGTCATTGCCGAGCATCCCAAGACCATCCTGATCCGCAACAGCTCGCCCGACATTTCTTTCGACCGCTCGATCAATCCCTATCGCGGCTGCGAGCATGGCTGCAGCTATTGCTACGCCCGGCCCACCCACGCCTATATGGGCCTGTCCCCCGGCCTCGATTTCGAGACCAAGCTGTTCACCAAGCTGAATGCGCCAGAGCTGCTGCGCGGCGAGCTCTCCGATCCCGCCTACCAGCCGCAGACCATCGCGCTCGGCGCCAACACCGATCCCTATCAGCCGATCGAGCGGCAATATCGGCTCACCCGCCAGATCCTCGAGGTTCTCGCCGAGTTCAATCACCCGGTCGGCATCGTCACCAAAAGCGCATTGGTGGTCCGCGATCTCGACATTCTGCAGGAGATGGCGAAGAAACGGCTGGTCAAGGTCGCCGTGTCGGTCACCACCCTCGACCCGAAGCTTGCCCGCGCCATGGAGCCTCGGGCGGCGACCCCCGGCAAGCGGCTCGAAGCGCTGGGGCTGCTTGCCGCTGCCGGCATCCCCACCACCGTCATGGTGGCGCCGATCATCCCGGCCCTCAATGACAGCGAGATCGAGAAGATCCTGGCCGCCGCCCATGCTGTCGGCACGCGCGAGGCCGGCTATGTGTTGCTGCGCCTGCCGCTCGAAGTGAAGAAGATCTTCAGCGAATGGCTGACCGCGGCACGCCCCGATCGGGCTGCTCATGTGCTGTCGCTGATCCGCCAGACCCGCGATGGCAAGGCGAATGACGCAACCTTCGGCCGCCGCATGACCGGCACCGGCCCCTATGCCTGGACGATCGGACGTCGCTTCGAGCTCGCCTGCTCGCGCCTCGGCATCAATCGCGACAAGATCAGGCTGTCGACCGACGCCTTCAGGCGCCCGCCACAGCCCGGCGAGCAGCTACCGCTTTTTTGACTCTCTCAGCTTTGCCGCGCGAGCCCGGTGGAAACGCTCCGCCGGGCCCTTTCCTCCGGCTTGGCCCCTGTTAAACTCGCGTCGGGGAATCAGCGCGGGGAACTCGGATGGCGCCGACCAGCCGATTCGAGGCGGAGGGAATGGCCCAAGGTTACCGGATGGTCGCCGGGGTGGACGAGGCAGGGCGCGGGCCATGGGCCGGTCCGGTGGTCGCCGCCGCTGTCGTCTTCCAGGGCCGCCGCATTCCGCGCGGCCTCGACGATTCCAAGAAGCTGACCGCGATGGCCCGCGAGGTCGCCTATGGCAAGATCATGACGCGGGCGCTGGTCGGCATCGGCATTGCCGACGTCGCCACCATCGACCGGATCAACATCCTCCAGGCGACGCTGCAGGCGATGCGCGATGCCATCCGTGCCCTGCCCTGCCTGCCCGACC
>Ga0075421_100006238_pt1 | contig 14514 bp, 13 predicted proteins | sample SoiMetdeltSBSDD5_FD_75292 | JGI IMG/M metagenome (GOLD analysis project Ga0075421, IMG submission 75292) | Bulk soil microbial communities from a Populus tree surrounding site in Tennessee, USA - Soil MetaG P. deltoides SBSDD5 | ecosystem: Environmental > Terrestrial > Soil > Tree plantation...
GAGACCGTCGATCTTGCCCGCTACCTCGACCTGCACGGGTGGGAATCGATCTGGTTCACCGAGCATCACTTCGGACATGAGGGTTTCGAGGTCTGTCCCAATCCGGTGATGATGAGCGCCTGGGCGGCGGCGCATACGCAGAACATCCGAATCGGGCAGGCCGCGAACATCATCACTTTCTGGCACCCGCTGCGTTTTGCCGAAGACCTTGCCATGCTCGATCACATGTCGCGAGGGCGCGTCGAATGCGCCGTGGGGCGGGGTCTATATGGGCGGGAAGCTCTGAACCTCAACAAAGCCGCCGATACGAGAAATCCAGCGCAAAACTTTCGAGTTTTCGCGGAGAGTCTCGAGATCATCAGGCGCGCTTGGTCCAATCCTCACTTCGATTTCAAGGGTGAGTTCTTCCAGTTTCCCGACCCGGGCTTTGCCTGGGACCATGGAATGAGCCCGAAGTCGGCCGACTACCAGGACATGGAGACGTTCGAGCTGAGGAAGCTTTCGCTCGTGCCGCGCCCGCTTCAGCAGCCCACGCCTCCCATGCATCAGGTGGTGGACGGTCACCTTGCCATCCAGTTTGCCGCCGAAAATGATCTAGGCGCCATGATGTGGATTCCGCCCACGGATGCGCTGAAGCCCCGTTTCGAGCTTTACCGGGACAAAAAGGCGGCCAAGGAGAAGCGCGATGTGGCGCTCGGCGAGGGCATTATTCTCGTGCGCGACATGTTCTGTTGCGAAAGCAAGAATGAGGCGAAGAAGCTCGGCGGCGAGGGAATCGTCGACTATCTCCGCTGGGTGTGCCATTGGCGCGGGCTTGAGAATCACCGTCACCTGGGCGAGGAGCTGCCCAAGACGCAAGGCAAGCTCGATCTCCTCAACGTAGATTTCCTCGACAAGCGCAATCTGCTGTTCGGTACGCCCGATCAGATCAGCGAGCAGATCGAAGAGATGATCGACGTTCTCAATCTGAAGTATTTGCTCGTATGGTCGCATTTCCCTGGCGTCGAGCACGAGGCTGCCATGCGATCGGTGAAGCTTTTCACCGATGAGGTGATGCCTCGCTTCGGGAGACCCGTTGAGAGCCAGCAGGCCGCCCAGTAGACAATGTCCCTCGTGATCAGGAAGACGGCGAGCTTCGCCGAAACCATCCTCATGGAAGGCGGCAAGATGACTGCCGCTCCCGTCAAAATGGCAGCGGCGGCTGCCGTTATCGCCAATCCCTGGGCGGGACGGGGCTTCGTCGACGATCTCAAGCCGGAAATTCTGCGGTTCGCTCCGGAAATCGGCGAAATTCTCGTTCCAATGCTGGTCGAGCTCCTGGGCAGCGGCGACAAGATCGAGGCCTATGGCAAGGCTGCCGTGGTGGGTGCGAACGGGGAAATCGAGCACGCCTCGGGCGTCATTCATACGCTGCGTTTCGGCAATAAGTTCCGCGAAGCGGTCGGGGGAAAAGCCTATCTCGCCTTCACCAACAAGCGGGGCGGGCCTGGTACCTCGATCCAAATTCCGATGATGCACAAGCTCGATGAGGGATTGCGGTCGCATTACCTCACCTTGGAGTTCTCCGTTGCGGATGCTCCCGCTCCGGACGAGCTCATCATCGCTATCGGCGGGGCTACAGGCGGGCGGGCTCACCCACGAATCGGAAATCGCTATCTCGATATGGAAGAGATGGCCAAGGACGCTCAGAGAAGTGCCTGAGCAGCTTAAGCCGGGGGAGTTTCGACTCGGCGACGGCACGGCGGGTTCGATTGCGGGCAAGGGGCCGCCACTCGTTCTCCTGCATGGTGTCGGCCTCGACCGTCGCATGTGGCAGGCCCAAGTTTATTACTTCGCCCGCTCGCATTCGGTCGTGTGCTACGACCTTCTTGGGCACGGCCAAAGCGCGAGGATCGAAGGACCATGCAACTTCGATCAGTTCGCCCGACAGCTCGAAGCGGTGCTCTCGGCCTTCGGTTTGAGGAAGGCTTCGCTCATCGGCTTCTCATTCGGAGGGATGATCGCCCAATCCTTTGCCATCTGTAACAGCACTCGGATCGACAAGCTCATTCTCATGAACAGCGTCTATGCCCGCTCGGAAGCGGAACGTGCCGCAGTGGATTCGCGGTTGGCTCAGGCGCGCGAGGAGGGGCCCAAAGCGATCTATCCCGCGGCCCTCGAAAGGTGGTTCTCTCCTGCTTTCCTGGCGGGTCAACCCGAGCAGGCGCAGGAGCTCTACCATCGTATGCTCGACAATGACGATGCGTCCTTTCTCGCGGCTTACGCGATTTTTGCATCAGCCGATGAGCTGCTCGATGGGCAGCTCAACCACATTGCCTGCCCCACGCTCATCATGACGGGCGAGCAGGACAGGGGATCAACACCGGCCATGGCCTGGAAAATGGCCAAAGAAATTCCCAACGCGCGGGTTACGATCATCCCTGACGGGCGGCACATGATGCCCATGGAGCTGGCGCAGGAGGTCAATCGCGAGATCGACTGCTTCTTGAGGGCAAGATGAGTAAAATGGAGAATTTCAAGCTTCTAATCGACGGTGAATTCTGCGACGCTGAGCACGGCACCGTTTTCGAAAGCACCGATCCCTCGACCGAGGAATCGTGGGCGATCATGCCTCGCGCATCGGCAGGCGACACCGATCGCGCCGTTAAGGCGGCGTGGGCAGCCTTCTGCCGGGGACCATGGCCGTCGATGACCGCTTCGGCGCGGGGCAAGCTTCTGTACAAGCTCGCCGAGCTCGTGACGCGCGATGCCTCTTTATTGGCCGAGCTTGAGACGCGCGACACGGGCAAGATCATTCGCGAGACCAGAGCGCAGATCGGCTATGTGGCGGAGTACTACCGCTATTTTGCTGGCATGGCGGACAAGATCGAAGGCGCGGTGCTGCCGATCGACAAGCCCGATCTGGAGGTGTTCACCCGACGCGAGCCTATTGGTGTCGTGGCAGCCATCGTGCCCTGGAACTCGCAGCTGTTTCTCTCGGCCGTGAAGCTCGGACCCGCTCTCGCCGCAGGCAATTGCGTCGTGCTCAAGGCTTCGGAGGACGGGCCGGCACCGCTTCTGCATTTCGCCAGGCTGATCGGCGAGGCGGGCTTTCCCAGGGGTGTGGTCAACGTCATCACCGGCTTCGGAGAGGACTGCGGCGCCACGCTCGCCGGCCATCCGCTCGTCTCGCGTGTTGCTTTTACTGGGGGCCCTGATACTGCCCGCCATATCGTGCGGCACACGGCGAATAATTTTGCCGTCACCACTCTCGAGCTTGGCGGCAAATCCCCCGTTATCGTGTTTCCCGACGCAAATCTCGATAGCGCTGCCAATGCCGTGATCGCGGGGATTTTCGCGGCAAGCGGACAGTCCTGCGTCGCGGGATCACGTCTGCTCGTTCATCAATCGGTTCACGACGAGCTGACCAAGCGCCTCGCGGAGCGCGCGCCGGGAATCAGGATTGGCCCGCCGCTCGACATGGCGACGGAGATGGGCCCTCTCGCCACGGCGAGGCAGCGCAGCAATGCCGAAAAACTCATTGCGGAAAGCGTCCAGTCGGGAGCTAAGCTGGTGACGGGAGGGGGGACTCCGGCCGGGTTCCACAAAGGATTCTATTTTTCGCCGACGATACTCGCGGCGCCGAGAGCCGATCTTCCCTGCGTGCAGCAGGAGTTCTTCGCGCCCGTTCTGTCCGTTCTGTCATTCTCAAGCGAGGAGCAGGCCGTGGCCCTCGCCAACGGTACCGATTATGGTTTCGCCGCTGGTGTTTTTACGACGAATCTGGCGCTCGCCCACCGAACAACGAAGCGACTGAGGGTTGGAATCGTTTGGATCAACACATATCGTGCAGTTTCGCCCATGGCGCCTTTCGGCGGTTTCGGCAGCACCGGCAATGGACGCGAAGCCGGCATGGACGCAATTCTGGACTACACCCGCAGCAAGACGGTTTGGATCAACACGTCCGACGCGTCGATCGCCGATCCCTTCGTCATGCGTTGATCGATCGTTACTTTCCCTTCCACGCGGGCTTACGCTTCTCCGCGAAGGCGCGCGCACCCTCAAGCTGGTCTTCGCTCGAATAGAGACGGTCAACGGTCTTGAGCCTGCGCCTGGTAACGAGGTCGAAAGCCTGCTGAACGGACAGATGCAATGTCTCACGCAGGGTCTCCTTGATAGCGGCAAAGACGAGCGGGGGCCCGCTGGCGAGATGGACGGCGATCTCGCGTGCCCTCGGCATGAGCCGATCTGCGGCAACCACCTCGTTGACGATCCCCCAGTGCTTGGCCTCGGCAGCATCCATGCGTCGGCCGGTGAAGAGCAGCTCGATTGCGACGTGATAAGGGATGCGGCGGGGCAGCTTGATGGTTGCCGCATCAGCCAGTGTGCCCGAATTGATTTCAGGCAGGGCAAAGGTCGCGTGCTCGGCCGCTATGATGATATCTGCGGAAATCATGATCTCGAAGCCACCTCCAAAAGCCAAGCCGTTTACGGCTGCAATCACGGGCTTGTTCAGACCCGGAAGCTCCTGCAGCCCGCCGAATCCGCCCACGCCATAATCTGAGTCCGGCGCTTCGCCGGCCGCTGCAGCCTTGAGGTCCCAGCCGGGGCAGAAGAACTTGTCGCCTGCGGCGGTGAGAATGGCGCAGCGCAAATCCCGATCGTCGCGAAAGCCAGCGAACACTTCGCCCATGATGCGGCTGGTCGCGGCATCGATGGCATTGGCCTTCGGTCGGTCGATCGTGACCTCAAGCACAGGACCACGGCGCTCCGTCCTGATAGGATTGTCCGTCATGATTTCACTCTCATCCTGATCATTGCATCGACTGCGATAGCCCCTTCGCCCTCGGGCAGAACGAAAAGAGGATTGACGTCGAGCTCCTCGAGCGTTGCCTCATGAGCAAGAGCGAAACGAGCAACAGCGGCAATGGCGTTCAGGGCGGCTGCGCGATCTCCAGCCTTCCCCCGGAAGCCGTGGAGAAGACGGGATACGCGCAAACCATCGAGAGCCGCCGCAAGCTCCTCGCGGCTCGCGGGCAGGAGCAAGGCTACCGAGTCACGGAGAAGCTCGGTCATTATTCCGCCTGCGCCCAGCACGAGTGCCAGGCCGAATTGAGGATCGTTCTTGACCCCGATGATCAGCTCGCAGACAGGTTTCGGTGCCATCCGCTCGATCAGAATATGCTCGCCGATCGCTTCCATGCGCCCGGCGGCCGCGGCAACCTCTCCCTCCGAGCTCAAGTCGAGCGCGACACCCCCCATTTCTGTCTTGTGTGCCACATTCTTACCCGAAGCTTTGACCGCGACCGGAAAACCCAGGGTCTGGGCGGCACTTGCCGCCTCGTCCGCCCTGCAGACGACGCCTTCGGGAATGATCAGGCCGAATGTGGAAAGGCGCTCCTTTGCGTCCCGTTCGCTCAACAGCGCCGCCTCACCCTTTTTCTTTCGTGCCGGGGTGAGTGCCGGAGGCTCTTCCGCCCTCACCCAGCTCCGCCCGATGACGGCCGCCGCTTCGAGTGCACTCAGGGCATCATCAAGACCCGCCATTGGGGCAATTCCGGCATGGGAAAGGCGCGCCGCAAGAGGCTCGGGAAGGCATTCGGGCAAGGAGGCGACCATGGCGGCCCGAGCACCCGTCTCCGTCTTAGCTTTAATGAAGGCATTGGCCGTCACGAGCCAGGTCTTGGGATCCATCGAGGAGACGGTCGGAATGTCGAGGATGAGGAGGGCAGCGTCGAAACCCCCGCCAAGCGCTGTCGAGAAAGTCCGGGTCAGCTTGTCTTCCTGATTCCAAATGAAGGTGTGGTAGTCGAGCGGGTTGTCGATAGCGACGAACTCATTAAGCGTGGCGGCGACCTTCGCCCCGGTCTTGGGATCGAAGGGCGGGAAGATGATCTGTCTTCCCTCGGCCATGTCGGCAACGAGCGCTGCCTCTCCGCCCGAGCAGCTCATGGACAGGAGCTTGCCGCCGGGAAGAGGTCCGCCGTGATGCAGAAATTTCAGCGTCTCGACGAAGGCGGTGATGGAATGGACACGCGCAATTCCATAACGGGCGAACAACGCATCATACAGCGCATCCGCGCCTGCCAGCGAGTTCGTATGACTCATGGCGACTTTAGCGCCCTGTTCGCTGCGCCCGGTCTTGAGGGCAATGACGGGTTTCTTTGCGCGCCTCGCTTTGATGGCCGCTTGGGCAAAGCGCACGGGGTCCTTCAGGCCCTCGATGTGGAGACCGACGGCCGTGATCCGCTCGTCTTCGGTTAGGGCTTCGAGCATCTTGGCGATATCGATGTCGGCCTGGTTGCCGAGAGTGAAGACACCCGCCACGGGCAAGCCTCGCCTCGTCATGGTGAAATTAACGGCAATATTGCCGGACTGCGTTACGATGGCGACGCCGCGTTCGCGCGCCGTACCGCCATGCTCATCGGGCCACAGCGCCGCCCGCGAAAGATAATTCACGAAGCCATAGCAGTTGGGGCCCATGATCGGCATGCCCTGCGCCGCTTTGAGGAGCTCTTCCTGCAGGCGCCGCCCCTCTTTGCCAACTTCGGCAAAACCCGAGGCATAAACCACGGCACCGCCGGTACCGCGCGCCTTGAGCGATGCGATGATTTCGGCCGCAAGCTCGCGCCTCACGGCAAGAAAGGCGGCATCGGGGGCGAGCGGCAAATCATCCACCGAGCGCAGGCAGGCGATGCCCGCCAGTTCCGCCCGCTTGGGATGGATGGCGAAGATCTCACCCGTGTAACCGAGCCCAAGAGTCTTGCGAATGGCAACTTCGCACTCCGTGCCGCCGATAAAGACGATGGAACGGGGAAACAGCAGGCGCGACAGGGTGGACTGGGTTGATCGGCTCACCGGACTATCCACCGAGCGGCCTCAGGAGTGAACGGGAAATGATGTGGCGCTGGATCTCGCTCGTGCCCTCCCAGATGCGTTCTACCCGCGCATCGCGCCAGATGCGCTCGAGCGGCAGATCCTCCATGAGTCCCATGCCGCCATGAATCTGAATGGCTTCATCGGCAATCATCGCCAAACTTTCGGTCGCCTTGAGCTTCGCCATGGCCATATCCATGTCCTCGACCGTGCCCTGATCGTATTTCCAGGCGGCCTCCATCGTGACGAGCCAGGAGGCTTTGAGCTCGGTCGCCATGTCGGCGAGCTTGAAGGATACGCCTTGAAATTTTCCGATCTGTTGGCCGAACTGGGTGCGGTCGACGGCCCATTGCTTGGCATGTTCGAGGGCGCGTTCGGCGCGGCCGATGCAGGTGGCGGCAACCTGAAGCCGCGTGGCGCCAAGCCAGGTGTTCGCCACTTCGAACCCTTTATGAACCTCGCCCAGAATAGCGCTTGCCGGCATCCGGCAGTCGGTGAATTCGAGAATGCTATTGTTGTAGCCGCGATGGGAGACGTTGCGGTAGCCCTCCCGCACGGTGAAACCTGGTGTGCCCTTGTCGACAAGAAAGGCGGTGATGAGCTTCTTCCTGCCGCGCGCGGTCTCCTCCTCGCCGGTTGCGGCGAAAAGTATGACGAAATCGGCGACATCCGCATGGCTGATGAAATGCTTGGTGCCATCGACGATGAAATCTTCACCGTCCTTGCGGGCGAAGCACTTCATGCCCCGGACATCGGACCCGGCCCCAGGTTCCGTCATAGCGAGGCAGTCGGCCCGCTCTCCGCGCACGCAGGGAAGGAGATATCGTTCGCGCTGTTCGCCTTTGCAGGCCATGAGAATGTTGGACGGACGCGCCACGCAATTCCAGTGGAGCGCATAATTGGCGCGGCCCAGCTCCTTCTCGTAGAGGACCCAGGTCAAGGTATCGAGGCCGGCGCCGCCGACCTCAACCGGCATGTTGGCGGCATAGAGGCCAGCCGCGATCGCCTTGCGCTTCAGCTCCTCACGCAGGTCCTCGCGCAGCACGCCAGTGCGCTCGACCTCCGCCTCATGGGGGAACAACTCCGCCTCGACGAAGTCGCGCGTCGTTTTCACGATCATCTGCTGCTCTTCGCTCAAGGCAAAGTCCATCGCTCGTCATCCTATATGATAGGTTTCGGTGTGACCGTCGACCGCGATCGCCTGGCCGGTGATCATCTTCGCCGAGGGCGAGGCGAGAAACAGGCAAAGATCGGCAATTTCAGTCGGCTCCACATAGCGCTTGATCGACTGGCCGGAAATGTATTCGTCAGCAATCCTATCGAAGGAAATGCCTCGTCTTTGTGCTTCCGCCGAGATCACCCGATCCATGCGTTCGCCCTTCACCGTGCCTGGGCATATGGCATTAACCCGCACATCATGAGGCCCAAGCTCGATCGCAAGCGACTTTGTAAAGCCGATGACGGCCCATTTTGCGGCGGCATAAGGCGTTCGCATGCCGAAACCAACGAGTCCGGCAACTGACGACAGGTTGATGATGGAGCCCGATTTCTGTTGTTTCATGACGGGTACAACGCGGCGGGCACAGAGAAAATGCGACTCCAGGCAGACCGCCAGGCACTCGCGCCAGTGCTGAGGTTCGATCTCCTCGACGAAAGCAGTCGGACCTTTCGAGCCCGCATTGTTCACGAGCACGTCCGCGCCGCCTAGATCGGCAAGGGCAGCATCAAGCCACGCGTCGAGTTCACTTTCGCGCGACACATCGACCCTGGTTGCGGCGATCTGTGGATTTGCCGACCGGAAATCCCCGATCGCGGCCTCGGCAACGTCGCAAATGTGAACACGTGCGCCCTGGTTCGCGAAAGCCTCGGCTATGGCGCGCCCGATTCCTGCGGCTGCGGCAGTGATGATGACGCGCAACGGTTTGCTCACCTCTTCTTCATCGATTTTGAACCCTTGGCGCGTCGTGCTGGGGTTTTGCCCCGTTGCTCCTCCCGGGCGAGGACGATACCCGCGCCGACCTTGTGCTTCTTGAAGAGATGCATCATGTCGACCAGAACGGCATTGCGCTTGGCTTCGATCTCGGCGACCGAGCGCCCCTGGGCTTGCGCCTCGCATCCTTCGACCAGCCGCCGCTCGAGGGCTGGGTTCCACTTCGGAAATTTGAGCTCCGTCCAGGGGAGTTCGAGCGTCGGATCGAACTGCTTGATGAAGTCCCCCATGCCGCCCGGGCCGCCAGCCAGGTGGTAAGTCAGAAACGATCCCATGAAGGCCCAGCGCAGTCCCGCCGAGTAGACGATCGAATCGTCGATGTCGCCGGTGGTGCCAATATCTTTGTCCAGAATGTGAAGCGCTTCCCGCCAAAGGGCTTCCTGCAGGCGATCGCATATATAACCTTCGATCTCGCGCTTGAGCCGCAGCACATGCATGCCGATGCTCTCGAAATATGCGCCGGCGCGGTCCATGGCTTCGCGCGAGGTCTGTCGACCCGGCACCGTTTCCACGAGCGGCAGGAGATAGACGGGGTTGAACGGGTGGCCGATGACCACCCGGTCGGGGTGGCGGCATTCAGATTGCAGTCGTGTCGGAAGAAAGCCAGAGGACGAGGAGGCGATGATAACCTCGGGGCGCGCATGCCTGTCGATCTCACGGAAAAGCTTGATCTTGAGATCTTCCCGTTCGGGGGCGGCTTCATGGATGAAATCCGTCTTTTCAGCCATCTTTGCAAGATCGGTGGTGAAGCTCAGTTTGCCGCGCCTGCGCCGTCCGGCCAAGAGCTTGCGCATCGAGGGCCATGCGACGTCGATGGCTGCCTTGAGCTTCGCTTCCGCTGCTGGCGATACGTCATAGGCTATCACGTCGAAGCCTCGGATGAGCAGGCGGGCGGCCCAGCCGGCGCCGATGAGGCCAGTTCCAGCGATGCCGACAGTGCCGATGTCCCCGGTCATGCGCGGCCTTTCAGGCCCAGCATATTGCGCGCTTCCTCAGAGGTTGCGACCTTGGAACCCAAGAGAGTGATGAGTCTGACTGCCTTTTCGACGAGCGTGCCGTTGGAGGCGTGAATGCCTCTCTCGAGCCACAGGTTATCTTCGAGCCCGACACGGACATGCCCCCCCAACAGAACCGCCTGCGCCACCATGGGAAACTCCATACGTCCAATTCCAAATCCCGCCCACACCGCATTGTCGGGCAGCTGATTGACTTGATACGCCATGGTCTCCGCGTTGACCGGCGCACCCCAGGGGATGCCGAGGCAGAGCTGGAACAGAGGCGGGTCATCAATGAGACCCTCCGCGCAAAGCTGCTTGGCAAACCACAGATTGCCCGAGTCGAAAATCTCCATTTCTGGCTTGACGCCATAGGCCTGGATGAGGCGAGCCTGCTCGCGCAACTGCGCCGGCGTCTGGATGACAATAGTATTCCCGTCGCCAAAATTCAGCGTGCCGCAGTCGAGGGTGCAAATCTCAGGGCGCAGCTCGACAATATGTGCGAGCCTTTCCTTGGGGCCGACGAGATCGGTGGTAGCCCCCCATTTCATCGGCGCCTCGCCTTCGCCCACTTCAACATCGCCACCCATTCCGGCGGTGAGGTTGACGATGACGTCCTCGTTCTTGGCTCGAATGCGCTCGACGACTTCGCGATAGAGGTGGACTCCTCGTGCTCCCTTTCCTGTTTTGGGATCGCGCACATGGCAGTGAACGATAGCCGCGCCTGCAGAGGCCGCCTCAAGCGCCGAATTCGCAATCTGCTCCGGCGTCACCGGAATGGCCGGATGCTTGCCGACAGTGTCGCCCGCGCCTGTTACCGCGCAGGTGATGATGACGTTCGGGTTCATTCAATCCTCCCTGGAAGAAGCGGAGCTTAATGAGAACGCGAGAACGTGATTTGATGTTTTCCGCCATGCACTTGTGCTATACCGCCGACAATGAAAAGCCGCGATGTCGCATTCGTCCTCTTTCCCAAGTTCTCCATGATTGCCCTTTACGGCGCGCTCGAGCCCCTTCGCGTGGCGAACCGTTTTGCCGGGGAAGTCTTCGCCTGGCGCTTCGTGTCGCTCGCGGGGCAACCTGTCTTCGCTTCGAACGATATTCCGGTTTCGGCCGATTGCGCGCTTCCCGACCTCGGCACGCCGGATCTCGCCTTGTTCTGCACCAGCTATGATCACGAGAATGCGCTAACGGAGCCGGTTCTCGCTGCGGCTCGCAAGCTCGCCCGCCGCAAGGTGGTGCTCGGAGGCATGGACACGGGGCCCTTCATCCTGGCGGAAGCGGGCGTGCTCAACGGATTTCGTGCCACGTGTCACTGGGAGAGCCTGCCAGGCTTTCGCGAGCGCTATCCCTCGGTGCAGGCGACACGCGCCCTCTACGAAATCGACCGGGAAAGGCTTACCTGCGCGGGCGGGGCCTCCTCGATCGACATGATGCTCGATTGGATCGGACGCCTTCATGGACAGTCGCTCGCCGTCACGATTGCTGACCAGCTCCTCCATTTTCGCCTGGCGGAGGGATCCACCGAGGCCCGGATGCCGGCGGAACGGCGTTATCAGACGAGAGAACCGCGGCTCCTCGCCATCATCCGCGGAATGGAAGAGAACATCGAGGACCCGTTGCCGGCGCGCACCTTGGCCGAACTCGCTGGCATCTCCCAGCGGCACATGGAGCGCCTGTTTCGAGAGGAGCTTTCGACGTCGGCCCGTTCACTTTATCTTCATCTTAGGCTTGAGCGCGCCGAGAGACTTCTGACCTATGGTGACATGACGGTTCGGGATGCGGGAATCGCCTGCGGCTTCTCGTCGCTCGCGCAGTTCTCTCGCATGTTCAAATCGCGCTTCGGTCGCCCGCCCTCGTCTCTGGGAAAGATCAGGCGCCCGACTGCCACCGTCTAACAGCGGCAAACGGATAAATCATCCGCGCATTTGGTCTTGAGCCAGAACTTGGGGGGTCCGCTCTTGTAGCCGCTCAGCGCTCGCTTGGAGACAAGCAGCCATGTTATGGAGTTCCCGCGGCAGGCAGCGGGTGCTGAAATCTTGAATGGCATTTACAACGTTAAGAAAAGCCTCTTCCTGTCTATTTGGTTTGTTTTCCTTCTCCTGATTTGGGAAGGAAGCTGTTATTTATCATTATGGTGGCTTGAGCACTTCCGTCATCTGACCTATTCACCCATGCAAGAGGGAAGGCTAAGTCGGCCTTCTCGAGAATCAATCGGTAAGCTCCTCGATGGGCTAACGTCCTACACCATTTATGATCCAGATTTGGGTTGGGCCATCAAATCGAATGGAACTGCCGGTCAGTATAGAGCCAATGCCGATGGATTGCGGGGAGATCGAGAATACTCAGCGTCTCTGGACCCTCGTACGATCCGAATAGCCACGTATGGCGATTCTTTCGCTCATGGCGATGAAGTTTCGAATGAACATACTTGGCAAGTTCAACTCGAACAGTACGACTCGCGATTCGAGGTACTCAATTTCGGGGTTGGCGGCTACGGTCCTGATCGATCCTACTTACGATATCGAAAGCTCGGTAAGAGCTACAAACCTGTCCTGATTCTGATCGGATTCACGTCAGAAAACATTTTCAGGACCATGAGTGTCTTTCGTCCGTTTTATGCACCCCAGACTCGTCTCCCGCTTTCGAAGCCCAGATTCACATTAAGCCAAGACAGCCTCGTCCTTCTAAATAATCCTCTTCCTAGCCTAACCGAGTATCGGGACTTGCTTAATGATAGTGAGCGCAAGCTTAGGCAACTGGGAGCTCATGATTGGTTTTATCAGCATCGCTATCGCGCGAGCCTATTGGACGTTCTACCATCGATACGGCTGATCAAAATACTGAGCTATAAGTTTCAGGAGGATCACCAATTTCTCTACCATCCAGAGTCAGAAGCATTCAAACTTTCGTTGGCTATCTTGACGAAATTCTATCAAGACGCGCTCGCCGATTCCTCGACGCCGATCATTCTACTATTTCCCGTTAAAGGGGACGTTCAAAGGGCAGGTCGCGGAGTGCCGGTGAGCTATAGTCCTTTACGTGACGCCTTAGATAAGCGCAGCTTGAAGGTTATCGATCTGGCAAAAAGCTTCCAGTGCTGGAGGCTAAAGCAACATACTGAGCAAAATATTGAGACTCTCTTTGAAACGGAAGGTCACTACTCGGAAGCGGGAAATCATTTGATCGCAGGGTACCTTCACAGCGTGCTTATCAATTATTTCAATGGCACTTGGAGAGATGAATGCAACTAACGTGTGAATCCCAATAACTCTAGCCAATCGGGCCTGCCTCGATGAACAGCAGATGAACGGGTTTTTCGGTGCCCATTCAGATCGGTTGTGAGAAACTCATTCATGGTGCGGGGCCATGGCAATAACATTAAGGATCGCAACCATGTTTTCGAAACTTCTTTTGGTGAGTGCGGCTGCCAGTGGCCTGTTGATGGCCCAGCCGCAAAAAGCGAGTGCAGGTGTCGATGTGGACGTTAATATTGACTCCTATCCGTACTATCCCGCTCAATATGACGGGGGCTACCAGAGCTATCCCTCCTATCATCACGATTATGATGATGAGGACGACGATTATGATCGGATCAGTTGCTGGCAAGGCCGTCGGATTGTGAGGAGCGCCGGCTATCGAGGCGTTCAGACGATCAAGTGTTATGGTGATGTATATCGCTATCGCGCATGGCGGCGCGGCCATCAGTGGCGGGTATCAGTGGATTCCGACACAGGTCGCATAATCAGAGCGCGACCGCTTGACTATTATTGAGAGTCAAACATGAAAGTGCCCGCTCAGAAATGAACGGGCACTATCTGTTTAGGGCGTCACTCTGAGCGGCCGCAGAGCGGCTAATGAAATTCAGAAATCCTTTGGCGTCCCCTTAGAAGCCGATACTCGTGCCAGGTCAGAGCTAGTACAATCACATCGAGCACGGTGACTGCCAACAGAACTAAAGAGACCTGGTGTGAGAGTTGGTAAGTCTGAATTGCGATTAACAGCCCAAGCGCAATCATGAAGGCAGGGTATGCCCAGGAGAAGCCTCGCATAACAGAGAGAACAAGAATTAGCTTTACGGTTCCATGACTTAGCAGAAAGAAAACTGTTGCTGCTTTTGCGTCAATGGAGAATGTCCGCGCCAAGTGGAGGATATAGTTGGCGATAAGATCATTGGGATCTTCATGAAGCTCTCTACTGGTTAAGACTTCTGCCACTTTCAACAGAGTTCCGGTGCTCACGCCCGCCAGGAGGATGCCGCCTACAATTTCCATTAAGCTGTGCAGAGCCTTGAGGATAAGGGCTGTTTCAAACACACGGTGGATTTGTCGCTCGTTGATCTGCAAGCCCATTGCGCGGGCACCGGCCGAAGTCTTGCTGTGATAGCCGACCAAGGTTGCCCAGGCCCCACTGGCCCACGGCTGGGCGTCTATCGTTTCTAACTACACTCCATGATCATGCTGCCACGTCTCGAGTCCTGGCAGGGCTATGTTTAGCCCTGTCCCCCTCATAGGCGGCTTGCCCTCCTAAGGGTGCCGTTTGATTCATCCATAATAGCCGGCCTGTTTCAGATAGTCGGTTACCTGCTGGGCCGCGGCATCGAGCGCGGCACCTCCGCCCGATCCGGCCTGGAGAGCCTTGTTGAGCTCAATGCCGAGAAGCTCCTCGACCTTC
>Ga0075421_100006240_pt1 | contig 14513 bp, 11 predicted proteins | sample SoiMetdeltSBSDD5_FD_75292 | JGI IMG/M metagenome (GOLD analysis project Ga0075421, IMG submission 75292) | Bulk soil microbial communities from a Populus tree surrounding site in Tennessee, USA - Soil MetaG P. deltoides SBSDD5 | ecosystem: Environmental > Terrestrial > Soil > Tree plantation...
CTGTTGCTGTGCGGTTCGATGCGCGTCTGGGCCGTCAGCGACAAACCCAGCGCGATCGCCGTGATAACTGGTATCGAAGCTGATGAGCGGCGAAGTCGTTGAGTCATGCCTGGGGTTTTGCAAAGTGAACGCCAGGCCGCCACTCCTTCAAACCGTTCATTTTCAGCCCAAAAAACCCTCGGAAAGCCTACAGGTGTCCTCTATTTGCGACAGCGCGCCAGTCGCTCACTTCACACTTCGAGGAATCCCGATGTCCGCTGCTGTAAGCCCTTCCGCATCCCGTCGATGGCGATCGCCACCCGCCACGAGCACGGCGCTGAGCATGCGGACGTTGCCGCGCGACGCAGCCTGATGCACGGCGGTCCAGCCGCGCTCATCGGGAACGTTCGGGCTTGCCCCCTTGGAGAGCAACCACATCGCGGGCTTGAATTGTCCCCACCGGATCAACTCGTTCAGGATCGGCCGCCCGCCGTCCCATGCCTCGTCGATCCTTGCGCCACGCGCCAGCAGCAGATCGCAGAGGTCGTAGTCGCCACGCCACGCGGCCGGCGGAAGCGCGGCTGTCGCATCCGCTCCTGAGTCGAGCAGAAGCGTGATCATCTCCGTGTCGGCCTGACCGACTGCGAAGTACATGACGTCGACGTCATGCCCCCAGCTTCGGACTGTCTCGTTGGGGTTGGCGCCGGCGTCGATCAGGAGCCTGGCAGTCTCCAAAAGTCCGCGGGCGGTCTTGCGGTCGCTTCGGCCAAGCCTCGATCCGGCGCAGCAGTGAAGCGCGGTGACGCCTCCCTCATCGCGGGCGTACGCGAGATTCGGATCCTTCGCCAGCGACTTTTTGACCTTCGACGCATTTCCAAGCGCCGCGTCGCCGAAGAAGTCCAGGCGCGCGCCACCGTCGAGCAGGGCCGTGATGTATTCGCGCTCACCCGTGAAAGCGGCAACGATCAGGGCACGCATCAGGGGCCAGGCGCCGGTCAGTTCCGGATCGGCTCCATGCGAGAGCAGCCATTTCAAACATGCGACTCGCTTCGGCGTGGACGATCCGCCGTGGTGCGGCTTCTCCTGAATCAGGGCATGGAGGGGGCGATAGTTGCGGTGCGACGCGTTCAGGTCGCCGCCGTGCTTGACCATCAACGCGAGGCCCGCCCGCCAGCCGAGGCCAGCGGCGTGGACCATGTCAGCGGCGGCGATCGCGCTGCCCGCCGCGACCTCTTTCCCGAGCGTCTCGAGATCCTGGGCGCGCACGGCGGCAGCCAGCTTCCTGGCGGCCGCCTTCTTCGCGTCCCGGCTTGCTGACGACCTCGCCATCAGTCCATCAGACCCAAGCGCCGCGTGCAGCACTGTTCACGTCGCACGTAGCACGTAGCACGTCACAAGCAGCACGTCCGCACGTCGCACGTCGCACGTATTACGGCTTTCCGCCTCTCAGCCTCAGCTGCGCGACCTGAACGGCATTGCGGACCTCAGGGTTCGTATCGGTCCCGGCCGCCGTCAACGCAGCGGCCGCATCGGGGCCGCCGACGAAGCCGAGGGCGATCGCCACGTTCTCGCGCACGACCGGTTCCTGATCGCGCAAGCGGGCAGCAAGGTCCACAGCGTGGGCCGGGCCCATCTCGACGAGGTACTCGAGGGCCTGGTCGGTCAGGTCGTCGTCGAGCGAAGCGTCCACCAACGGCGCGATCGGACGTCCGGCGGAGGCGAGCGCGAAGGACATCGCGAGGCGGACGCGCTTGTCGCGCTCCGACGCGAGGGCGCCTTCGATCCGAGGGGCCGTCACCTTCGCCGTACCCGTGCGGGCAAGTCCCTCGTAGGCGGATTGGCGGTGGGCCGGATAACCGGAGTCTGTCTGGCCTTCGAACAACGGTGCGCTGGAGGGATCGCCGATCCGGGCCAGCGCGTCGAGCGCCGCGCGGCCGGCAATGCCTTTGACGTAGAACTGGAACTGATCGGTGAGCGCAGGAACCGCGGATGTCTCTCTCAAATCGCCGAGCGCACGCATGGATGCCAGGCGCACGTCGAGTACCTCGTCGTTGACCCTGCCGACGAGCGCGATCCCCGCAGAGCGAACGCGCAGCCGCCCCAGCGCGCGTGCCGCCGCGATGCGGACGGCGGGATCGCGATCGCTCAGCGACGCCTGCAGCTCGAACGCGGCCGAGCTCGAGACCGGAACCGGCGCCACGATGGCGAGCACATACGCCGAGTCGCGGCGCACCGACGGGTATTCGTCCGCGAGCGCGCGAATCAACGCGCGCACCAGGTCAGGAGGTGCCGGCCACGGCGTCGCCCGATACGGCGCAAGAAGGAAGCCTTCCTCGGCGCTCCCCACCTTGTGCTTGGGCGGTGGCTCGATGTAGATCCGCATCACGAGATCGATCGCGTCCTCGCGAATGTCGAGCTCCTCGTCGTTGACGAGGCGGCCGAGGAGGGCCAGCGGCTCGGGTCCGCCGCGCTCACGCAGAGCGCGAAGCGCTTTTCTCCTGACTTTGGCATCCGAGCTGTCGACTTCCTGAGCGATCTGCTGCAGCGACGGCGGAACGGCTGGTTGCCCGGCCGTCTGGCTGCGCTCGGCTGTGATGAGGGTTGGAAGGGCGAGAACGATGAGCGCGCTCAGCAGGCCCGTCATCAGAAGCGCACCGTCAGGAATCCACTGATCGGCAGTGACCAGCGGCTGCCCGTGTCGTTGACCGCCGCGAGGCTCGGATCGTCGAACACGACTTCCGCGCCCGGCTTGGGTTGAAATCGAAGGCCGATCTCGGCGCCGATGGCAATCGTGTCGGACATGTCGCGACTGATGCCAGCATCCCCGCCAAAGAGAAAGAGTGTGGAGGACTTGAAGTACGGAACGTCGGCCAATGTCAGGCCCAGCTCCCGCACGATGACCGTCACGTCGGTCGACTGCAGGAATCGCAGGCCCACCACGCCGGCAACATACGTGCGGACGGGCCCCTCGGGCAGGAAGTAATAGCGAAGACCGCCCTCGATGTCGAACGCGTCGCCGTTCGAGAACCGCGTGTAGAGTGGAAACCCTCCAACCGAACCGGTGATGCGCTCCGTGCCGTTCGACTTACCGTACGCGAAGGCGGCAAAGGCCTCCTTGTTGTAGTCGAGGCCGTAGTTGCCGACGAACTTGATGCGAAATGAATCGCTGTAGTGGTTGCTGTAGGCCTGCTCCACGAACACCGCGGGCGTGCCATCGACCGTTCCGACGGCCTCGTCGATCACATTCCCCGAGAGACCGAGGCCTGTCCCCAGAGAGACGCTGGCCGATCGTGTGCCTTCCATCCCCTGCGCACGAGCCGACGCAGGCAACACCACAGCAAGGGCAAGGACGACTCCAGCAATCAGCAGACGTTTCATGTTCACGAGCGCTCCTTCGGCCGCGATCCTCGCAACGCAGCCAGACATTCTGTGCAATAGCCCATGATACACAGTCAGCATGGGGTTCAACACGGGGGTTCACAACGGGGGTTCACACGTCGGTTCACCACGTCGGTTCACCACGGGGTTCAACACGTGGGTTCACAGAGGCGCGCGATCACAACGGGGGGTCGTTGCGCGCGTGTGCGATGAGTGTCCATTGATGACCATCCCATTCCCACATTTCATCGGAGTCCTTCACGCGCCCGTCCTCACGAATGCGGCCGCCGTAGAGCACCACGCGCTCGCGGTGCATGTCATAAACCATGCCCGCGCCGGTGCGTTTGCCAGGTCGCGGACCGGTTACCTGAATCTCTTTCCATGAGCGGCCATCCCACTGCCACAGGTCGTCGAGATGCTCGGCGCCTGTCGTGCCGCCCCACATGAGGACGACACCCGCCTTGCGATCGAACACCATGGCGTGCCCGTTGCGCCCTGGGGGGCCTTCGCCGCTAACGGCCCGCCACGCGCTGCCATCCCACGTCCACGTGTCGCCGAGTCTGAGCGTGCCCGACCCCAGGCCTCCGAAGAGCACGATTTGCTTCCGCGCGCGGTCGTAAACCATTTCGGCTCCGCCGCGCGCGCCCGGACCAGGGACCTCGAGCTTCGTCCATCTCCTCCCGTCCCACTCGATGGTCTCGGCCGGCGATGCTCGTGTATAGCCCGTTGGCGTCTCGATCGACGTCAGCCCCCCGAACAAGACGCTCCTGCCGCGCGCCTCGTCATAGGCCATGGTGTGGTGATCGCGAGTGCCGACGCTGGTGTCCGGCATCTCGAACCAGCGTTGGCCATCCCACTCCCAGGTATCGGCTCGCGGATCGTCGAGGCCTTTCCTGCCGAGTCCTCCGTAGACAACGACGCGCTGCCGGCGCGAGTCGTAGATGACGGCGTCCAACGTACGCATCGAGGGTCCGGCCGCTGCGGGAAGCAGCGCCCAGGCTGGGCTGCGCCACGTCCGCAGCTCCAGCAGCTCAGGAACCGCAGGCGGCTGATTGCCACCTACCATCAGCAGCCGGCGATCGCGTTCGTGATAGATCAAATGACCGGAATTGAGCGGATCGTTCGCGCGTGCGCCCGCCGCGCCGGTCTGGCGGCCGGTCGCAACTACTCGAAACCCACTCGAGACGATCAAACCGACGCCGGCAACCAACACCAGGAGTGTCTTCATCCCCTCGACCTTTCCTCAAAGCGTCTGGCCGGAATGGCCATGCAGCTCTGCCGTCAGTGTCGGGCCGTCAGGAGCCGGATGAAGCCGTCGTGACGCGAAACCTCCCAATCCCGGCACTGACGTGAGCCGCGCGCGGGCGAGGGCCGTACGCAGTACCATCCAGTCATGATTCTGGTCGCGGGAGGCACGGGCGTGCTCGGCACAGCGATCGTCCGGCGGCTGATCGAAGGCGGCCGGTCGGTCAGGGTGTTGACCCGGCGGCGGGAGCGGGCCAAGGCGCTCGATGCTGGCGGACCCCAGGTGACAATTGGCGACCTGCGCGATCGGTCATCACTGGCCGAAGCGTGTCACGGCGCCACGCACGTGATCACGACCGCAAACGCGTTCATGGGGACCGGCGCGCAGTCAGTCGCCGCGGTTGACGAGCTCGGCAATCGCAATCTGATCAACGCCGCGCGCACCGCTCGCGTCAGGCAGTTCGTCTTCACATCGGCGCGCGTACCGGACGCTTACCGCTCGATCGACTTCTTCGCCGCCAAGCTCCACACCGAAGACTATCTGCGTCAGAGCGGCGTCCCGTGGACGATCCTGCGCCCCACGGCCTTCATGGAAACGTGGGCGATGATCGTCGGCGATCCGCTCGTACGGACCGGCTCGACGAAGATCTTCGGCTCCGGGCGCAATCCCATCAATTTCGTGGCCGTCGACGATGTCGCAGCGGTGGCGGTGATGACGCTGGATCGCCCGGATGCTTTGAATGCGGTCGTCGAGATCGGCGGACCCGAAGACCTCACGCTCCTCGACGTCGCGGACACCTTCGGGCAGGTCACCGGCCGCAGGGGGCGGCGCATCCGGATTCCCGTTCAGGTGCTTCGCATGCTCGCTGCAGTGATGCCCTGGGTCAATCCTGTATTCGGAAGACAGGTGCAGGCAGGCCTGTTGATCGACACGATTCCTCAGACCTTCAACCCTGAGGAGATGTTGACTCGCTATCCGGTCAAGCTGACGCGGCTGGAATCGTGGGTTCGCGCCCGTTATCAGCCCGGAGTGAATTCGACCCGCAGCCCGGCCGGTTAGGTCGCGACACCAATTTTCGTGTATTTTCTCGGGAGCGATAGATACCCTCCGCAATCGACTTTCCTGAAGGAGGAAGCCCCCCATGGACAGCCTGGCTCCCAGTGGCTTCACCGTGCCGGCCCCCTCGTGGGCCGCGTCACTCTCGGCTGCGGTCGAATCATTTCTGCGTCGTCTTCTTCCGACGTTCCCCTGGGAGCTCGACATTTCCGACTGGACCGGTCGGCGCTATTCCGTCGGGCTGAAGCAGCCGCACTGGCGCGGCTGTCCGCTGCGAATTCAGATTGGGACCGCCGCTGCGGCCCGCGACCTCCTCGCCGGTCACCCGCTCGGGTTCCTCGACAGATTCCTGACCGGTGAAGTCGAAATGAGCGGCAACATTTACCTGCTCCAGGAAATTCGAAACTATGGACACCTGGAGCTGTCGTGGTGGCGGATGCTGCCGCAGATGATCGCGAATCGCGCTGCCTACGCCTTCCAGGATCCGAGACGCGCGCGCATCAACGTCAAGACGCACTACGACATTCCCCAGGAGGCGCTCGCCATCTACCTCGACCGCGAGTATCTCGCGTACTCGTGCGCGATGTTCGAGCGGCCGCTCGAGAAGCCGGTCGAGGAGCTGGTGAGGATCGGGACAGGCAAGGACGACACGTTCGACTCGCTCGAGAAGGCCCAGTGGCGGAAGTTCAAGGATGCAGCTGACTACATGAATCCGGCACCCGGCGAATCGCTCCTGGACGTCGGCTGTGGCTACGGCGGGCAATTGCGTGTCGCGCTCGACTGTTACCCGGAGTGCCGGGTCGTGGGCTGGACGCATTCCTCGAACCAGGTTCGCGAGGGCACGGCCCGGCTCGGGGCGTATCCGCGGTCACAATGGGAGATGCATGAAGGTGACTTCCGGGAGGAGACGCGCGTCTTCGACCACATTTCTTCAACCGGCATGGTGTCGCACGTCGGGCCGCGCGGGCTGGTGCCCTATGTTCGCAACGTGCGCAAGCTGATCAAACATCACGGCCGGTATCTGCATCACGCCTTGATGACGCCGTATTCGAACCGGCCGTTCGACTCCGCGGTCGGCGTCGCGTTCAACAAGAAGTACGTGTGGCCCGGCTTTCACTGGTTCACGGTGGGCGATCACGTCAAGGCGCTCGAGGAGAATGGATTCGAAGTGACCCGGCTCGTCAACCTGTCGCCGCACTATTCGAAGACGACGGCGGCCTGGTACGAGCGGATGATGCATCAGGCCGATACCGTGCGCGAGCTGTTGGGCGAGCCGACGTTCCGCGCATGGCAGGTCTATCTGGCGCCGGCGTCCGAAGGGTTCGCGGCGCGGACGGCTCACGTCTACCGGCTGTATTGCCGGGCCGTCTGACGTGCTGAAAGTCGAGCTGCACGCGCACACTGATCAGGACCCGGCCGATCGCATCGCGCATTCAACCGAGGAACTGATCGATCGCGCGGCGCACCTCGGCTATCACGCGCTCGCCGTCACGCTGCACGACCGCTACTTCGATCCCTCCAAGTGGCACGACTACGCCTCGACACGCGGCGTCGTCCTGCTCTCCGGCATCGAGCGCACCGTCGTCGGCCGGCACCTGCTGCTGATCAACTTCCCTTCGTCGATTATCGGCGTCCACACGTTCAGAGGTCTCGAGGCGGCGAGGGCCGAGACGCCCAACGGCCTGGTCGTCGCACCGCATCCTTACTACCCGTCCCGCACCGCGATCGGCCCGTCGCTCGACCAGGTGGCGCCCCTGATCGATGCCATCGAGATCAACGCGATGTATACGAAGCGCCTCGATTTCAACCGCCGCGCCGCCGCATGGGCGCGGTCGCAGGGGAAGCCGATGGTCGGCAACTCCGACGTGCACCTCCTCGAGCAGATGGGCACGACCTATTCGCTGGTGGACGCCGCGCCCGATCCCAATGCCATCTGCGACGCCATCCGCAACGGCCGCGTGACCGTCGAGTCGAGCCCGCTGACGGAGCTGCAGGCCGTCAGCATCTTCAGCCGCATGCTGTGGGGAGGGGCGCGGGGCCGGTTGGGTGTGTGAGGCTAGCTGCGCGTTGGGAACGGAGACTAGGGAGATCACGGGGACGGAGGGGACGGAGGGAACGGGACGAGCTTCAACTCGGAGACGCGGAGAAACGGAGACGAAAGGACTCATGACCTGTTCCGAGCCGATGGCGCCGCGCGTGCGCGGCGAGCGATCGGCCGATCGCCCCGCGGACGCAAGCCGCGAGCGAATGTGTGGGCGGCTTGTGTCCGTGGGGCATCGGCCGATCGCCCGGCCCGGCCGTCGGCCGGGCCGCCATCGGCTGCAGTCCGTTTTTCTCCGCGTCTCCGTGTCTCCGTTTTTGAAGCTCGTTTCCGTTCCCTCCGTCACCTCCCTCCCGTAACCTCCGTCCCCTCTGTCCCACCACCCACCCCAAGCCTGTTGCAACGTCCGCGCCCTCCCACCTATAGTTAGGCTTCCTACATATAGGGAGGCTCAGTGTGTTCAGTTCAGAGCTGAAAAAAGGCAGCACGGAGATGCTGGTGCTGTCGCTGCTCGAAGCGCGTCCGCGACATGGCTACGAGATCGGCAAGCTGATCGAAGCGCGGTCCGGGGGGCGCCTGAAGTTCGCGCTGCCGACGCTCTACCCCACGCTGCTCCGCCTCGAGAACCGTGGCTGGATCAAGGGGCGATGGGTCGAGAAGGCCGGCGAGCGAGAGCGCTGTTTCTATCGGCTGACGTCCGAGGGCCGGCGCATGCTGGCCGATCAGCGCAAGACGTGGAAGGCCTACGTGGCGGCGGTCAACGAGGTCATGGGCGGCTGACGTGCGGAACTGGGAAGCATTCGTGCGATCGCGGCTGACGCTCCCCGGGCTGACCCCCGAGCGCGAGTCACGGATCGTCCGCGAGCTCGCGGCGCAGCTCGACGACTTCTATCGCGAAGCGCGGGCGCGCGGCGCGAGCGAGGCGGAGGCGGACGCGCACGCATGCAGGCAAATTGGGGACTGGGATCGGATGGCCCAGGACGTCTGGCTGGCCGATCGGCCGCACGCGCGGCCGCGGATCGACCGCCTCGCCGACCGAATCGAAGGAGCTGCCGAGACACGGCGCGGAGGGTGGAAGGTGATGGCTGATTTACTGCGCGACATGCGATATGCGGTTCGACAGCTGGCTAAGGCGCCCGGATTCACCGTTGTGACGGTGCTGACGCTCGCGCTCGGGATCGGCGCAACGAGCGCCATCTTCAGCGTCGTCAACGGGGTGCTCCTGCAGCCACTTCCCTACCCGGATCCGGATGGTCTGGTGCGCGTGCACGAGGTCGTGCCGCAGTACGGGCGCTTTTCGGTCGCGCCCGCAAACTTCCTGGACTGGCGCAAGCAGAACTCGGTCTTCGAACGCATCGCCGCCTACGCGGCCGGGAGCACCACGCTCGCGGGAACGGAGGGGCCCGAGCGGGTGTTGAATGCAGCAGTGTCGTGGGACACGTTTGAACTGCTCAAGGTGAGTCCCGTGCTCGGGCGCAGTTTCACTGAAGAAGAAGAGATGCCGGGGAAGGCCAACGTGATCGTCCTCAGCCAGGGTGCCTGGCAGCGGCGCTTCGGCGGCGATCCCAGCATCCTCGGACGGACGGTGAACGTCAGCGGTGCACCCGCCACGATCGTCGGCGTCATGCCGGCCGGATTCTATTTCCCCACGCGCGACGCCGAGCTCTGGATGCCGCTGACGATCAATCCGGCGAACCCGCCGCGTGGCGCGCACTTTCTCGGCGTGCTGGCCCGCCGGAAGCCTGGCATCTCGACCGATCAAGCCCAGGCGGAAATGAAGACGATCGCCGAACGGCTGGCCGTGCAATATCCGGCCTCGAATGCCAACGAGTCTGCCGAGGTCGTCCTGCTGCACGAGCAGATAGTTGGCGCCATTCGCCCGGCGCTCATGACGCTCTTTGCTGCAGTCGTGGTGGTCGTGCTGATCGCCTGTGCCAATGTCGCCAATCTCCTGCTCGTTCGTGCCTCGGTCCGCGAGAAGGAGATCGCCATACGTGCCGCGATTGGAGCGGGACGGAGACGACTCGTGTTGCAGATGCTGGCCGAGAGTCTCGTGTTGTCGCTCGCCGCCGGCGGCCTCGGCCTGCTGCTCGCCTATCTGGCGATTCCGTCGATCCAGACACTCAGCGCCGGCAGCATTCCGCGCGTGCTCGACGTCGCTATCGACCTGCGCGTCCTGGCCTTCGCGTTCATCACCTCGCTCGCGGTTGGCATCGTGTTCGGCCTGGCACCAGCCTGGCAAGTGACGCGCACGACGCTCGGAGGCGTACTGAAGGAGGGCGGACGCGGCTCGTCGTCATCCGGCGGCCGCTGGTTGCGCAGCGGGCTCCTCATCCTCGAGGTGGCGCTCTCGATCGTCCTGCTCGTCGGCGCCACGCTGCTGCTGCGAAGCTTTGCGAGGCTGACGAGCGTCGACCCTGGGTTCAGGCCTGAAGGCGTGCTGACGTTCCGCATCGCGTTGCCGCAGCCCTCGTACCCGCAGCCACACAATCGGGTCGCGTTCTACGACACCCTGCTGAACAAGCTCGAAGCATTACCGCAGGTCACGTCGGCGGGAATGGTGCAGGCCTTCCCGATGCGCGGTGATTATTCCCTGTCGTTTGCCATCCAGGGACGGCCGCCATCGAAGCCCGGTGAAGGGCCGTCCGCCAACCATCGCGTGGCGAGCCCCGGCTATTTCGCGACGCTTGGGATACCACTGCTGCGAGGACGCACCTTCACCGACCGCGACTCGGAGAACGCGCCGATGGTCGCGGTCATCGACGAGGCCTTCGCCACCCGTCACTTCCCGAATGAAGATCCGATCGGCCGCGGCCTCGACATCGGCAACGGCACGGACGGCTTCTACGAGATCGTCGGGATCGTCGGCAACGTGCACCACGAAGGCCTCGACTCCGATCCGTTGCCGACTATGTACGTGCCCTACCGTCAGGACATTTTCAGCGGCATGTGGCTCGTGGCCAGGACCAATGGCGATCCGGCGCAGTTGACGTCTACTGTCCGCCAGACCGTCCGCGAGATCGATCCGGCGCTCCCGGCCTTTTCAATCAGCCCGCTCGAGAACGTCATCAGCGACTCGGTCGCTCAGCGGCGATTCTCGATGCTGCTGCTCGGCGTGTTCGCGCTCATCGCCCTGTTCCTTGCGGCCGTCGGACTGTATGGGGTCGTGGCCTACACCGTCAGCCAGCGCACCCAGGAGATCGGCGTGCGGATGGCGATCGGCGCCGACCGATCGGACGTGCTCAAGATGGTCGTGGGTGGAGGCATGAAGCTCGCGCTCGTCGGCGTGGTGATCGGTACCGCTGGCGCGCTGGCCGTTGCCCGGCTGGTGGCCGCCATGCTGTTCGAGGTCACGCCGTTCGATCCCACGAGCTATCTGCTGACCGCCGCGACGCTGCTGACCATCGCCGCACTCGCCTGCTACGTACCGGCACGCCGGGCCATGCGCGTCGATCCTGTTGTGGCGCTCAGGCAGTCGTAACCGGCGGTCATCTTTCGGCGACGCACGATCGTCTGTCGTCAATGGGCAGCAGGCTGACGCTCGTACACGATGCGCCCGCCGACGATGGTCATCGTGCTCACAGTGGCCGGAAGCACATCCCGAGGGACGGTCAAAATGTCTTGTGACAGGATCGCCAGGTCCGCAAGCATGCCGGCCGCGATCGTGCCCTTCCGGGTTTCCTCCATTTCTGCGAACGCAGAACCGGACGTGTAAGCACGGACGATCTGCTCACGGGTCATCGCCTCGGACGGGTTGTTGGCGTTGGTCGTCGCGAACATGAGGTTCAGGTACGGACTCAGCGGACCATCCGAGCCGAGCGCGACAGGAATGTCTGACGCGAGCGTGGTCTTCAACAGGCTGATGCGCGAGACGCGATCGCCGAGGCGCTGCTGGAAAACCTCCGGCAGCATCAGATGCGAGGGGTTCTGAACGAGCACCACCCCGAACCGCTTCGCCCGGCCAAAGTGTCCTGGTTCGAGCATGTCGCCGTGTTCCAGGCGCGGCCTTAGACGCTGCCATTTCTCGGCACCCGTTCGTTCGAGTGCGTCCAGCACGAGGTCGATTGCGGCATCGCCAACCGCATGAAACATCGGCTGCTCGCCGGCAGCCAGCGCTGTCTTCAGGAATGCGGACAGATCCCCTGCAGAGAAGTTCGCGCGACCTCGTGTCGTCAGCCGATCGGCATATGGGGCGCGCAACAGCATCAGACGTTCGATGGGAGTGCCATCGAGGATGAACTTCGTGCCCGACACGCGAATCAGTGATCCTCCGGCCGTCGTGGGGGTTGCCTGAGCCTGCCACGACCGCATCCCTGACAACGGAAAATCGATCAGGCGGACGCGGAGTGGAATGGCGGCGGCCAAGGCGGTCTTTGCGGCGTCGGCGATAGACAGCGACGTCGACATGATCTGAACCGACGTGATCCCGAGAGAGAGCGCCTCCTGGCTCAGCGTCCGGAACGCAGCGACCTGCTCGTCGTGTGTCGCCTTCGAATTGATCTGGCGGCCGATGCGGTAATCCGCGTATTCGTGAGCGAGACCGGTGATGGCGTTCGCGCTGCCGAGCCGCGCGAAGAAACCGCCGGGTGGATCCGGTTCGTTCTCGCGGATTCCGAGGTCCGCGAGCGCGCGCGAGTTGAGGAGCAAGCCGTGGCCGGTCCACGCGGACAGCGCCACCGGATGGTTCGGAGCGACGGTGTCGAGGAGGATACGCGTCGCTCTCGGATCGTCGAGGACCGCTCCGCCAATCTCGCCGACGATCCAGCCCCCGTGCGGAGCCCTCGCCGCCGCCGCTCTCAGCCGATCGAGTACCAGGTCGAGCGACGGATCGGCCGTCATAGCCGGCGGCCCTTCGAGCCTGGTTGACGGCGGGCTCGCCCCTACGTGAACGTGCGCATCATTGATCCCGGGAATGATCAGGCGCCCCGCCGCATCGATCTGTCGGGTCGAAACTGACGCCAGCTTCTTGACAGCATCCGTCGTCCCGACAGCCGTAATTCGATCGCCCGTGATCGCAACCGCTTCTGCCCAGGGCTGCGTGGCGACTCCGGTGAAGACTCGAGCATTGAAGATGACGAGGTCCGGCGCGACAGCTGGTTGCAGGAAAACGAACGCAAGAACTGCCAGAACGAACGACCGCATGGGCCAGAAGTGTACCCGCGTTCCTTTCGCTCGGGTGCGCGCTGATTTGCGGGCAGTCGTTGAGCAAGACGTGCAGGTGGAAATCGGTCTACATTACGCGTCTAGTTTTAACGCCACAGACCTTGTCAGCGGGAGGCGTGACGATGGAGAACGGAAAGCCGCGAGTAACCATTCACATGGCCGCGAGCCTCGACGGCTTCATTGCGAGAAGAGACGGAGGCGTCGATTGGCTCGAGACGTCAGACAACTTTGAAGGTGGAGCCATCATGACCCCGGAGACTGTGGAAGAGTTCCTCAAGACGATCGACTGCTACGTCATGGGTTCGCGAACCTATGAAACGGCGTTGGATTTCGAGGCCAAAGGTCTCGGGTGGTCGTACGGCGACAAGCCAACTGTCGTCCTGACTCGTCGCACGCTCCGGAAGACCAGGCACAGCGTAGAGTTCTACTCGGGCGATCTCGGCCGCCTGGTGGGAGAGAGATTGAAGCCGAACTTCCCAAACATCTGGTTCGTCGGCGGTGGTGAAGTATCCGCTGAATGCCTGCGCCTCCAACTGGCCGACGAAGTGCGCTATTCGATCGTGCCCATTCTGATTGGTGACGGAATCTCGTTTTTCCAGGGTCTCGACAAGGACGTCGCCCTGCACCTTCTGGAGGCCACTCCCTATAAGAGCGGCATGGTGGCGCTTCGCTACGAGGTGCGGAAGTAGGCTCGACCGAAGAGCGGTTGCCGTGACCGGACAGGCTGCCTGACGGGGGGAGCCGTCGCTGGTTTCGCAGCAATCGGGCGCCATGATCATTGGTTCTGGCGCGATCCGACCCCGAAGCAGGCCATAATCGAATCGTGCGAAAGCTCCTGGCAGTGGTGATCATCGTCGTGTTCGCGTCCCTGAACGCGATCGACGGGATCTGCTGCCCTGATGGCTGCACTCACCAGCGCGAATCGGCCTTGCAACAGTCAAACGACCACTCGGGAGATGGCAGCTGCATGCTGTGCCTAGGCAGCATCGTGTCAGCCGCGATACCAGTGCTCACACCGTCCGGTCTCCTCACGACTCGCGCCGCACATCCGCCATTGAGATCTCACGTCGACGCGTTCTCACACCCTCCCGACCACCCTCCGCGCTCATAGCGCGCTCCGCTCTTCACAACACTTGATGAACTGAGGAATCGGTGCGTATGAACGCGCCGCCGGAGGTCTATGCGTTCCCTGATGTTCGCGATGGGTGGTCTTGTTTTGTGTCAGTTGTCCATAGTCGCCCAGGGCCAAACGGGCACCGTTCGTGTTCACGTCCGTGCGGCGCAGAAGCCGATCGAGGACGCGGAAGTGGTCGTGGCTGGCACCAGCCATCGCACCGACGCGGCCGGTATCACGATTGTCGTCACCGGCGCCGGGAACGTCGACATCACCGTCGTGAAGCTCGGGTTCGTGCCCGTGACCGCCTCCGTACAGGTGGGCGCCGGCGTGACGCAAGAGGTCATCGTGGAGTTGCAGCCGCAACCGAACCTCGAGGAAAGCGTCACCGTCGTCGCATCGACACGGACCGACAAGCGTCTCGGGGATCAGCCCATGCGCGTCGAGGTCCTCGCGCGAGAGGAGATCGAAGAGAAGATGCTCATGACGCCCGGTGACATCGTCATGATGTTGAACGAGATGGGCGGCATGCGGGT
>Ga0075421_100006241_pt1 | contig 14513 bp, 12 predicted proteins | sample SoiMetdeltSBSDD5_FD_75292 | JGI IMG/M metagenome (GOLD analysis project Ga0075421, IMG submission 75292) | Bulk soil microbial communities from a Populus tree surrounding site in Tennessee, USA - Soil MetaG P. deltoides SBSDD5 | ecosystem: Environmental > Terrestrial > Soil > Tree plantation...
CAGTCGGTCGTGGCGTACCCGCACGAGAAGCACCGGATCTCGTGCGCCGGCGACGAGCCGTGCGTCTACTTCCTGACGCTGACCCCGCACCGCGAGCCGACGCACACCTTCTACGACGACGGCAACCGCCTGCCGAGTCGGGTGGGCACGGTCAAGACGACCTGGTGCGGCGAGCCGTCGCTGGGAGAGCTGCCCGTCGAGGCCTGACCCTCCTCAGGCGTCGAAGGTGACCTCGACGGCCGTGCAGTCACGGACGGGGCCGAGCAGCGCCGCCTCGGCCCCGATCTCGGCGCGGGCACGGGGCGGCAGCGGGCCAAACGCCGACACGGCGATCGCGAGGCGCTTGCCCTTCTTCTGGGGGCGCCAGGTCCCGACCAGCTCGCCGTCCAGGAGGAGGCCGCCGGGGTTGCCGAGGGTCGCCCAGACCTGGCGGTGCTGGGCCTTGTCGGGGACCAGGGTCAGGCGGTCGCGCTGATCGAGGTAGGCGTCGTACGGGGGCAGGAAGCGGACGCCGAACGGCTCGGGTGGGCTCTCGAATGCCGACAGGTCGTCGGCGCAGATCCAGGCGCGGCGCCCGTCCACGCTCACTTCGACCAGCCGGTCGGCGACGCGGTCCCAGCCTCGCTGCGCCTCGGCGCTGCCGATCCCGGCCCAGTCGCCGAAGTCGCGGGCTGTGCTCGGGCCGAAGCAGCGCAGATAGCGGCGGAGCAGCTCCAAGCGGAGCGCCGGCGGGTCGCCGCCCGGCGCCGAGCCGAGCCACCGATCGGTGCGCACGTAAACCGCCTGCTTGCCCGAGCGGGTGATGACCCAGGTACCGCCGACGCCGACCAGGCGGAACAAGCTCTCGAAGACGTGGGTCGACCCGCAGGCTCGACAGAAGAGGCTGAGCGACTCCGTCAGCCGCCGGGTCAGCCCGGCGCTGAGGGCGCCCCGCGCGAGCGGCCCGTCCGCAAGCTCGGCCAGGGCCGCCTCGGTCGCCAGCTCCAGCGCGTCGCTCGCCGAGAGGCCGGCCCGGTCGAGCTGGGCCGCGAACGTGGTGAGGACGCCTCGGAGCGAGGCTTCGTCGGACGGCAGCGCCCCGAGGGTGAACAGGGCGAGATCCCGCGCCGGGACGAGGTGCGGCGAGATCCGCATCGCGAGCACTTCGACCAGCGTCTTCGTCTCGGCGAGGGCAGCGTCGACGGCGGCCGGCGTCAGGCCCGCCACGCGGGCGTGGAGGGCCAGCAGCGACGAGCCGGGCGGCGTGTTGCGGATGCCGCAGGCGGCGGCCACGTCCGCCAGCTCGCCGAGCGGCCGGCGCGCGGTCAGCTGGTGACCGGCGAGGCGGAACGCCAGAAACTGTTCGCGCGTCGCACGAACGGGGCTGGTCATGCCTGGGCGGCGCGAGACCGGCTTGAGGTGGCGGCGCCTATCCTGGACGTACCACTCGACGCCCGTGCTCGATCCGGGCATTGATTCACCGCTGGCCTCCCCCGGGGGACCGCCTCGTCGAAGAATGATAAGGGGCATGGCATCGGCGGGTGTCTGGCATAGTTCGACGTGCGCGGGAGTGGGACAAATTCATCGCGAGCGGCCCGCGGCGGAGCAAGGCGAGCCGTCTCGGAAAGAGGAGCAGCAGCATGGCCGATAAGGGCAAAGGCAAAGACAAGGGCAAGGCAAAGAAGGCGCCTAAGGCTCCGAAACCCGGCACCAGGCCGCATGAGAAGCGCGAAGCCCTGAAGGCGTTTGAGACAGCCCGACCAGCTTCCCAGTGAGCGAGCGGCGCCGATCGCCGCGTCGCGGAGAGGAGACTCCGGTTTGATTCGGGGTCTCTTTCCGTTTCAAAGAGCCTGCGCCGTCCAGGAGACCGGCCCACCGTCGCAGTCCGGCGCGTCGACGAACCGCACCTCCAGCGTGCCGCGAGCCTGCCCGTCCACGAACGTGCCTCGCGCCTCCGCCTCCACCTCGATTGTGCCGGGATCGGCGAGCAGGCCCATCGACCCGCGCTGCGTCAGCGTGAACGCGTGGTCCTCGTCGCCGATCGCCGCGTGGCCGTTCAGGACCAGGCTGTTCACGGTGTAGCAACGCGTGACGGCGACGGTCGGCGCGGGGGGGCCGGGCCCGGCCGCCGCGACGCCAAGCTCCATGCTCGTGACGCTGGTTCCGTCGCCGTTCACGTTCAGCCGCAGCTGTGACCCGGTCGACGTCGTCCCGGTGTAGGTCGCGCCGGGGATCGGGGTCCGAAACGAAGCGTAGGCCGAGCGGGCATCTTCGCGGTGGCGCCCGTCCGGATGCTGCCGCAGGTACTGCTGGTAGGCGCCCGGCGTGGCGACGTCGCGGGCCGCCTGCCAGTGGGTCTCGTCGATCCGGTCGCGCGCCTCGCCGACGTACTGGCCGTCCGGCTGGATCCGGAGGTACGTCTCGAACGCCTCGATCGAGCCCGCCGATGCCGCCGCCTGCCAGCGGAGATCGTCGATCCATCGTTGCGCCTCGCCGGCGAACCGGCCGTTCGCCTGCTCGAGCAGGTATCTCTCGGCCGACTCGACGGTCCCGGCCGCCCGCGCCGACTCCCAGGCGAGCTGGTCGATCGCGGCGCGGGCCTCCTCCCGGTGGGCGCCCCCGAGCTGCTCTTGGAGGTACGCCTCGTACGCCGCGGCCGTGCCGGACGCCCGTGCATGCTCCCACCGCAGCTCGTCGATGCCGCGCGTCGCCTCGGTGACGTACCGGCCGCCGGGGTAGAACCCGAGGTACCGATAGTAGCCGGCCAACGTCCCGTGCGCGCGTGCCTCGGCCCAGTGCAGGTCCTCGCTCTGGAGGCGGGCCGTCGGTGCGTGGAGCCCGGTCGGGTGCTCCTGGAGATACCGCTCCAGCTCGGCGATGGTGCCGGCGGCCTGCGCCTCCTGCCAGCGCAGCTCGTCCACGACGAGGCGGGCGTCTGCCGCGAACGCGCCACGCGGATGTATGTCCAGGTACGCCCGCAGGGCCGGCAGGGTGTTGCTGAGGCTGGCCCGCTCCCAGTCCCTGGTGTCCTGTCGGGCCAGTGCGTCGCCGACGTGGCGGCTCTCGGGCCAGGCCTCGGCATGCGCCCGATACGCCTCGCTCGTGTCCTGGTAGGAAGCCCAGGCCCAGTCGACCTCCGCCCGCGCCAGCCAGAGGCCCAGGCAGACCAGCAGCACGGCCAGGCCGGACCCGAGAACGCTCCGCGTGCCACGCGTCATCGCTCGCCCCAAACGCCTGGCGATAGTGTCATGCCCGGTCTCGCATCCAGATCGTCGGACCCGGGACCCGCTCCCGAGGCGATCCGGCGGCAACGACTATGCCGTGAACGGCCGGCGCCGTCAACCGTTTTCTCCCTCGCCCCGCGCCCCTCGTACCCGGCTGCTACCATCCGGAGCGTCGGGTCGTCAGTAGATGCGACCGTCAGGAGAGGGCATGACCACGATCAAGATCGGCGTCCAGATCCGGCCGCAGCACACGACCTGGGAGGCGTACCGCGACGCCTGGCTCTGGGCCGACGAGGCCGGCATCGACGTCATCTATACCTGGGACCACTTCTTCCCGCTCTTCGGCACCCAGCCGGACAACCAGTACAAGAACAACCATTTCGAGGCGTGGACGCTCCAGGCCGCCCTCGGGGCACAGACCGGGCGCGCCCAGGTCGGCTGCCTGGTCCACTCGATGGGGTATCGCAATCCGGCCCTGCTGTCGAACATGGCGAAGACGCTGGACCACGTGACGAACGGCCGGTTCGTGCTCGGGATCGGCGCGGGCTGGGCGCAGCGCGACTACGACGAGTTCGGCTACGAGTTCGGCACGCGCGGCAGCCGCCTCAAGGAGTTCGAGCGCGGGCTGGCGATCATCAAGGAGCGCTGGGAGAAGGATCCGCCGAAGCCGGTCAACGGCACGATCCCGATCCTGATCGGCGGGGCCGGCGAGAGGGTGACGCTGCGGATCGCCGCGCAGTACGCCGACCAGTGGCACACGTTCGGCGCGCCGGACGAGTGGGCGCGCAAGAGCGCCATCCTGGACGAGTGGTGCGCGAAGGTCGGGCGCGACCCGAAGACGATCGAGCGGACCTGCGCCGCCCGCCCCGAACAGTTCGGCGTCCTGGACGAGTACGTCAAGCACGGCGCGACGCAGCTGATCTACGGCTGGGACCACCCCTGGGACAAGGGCGAGCTCCAGGAGCTGCTCGCCTGGCGGGACAAGACGAGCGCCTGACGTTCGGCACGTCCTGTAGGGGCAGGTTTCCGACTGACCATCCCGCCAGGATCCAACCCTAACCTGCCCCTCCTCGCTGACGATCCGGGTCGGTTGCAGAGGACGGGGCAGGTTAGGGTGGGTTGTCGACGGGGCCGTCTGTCGGAAACCTGCCCCTACAGCGAGGCGCGGGCCGGGCGGCGCTCCGACCAGAAGATCACCGCCACCGCCAGGCCGGCCAGCGCCGCCATCGCCAATGACGCCTGCTCGAAGCCGTCCCGGTACGCTCCGGCGAGATCGGCCACCGCCACGCCGACCACCAGCGATTCCAGCACCCCGCTCGACAGGCTCACCCCCAGCGAGTGGCCCAGGTGGCGTGTCGTCTCCAGCAGGCCGGCCGCGGATCCCCGCTCCGAGGGGTCGGCGGTGGCGATCACGGCCGCGTTGTTGACCGTCGAGAAGGCGCCCTGGCTGGCCCCGAGCACGGCCGCCGTCAGCACGAACGGGCCGTAAGGCAACGCGCCGCCGACCAGCCCGAACGCCAGCAGCCCGCCGGCGATCCCGCCGAAGGTCAGCCACTGGAGGACCGACGCCGGCCGACGGTCGTAGAGCCATCCTGCCCCCACCGAGAAGACCACGGTCGCAAGCTGCATCACGACCAGGGTGTCGCGGGTGTCGCTCGGCGAGAGGCCGCGCCCGCGCTCCAGCAGGAATGGGATCACGAAGCCCGCCGAGAGCATGCTCATGTGGGCGACGCCGTTGGCGAAGACGCTGGCGGCGAAGCGGCCGTCGCGCAGCATCCGCAGGCGCAAGAGCGGGTTCTTGACGACCGATTCGACGCGCATGAACGCCAGCAGCAGGACCAGCGCCAGGGCATGCATCGGCAGGTGGTAGTGCGCCCCCGCCCCGAAGCTCTGCTCGCCCTCGTGGACGTGATCGAGCGAGAGGGTGGCGACGCTCAGCGCGCCGAAGAGCAGGAGGCCGCCGCGCCAGTCGAGCCGGCGCAGCAGGTCGAAGACGCGCTCGGTGGAGGGGTGGGCCGGCAGGCCCGAGGTCGCGGCGAGCGCGAGGACGGCCAGCGGCACCTGGATCCAGAACGCCCAGCGCCACGACAGCTGCTCGACGGCGTAGGCGCTGAAGGCGACGCCGAGGAAGCTGGCCACGCTCGCCGACATCGTGACGACGCCGACCGCCAGCCCGCGCCGGGTGCCCGGCAGCGCCTCGGCGACGAGCGCCAGGCTGGTCCCGTACACCATCGCGGCCCCGAGCCCCTGGAGCGCGCGGGCGGCCACCAGCCAGGCGAGGCCGGGCGCCAGCGCCGATGCCAGCGCGCCGAGGCCGAAGACCGCGACGCCGGAGGTGAACACCAGACGATGGCCGAGCAGGTCGCCCAGCCGCCCGACGATCAAGACGGAGGCGACGACCAGCAGGAAGTAGGCGTTCATGACCCAGCCGGCCGCCGCCAGGTCGCGGCCCGTCGCGCCGTCAAACGCTTGCGCGGCGTGGAGCGAGGTGTCGGCGGCGATGGTCGGCAGGATCGCCGTGATCGGCCCGAGCCCCCAGCTCACGAGCAGATAGCCCAGCCCGACGGCGCCGAGCGCCGCCCGGGCCGACGTCGTGCCGGAGGTCCGTTCTTCGATCGCCACCATCCACGCTCCAGGGATTGCTCACTCCATCGTACGATCGCGCTATGATCGTGTCCAACGAACGATTCCGATTATTTCGATCGTCAAAGGCGATGGACAGGGGTGCGGCATGGAGCTTCGGCAGCTCGAGACGTTCCGCGCCGTCGCGACCGAGCTGAGCTTCACCCGGGCCGCGGCCTCGCTCGACTACGCCCAGTCAAGCGTCACCGCCCAGATCCAGGCGCTCGAAGCGGAGCTGGGCGTCAAGCTGTTCGATCGACTGGGGCGGCGCGTCGCGATCACCGACGCCGGCGTGCGGCTGCTCGGGTACGCCGAGCGCTTGCTCAGCCTTGCCGAGGAGGCGCGCACGGCCCTGGCGGACGGCGGCGTGCCGGCCGGCACGCTGACCATCGGCGCGCCCGAGACGATCATGACCTACCGCCTGCCGAGCGTCCTCCGGCGGTTCCGGACGCGGTTCCCCCGGGTGCGCCTCGTCTTCCGCCCGACCCCAAACGCCGAGCTCCAGCGCGCGATCGGCGACGGCGCGCTGGACGTGGGGTTCGGGCTGGGCGAGCCGATGCAGACGCGGAGTCTCGCCGTCGAGCTGCTCGGCATGGAGCCGCTGGCGATCGTCGCGCCGCCGGAGCACCCGCTGGCCGGGGCGGCCCGGGTCGAGGCGGCCGACCTGCACGGGGAGACGGTGCTGCTGACGCGCCTTGGCTGCGGCTACCGGGCGCTGTTCACGAGCACCCTCTCGGCGGCCGGCGTGCAGCCGGCGAGCGGCCTGGACTTCGGGAGCGTCGAGGCGATCAAGCAGTGCGTCGCGGCCGGCGTCGGGATCGCGGCGCTGCCGCGGGCGGCCGTCACGTCGGAGCTCTCCGATGGCCGGCTGGTCGCACTGGCCTGGTCGGGGCCGCCGCTGGCGGTCGCGACGCAGCTGCTGTGGCACCCGGCGAAGGCGTGGAGCCCGCCGCTGCGGGCGTTCCTGGAGATCGCCCGGGAATCCCCTACCCCCTGACCCCTCCCCTGTGCGCGGGGGAAGGGGGAAATGTCTCCCCCTCTCCATCGCAATGGGGAGGGGGCTAGGGGGTGGGGCTTACCTCGGCACCCCGAGCGCCTGCCGCAGCCGGTCCAGCCCGAGCCGAATCCGCCCCTTGACCGTCCCGACCGGCAGCTTCAGGCGGTCCGCGATCTCGGTGTGGCTCAGGCCGGAGGAGTACGCCAGCTCGATCACGGTGCGCTGCTCCGGCGGCAGCGTGTAGAGTGCCTCGGCGACGCGCTCCGCGTCGACGTTCAGGGCAGCCTGCAGCGGCACGTCCGACGAGTCCGGCGGGTCGAGCCGCTCGTCCAGCGGCTGGACCGGGCGGCGCTGGCGTGCCCGCACCACGTCGATCGCGCGGTTCCGGACCAGCGTCAGGATCCAGGTGCGCGCCGAGCCGCGAGCCGGGTCGTAGGTGTGCCCGGCCCGCCAGGCGGCCAGGAACGCTTCCTGGACCACCTCCTCAGCCTCGCCCATGTTGCCGAGCACGCGCAGCGCGAGGCCGAGCGCCTGGCGATGGTACGCCTCGTACAACGCCTCAAGCGCGCCGATTCCCGTGCCGGTCTGCTCCGTGGTCGCGATCGTCACCGCCGCCGTCCCGCTCCCAGCTCTCGCCGGCCAGCAGGCCCGGAACCGCTCCCGGGCACCGCTCCGGATCAGTCGATCAATCAGAGAACGCGCGCGTGGCCGTCATGCTGGCGCCTCGCCGACCAGGAACGGACGCACCGATGGCGCCGTCGCCCCCGGCCCCGGCTCCAGCGTCACGGCGACGGTTGCTCCTCGGACGTCGCCGTCGAGGGTCAGGGTGCCGTTGCCGCTCATGCTCGCTCCCGTGGCGAGCGGCTGCTGTCCGGGCCGGATCACCCAGGCCTGGTAGACCCGCCCGTCCTTGAGGTCTTCGAAGCCGCTGAGCTGGATGACGCCCTCGCCGGAACGACGGATCAGCACCTCGCCCCTGCCGCCCTCGGCCCGGTTGTCGAGCCGGGCCGACGACACGATCTGGGCCGAGGAGATCTGCTGGCTCAGCAGCCCGGCCCCGGCGAAGAGGGCCAGCACGATCGCCGCCAGCGGTGCCAGCCAGACCAGCGGCGCTGCTCCCGGCCGGCGCGGGCGGACGGGTGAAAACGGCGTCAGGCCGCCATCCCCGCTGCCGCCTTCGTCCGATCTCTCCGCGAGCTCGGATGCCGCCCGCGCCAGGAGCCGCTCCTTGAAGCCGGGCGCGGGCTCGACCTGCAGGGCGGCCAGGCTCAGCGTCGAGACGATCGCCCGGTCGCCGTCGACCACCTCGGCGCAGCGTCCGCAGCCGGCCAGGTGGCGCTCGAACCGGGCGAGGTCCGCCCCCTCCAGGACGCCGAAGGCGTAGAGCCCCGCCAGGCTCTCGGCGTCCGCGCTGTGATCGGGCGCGGGCTGGCCGTATTCTCCTACCTGGGTGGTGCGCTCCACGACCGGCTCCCGCCTGATCCTACCACGACGCCCGCCGACGGCTTCCCGGGCGGTGACCCGCCCGAGCCCCGCCCGCTCTCGGCCCCTACCCGATCACCGTCACCCCACCCTGCATCGAGGCGTGGCGCGCGCAGTAGTAGGTGTAGGTGCCGGGCTGCTCGAACGTCCGGGCGAACGTGCCGCCCTGGGTGAAGAAGCCGGAGTCGAACGAGCCGTCGGCCGCCGTCACGCTGTGCTGGATCGCGTCCTGGTTCGTCCAGACGACGGTCGTCCCGACCGGGACCTCAAGGCTCCTGGGCTGGAAGGCGAACTGCTTGATCTCGGCCGCCTGCTCGGCGCCCTGGGCGGCCATCGCCGAGGCGTGGAGCTCGTCGGCGGGGCCGACGGCCCCGACCGACGTGCTGTGCGGATGCGACGGGAGCGAGGAGCCGGGCCCGTGCATCGAGCCGTGGCCCGGCGCGTCCGGCGAGGTCGCCATCTCTCGGAACTTGTCCGGGAACTTGATCGCCGTCGCCTCGGCGAGCGGGTCGGCGATCATGCTCATGTGGTGGCCGGCCCCGCGGATCGCCATGAACTGCATCTTGGCGTCGCCGGCCGCCTGGGCGTCGACGACGTCCTTGAGGGTCAGGACGTGACTCTTGACCAGCCCGGCGACGACGTCCTTCGGCAGGTTCTCGTTGGCCGCGCTCAGGAACGCCCCGAAGTCCTGGGTGTAGCCGACCAGGTCATCGACGGCCTTCTGCTGCTTCAACTCGTCCCTGGTCGCCTTGCCGGTGGTGTAGTCGACGACCATCCCGATGTGGGAGCGCCAGAGCGGCAGGAACGCCATCTCGGCGTCGCCGCCGTACGCCGAGCCGATTGCCTTCGCGAGGGCGACCGAGTTGGCGTCGAGCTGCTCGGCGGCCGCCTTGAACTGGGCCTCGCGGTTGCCGAGGGCGCCGCCGGTCGCGCTGGCGGCGAGGAAGACGTGCTCGGCGAGCAGGTGGTTCAGCGCCACGCGGAGGTCGGCGGCCGGGGTGAGCGCCTGGCCGCCGAACTTGTCCGGGAACTTCTTCGCCGTCGCGTCCGCCAGCGGATCGGCGATCATCTGCATGTGGCCCATCGCCAGCCGGAGGTTGTAGTAGACGGCCGCCTGGTCGCCGGCGCCCTGGGCGTCGACGACGTCCTTGAAGGTCATGACGTGACTCTTGACGAGCTCGGCGACCACGTCCTTCGGCAGGTTCTCATTGGCCGCGCTCAAGAACGCCCCGAAGTCCTGGGTGTACCCCACGAGGTCCTGGACGGCCTGCTGCTGCTTCATCTCGTCCCTGGTCGCGACGCCGGTGGTGTAATCGACGATCATGCCGATGTGCGCGCGCCAGAGCGGCAGGAAGGCAGCCTCGGCATCCGGGCCGTACGCCAGCCCGATCGCCTTCGAGATGTCGACGGAGTTGGCATCCAGGGCGGCGGCTGCCGCCTCGAACTCGGCCGGGCGATTGCCGATGGCGCCGCTGGTGGCGCGAGCGGCGAGGTAGACGTGTTCGGCGAGCAGGTTGTTCAGCGTGACGCGCAGCCCGGCGGCCGGCGCATCGGTCATGCCGTAGACGCTGCTGGTTGGACCGGCGCTGGAGCCGGCAAATCGGACGACGGCGGGCGGCGTGGTCGGAGCGGCCGGGCTGCCCGGATCGGCAAGTACCCAGCCCCACGAGGCGGTCGAGGTGGCGACGGCGAGCGCGCCGGAGGCGGTGAGGCGCAGCCACGCGCGGCGATCGAGCGCCCAGGCGCGGTAGATCCGGGCCAGACACGGACGTGCGGTGCGATTCATCCCTGGAACCCCCTGTGTCCCCTGGTGTCGCGGTGTGCGACGGGTGGTGATGTCTGGGGGTACGTCGCCGGATGGGAGCCGGATCACCCGAATGTTCGGCTCATCGACGGCCATCTTCGCCGCATTGCGGAAGGTTGCGACGCGGCGTCGACCGTGGTACGCTAGCTTGACACTCGTCAGGGTAGGCGCGGCGGCGTGTGTCGTGGCCTTTCCGACGCAGGGAGGGTGCGCGGGTGGACGGGGCGCGGAGGCCATCGTTGGCCCGGGCCGGCGTGCGCCTTGTCGCGCTGACTCTCCTGATTTCCTGCCTCTTCAACGTCGCGATCTCGCCCTCGTCAACCGTCCTGGCCGCCGCATGCGCCGGCGACGAGCAGATCCTGCTGGCGCCGTCCACGCCGCGCGTCGGCGACACGCTGATGGTCGCGGCGATGTCCGGAGCCTCGCACGAGGACGTCCTGCTGCTCGGTCCGAACGGGCCGATCCCGGTGACGCGCGTGGCAATCGGGGAGCGCTTCGTCTGGCAGGAGATCGTGGTGGTGAACCGGCCCGGCGCGCACCTCTTCGTGTTCGGCGTCGCGGGCGGCCCGGCCCCGGTCACCGCCTGCGCCGACGCCTCGGTCCACGTCGCGGAGCCCGACTGCTCGCCGCTGGTCGCATCCCTCAACCCGTACGGAGAAGCCGGGTGCAGCCCGACAGGCCCGGGGCAGCCGGCCGGCGACCCTGACGAGGCGTCGGCAGACGACGGGGCGCCCGACCTCGAAGGGGAGGGCCTGGAGCCATCCGGCCGCGCCGCGTCGACCGGCGCCCCGCGATCGACGAGCACGAGACGCCCCACGCGGACGCCGACGCCGACGCCGGACAACGGGAACGAGAACGACAACGTCACGGCGTCTGCGGCGGCCAGGGCGCCGACGAAGACCCCGACGTCGACGCGCGTACCGACCTCGACGCCGGCGCCGACGTCGACCCGCACGCCGCGCGAGCCGACCGCCACCCACACGCCGCGCCCGACCGCGACCGACACCCCGGAGGCGACGCCGACGTTGGAGCCGCCATCGCTCGGGTCGCTGTCCCCATCCAGGCCGGTCTGCGGTCAGGCGCTCACCATCAACGGCGAACGGTTCGGCAGCAGCCGGAGCGCCGTCGACGGCAAGGTGCGCATCGACGGCCGGGACGCGTCGATCGACTCCTGGAACATGACCCGGATCCAGGTGTCCGTACCTATCTCAGTCCGGGCCGGGAACGACCGCGAGCTGGAGGTGGTCGTGGCGGGGAATCGGGTCGCCAGGTCGATCCCCATTTCCTGCTAGCGGCGTCCCGGCGGCCCTGGCCCTCAGTGCGCCAGGGCCGGCTGGAGGAGCTGGCCGCCGGCCCAGCGCACGGCCGTGCGGTCGAGGTCCGCGAGGGTCGGCCGGCCGAGCAGCGCCAGCGCCCGGTCGATCTCCTTCTGGAGGATCTCGATCGACCGCTCGACGCCGGCCTGCCCGCCGGCGCCGAGGCCGTACAGCATCGGCCGCCCGAGCATGCAGGCTCGCGCGCCGAGCGCCAGCGCCTTGACCACGTCCGTCCCGCGCCGGACCCCGCCGTCCAGGATCACCTCGGCGCGGTCCCCGACAGCGTCCACGATCTCGGTCAGCACCTCGATCGCCGAGGGCAGCGAGTCGAGCTGCCGACCGCCGTGGTTCGAAACCACAATCGCCTCGACGCCCTCCGAGACGGCCCGGCGGGCGTCCTCGGCCGTCATGATGCCCTTGATCGCCAGCGGCCCCGGCCAGAGCGAGCGAAACCAGGCCAGGTCGTCCCAGTCCACGGACGGGTCGTTCAGCGAGTTGACGTACTGCCAGAGGGTGCCCATCTCGCTGGTCAGCGCCGTCGACGAGCCGACGAAGTTCTGGAACGTGATCTCCGGGCCGAGCCAGACCCGTCTGAGCCAGCCGGGCCGCCGGAGCACGTCGACGACGTTGCGGACGGTGACCTTCGGCGGGATCGTGGCGCCGTTGCGGAGGTCGCGCTCGCGCTGGCCGAGGACCGGCAGGTCCACGGTGAGGCAGAGCGCCTTGTAACCGGCCTCCCGCGCCCGCTCCACCAGCGTGCGGGTGACCTCGCGGTCCTTCATGACGTAGAGCTGGAACCAGAGCGGCCCGGACGAAGCCTGCGCGACCTCCTCGATCGAGCAGGCGCCGAGGGTGCTGAGCGTGAAGATGACGTCGCGGCTCGCGGCGGCTTTGGCGGCCACCATCTCGCCCCGCGGCCAGAGCATGCCGGCCAGCCCCGTCGGCGCGACGATCAGCGGCGAGGCGACCGGCTGCCCGAGGATCGTGGTCGACTGGTCGCGCCGGCTGACGTCGACGAGCACGCGTGGCCGGAAGACGAGCTTCGAGAAGTCGTGGCGGTTGGCACGCAGGGTCCATTCGTCCTCGGCGCCGCCATCCGCGAAGTCGAAGACGGCGCGCGGCAGCCGCCGCTTCGCGAGGCGGCGCAGGTCGTCGATGTTGATGGCCATGTCGGGCTCCGGTTCTGGGTGCTGGCTTCTGGGTGCTGGCGGTGGCATGTCCCCCAGAACCTGGCACCCAGCACCCAGAACCCCTCGGTGCAAGTGTTACCGGCCGAACACCGAAAATGCTACCGAGGCGACACGGCGGTCCGCAGGGTGCCTGAGATGCTGGTCGTAGGTGACGCCGCGCGGGTGTGACGACCGCCCGGCCTCGGTCCGGCCGAGCTGGAACACCGGAGCAGGGCGTGTCGTCACAGTCGCGCAACGGATCCGGTCGACTGCCCGAACAGACCGGCTTCGGACCCGAATCGGTGTTGGAAGTCGGCGATCAGGCGCTACGATGGCGAAGACATCGTCTGTGGATGGACGAAGGTCGAGAACGCACAGCCCACGGTGGAGGATCGGCGTGGCGGTCCCGCGCAAGGCGCACGATGGACGGTCCCCCTTCGACCGAGCAGGTCAGCGGGGTCTGGTCGTCCAGCACCCGGCCGCCGAGGGCCATCCGGACGGTCTGCTGGAGCGTCGGCTGCGCGACGAGGCCCGGCTGGAGGGCGTGCAGCTCGCGGCGCGCGAGATCGCGCACCTGGTGAACAACGACCTGGCGGTGGCCGTCGGGCTCGTCGACCTGCTCCACGCCCAGCCGGACCTGCCGCCGGACCTGCGCGCGCTGCTGCACAGCGCCTCGACCAGCCTGGACGCGGCGGCGCGCCACATCGAGCAGCTCCAGGGCGTCGTGCGGGTCGTCGTCAAGGAGACGCCGGCCGGCCAGAGCCTGGACCTGGAGCGCTCGCAAGGGCGCTGACGGCCCCTCAGCGAGACCGGCCGCGCGCCGCCACCGCCCAGCTTCCCTCGACCACGCCGTCTCGCTGCACCACCAGCCGATCGTACAGGTTCACGGCCGGGCAGATGTGGTTCGGGATCAGCTCCACCCGGTCGCCGACGCGCAGGTCGTCGGCGTGGCCGTCGCCCTGGCGTAGCAGCACGCCGTGCTCCTCGCTGGCGCGGCCGAAGAACCAGCCGGGCTGGCCCTTGACCAGACCGTACCCCTCCTGCTGGACCGGCGTGACGCCGCCGACCATGCCGCGATCGGCGGCGACGGCCTTGGTGCCGGCGTCCACCACGGCGCGGTCCGGGGCGGGCGTCGCGATCACCGTGGCGTGGACCGTCGCCGCGCACTCCGCGACGGTGGCGACGCCGAGGCGGACCTGGTTGTAGTCCTGGAAGACGTAGGTGCCGGGCCGGACCTCGGTGACGCCGGGCACCTCGGCGATGTGGCGGGCGGACGGCGTGGATCCCACCGAGACGATCGGCACCTCGTGGCCGTCGGCTCGCAGCGTCTCGGCGAGCTGGACCATGACGCGCCCGGCCTCCTGGCTGACCGCGCGGAGGGTCTCGGGCGTGGCGCCGTAGGCGTGCCCTTCGTGGGTCATGATGCCGCGCAGGCTCAGGCCAGGCGTCTGCGCGATCCGGCGGGCCAGGGTCAGCGTCGGCTCGCCCGGCAGGACGCCGCAGCGCCGGCCGCCGGTGTCGACTTCGACCAGCACGCCGATCGTCGTGCCGCGCGTCACGGCAGCCGCCCCGAGCTGGCCGGCGGCGTCTGGGCTGTCGAGTGAGACGGCGACGGTCAGCCGCTGGGCCAGGTCGAGCAGGCGCGCGAGCTTCCGATCGCCGACGATCGGGAAGGCGAGCAGCACGTCCGCCAGCGGGAGCGGCTCGCCGCTATCGAGGGTCGCCGCTTCGAGGAGCGCTTCAATCTCGCCGATCTTGGCGAGCGTCAGCCCGAGGGCGCCCGCCCCGAGCTGCATCCGGGCGACCTCGACGGACTTGTGGGTCTTGGCGTGCGGCCGGAGCCTGACGCTGTGCTGGCGGGCGTGCTCGGCCATGGATCGGACGTTCCGCTCCATGACGTCGAGATCCACGACGAAGGCC
>Ga0075421_100006243_pt1 | contig 14512 bp, 12 predicted proteins | sample SoiMetdeltSBSDD5_FD_75292 | JGI IMG/M metagenome (GOLD analysis project Ga0075421, IMG submission 75292) | Bulk soil microbial communities from a Populus tree surrounding site in Tennessee, USA - Soil MetaG P. deltoides SBSDD5 | ecosystem: Environmental > Terrestrial > Soil > Tree plantation...
TCGGCGGGACGGGGAAGTAGCCCTGTTTGTAGCGCGGCTTGTAGCCGAGATTGGGGCGATCGGGTGTCCCTTCCTGCCCCGTGTTCCACGCGCCCGCTTCGGAGTCGATGAAGTAGTAGCCGCTGTTGTAGTTCTGGTCGAAGCGGATCGAGTCGAAGAAGAAGAACTCGAGCTCGGGGCCGATGTACACCGTGTCGGCCACGCCGGTCTTCTTCACGTACGCCTCGGCCTTCTGGGCGATGTAGCGCGGGTCGCGCGTGTACCACTTGCCGGTGACGGGATCCTTGACGTTGCAGATCAGCACCAGCGTCGGCACCGCCGTGAACGGATCCATCTGGGCCGTCGTCGGATCCGGGATCAGGAGCATGTCCGACTCGTCGATGGTCTGGAACCCGCGGATCGACGAGCCGTCGAAGCCGAGCCCGTCCTCGAAGATATCCTCCCTCAGCTCGGAGATCGGAATCGAGAAGTGCTGCCAGAGGCCCGGCAGGTCGATGAAGCGGAGATCGACGATCTTGGCGCCTTTCTCCTTGGCCAGCTTGAGGACATCCTTCGGGTTCATTCGGTGCTCCTTCTCCCTCTCCAGTTGAGTGTGTCGAAAAAGTCGGAACCGACGGCGCCATCACGGCGCCGTCGGCCCGCATACCCTAAGCGAACTGCAACCGGTAAATCAAGCGCGCCCTTCAGTGCGCCGGCCGCGGCTTGGCCTCGGCGGCCCGCACCGCTTCCGCGAACGCCCCGGTCGTGCTCGAGAACTCGCCGTACTGCCCGCCGCCCATCGCGTACGCCGTCTCCGAGTGCTGCGAGAGATCGAGGCCCGCGATCTCGTCCTCGTCGCTGACGCGGAGACCGACGACGGCGTCGACGATCTTGAGGATCACGTAGGTGGCCGCGATGGCCAGCACATAGGTGGCCGCGATGGCGACGATCTGCGTCCACAGCTGGCCCGGATTGCCGAAGAAGAGCCCGTCACCGCCCGCCTCGTTGATGGCCTTCGAGGCGAAGAGGCCGGTGGCGAGAGCACCCCACGTCCCGCCCACGCCATGCACGCCCACCACGTCGAGCGAGTCGTCATAGCCGAGCTTCGACTTGAAGTTGCACGCCGCGTAGCAGATGGCGCCGGCCACGGCGCCGATGATGATCGACGACACCGGCCCCACGTACCCGGAGGCCGGCGTGATGGCCACCAGCCCCGCCACCGCGCCCGACGCCGCCCCGAGCACGGTGGGCTTGCCGCGCGTCATCCACTCGGTGAACATCCAGCCGAGGGCCGCCGCCGCCGCGCCCGTGTTGGTGGCCAGAAATGCGCTGGCGGCCAGGCCGTTGGCCTCGAGCGCGCTGCCCGCGTTGAACCCGAACCAGCCGAACCACAGCAGGCCGGCACCCATGACCGTCATCGGCAGGTTGTGCGGCTGCATCGGCTGATGCCCGTAGCCCTTGCGCTTGCCGAGCACGATGGCGCAGACGAGCGCCGACACGCCGGACGAGATGTGCACGACGGTGCCGCCCGCGAAGTCGAGCGCTCCCTTGTTCTTCAGCCAGCCGCCATCACCCCACACCCAGTGCGCGAGCGGGTCGTACACGATGGTCGCCCACAGCACGGTGAAGAGCAGGAACGCCGAGAACTTCTTGCGCTCGGCGAAGGCGCCGGTGATCAGGGCCGGCGTGATGATGGCGAACATCATCTGGAAGATCATGAACGCCTGGTGCGGGATGGTCTTCGAGTAGGCGTCGAACGGCTCGGGGCCGACGCCGCGCAGGCCGACCCACTCGAGCCCGCCCACGATGCCACCCTTGTCGGGGCCGAAGGCGAGGCTGTAACCCCACAGCACCCACTGGATGGAGATGACGGCCATGATGATGAACGACTGCATGAGCGTGCCGAGCGCGTTCTTCTGCCGGACCATGCCGCCATAGAAGAGCGCGAGGCCGGGCGCCGTCATCAGCAGCACGAGCGCCGAGGAGGTCAGCATCCACGCCGTGTCGCCCTTGTCGATCTTCGACGGGGCCGCCGGAGCGGGAGCACCCGCCGCCGGTGCCGCGGGTGTCGCCGGGGCGGGAGCACCGGCCGCCGGCGCCGTGGGCTGTTGAGCCATCACCACCGTCGCGATGGCGCAAAGCGCGAGCATCATTGCCAGTGCAAGGCTGATTCGCTTCACGAGATTCTCCTTTCGCTCCACTAGAGGGCCGACTGATCGCGCTCGCCGGTGCGGATCCGGATGGCGGTCTCGACAGGCGTCACGAAGATCTTTCCATCGCCGATGTTTCCGGTCTTCGCGGCCGCGGCGACGACGTCGGCGACCTTCTCGACGAAGTGATCGGGGACCACGACCTCCACCTTGATCTTCGGGAGGAAGTCGACCGTGTACTCACCACCGCGATACAGCTCCGTGTGACCCTTCTGGCGGCCGAAGCCGCGCACCTCGGACACCGTCATGCCGATCACGCCGATGCCGGTCAGGGCCTCCTTGACGTCGTCGAGCTTGAACGGCTTGATGATCGCCTCGATCTTTTTCATCGGGTCCTCCCGGTCGCGCAGGTCTGAGCAACGCGCGTGCCGGGCCTCACCGCTCCGGAAGCGCATGAAATCAAGTACCTGGGCTGAGCTCGAGGCCGGTTGGGCTGCCCAAACGTTAAGCAATCTTCTGGGGGGTGCCCAGCTTTCGGGCGCGCTCGTCAGGTGGGGAGTCGCGGAAGAGGCGCCGGGCTGCGCGCTCGGGGCAACGCAGCCCGGCGGGACGTCAAGAGATCGGGAGCGGCCGGATCAGCGCGTCGCGCCCCGCGCGGGCACGGTCCAGAAGTAAACGTAATGGTCGGTGCCGTTCACCTCCATCTTCTTGCTCTTCTCCGGCACCCAGTCCCCCATGTCGTAGTTGTGGGAGACGACGCGCGTCCCGGGCTTGAGATCGGCGAGGAGCTTCGGACGCAGGCGCATGTTCACGTCGGGCAGCAGATAGAGGGTGACGACCGTCGCGTCCTTGATGTCGGCGTCGAAGATGTCGCCCTCGACGAAGCGCACCTTGTCGGTCACGCCCGCCTTCTGCGCGTTCTCGTTGGCCTCGCGGACGCGCTCGGGGTCGATGTCGTAGCCGACGCCTCGCGTGCCGAACTTCTTGGCGGCCGCGATGACGATACGGCCGTCGCCGGAGCCGAGGTCGTAGATCACGTCGTTCGGTCCGACGCGCGCCATCGAGAGCATCTCGCTCACGATGTCGTCGTGGGTGGGGACGTACGGGACCTCGGGCGCCTTCGCGGGCTTGGGGGCCGCCGACTGCGCGATGGCGGCGGTGAGCGACAGCAGGGTGAGCAGCACAACCAGGAACGACGTCAGGCTATTGCGGCGCATCTTCATGACCTCCGTGATTCGCTGCGTGATGTGAGGAGCAACACGACGGCGCCAGCCGCCACCACGGCCACGCCGAGCAGGGCGCCGAGCCCGGTGTAGGCGAGGCTGGAGTACAGCAGATACGCGCAGGTGGCGCAGAACACGACGGGCGTCAGCGGATAGAACGGCACGCGGAACGGCCGCGGCCGCTCGGGCTCGCGTGTCCGCAGGACGAACAGCGCCAGCCCGGCCAGCAGGATGAACGTCCAGAACACCGGCGCCGTGTATTCGACCATCGTCTCGAACCCCCGGCGGGTGAGGGCGCCGACGACGATCAGCAGCAGCGCGATGGCGGCCTGCACGAGGAGCGCGTTCACCGGCGTCTGTCGCCCCGCGTGCCACCGCCCCAGCAGCCGGAACGGCGCGAAATCGCGGCCCACCGCGTACGCGCTGCGCGCGCCCGTGAAGATGGTGGCGTTGATCGAGGTGAACGTGGAGACGACCACCATCACGCTGACGAGCACGGCGGTGCCCCGCCCGGCCAGCCGCTGCAGGAGGTCGGCCGCCGGCGCTTGGGAGGCGGCGAGGCCCCCCAGCCCGAGCCCGCGCACGAGCGCGATGTTGACGAGGACGTAGAGCACGGTGACGATCAGCAGGCTGAGCACGAGGGAGCGCACCATGTTGCGGCCGGGCTCGTGCACCTCCGCCGAGACGTACGACGCCTCGTTCCAGCCGCCATAGGTGAGCAGCACGAAGACCATGACCAGTCCGAATCCCGCTCGCCCCGCCGCCGACGCCGGCCCCGACGGCGCTTCCGGCGCCGAGAGCCCCACCACGATCACGAGGAGCACCCCGAGCACCTCCACCACGGTGAGGACGTTCTGGGCCAGGGCGGCCTTCGGCGCTCCGGCGATGTGCAGCAGCGTGAGGCCGGCCACCACGACGGCGGCGTACACCGGCGTCGAGTACGGGCCGAGAGGAACAATGGCGGAGGCATAGTCGCCCAGCACGAAGGCGAGCAGGGCCACCGAGCCGGTCTGGATGACGGTCAGGCGCGCCCAGGCGAAGAGGAACGAGAGGCGTGCGCCGAACGCGCGGTTGAGGAAGTGGTAGTCGCCGCCGGCATCGGGATAGGTCGCGGCGAGCTCCGCGTAGCACAGCGCGCCCGTGAGCGAGATGAGGCCACCGAGAATCCACGCGAGCACCAGGGTGCCGAAGCCGTCCACGTTCGCCGCCACCAGCGCCGGCGTCTTGAAGATCCCCGCACCGATGATGATGCCGACGATGATGCCGACCGCGTCCCCGAGGCCGAGGGTGGGACGGGGCGCGGCCACGGCGGCCACGGTCGAAGCAGTCGCGGACGGCCCCAGGGGACGCTCGCGCAGGCTCACGGGACGACCCACGCCGCAACGGAAGCGCCACCGATGAGAGCCTGCACGGTGACGTGTGCTGCACGCATCGGCCGGCACATGGTGGGCTTTACGGGCGGCGCTGAGGGATGTTGTGTTTGCGCATCTTCGAGTACAGCGTTGGCCGGCGCAACCCGAGCAGGGCCGCCGCCGCCTGCTTGTTCCAGCGCGTCGACTCCAGCGCTTTCAAGATCGAGGCGCGCTCGATCTCCTCGAGCGAGCCGGCCGGCACCTCGGACGGCGCGATGGAGGAGGACGTGCCCGTCTCCGCCGCCGCGTGCTGCAGCGACTCCGGGAGGTCGGCCAGCGTGAGCTCCTTGCCCCGCGCCACCAGGACGGCCCGCTCGATCGCGTGCTGCAGCTCGCGCACGTTCCCCGGCCAGCTATAGGAGAGGAGCCGGCGGTACGCCTCGGGCTCGATGGCGTCGGCGCCGCGCTGGTGCTTGGCGCGATAGCGATCGAGGAAGGCGCGCACGAGGATCGGAATGTCCTCCCGCCGCTCGCGGAGCGGCGGCACCGCGATGGTCACCGTGTTGATGCGGAAGTAGAGGTCCTGGCGCAGGTGCCCCTCCTTCACCGCCTGTTCCGCGCTGCGGTTGGTCGACGATAGCAGGCGGAAATCGACGGGGATCGACTTGGCCCCGCCCAGGCGCCGTACCACGCGCTCCTCGAGCACGCGCAGCAGCTTCGCCTGCAGATCGACGGGCATCTCGGTGATCTCGTCGAGGAGCAGCGAGCCCTTGTGCGCCTCTTCCAGCAACCCGACCTTCTCGGTGGTGGCGCCCGTGAAGGAGCCCTTGGTGTGCCCGAACAGCTCCGACTCGATCAGGTCTTTTGGCAGCGCCGCGCAGTTGATCTTCACGAACGGGCCTTCGCGCCGGCTCGACCGCTCGTGGAGCGCGTTGGCGATCAGCTCCTTGCCCGTCCCGCTCTCGCCGAGGATGAGGACGTTGGCGTCGGCGTCGGCCACCGAGGCGATCGTCTCCAGCACGCGCTGGATACCCGGCGCGCTGCCGAGGATCTCGGTGTCGGCCGCCTGCTCAGCGAGCCGCCGGCGGAGCTCGGAGTTCTCCACGACGAGCTTGCGCCGCTCGAAGGCGTTGCGGACCAGGCCGACCACCTCGTCGGGGTCGAACGGCTTTTCGACGACGTGAAAGGCGCCCGCCCCCTTGGTCGCCTCCATCGCCTTGCGGACCGAGCCGTAGGCGGTGATGACGATGACCTCGATGGCTGGATCCCGGGCCTTCAGCTCGCGCGTGAGGGTGAGGCCATCGCCGTCGGGCAGCATGAGGTCGACGATGGCCGCTTGCACGTCGGTCTGGGCCACCGCCGCCAGCGCCGTGCGCACGCTGCCGGCGAGGCGGACGTTCATCCCCTCGGATTCGAGGGTCAGCCGGAGCCCGTCGGCGATGGACGCTTCGTCGTCGACGACGAGGACCGTCTGTCTCACGTGGTGTTCTCGACGGGCAGCCGGGCGGTGACGCGCGTCCCCTGGCCGAGGACGCTGTGGATGGCGAGCTCGCCCCCGTGCAGGTCGATGACGGAGCGCGCGATGGCCATGCCGAGCCCCGTGCCCTGCGGCTTGGTGGTGAAGAACAGGTCGAACATCCGCGAGACGGTCTCCTCGCTCATACCGCTGCCGGTGTCCTCGACGACGATGGTGACCGATCTGTTCGCCGGAGAGTAGCTGGTGCTGACGGTCAGGCGGCCGCCCGGCGAGAGTGATTCGAGCCCGTTCAGGATCAGGTTGAGGAACGCCTTCCGGAGCTCGCGCGCGTCGAGCAGCGCGTCGGAGGGACACGCGGAATCGTAGGCGCGGAAGATCTCCACCTCGTCGTTGCCCGTCCGCGCCTCCGCGAACGACAGGCACTCGTCGAGCAGCGCGTGAATGGCCAGCGGCGCCCGGTGCAGCTCGGGCGGCCGTCCGAAGGCCGTGATCTCCGCCACCACGGCGGCCAGGTGATCCACCGTCCCCGAGATCTTCTGCGCGAGTCCGGCACCCTCGGCGTCGCCGTTCCTCACCAGCCGCTGCTCGAGATGGCGTGCGTAGAGCCGCAGGCCGGCCAGCGGGTTCTTGAGCTCGTGCGCGACCTGGGTGGCCATTCGACCCAGCGCGGCCAAGGCGCCGCTGCGAAGGCGCTCGAGCTCGTGCGTGTTGCGGATGGCCACGGCCGCCTGCGACGAGAACAGCGCCAATAGCTCGAGGTCGTCCTCGTCCGGCTCGATACGATCGGACGTCTCGATCACGAGGGCGCCCGCGGGCCCCTTCTGCACCACGAGCGGCGCCGCCACGATGGCCCCCGCCTCGCTGCCCGGGAAGGTGGCGGGCACCCCCTTGTCCATGGCCGAGCGCGCGGCCGCCTCGAGCGCGTTCCACGACGGCGGCGGCGTCCCCGCGCTCGCCATCGGCAAGAGCCGCCCTTGCTGGAGCTGGAAGACGACGCAGCGCTCCGCCTCCGTTGCTTCCACGGTGGCCTGGGCGACGGCGTCGAGGACGCGCTCCATGATGCCGGAGGAGGCGAGCGTCTGGCCCACGGCCAGCAAGCGCTCGCGATCGCGCGCCCAGCGGCGCGTCTCGAGCGCGCGGCCGATCTTGGCGCGCAGCTCGTCGCGGACGAAGGGCTTCGTGAGGTAGTCGAAGGCGCCGCGCTGCACGGCCTCCACCGCGGTCTCGATGGTCCCGTGCGCGGTCATGATGAGCACCGGCAGCCGCGGCTGCCGGGCGTGCAGCGACTCCATGAGCCGGATGCCATCCATCGGCTCCATGCGCAGGTCGAGGAGCGCCAGGTCGAAGCGGCCATCGTCGACGTGCCGCTGCGCGTCGTGGGGGTCGCCGGTGGCCGTCACGTCGAAGCCCATGGCCGTCAGGCGCATCTCGAGTACTTCGAGGATCGCCGCGTCGTCGTCGACCACGAGGACCTTTCGCATCACCGCTTCTTTCGCTCGAGGTTCAGATCCACGTCCTTCAGCTTCTCCAGATCCGCGCGCAGACGCTCCGTCTCCTGACGCAGCTTGGCCAGCTCGGCGTCGCGCGCGGCCAGCTCGCTCCGGAGCCGCGCCAGCTCACCGCGGGCGGTCAGGATGGCGGCCACCGCGTCCCGGCTCTTCTGCGCGCGCGGCGCCGCCGGGTCCTGCGCATACTGGAGGAGGAACTCGTCGTATGCTCGGACGGCCGGTTCGTACTGCTGGCGATCGGCCAGCCGGTCCGCGCGCGCCAGCAGCGTAGGGGCGTCGCTGAACGGCCAGCTGCTGGCGCAGCCGCCGACGGCGAGTCCGACCAGAACGACCGCGGCCAGCGCTCTCATGCGGCGCCCCTCGGCAGCAGCACGCTGAAGCGACTGCCCTTGCCCTCGTAGGACTCCACGGTGACGCGCCCGCGGTGCGCCTGCACGATGCCGCGCACGACGGCGAGACCGAGCCCGGTGCCGCCGCGATCGCGATGGGCTTGCCGCCATGACTCGAAGATATGCGGAAGGGCCGCCGCCGGAATTCCGACCCCGGTGTCCTCCACCTGGATCTCGAGCTCCTCGCCGGCGTCCACCAGCCGCACGGCCACGCGGCCGCCGCGCGGTGTGAAGCGTACGGCGTTGGCGACGAGATTGACGACGACCTGCAGCAAACGGTCCTCGTCGCCGACGCAGTCGAAGTGGTCGCCGACACGCTCGCGCTCGAGGGTGAGGCCGGCCTCCTCCGCCTGGGGCCGGAGCTCCTCGACGGCGCGCCCCACCACCTGCGCCATGTCGACGGTCTCGCGGGCGAGCGGCAGCACGCCGGCGCGCAGACGGCTGAGCTCGAGGATCTGGTTGACCAGCCGCAGCAGACGATCGGTGGAGCGGCTCACCAGGGTCACCAGGCGCGTCTGCTTGGCGTTCAGCGGGCCGGGCACGCCGTCGCGCAGCAAATGCGCCGCCTCGCGGACGGACGTCAGCGGCGAGCGCAGCTCGTGCGAGAGTGTGGCGAAGAATTCCTCTTTCGTCTCGTCCATCCGCCGCAGCTGGGCGGCCATCGCGTTGAAGGAGCGGGCGAGGGCGCCGATCTCGTCGCGCGCGGAGGCGTCGATGGGATCGCGGAAGGAGCCGGCGGCGACGGCGGCCGTCGCCTCGGAGAGGCGGCGCAGCGAGCGCGTCATGCGGAATGCCAGGAGGCCGGTCCCGATCAGGGCCAGCGCCACCGCCGTCCCGAGGGCGACCATGACGCCCGTCCACGTGCGCGCCTCCAGCCGCGCCGCCTCGGCCTGGGCGGCGAGGACGCGCGCGTGCGTCGCCTCCACGAGACCGTCGAGGGCGCGCTCCACGCGCTCGGCCTCCGGACGTGCAGCCAGCTCGGCCGGGACCTTGTGATCGGCGAGGAGCCGGGCGTGGTCGCGCGCCACGGTCTTGCGGTAGATGTCGAAGGCCGCCGACGCCTCGGCCAGGTGCGCGCGCTCGCGCGTGGTGCGGACCAGCTCGCCGAGGTTGTCGAGACCGTCACGCACGCGGGTGGCGCGCTCGTTCCACAGCGCGCCGTAGCGCGGATCACGCAGAATGAGCAGGCGCGCCTCCAGGCGGGCGAGGGCGCCGAGCTCCTCGTGAAGCGCGCTGGTGAGTCGCAGCGCCGGCACCGTTTGCGTCGTGATCTCGCGATTGACCGAGACCAGCCGCGCCACGGCCCGCAAGCCGAGAACGCCGACGCCGGCGAGTACAGCGATCACCAGCGAGAACGTCAGGAAGATCTTGGAGGCCAGTCGCATGGATGTCGACGGCCCTCTACCGCCCCGCCGCCGACGCCAGCACGGCCGCCGGAAATGCCGGCGTCAAGAGCGCCACGCCGGACAGGGTGCTACGTTTCGTCGTTTCGATCAAGTACCGCGGGCCCTCACGCCTCATCGGTCATCTCCCGCCAGACGTTCTGGCCCCGAGTCTCTCGGAGAAGGAGGCTCAAGACGGCGCCGCCGAGGATCAGCAGCGCGCAGGCGCCGAAGGCCGCCTGATAGGCGTCGACCGGATACGCGCGCGCCCCACCGACCATGGCGCCGGTCCAGCGAGCATCCAGGATCGCGCCGACCGGCCCCTGGGTCAGGGCAGCGCCGACGAATCCGCCGAGGTTGGTGACCGCCACCGCCAGCCCCGCCAGCTCCGGCGGATTGACCTCGCGCCCGATCGGCCAGGTGAGGACGAAGGCGGCCGCGCCCACCCCGATGGCGAAGAGCAGCGCGGTGACCGCCCAGAGCGGCGCCGCGCCAAGCGTCCAGACGAACAGCACCCAGACGGCGAGGAGACCACCGCAGAGCGTCGTGTAGGGCAGCTTGCGTCGCCGCAGGACGGCATCCGAGACGTACCCGGTGAGCGGCGCCGCCACGATGAGCGCCAGCGACGTTGCGGCCGAGACGCTGGCCGCCCGCGTGGTCGACAGCCCGTACACGTCGCGCAGGTAGGGCACCACCCATAGATAGAGGTTACCGACAGCCGCGTAGAGACAGAAGAAACTGAGAAAGGGCGGCCACGTGTGCGCGTTGCCCAGCACCCGGCGCATCCCGTGGAGCACGCCGCCCAGCGAGGGCCGCGCGAGCCCCGCGGGCGCGGCCGGCGCGTTCCGTACGATAGTCCCGCACAGCGCCGAGAACAGCAGCGTGACCGCGCCGATGATCCAGAAGGCACCGCGCCAGCCCACCCGCGCGACGAGCGCGGCCAGCGGCGTGGTGGCCACCAGAGCGCCGACGACGCCGACGGTGGCGGTGATGGCCGAGAGGACGCCGAAGCGCTGGGGCGGAAACCAGGCGGCGGCGATCTTCAGCGCGCCGATGAAGGTCACCGTCGCGCCCAGCCCGACCGCGAAGCGGCCGGCGAAGAGCAGCGGCGTGCTCGCGGCCACGCCCATCGCGAGGGTGCCCGCGCCCATGATGACCCCGCCTGTCGCCATCACCACGCGCGCGCCGAACGCGTCGATGAGGAGCCCCGCCGGCACCATGAATCCGGCGTACGAATAGAAGTAGGTCGCCGACAGCAAGCCGAGCATGGCGCCGGTCACTCCGAACGTCTCCATGAGGTCGCGCGCGATGACGCCCGGAGCGGCGCGGTGGAAGAACGCGATCAGGAAGAGCCCGGCCGGCAGGGACCACATGAGCCACGCGCGGCCGGTCCGCACCACGGGCCCGCTCACCCGGCGGGAGCGACAGTCGGCGCCAGCCGATGGCACCACACGGCCAGGATCGAGAGCGCGGCCGGCGTGACGCCGGGAATGCGCGAGGCCTGGCCAAGCGATCGTGGCCGCACGGCGCCCAGTCGCTCGCGTATCTCGGTCGACAGCCCGGGGACGACGGCGTAGTCGAGGGTATCGGGAATCAGCCGGCTCTCCTCCGCCTTGAAGCGCGCGACGTCGTCCAGCATGCGCCGCACGTACCCGTCGTACCGCGCCGCGACCTCCACGTCGCGGACCAGGCGCGCGTCGGCGATCGGCTCGGGATCCAGCCCGGCGACGTCGGCGTACGTCGCGTCCGGGCGACGTAGCCGCTGCAGCAACGAGACGCCGCCCTCGCGCGCCCGCGCCAGCCGCGCCAGCGCCGACTCACACCCCGCGCGCCTCGCCTCCACGGCCGCGTGGCGAGCGGCGTCGACGAGGCCGAGCCGGCGGCCGTGGGCGGAGAGACGAAGATCGGCGTTGTCCTCGCGCAGCAGCAGCCGGTACTCCGCGCGAGACGTGAACATGCGGTACGGCTCGAGAGTGCCGCGCGTCACCAGGTCGTCGACGAGCACGGCCATGTAGCACTCGGAGCGATCGGGCAAGAACGGCTCGCGCTGCTGCACGGCGCACGCGGCGTTGACGCCGGCCCAGAGCCCGAGGGCGGCCGCCTCCTCGTATCCGGTGGTGCCGTTGATCTGGCCCGCGAGCCAGAGGCCGGGCACGTCGCGGCACTCGAGGGTGGCCCCGAGCTGCGTGGGATGGATGAAGTCGTACTCGATGGCGTAGCCCGGCCGCATGATCTCCGCCCGCTCGAGACCCGGAATCGTGTGCACGAGCCGCTCCTGCGCGTCGAGCGGGAGCGAGGTGGAGATGCCGTTGGCGTAGACCTCCTCGGTGTCGAGGCCGTCCGGCTCGAGGATGACCTGATGTCGCTCGCGCTCGGCGAAGCGCACCACCTTGTCCTCGATCGACGGGCAGTAGCGAACGCCGGTGGCGTCGATGACGCCCGAGTACAGCGGCGAGCGGTCCAGGTTCTCGCGAATGACGGCGTGGGTGGCGGGCGTGGTCCAGGTGACGTGACACGCGACCTGGGGCAGCGGCAGCCGCCGCGTCGCCCAGTGGAAGGGCCAGGGCTCGGCGTCGCCCCACGACGCCTCCAGTCCGTCCCACGCGATCGAGCCGTGACGCAGGCGCGGCGAGGTGCCGGTCTTGAGACGCCCGAGCGTGAGCCCGAGGGCGCGCAGCGCGTCCGAGAGATCGACGGCGGCGAACTCGCCGGCGCGGCCGGCGCTCTGACGGTGGAGCCCCACGTGGATGAGGCCGCGCAGGAACGTGCCGGCCGTGATCACCACCGCCCGCGCCTCGTAGCGCGAGCCGTCCTGCGCCTCGAGCCCCGTCACCCGCCCACCATCGAGGAGCACGCGGGTGACGTGCGCTTGACGCACGTCGAGGCGCGGCTCGCTCTCCACCGTCTGCTTCATGGCGGCGCGATAGCGCGCGCGGTCGCACTGAGCGCGCGTGGCGCGCACGGCCGGACCGCGCGAGGCGTTCAGCGTCTTCAGCTGGATGGCGGCGCGGTCGGCGGCGCGCCCCATCTCGCCGCCGAGCGCGTCGATCTCGCGGACGAGATGGCCCTTGGCGGTGCCACCGATAGCGGGATTGCACGACATCTGCCCGATGCCGTCGAGGTTCATGGTGAGCAGCACGGTGCGGCATCCCATGCGCGCGGCGGCCAGCGCCGCTTCGCAGCCTGCGTGACCTGCACCGACGACGGCCACGTCCCAGCCGTGCATGGCGTCCATGATTGCACACCACGCACGGGGGCCGCGATTGCAAAGGCCTGGAGCGTGGACTACGATGAGCGCCGCCATGGAATTCGGTATTTCTCTCCCCGGGCGTGGTCCGCTCGCGACACCGGATTCCATCCTCAAGCTCGCCACCAAAGCCGACGCGCTCGCCTACGACTCACTGTTCGTCACCGACCACGTCGTGCTGCCGGCCTCGATGGCCGGCTCGGTCTACCCGTACTCGACGACCGGACAGCTTCCGGGCGGAGCGGCCCAGGACTACCTGGAGCCGCTGGCGGTGCTGGCCTGGCTCGCGCACGTGACCCGCCGCATCCGCATCGGCACGAGTGTGCTGGTGGTGCCGTATCGGAACCCCGTGGTCACCGCCAAGACGCTGGCCACCATCGATCGGCTGTCGAACGGACGCGTGATCCTCGGCGCCGGCGTCGGCTGGCTGCGCGAGGAGTTCGAAGCGCTCGCGGCGCCGCCGTTCGAGAAGCGTGGGGCGGTCACCGACGATTACTTGAAGCTCATGCGCGCGGCGTGGACGTCGGATCCCGTGCGCTTCGAGAGCCCGAGCTACACGCTTCGCGACGTCCACGCGCTCCCCAAGCCGGTGCAACGCGGGGGCATTCCCATCTGGATCGGCGGCCACACCGACGCCGCCGTGCAGCGCGCGGCCACGCTCGGCGACGCCTGGCATCCGATTGCCCTGCGCCCACCCGGCCTGCTGCTGCCCGACCAGTACGCGACGCGCGTCAAGCAGATCCACACGTGGGCCCAGCGCGCGGGGCGCGACCCGAAGGCCGTCACCCTCACCCTCCGCGTACCGATGGAAGTGCGATCGAAGGCCGCGAAGGCGCCGGGCGGCGAGCGACCGATGTTCCAGGGCACGGCCACGGAGGTGCTCGACGACATCCGCGCCTACCAGTCGCTCGGCGTGTCTCACATCGTCTTCGACGCCGCCCACGCCGACCTGAAGTCGGTGCTCGACAACATGGCGCGCTTCGCCGACGAGGTGCGAGGGAAGGCTGAACGCCGCGGTAGTGGTTCGCGCGACCCTGGTTCTGTTGTAGCGAAAGGCGCGAGATCGGCTAGGGCCGAGGGTGGCCTCGCCAAGATGCGGCGTGGCTCCGCACCCCCGACTTCGGTTGAGAAGCGGCGTGGCTCTGCACGCGCGACTTCGCGTTCGCGGCGGTGATGATTCGGTGATTACCCAGGTAGAGGCGTACGGACTCATCGAGGGGGCGGCGGGGGCGCTGCCGGAGCTGTTGGCGCGTGCGGGCGAGGTGCGGGATCGAGGCCGCGGTCGGATCGTTACCTTCTCGGCGAAGGTGTTCGTGCCCCTCACCACGCTGTGCCGCGACTACTGTCGCTACTGCACGTTCCGCCGCGATCCCGGGGAGCCCGGCGCCCACACGCTGACGCCGGAAGAGGTCGTCGCCCTCGCGCAGGCGGGCGGCCGCCTCGGCGCCAAGGAAGCGCTCTTCTCGCTCGGCGATCGGCCGGAGGCACGCTTTCCCTCCCACCGCGAGTTCCTTCGCGCACGTGGCCACCGCACCACGCTCGCTTACCTGCGCGAGGTGTGCGCGGCCACGCTCGCGAGCTCTCCCCTGCTCCCGCACGTCAATCCGGGCGTGATGGGCGAGCGCGATCTCGCCGCGCTCCGCGAGGTGAGCGTCAGCATGGGACTCATGCTGGAGAGCGTGTCCGAGCGGCTGCTGGCGCCGGGTGGCGCCCACGACGACGCGCCGGACAAGATCCCCGCGCGGCGGCTCCGCACCATCGAGCTCGCCGGCAAGCTGGCCATCCCCTTCACCACCGGCATCCTC
>Ga0075421_100006247_pt1 | contig 14507 bp, 11 predicted proteins | sample SoiMetdeltSBSDD5_FD_75292 | JGI IMG/M metagenome (GOLD analysis project Ga0075421, IMG submission 75292) | Bulk soil microbial communities from a Populus tree surrounding site in Tennessee, USA - Soil MetaG P. deltoides SBSDD5 | ecosystem: Environmental > Terrestrial > Soil > Tree plantation...
CGCCCGACGATTGTCTATAGAGAGATTTCGCTCGCCCTCCAGATATCCGTATGCGCAGTTTTTGCTCACGCCGGCCTTGCTTGCCCACTTGGATCGTGTCCAACGTTTCGCTTGCAAAAGAGGTAGAACTCGCTCTGTGCGAACTTTCGATCGTAAAGCCGGATCGACCTTGTCGGCTGACTGCTGTGGCACTGGAATCGCCACAGATGCTAGTCGTGTTGCAATCTCATCGCGGGCTCTGAGTGTGCAGTAGACAGCCGACGCATTGCAGACGTCTTCGATGGTCCCTGAAATAGTGGCGCACGTGTGGCCACCGAAATAGGACGTTCCTTGAGCAGAGGTCGCAAACGCGGAGCTCCTCATCCGCAGCAATTCGAGCCACGCCCTGGTGCAGGGATCAACCGCATCACCGTCCACGGACTCCAGTCCATATGGAACGGCATCCGAAAGGTCCATTGGGGTGCCCGCCCTGCTCGCCAACCGCTCATGGGCCTTACAGTATTCGCTCCAGAGGGGGAAGTGCATAGTTGCGGTGGGAATTGGGAGCGGAGGGATTCCCAACTTTTCGATCGCCTCTGCGGCGATCAAACAAAAACTCGCGCGCACTTCATCGGTGCTACGGTCGTTAGGACGGAGCAACCAAACGCCGTACTCTTCGCTGCCAACGTAGGCGTGCCACTCGGCGCGCATGGGCTCTTCAACGCCAACAGCTAGCCGATCCAATCTGGCCGAGAGCTCTTTCCAAGTAGTGCCGGTACTCATTCGGACGATTTCTCTATAAAGTTGGCGAGTTCATCTTAAGACCGCAACGCTTAACTCTTTGGGAACTCAGTCTAGATCCGTTCCTAGTCGCGTAGCAATTGGGTAAACCGCCCCCCGCGGCATATTGAAGACCCTAACGTCTCATCCAATGCGATCCTCGCACCGCAGCCCACGGTTCGGCAGACTTTGCAATTCCCTGCCCACCTAACCTGCCACTAGTTACTGGGCTGAATGGGCCCTATGAATAGTGACCAGTACGCTTCGGCAGCCCCTTCGAATGTCAATTTCACGTCGCTGGAATCGGACCTGCTCATGCCCATCAACCTGAAATAGAGGCCCTGATCGTCAGCGTTCACCGACAGGTGTTCGTTGAACGAATTCGTATCTGCGTTCTCGTCGTGCGAAAAGGCAATTCCGCCGATCATGCCACCAATGTAGATCGAGCATCGGCAAACCTTGGCTCCGTTGCTGTAGACGGCTGCAGTGAAACGGTTGGCATGAACCATTCGAAATTCCATGTTCAGGCCGGAGTTGCGCCGTGTCAGCTCACCCAATGAATTCTCGAAGAACCTGCCGAGGTACTCAAAGCCATCGCGCTGAAAACGGTCTTTATCGTAATCCGAAAACTCTTTTCGGGTTCGGAGATTGCTCGAACGGACGACTGATGAAGCTACTGCAGGATACTCCAACCGTGGCGATCGCGCCTCCACGCTAGGGGCCGAATCGCGAGATCGAAGTGCCTTCTTTATCGCCCCGACAATATCAAGGTACGCATCGTCCAGATTTGGCCACTTGGTCACAGCGAGTCCATCTTTTGGAGTCGCTAGAAGCTTGCCGAAAGGGGTGTCGAGCCAGTCGCAGGGTCGTAATATCACGGGAATGACGATCGCGTCGCCTTTATTGTGCCGTTCGATCGCCCGCTGCATCTCCCTTTTGTAGCAGTACTCGGAACTCAGGAAGTCAGCACTGATCAAGAGCAGGATGATATCTGCCGACTCGAGGCGACCGTCGATCTGATCGTCGATGACTTGGCCGACGACGATGCGCCGGTCGTGCCAAGTTTCTATCAGTCCCTGATGCTTGAGTGCGGACAGGTGTTTCTCCAACTGATCTCGAAGTGGCTCGTCTGAATGAGAATAGGAAAAGAACACAGTTGCCACTGAACTAGCCCTCCAAACGTGGTGGGCCCATCGTATCGCGCTCCGCACGACGAAGCAGCGTTGTTGGCACTCTCACTTCGAAGGGACTCCCAGATGCTGCTGATCCCCACCTCTAGGGAAGTTTGGCCGAGGCGGCAGGGACCTCAATTCGCGGGTCTGCCTACAATGCTGTTGGAGCACTACCGATAATGCGAATTATCAGTGGGCTCGGCACTCCACTAGAGGCGCGATCCAAGACTGTATTGGATTCCCCTCGCCGGGCCGACATTAGGCTTTTGCGCTCAGCCCCAATATCCGTGTCCCCGGAAGCGCTGGTTCCCAACTTTCTCTCCACCGCCTGGCGGAAGCCAGGGCTGGCTCCTGAGATCAACAAGTGCTTGGCTTGGAGCAGGTGTCAGCATTGTCCGTGCGGTGCGTTCGGGATCTCGCCGCTTGTGGAGAGGCCGCTTTCGCTGGATCCGTTGGCACCCAATAGGTCGCGGAATTCGCGGGTCCCACAACCAGAAATCGGCCCTGGCTTCCCGGAACCGCCTCAGCTCAGATTCTGGCCAGTGGACATCGACATCGCCTTCCAGACGTCCATCGCGTGAGTTCACGTCCAGTCCGCCGGGGGCTACACCACGAATATGGCTTGAAGAAGGAGGCTGCGTGTCCGATTGAATTCTTTGCGGACCACGGGTCGCCTGGGGGTTCGTTGTTGTCAGGTTTGGAATAGGAATTGGGGGCAGTATTTCGTGCTCAGGACGCCAGAACGAGGTTAGCGCGCCACCACGTGGATGCATCTTCAGCCGTCCACTCCGGCAGCACTTCGCAGCCGCCGAGCAGATCATAGACATCTTTTGCGCTTTGAGGTCTTCGGGCGGGGTCCTTCTCCAGGCACTGTAGTATAAGGTCGTCAAGAGCTGTGGGAATCGGCTGACTGGCGCGGTCCGAGGGCCGGTCCGGTAGCACCTGTAGGTGAGCAAGAGCCATACTCATGGGCGTCTCACGCTCGAAAACCATCTTCCCGCAGAGAAGCCAATAGGCGACACAACCCAGGGCATAAATGTCTGTGCGCGGGTCGGTCGGATTACCAAGTGCCATTTCTGGCGCCATGTAGCCAGGTGTTCCTGGGAGTAGCCCATCGGCCGACAGTTGCGATTGCGTGCGATTCACATCCTGGCGAGGCTTTACCAGACCGAAATCTAGCACTTTCACGAAATCGTATTCCAGTCCCAAACAACATAGAAAGAGATTCCGAGGCTTGATGTCCCGATGTACAAGTCCTCGCTCATGCGCCTCCGCAAGCGACTTACAGGCCTGTCGCAGCAGGAACACCACGCGGGCCGGTGGCTGTGGACCGTAGCGGCCAATGAGGGCCTCCATATCCAGGCCTTCCAGCAATTCCATGGCGTAGTAAAACTGACCATCTTCGCTGACACCATAGTCGTAAAGTGCCACGGTGTGGGGCGACCTTAAGGCGGCAGTGGCGCGCGCTTCTCGCTCGAATCGCTGTTGAAGATGGTTGTAGGATTGCCCGTCCTGCCCAACTGCTATTTCCTGTTGAATCACCTTGATGGCGGCCGGACGGGCCAGCATTCGATGTTCCGCACGCCAAACCTCTCCCATGCCTCCGCCCCCGATTCGCTCCATCAGGCGATAGCTGCCCATTTCACGCTCCCTCGTTACGGATGCACCAAGGCCATGAACATATCGGGCAACCGGGATGCTAAGGACGGCGGCCGCAAACACTGGCAGGAACAAAATGACCAAACGGTTCCACCCCGGTAACTGGTAATCGTTGACAGTAGCGGCAATGGCGAAACCGACTGGCGCCATGAGCCCTGCGCAAATCGCGCTCAGCACGCTTTTGCCGTAGCCGGCGGGAACGGTAACCGCGAACAATGAAATCCACAAAGAAATCCAGGAGACCCCGCGAACCGGCTCCTCCGATGGCCACGGCGCACCGTGTTCGGATAACGCAATGGCCAGGGCGCCCAGTACTTCATAGATGAGTCCGAGGTTGAGCATCTGAACGGGCAGAAGGACGCGGATTTGTGCCAATCCAAATACCGTCAGTCCTCCGATGAACAATAGTACGGCGCTGATCAGTGGCAGCGGCACGCGACCCGTTAGGATAACCCGTTCGGGCTGGAGGTAGTATTCGGCCAAGTAGGCAAGTGGGGCCATCGTCGCCGAAATCAGCCCAATGAATGCCAGACGGCGAACTGCTTTGTCGGCGAGGTCGGCAGGCAGCCGATAACCACTCAGAAGTGAAGGAAGGTTCGTAGAACGTTTGCGCGAGATACGCGCCATTTCCGGAGCGGTGGCATTGGCCAGAAAATCTGGTGAAAGCGAATGAGCCTGAAGAAGTTGTCGCACTTCAGTCTGGAGATCGGTGTCGTTTCGGGACGCCTCCTGAATGAAATCCGCTCGTTCGCCCTCACCGCGCTCCAGCGCCGCTTCGTATAGGTTTCGAATCTGCCGGTATCGGTCCGGCGTCATTCAGCCACCTCCCGGAGATCACATGATAACCCGATCGCGTTATAGGATATGCTGTCCACGAACCGCGAGAGGCTAAGATTCAGACGCTTGGTGCCGATGCTGATGAAGAACTCCCACGACCTGACGAGGCTGCTGGTGCGCTGGCGTGAAGGGGAGCCGCGAGCCGCGGAGGAGTTGTGGACGCGCGCGAACGGCGAACTCAGGCGTCTGGCGGCTCACTACATGCGTAGCGAGCGTCGCGATCATACGCTCCAGGCCACCGCGCTCGTGAATGAACTGTTTCTGCGATTTTTTACGTCTCAACCGGTTCAATGCCAGGATCGCGTCCATTTCTTCGCATTGGCGGGACAGCAGATCCGGCACATCCTGGTTAATCATGCGAGAGATCGCCAAGCGATGAAGCGTGGGGGCCGTAGGGTCAGACTATCCTTGAGCGAGTTGAACGGCCTGGGCCGGCAGATGGAACCGGACGTTCTCGATCTTGAACTGGCTCTGCAAAAGCTGGAGCAACTCGATTCCCGCGCTGCTCAAGCGGTCGAACTCCGGTTCTTTGGTGGTCTTACTGAAGCTGAGGCCGCTGAGGTTCTAGGCGTCTCACCCGCGACGCTCAAGCGGGATTGGGAATTCGCGCGTGTGTGGCTGCTCCGCGAACTCTCCCGGCCTGACGAAGCTAATCGGTAATCTGCACTGCCGTTGATAGATCCGGGGGCGATAGGGATCCGAGCGGCACGAATCGGAACGGCCAGATCGGCCGATTGCAGCAGATCATGCCATACCCGCTGTGCGACGAATTCACATTTTCTTGAGCCATTTTGTTCGTCTTCCGGGCTGTTGACTGTAGAGAGTCAGGTAAACCTGCTCTCAAGGCCGATAGAGTCGAACGCGGCTTGATGAAACCTATTTTGAGCGGTAGACACAGAAATTGCCGGTGGATCCCGCTTTGAAACTCTGTATCGAAACCCTTAGTCCAGCATCAGGCTGGAATTCATCAAGGTGGGTATATGAAGAGATGGATCGTCGTAAGTCTTCTCCTTGTGAGCTGTCTGCGGGCGCAGTCGGAATCCGCCAATATTACGGGCACCGTCACTGACACGAGCGGCTCTCTCTTGCCACAGGTTGTGATCTCAGTGACTAACCAGGACACCTCCGTGGCAACCAGCACGGTCACGAATGAGGGAGGCCGCTACTTCCTGCCTGGTCTCCGGCCTGGGAGTTACGCAATTTCAGCGGCGCGATCCGGTTTCAAAAAGTTCGTCAATTCAGGTCTAACGCTGCAAGTGAATCAGACCGCGGGCGTGGATATCACGCTTCATGTGGGCGACGTGGCGGAACAAATCACAGTATCCGCAGAGGCTTCCCTCCTCGAAACTGAGACATCCGGCCGTGGCGCCGTAATCGATTCACGCAAAATTGTCGAGCTGCCACTCAACGGACGCGACTACAATCTGCTCGCGCAGTTGTCTCCCGGCGTTCTGCCCGCGACGCCCAGACTGCAATCCATCGGGTTTAAGGGCGCTTTCAACGTGAACGGCAACCGCGCGTTCCAAAATGCCTTTCTCCTGGACGGCGTGGATAACACTTCTTATTCCAATTCCTTCCGCGGCGGTAACACCCAGATCGTACAACCCTCCATCGATGCGCTCCAGGAGTTCAAGATCCAGACGAACGCCTACGGCGCGGAATTCGGCCGAAGCGCAGGCGCGGTCATAAACGCAGTGATCAAATCCGGAAGCAACGCTCTGCACGGATCGGCTTACGAGTTCCACCGCAACCGTTCTCTGGACGCGACCAATTTTTTCTCCAACAAGACCGGCGGCGACGAGCCATTTCGCCTGCGCAACCAGTTCGGGGGAACCTTGGGCGGCCCGATCATCAAGGATAAATTGTTTCTGTTTGGCGACTACGAGGGCTTACGTGACCGTACCGGCACAGTCAGGTTGACCTCGGTTCCACAGCCGATCTGGACAAGGGGAGTGTTTACCGTCCCCATTTACAACCCATTCAACCCGAACGACACTGGCGCGGATTTTCAAAGAACAGCTACCGCTGAGTGCAACGACGGACGGGGAAACTGCTGGGTGATTCCCGCCAGCCTGATCGACCCAGTGGGACAGAAGGTGCTGAATGTCAATCCTGTTCCAAACACAGGAACGCCCGGACAGGTGGATGACAACTATGTCCATGTCCCCGTCGATCGAAACCGGACAGATCAGTTCGACATGCGGCTCGACGAAAACATGGCGGCCGGATTCAATCTGTTCGGGCGTTACTCCTTTTCCGACACGAATCTGTTCCGGCCAGGACCACGGCCCGGGCTTTCCGAAGGGTCTTCGAACGACACCTTCGGCTCGGCGCTGTGGCGGTCGCAGGCCGTCGCCGCCGGCGCCACATGGACGATCTCGCCCAAAGCGGTGTCCGAATCACGCTTCGGCTGGGCTCGGGGGAACTACTATCAAACACCTGTGAACGCGGGATCCGGATGCCCGGACCAGCTCATCGGCATACGTGGCTTGCCCACCGACGAAGCCATTTGCGGAGGGCTTCCCGTGTTCGATTTGCCCGGGGGCCTCGGAAGGAGGATCGGGCGCACAACCTCCCAACCGCAATTCCAAACGCCGCGCTCGTATGATTTCCGCGAGTCACTGACGTGGATCCGCTCCAATCACGCGCTGAAATTCGGTGCGGAGGTCTTGCATGTCTCAACTGGGATTCGCGATATCAGCGCATTGCTTGGCCGGTTCACGTTAACGGGGCGGTTCTCCGGGCAGACGACGGGGGCCAGCGCCGGTTATCAGGGAGGAGTGGCGGACCTGCTGATGGGCCTGCCCACGCAATACGCGCAGGACTCGAACACGGTGTTCCACCAATCGCAGAATATGTACTTCTTCTTCGCCCAGGACGACTGGAAGGTTACCCGTAAACTCACGCTCAATTACGGCGTGCGGTACGAGTTCGCCACGCCGCCGCTGGAACGCGATAATCAGTTGGCCAACTATGACCCTGACACGCGGGCATTTGTGGCGGCGAAAGAAGGCGGGCTGTATGAGCGCAGCCTGATCCACGCGGATTACAACAATATCGCGCCCCGATTTGGTTTCGCGTTCACCGCGCTGCCTGGAACAGTGCTCCGCGGAGCTTACGGAATCTTCTACAACCACACCAACCGGATGGGCCGCGAGGGGCTGCTGGGGTTCAATTACCCATTCGTCGTGACGCGAACCCAACAGATCTCGGGTAGCAACATCCTGAAAGCCGCCAACGCATTTCTCCGTTTACAGGAGGGGATCCCTGAAGGGTTTGTGGACGCCACGAAGGTGGATCCGTCCACTGTCAGCCGTAAGGCTCAGGACATGAATCAGCGGACGCCTTACACGCAGCAATGGAACTTTGGGATTCAGCAGGGATTCGGTGGCAACATGATGTTCGATATTGCGTATGTCGGCAACCGTGGTCTGAAACTACCTGCGTTCCGAAACCTGAATCAACAACCGGTCGTATTCAACGCGGCGGGTGCGCCCGGCGCGGGACCGCGTCCCCTAGCTGCTTTCGGTTTGAACGCCGATATTCAAATGCTGGAAAACCTGGGAGTATCGAACTACCACTCGCTGCAAGCAAGGCTGGAGAAGCGATTCTCCTCTGGAGTCTCCGGAATGCTTTCGTACACCTGGGGCAAGGCCCTGACGAATGCGGTCGATCATCTTTCGACCTCGGGAGGCGGAAACGGCGTTGATGTCGGCGTTTTCAAGGAGGCCCAAAACGGAAACGACCGCAAAGCAGAGTACGGGTTGGCGGAATTTGACGTGCAACATCGGATCATCGGCTCGGCCATCTGGCAGTTGCCCTTCGGCAGAAGCCGGCCCCTCGGGGCTCTGTTTAACGATTGGGAATTTTCGCCTATCGTCACCATCCAGAGCGGGTTGGGGTTGACGATCGTACAATCGAACCTCCTCACCCTGGGTACCGAACGGCAAAGCCGGCCCAACCGGATTGCGAACGGCGTGCTTCCCGGTGCGTAGCGCACGGTCGACCGCTATTTCGACACGAACGCGTTCCGGATCCTGCAAACAAATCCCGCAGCCGATGGGTTCGTTCCGTTGCAGGCGTTCGGGAACTCCGGGGTCGGGGTGCTGCGCGGACCGGGGCTGTTCAACATCGATTTCAATCTGAGCAGGAGTTTCGCGGTGACGGAGAAGCATAGGCTTCAGTTCCGGGCGGAGTTTTTCAACGCGCTGAATCACGCGAATTTCGGAGTACCGGGCGTGAACATGAGCAGCGGCGGCTTCGGACGGATCAACCAGACGAGCACCGAGGCGCGAATCATTCAACTTGCCCTGAAGTATAAGTTCTGAGGGAGAGAGCGGCCATGCGGAAACTTCTTTACCTCACATTCTCGTTATCCCAAGTGCTGTTCGGCACGGTTGAAATGCCGCGCTACTTCGAAGCCAATGCCGGACAGGCGCCATCGCAGGTCCGCTTCCTATCCAGGTCGGCAGACCACACCGTGTTCCTCACCAGATCGGAAGCGGTCCTGGCCGGTGCGGCAGGTTCGATTTCCCTGCGATTTGTAAACAGCCGGGCGGGCGTGGAACCGGCCGGCATCGATGCCGCCCCCGGCAGGGTGAACTATCTGATTGGCAACGATCCAAGTGCATGGCGTACGAATGTCCCAACATTCCGCGGTGTGCGCTATCGCGAGATCTACAGCGGCATCGACCTAGTTTTCAATGTGGGTGAGTACGATTTTCTGGTAGCGCCTGGCGCCGATCCATCCCATATTGAAGTCGAGGTCCGGGATGCGACTAGCTTCGGTATCGATCAAGCGGGTGACCTCGTGCTTCGCTTAGGCCAAGGAACGCTGCGGCAACGGAAGCCGACCGCGTTTCAAGACGGACGGAGCGTACCGGTAAGCTTCGTTTGCCGCTCGGCGCGACGGTTTGGGTTTTCTGTTGGCAAGTATGACCGTACCCGCCCGCTGATTATCGATCCGGTGTTACTCTACTCCACTTACGTCGGTGGCAGCGGCAGCGAGACAAGGATCAGGGGCTTTGGCTCAGGTAGCCAGGTAAAGACCGCGGGTATTGCAGTGGATGCCCAAGGAAATGCATACGTGACCGGGTTCACTGAGTCTGTGGATTTCATGACCATCAATGGATTCGAGCCGGTGTGGAGCGGCTCGACGGACGCCTTCGTCGCCAAAATCAATCCGGCTGGAAATTCGCTGGTATACGCAACGTATCTCGGCGGCCCCGACGGCCTGGATCGGGGCTTTGACATCGCTGTGGATGAACAGGGTAGTGCATATGTGGCCGGCCGCACCCAGTCGTCACGCTTCCCGCTCCGGAACCCGTTTCAAAGCGCGTTGCGCGGGAACGAGGACGGTTTTGTTGCCAAGCTCGACCCATCCGGCGCGTCCCTGGTGTGGTCCACATATCTCGGAGGAAGCAATAACGATGACTGCCACAGCATTGCTGTATGGAACGGCAGTGTCTACGTGACAGGTGAAACGCAATCGTCCGACTTCCCTCTGGAGGCGTGGGCAAGCAACGCGTTTCTAGGCGGCCCGACCGACGTGTTTGTAACGCGGTTCACCCCTGATGGTTCGAGACTTGTCTTCTCCACCTATCTCGGCGGCAGCGGCCTCGACGATGTTGAGGACCTGGCGGTCGACACACAGGGCAACGTGTACGTAGTGGGACACACGGAATCATCGACGATACCTCTAGTTCGGGTGTCCCCCGGCGGACCGCCCGATACGCTCCCTCGCACGCTCCAGCCGAATCCGGGCGGCGGTGTGGATGCCTATCTGCTGAGACTCAGCGCCGCGGGTCAGCAGATGCAGTTTGTCACGTACTTAGGCGGTAGCGGACCGGATGCCGCATTGGGCATAACCGTTCGCTCGGGCCGGGATGTGTACGTAGTCGGGGCTACCGGCTCGACCAACTTTGGTGTAACCGATCAGGCGTTTCAGCGGCAGCAGGCGGGCGCGCTCGACGCATGGCTCGTTCGAATTGATACAGAAACGCCTCGTCTGATCGCTGCCACCCTTCTGGGCGGGCCTGGCAATGAAATGGCGACCGCCGTCGCCGTGGACGAAGCCGGACGCGCTTGGATCGCAGGAGTTGCTTCTGCCGGATTCCCGGTCAGAAACGCGATTCAACCGAGCTATGGTGGTGGCGGTTCGGACGCCTTCCTGGTACGCATGGACGCTTCCGCCACAGACCTTGAGTTCGCCACATTCCTGGGAGGTTCTGGCGAGGATGGAGCGTTCGGAGTCGCTGTGGACCAAGCCGGCAGCGCCTACCTTACAGGCGCCACGGAATCGGAGAACTTCCCTGTGACGGCGTCTGCGCTGCAAAGCCGATTCGGCGGTGGACGCGACGATGCCTTCGTTCTCAAAGTCGGCGATGAATCCGGTTCAGTGGTGCTTTCGGCCGCGACGTTGACCCAGCGGCCGCTGGCGCCTGAATCGTATGCCACTTTCAAAGCGCCCGGCCTGAGTGGGGCAACTGCCGTTACGGTCACTGACAGGACCGGAACAGAACGCTCCGCCATGATCTCCGCCGCACTGCCGAGTCAGGTGAATTTCGTGCTGCCAGCGGGCCTGGCTCCGGGACCGGCGACCGTTCGCGTGCTGCAGGAGACGCGAGAGGTCGCTCGCGCAACCATCGAAATCGCCCCCATTTCGCCAGGAATTTTTACGGCCAACGCAAACGGATTTGGCGTGCCGGCTGCTCTGGTGGTTCGAACGGATCCTGCCGGCGTGCAAACCGTAATCCCGGTTTTTACTTGCGGCGCAGTTACGGGCAGTTGTTCTCCGGCGCCGCTAGACATTTCGGGACCTGCAAGGTTCGATCTTATCCTGTTCGGTACAGGAATCCGGGGACGCTCCTCGCTTTCCGGCGTGCTGGTACGCATCGGGCCGAACAGATTTTTCGGAGCGCAATACGCAGGACCCCAGGGGACTTTCGCAGGACTCGATCAGGTCAATGTGCGCCTGCTTCCGGTGCTGGCCGGTAGCGGCGAAACAGACCTTGAAGTCGTCTTCGACGGACAGGTGAGCAATCGGACAAGGGTGGCATTCCAATGAAGATGAGCACGATGTTTTTAGCAACTTGCCTTTTGACGCACACTCTTTGCGCGGCCGACCCGAAGGAAGTATCGCTCCGCTGGACTGAGCTCGAGCCGGCCGTCGCGGGGCGGCAGATCAGGATGACGTTGCCGAATGGGCCACAGATCAAGGGCAGGGTGCTGGCCGTTGAGCCGCAGGCGCTGCGCATCCAGATCACGAAAACCTCGGATAAGCTCGTTCAACCGAAGGGAGAGATTTCACTTCCTCGCACCGCGATTCCGGTCTTGCAGGTGATGAGGTACGGTATTCGCTGGAGAATTTTTGGCACAGCAATCGGTCCGGTATTGGTGGGGGCGGCAGGAGCGAGCGTAGCCGCCAGAGGCGCCGGGACCGTCAACGATCTTCCGAAGTACATCGGCTACGGCGCGGGCGCAGTGATCGGAACCGGAGTGGGAGGCTACTTCCTCGGCAAGCGGGCCGACCGGCACGTGACACCATCCGGCTTCTTCCGCAGACCCAGGAAGTGCGTGATGAATAGCAAACACTCGACATCGCGTATTCGAGTCATCATCCTTGCGATGGTTCCAGCGGTTGTCTTGGGACAGTCGGCGGAAGACTCGTGGAGCAACCTCAGCCGATTGCGCGCGGGCCAGAAGATCCAAGTAGTCGATATGAAGCCGAAGGCGGCTACCGGCAATTTCAATGCATTTTCCGAAGACACGATTTCCCTGCTGGTGGGCAAGGACCAGATATCGATTCCTCGCGCCAACGTCTTGAGCGTGAAGAATCGGGAAGGTTCTCATCGTAGACGAAATACGTTGCTTGGACTTGCGATTGGGGCGGCGGGAGGTTTGGCAATCGGCGCCATCCAAGGGGCGGCTTACCACGAAGAGGGGGAGACGCCAGTCTTCTTGATGGTGTGGACTCCAATCGGCGCGGGCGCGGGAGCCGCAGTAGGTGCTGTTTTGCCTGCTGGGCAAGTGACGGTTTATCGGGCCAAGGCTCGTCGGACACCTTAGCCGGTTTCAACTGAACCCTCGAATTCCGCTCCGGGGCATTCTAACCCAAGAGGTTACGAATGATAGTTCGAGCACCTGGTTTTCGTTATGCGGCGGATTGCCGCGCTTCAGAGAGAAACCGGCTCACTCACCTGTTCGCGAGGTCCATCATGAGTAGAGAGGCGTTGTTGGTCGGTCGTTCAACTGGCCCACTCGCTTGGAGCGCGGCTCCTTGGTACTGCTGTCAAGCATTGGCACGCAATGCTCATACAGGTCCGTGGTGAATATCAGGCCCGTTGGCGCATCTTCCCATTGCACAACCACTTCATCCAGTGGCGAATTGCGCAGGACTGTTATGACGGTGCCAGCGGCTAGGTCCGCAAGCGTTCCATCGTCGCACACCGCAAACAGGCGTTCCCGAAGCTGGTACTGCATGTGAAGGAAACATTAGAATACGCTCCGTTGATCGCAAGTTCTACCCCCAAACGTGGGTAACCAGACGGCAATGGTCAGTATCGGCAGTATTGCCATCCCCGGCCATCGTGCAACGAGTAGGAGGCAGCCGCGCGACGCCGCGCGTCCACTGCTGCTTCCAGGCGCAAGAGGTTTCAGCCAACCGCTTTCTGTGATCGCTCTGGATCGCGTTGCTCTGAGGCTGGATGAATTCGATTGAGTTCAGCTTCCCACCTTTCGTTGACGTAGGCGTCCCTCTCTTTGTCGCGTTCGACATCGCATTTGGTGCAATACGGGATGCCGAGCACGAACAGCGCTGTTTTGTCTCCGCATTGGACGCATCGTCCCACGGTTTCCTCTTTGCAGGAGGCAGCCGGGCTTTGAAGGGAGTTCGTCGTACGCCCGGCCGCCCGCCTTTGGCGCGACACACGCCCAGCGTATCGTGCCTACCTTTAAGGAACATCGGGGGCTGATTTGTTTCAGAAAAACGGCGGATCTGGATTGGGGCCAACGAGTGGAAACTGACGCACTACCCGAGGTCAAGCCCCACCCCGTTTGAAAAAGCGTGGGACCGGAACATCCAATCCGCCTCCGCTCCTGTATATAAGTTAGCGAGACGATGGGCCCCGGTAGGAACCCTCCTCCAGCCTGCCGGGTTTGAGTGAGCCATCAAACCGGGCGCGGACTCCGAACCACGCCCGGCTCGCTAGTGTCCTAAGCCTCTGCTGAACTCCCCGGATCGCTCCGCTGTGAATCTGGAGACTGGAGTCCAGCTTCCCACCGCTTTCTGATCTCAGCTTCCCGCCGCTTTTCCCGCTCCTGATCACACTTCGGGCAAAGTGGGATGCCGCTTACCAACGGCAGGGTTTCCTCTCCACACACAGAACACGGATGCACACTTCCTCCAGAGTTCGGACGGGGTACCTCCATAAATTACCATCGGCGAAGCGCGTTGAAAAGGGACTTTCAGGAGGCAGCCGGGCGCGGAGGGCTAGGAGGATTATCCGCTGGAGCTGCTGTAGGCGTGCGCGGGGTGGTTGTACAGCGGGCGTCAACGCTAAAAAGGGTTGCCCCAGAAGAGTTCGAGCGCGGCGCGCCCGTTGGAAGTGGAGTAGACTCTATCCGGTGAGCGGCGACTTTTAGAAGCCATGGCCCTGGTGTTATCCGTGGGTCGGCGGTGGAGCCCGCCAACGCTCCACCGCTTCACCGGTATGCGCTACTCGGGCCGGTTCACCTAAATCCAAGCGGAGATTCTGCCGATACATTCTGCAAAGGGCGAGCGAGCGTCTGGATCGTGGCTTCGCGCGGTTCCCTCCAGCGCGTGGAGGAACACGTATTCGGGAGGAAACGCTCGCCCGCCTATTTCAGTTCAGATGGAATGCGAGATTCGAACCTGGCCTTGGCTGCCGTGTAGTTTCCTGTTATCGTCATCGCAAGTGGCGAGAGAGGGTCCCGGATCGGTCGACCCCGGCGCGGGCATCGGTGTTGCCGAGCGCGAGTTGAAGGAGAAGTTCCAATACCTCCGGAAACTTCGAAAGAAGATCCAAGCGAGCGACCGAGTCTATGGGTATCAGTTAATGC
>Ga0075421_100006255_pt1 | contig 14493 bp, 11 predicted proteins | sample SoiMetdeltSBSDD5_FD_75292 | JGI IMG/M metagenome (GOLD analysis project Ga0075421, IMG submission 75292) | Bulk soil microbial communities from a Populus tree surrounding site in Tennessee, USA - Soil MetaG P. deltoides SBSDD5 | ecosystem: Environmental > Terrestrial > Soil > Tree plantation...
ACGCGCATCAGCTCGAGCGTGGAGGCGTCGCTCCAATGGAGGTCCTCGCCGGCGACCACCACCGGCCCTCGGCTCGCCAGGTCGAGCAGCCAGCGATACAGCGCTTCCATCAGGTCGCGGCGGAACTTCTCCGGGGCCGGGATGTCGGCCGTGCCCACGTCGAGCAGCGTCGCGATCGGCGTCTCGGCATCCCTTTGGGCATCCGGCAGCGCCGCGCGGATCATTCGCCGCTGCTGGTCCGGCGGGTCGGTCAGCCGGATTCCGACCGTGGCCCGCATCATTCCGGCGACCGGGTGGAACGCCGTGTTGACACGCAGCGGCGAGCAGCGCAGCGCGAGCCAGCGGTGCGGCTCGTCCGCGAGCGTCTCTTGCAGGCTGGCGAGCAGCCTGGACTTGCCGACGCCGGGCTCGCCGGTGATCACGACGGTGCGCCCGCGCCCGTCGCGGGCCTCCCTCCAGGCGTCCATCAGCAGCTGCCGCTCCTCCACGCGGTTGACCAGGGTGGCGCCGAACGCCGCCGCCGGGGCCTCGTCGTCGGGGGTGCGGGCACCGTCGACGCGGTGCACACGCACCGGGTCCGCCACGCCCTTGAGCTCGTGCTCGCCGAGGTCCTCCGTGTGGAACCGAGCGCCCGCGAGCTTGTGCGCGGTCGAGCTCATCACGACGGTGCCGGGCTCCGCGAAGGACTCGAGCCGAGACGCGACGTTCAAGGTCTCCCCGAAGGCGGGCGAGTCGGGACGGTCCGTCCGCACGACCACCAACCCGACATGGATCCCCACACGCGCGGCGAGACGCACTCCGTGCTGGGCCTCGATGCCGGCGTTCAGCTCGGCGAGGCCCGCGAGGATGTCGAGGCCCGCGTGCACCGCCAGCGCGGCGTCGTCCTCGTGCGCGACCGGCCAGCCGAACCAGGCGGCCACGCCGTCGCCGGCGTAGACGCCGACGCGCCCACCGAGGCCGGTGATCGTCTCGGTCGCGAGCTCCTGGAAGTCGAACATGACCTGCCCGAACTCCTCGGCGTCCATGCGCTGCGACAGCGGGGTGGACTCGACGACGTCGCAGAAGAGCACCGCGAGCTGCCGTCGCTCGCCCTCCGGCACTGGCTGGCCGTCGGCGTCGAGCCGCCGAGTCCGCGGCATGGAGCGACACTAACCGATCAGTTGTCGGCGAATGCAGCGAAGCTGGCGGCTCTGGCGTACAGCTTGTAGAGCCTGAAGCTGCCGGCGAAGTCCTTGCCGCACATGTTGTGGAGCACCTGGTAGGCGGCGTGGTCGGACAGCTCGGGCGTGTGGACCGCGCTGTCCTTCAGGTTCACCTGCTGGCGGATGTCGTGGATCGTGGCCAGCCGCTGCGCGCGGGTGCCCGCGTTCCAGTCCGAGCACTTCGCCATCTGCGCGACCGAGCCGACCAGCTCCTCGCCGACCGGCTTCGCCGCCCGCGGCTCCGACTCCGAGCCGGACCCGCAGGAGGCCAGCACCAGCGCCGCCAGCAGCGCCAGGACGCACCAGTGCCTCATGGTCGAGGCACTGGGATCCCGGTCAGCTGTCCGATGCGGTCCTCCAGCTGCTTCGCACGGGCGGTCTCGAGGAACTCGCGCGCGCCCTTCGCGAACGCCCGCTGCTTGCGCGCCGCGGACAGCGACCCCGGCTTGGGCGGGAGCGTGTACCAGTCGCACTGCTCCGGCGGGAGCTCGCCCTCGCGAGCGAGGAAGCAGGACAGCAGGTACTGGACCTTGACCGGATCGCCGTTGCTCTTGCTGCCGATGCACGTGCGCGGCAGCACGTCGTTGCCGTCGCCGACGCCCGGGCCGGTCACGCTGGCCTCCGTGCCGTCGGGGCCGAGGTTGCCGAACCAGCAGTTCCCGACGGTCGGCCCGGTGCCGCCCTCGTCCCACCAGAAGTCGACGCCGTTCGGCGCCGCCCCGCGAGTGGCGCCGACGTGGTTGCCGAACGCGTACAGCTCGGGGAACGCCTTGAAGCCCTTCGGCACGCGGCCGAGGTGATTCCAGAAGAACCGGTTGCCGCACGACGTGGACAGGCCGGGGTCCTCGCAGGAGACGCCCGGGTTGACGTTGCCCTCAGGCGTGACGAGGAAGTTCGGGATCGAGAGCAGGAAGGCGGCGTTGCGCCAGTTGTCCCAGATCCAGTTGCCCCACACGTTCCCGTTGTTGTGGCCGGCCCAGAAGATGCCGACGCCGACGGGCAGGATTCCGACGGCCGGCGGCACCGGCGCGTTCGCCTTGAACAGCTCCAGGTTGTTGGAGTAGATGTAGTTGTTGTCGATCTGGACGCTGTCGGCCGGGAAGCCCGGGTGGCCGGCAGCAGAGATCGTGTCGGTCGAGATGCCGGCCGTGTTGCCGTAGATGTTGTTGTGCGTGATGCGCACGGCGTTGCCCATCGAGCCCGAGTAGGCCAGCACGCTGCCGCGCATGTCGCAGTCGCGCACGGTCGTGTTGAACCGCGGCGCGTCCGGATAGAACGACTTGTCGGCCTGCTCGCCGGTTTCGGGGGCGCCGCCCGGGTAGAGCACCGCGTCGCCGGCGCCCATGCCGTCGCAGTCGGTGTAGAGGCCGTGGTCGGAGGTGAAGGTCAGGTTGCCGTAGTCGGCGTTCCAGAACATCTTCACGGTGTCGACCCGGTAGCCGTCGGTCTCCTCGATGTAGAGCCCGTGCTCGAGCGCGCCGCGCACGGTGAAGTTGTGGGCGACGAACCCGTCGGCGCGATCCGCGCGCACGATCACGTGCTTGTGGAACGTGTGCGGGCGGGCTTCGGGGTCGTTCGACTCGTAGTCGGAGGCCCCGTCGATGATCACGTCGGTCGGCTCGACGCCGGTGCCCTCGAGCTGCAGGTTGCAGCGCACGCACGGGCCGAGGTCGGGGATGCCCTGGCGGTTCTTGAGCGGCGGGCTGGGCGGCGGCGTGTCCGGCACGGCGCGCCCCTGGACGTGGATCAGGTTCTGGTCGTTCGGGCAGGTCACCTGGTACTTGTAGCTCGGCGTCTTGGCGCCGCCCGAGTCCTCCTGGGTCATGCCCGCGCAGCGAGGATCGTTGAGCGGCTGGGCCCGCGAGGTCGGCTCGGTGTAGACGCCCGGCATGACGACCACGCGGTCGTTGTTGCCGGACGCGCTCACGGCCGGCTGGATCTCGGAGTAGGCGCAGCGGCGCGCGAGCAGCACGTTCTGCCAGAGCAGCCGGAAGGCGGCCCACTTGGTCAGGCGCAGCTTGGGCTGGCTGGGGCGCAGCCGGTAGCCGTGCTTGCGCGCCTTGTCGATCGACGCCGAGAGCAGGCTGAGCGACTTCGAGCCGCCGTTGCCCTGGCAGACGACGCGCACCTTGCCCGGGCCGTGGCCGGTGACGGCCGACTCGAGCGAGCGCAGGGCGGGCACCTTGCCGCCGGCGGGTGGAGTGACGGCCGTGTCGGGCGCCGGATCGGGCCAGTACGAGGGCCGCTCGAGGTGGGCGTAGGCCGCCGCGGGCAGCGCCAAGCCGACGATCAACGCGACGAACACCATCAACCTCGACATGCAGTCCCCTCCCCGTTGCCGGATCCCTAGCGGGAAGCTATCCGATCCGGCGTAGTCTGCGCAGCATGTCGGGAGCCGAGACCTTCCGCGTCGCGGCCGAGACCTACGACCGGCACGTGGGTCGTTACGCGCCTGGCCTCGGGTCGGCGCTGATCGAGTTCGCGGGCGTCGAGCCCGGCATGCGCGCGCTCGACGTGGGCTGCGGGCCGGGAGCGCTGACGGCCCAGCTGGCGCGTCGGCTCGGGGCGGCGAACGTGTGCGCGGCGGAGCCGTCCGAGCCGTTCGCCGAGGCTTGCCGAGAGCGCGTGGGGGTGGAGGTCGTGTCGGCGCCCGCCGAGGCGCTCCCGTTCGACGACGGCGCGTTCGACGCGGCGCTCTCGCAGCTGGTCGTGAACTTCATGAGCGACGCGGAGGCCGGCGTGAGCGAGATGGCGCGCGTGACCAGGTCGGGCGGATTGGTCGCGTCGTGCGTGTGGGACTACGCAGGCGAGATGACGCTGCTGCGCGCGTTCTGGGACGCCGCGCGCGAGGTCGACTCCGAACGCGCCGCGACCGCCGACGAGGGCGTCGTCATGCGCTGGTGCGCAGAGGGCGAGCTGGGCGAGCTGTGGCAGGCGGCGGGCCTGCGCGAGGTGCGCACCGGCGCGCTCGTGGTGAGCGCCGCCTACGTCGACTTCGACGACCTGTGGGCGCCGCTGCCAACCGGGATCGCACCGTCTGGGGCGTTCTGCAAGTCGCTCGACGCGGAGGGCCAAGCGGAGCTGCGCGACGCCTACCGGAGCCGGCTGGGCGTGGGCGACGGCCCGTTCGAGCTGAGCGCGCGCGCCTGGGCGGCGGTCGGGACCGTCAGCTGACCAGCCGCTCGTCGACGCGGTCGAAGAACTTGCCCCAGCCGCTGCGGGCCCGCTCCTGTTGCTGCGGCGTCTGGTCGTCGCGCTGCTCGAACTGCATCTCGGTGCGACCGTCGCCCAGGTCGGTGAGCACCACGGTGATCAGCGCGTAGCGGTCACCGCCCTCGGGCTCGTCGGTCATGGTCAGCACGAGGCGCTCGGGCGGCGCCACCTCCTGGTAGGTGCCGTGCCAGTTCGACTCCACGCGGTTGGGGCCGAAGAACATCTTCAACCGCCACTCGCCTCCCTCTCGGACGTCCATCGAGACGGTGGCCAGCGGCACCTCCCCCTCCGCGCCGAACCAGTCCGCGAAGCGCGCCGGCTCGGTCCACTCCTGCCACACCCGCTCGCGCGGGGCCTCGAAGACCCGGGTGATGGTGAAGGCGTTACTCATCGCGCTTCAGCCGCGCGTCGAGCATGTCGAAGCTGCCATCCCAGAAGTGACGGTACTTCGCCAGCCAGTCGGCCGCATCCTTGAGCCGCGCGCCCTCCAAGCGGGACGGCCGCAGCTGCGCCCGGCGGCCGCGCGTGATCAGCCCGGCCTGCTCGAGCACCTTCAGATGCTGGGACACGGCCTGCACCGTGATCGGGAAGGGCTCGGCGAGCTCGGTGACGTTCGCCTCGCCCTGCTCGGCGAGGCGCCCCAGGATCTCTCGCCGGGTCGGGTCGGCGAGCGCCGCGAACGTGCTACTCAAGTGATCGCTTGCCAAAGTGATAGCTTGAATATATGCGTCTCCCCGGACGCGCGCCAGCGCCAATCAGAAAGGAACCCCCAGCATGGGCAGGATCGTCGTAACCGAGTTCATCTCCCTCGACGGCGTCGTGGAGGACCCCGGCGGCTCGGAGGACTTCAAGTACGGCGGCTGGAGCTTCGAGTTCAACCGCGGCGACGAGGGCGACCGGTTCAAGCTCGACGAGACGATGGCGTCCGATGCCCTGCTGCTGGGCCGCGTGACCTACCAGGGGTTTGCCGATTCCTGGCCGCAGCGGGACGGCGAGTTCGCCGACAAGTTCAACAACATGCCGAAGTACGTCGTCTCCTCGACCCTGAAGGACCCGGAGTGGACCAACACGACGGTGATCGAGGACGACCTCGCCGAGGAGGTGGCGAAGCTGCGGGACAGCCACGACGGGGACGTGACCGTCCACGGCAGCGTCCAGCTCGCGCAGGCGCTGATCGACAAGGACCTCGTCGACGCGCTGCACCTGATGGTCTTCCCGGTGATCCTGGGCGCGGGCAAGCGGCTGTTTGGCGAGACCGGCGACAAGAAGACGCTGAAGCTGACGGACTCGAAGACCGTCGGGGACGGCGTGTCGATTCTGGTCTACGGGCGCGCCTAGCGGATCGTCCGTGCGAGCGCCTCGCCGGCGAGCGCCACGGCCTCGAGGTCGTGCACGTCCGGCATGTTGACCACGAGCCCGTCGAGACCGGCGTCGAGGTGGGCGGCGACCTGCTCGGCCACGCCGTCGGCGTCGCCGACGATCGCGAAGCCGGCGATCCGCTCCTCCGGCACGCCGCGGTCGCGCATCGGCTGGATCTTGGCCTGCGCCTGCTCGTCGGTCGGCGCGATCGCGAGCGTGCCGAGCTTGGTCTTGGTGATCTGCGCGGGGTCGCGGCCGGCGTCCTCGCAGTGGCCGGCCAGCACGCCCATCAGGTGGCGCACCTTCTCGACGTTGCCGAACACGTTCGAGGCGTCGGCGTACCGCGCCACCAGCCGCAGCGTCTTGCGCTCGCCGCTGCCGCCGACCATGATCGGGATGTCCCCCCGGATCGGCCGCGGCCGGTTGAGGATGCTCTCGACGCGATGGTGCTTGCCGGTCACGGTGGGCTGCTCCTCGGTGAACATCGCGCGGGCGATGCGCAGCGCGTCCTCGAGCCGCTCGAAGCGCTCGGCGATCGGCGGGAACTCGTAGCCGAACGCCCGGTGCTCGTGCTCGAACCAGGCGGCGCCGATGCCGAGCACCGCACGCCCGCCGGAGAGCACGTCGAGCGTGGTCGTCACCTTCGCCATCAGGGCGGGGTTGCGATAGGTCACCCCGCCCACCATCAGGCCGAGTTGGACGTTCGAGGTGCGGGCCGCGAGCGCCGCAAGGGCGGTGTTGCCCTCCAGCATCCAGTTGTCGATCGGTCCCACGCCCGGGATCTGGTTGAGATGGTCCATCACCCAGACCGAGTCGAAGCCCGACGACTCGGCGGTCTGCGCGATCGCGGTCAGCTTGTCGAGCAGCTGCTCCGGCTCAACCCCGGGGAAGTTGAAGTTGGGGATCTGCAGGCCGACGCGGCAGGGAGCTGGGGGCACTGGCGTTCAACTTAGCGCCGCGCGGCTAGTCTGCACGCCGCCGCCCGCCCCTCAGCCCGCCTCGCCGGTCGCCCGACGATGACCGTGAGAGCGCAACTCCACCATGCACCTCACCGCCCGCAAGACGATCGTGCTCGCCCTCGCGCTGACCCTCCTGGCGTCGGGCTGCACGATGCAGACCAAGCCGCCCACGAACGTCACCTCGTCGTCGGCGATCCTGAACGCCCAGGTCGGCTGCACCTCCGCGCCGTACGGGCCTGTGTGGTGGGAGCTGCGTGAGTCGGGCGGCTCGACGTGGCGGCTGGTCGGCGCCGAGCAGAGCGTCACGTGCCCAAGGGGCGTGCAGGGGTCCAGCACCGTCGGGATCTCCGAGCCGGTCAACGGGTTGCAGCCAGGCGCCGCATACGAGTTCCGGGTCGGTATGAACCCGCCGTCCGGCGAGGGGCCGCCGGTCTACTCCACGGTCACACGCTTCTCCACCGGCGCCGACCGCCGGCCGGTTGTCGTGGGCTCGACGCTGCGAGCGGGCGGCGCCCGCCTGCAGCTGCGCGGCGTGAACGTCTGGGGTCTGCAGGACTCGATCACCACGAGCTTCGGCGCCGGCCAGTACGCGAACCGCTCCAAGGTCGCCGCGACGATCAAGTCGTGGGGGGCCAACCTGGTCCGCTTCCGCGTGCTGGCCGACGACTACAACTCGGCTCCCAGCGCAGCCACCGGAAACCTCACCAAGGCCCAGATCATCCAGCGCATCAAGGACTGGCGCGACGCCGTCGTGAGCCGCGGGATGTACTTCATGCCGTGCTCCTGGGACGCGCTCGACGGGGCCCACTCCGACGCCGGGTGGGCGGGCAACGGCAGCCGGGTGCACCAGATGTTCGCCGACATCCACGCGGCGCTGGGCGACGACCCGATGGTGGTCTACGAGGTCACCAACGAGCCCAACAACGTGACCTGGGCTCAGTGGGACGCCAACATGCAGGCGTCGATCAAGTACTTCCGCGAGACGATCGGCTACCGCGGCCTGCTCGTGATCGACCCGATCTGGTGGGCGAACTCCGGCACCGGCGGGCAGGGCTACGACGACGCCCGCTACTCGGCGCTCGAGGCCTACGACGCGGCGCGCCCCCGCATGGGATCGCACCAGCTGGCCTTCGCCAAGCACGACTACGCCAACGAGTACGCCGGCAAGGCCTGGAACGCGGGCGCCTGGACGGCCGCACAGGGCGGCGGGCAGACGAAGCACCTCATCTTCGAGACGGAGTTCGGCAACTACAACGGCAGCCCGTCGACGGTGAGCGCACCCTGGGCCGCCGCGGCGGCGAGCTTCTTCGGCAGCCGGTTTGCCGCGCAGCCGAACTACGCCGGCGCCGCCGCCTTCGTGTTCGGGCCGTGGTACGACGCCAACGCGCTGACCGGCGCGGACAATGTGACCCCGACCGCGTGGGGCACGGCGGTCAGGGACAACCTCTTCTAGGCGGGCTGCGCCACGGCCGGCTGCACGGTGTCCGCCTCGGCGTTCTGCCGCCGGGAGAGGGCGATGAACGGCAGCGCGAGCGTGGAGATGCCGGCCGCGATCAGGTAGGACGGGGCGTAGCCCCAGGCGTCGGCCGCCCGTCCCAGAGCGGGCTGGGCCCAGACCCCCCCGCTCGAAGTCATCATCGAGTCGAAGGAGAGGATCGTCGCGCGCTGGCGCGACGGGATCAGTCCGTTCAGGTAGGCCTGGCGGATCGGCATCGTCGCCGCGAACAGGAGCCCCCAGACGACGACGGCCGCGATCACGACCGCGAAGCTCTCGATCGCGCCCATCACCGCGAGTGACGCGGAGCTGAGCGTGGCTGTGACGAGCAGGGCCGACGTGCGGCGCTTGAACATCCGGCGGATCCACGGGGCGGCCATCCCGCCGACGATCTGGGCTCCCGCCACCACGGCTGCCACGAGGCCGGCGACCTGGTACGCCTCGGGGTCGCCGTACAGCTCGAGCAGGTAGGGCTGGAGCGCGTAGAAGCCGTAGATGCCCACCCCGCCGGTGAACAGCGCTTCGACCATCAGCCACTTGACCGCCGGGACGCGCCAGCCGTACTCGATCGACGCCTCCGCGATCTTGCGCATCTCCGCGAGCGGCCGGCCGCCCTGCTCGGGCGTGAAGCCGACGTCGTGCATCATCCTGAAGGCGACCGCGAACATCACGGCGAGCACGATCCCGCGGAGCACGAAGGGCGCACCCAGGCTGACCTGAGCGGCGATGAACCCACCGGCCACCGAGCCGGTGAGCATCCCGGCGCCGGTGACGATCTGCCCGCGCCCGAAGACGGTCTCGATCTCGCCGGTGAAGCCGGTCGCGGCGAGCGCGTCGACGAGCCAGGCCTCGACCGCTCCCGAGAAGAACGTGAAGCCGAGCCCGAGCAGCATCGACGCGATCGCCCACTCCCAGAAGGGCGCCTCGATCTGCCACAGCAGGACGTAGAACAGCGTCGACGCGGCCAGCGTCACCGTGCCGAGCAGGTACGACACGCGCCGGCCGATCGTGTCGGCGACGATCCCGGTGGGCACCTCGAAAACGACCATGCCCACCGTGAAGAACGCGTTGGCCGCGAAGGCCTCCAGGTTCGTGAGCCCGGCGTCTAGCAGGAAGATCGTGTTGATCCCCCAGATGAAGGACGCCGCCAGCGTGTTGCCCAGCATGAGCAGCAGGTAGGTGCGCTGGATGGAGCGGGGGCTTGGCATCTGGCCTCGTCTAAGAGACCAGGCTAAGCGACCGAACTAATCGGCTTGGGCGCGCAGGCGCGCGAGGGAGGCGACGTCGCCCTTGCGCTCGAACAGCTCCAGCGCCTCCGCGAGCGAGGCCTCGGCCTCGTCGCCGTACCCGCCCTGGCGCTGCACCTCGGCCAGGTCGACGAGCGCGTCCGCGTGGATCGTGAGGAAGTCGGTGCGCTCCGCCAGCCGCACCGCCTCGGTGGCGAGCGCGTACGCCTCGTCCCAGCGCTCCGCGGCGAGCAGCTTGGCGCGTACGGAGCGCCAGCCGATCTGGGCCGAGATGTCGTCCGCCGCGGCGGCCTCCTCGCTCACGTCGCAGACCTGGGCGGCCTCGTCGTGGCGGCCCTGGGCGTAGAGCGCCTGCGCGAGCATCGCGGCGGTGCTGGCCAGCAGCGCCTTCTCGCCCATCTGCTCGAGGCGCTCGTAGCCCCAGCGCAACCGCGCCTCCGCGGCGGCGGGCTCGCCTGCGAGCATCTCGACGAGCGCCTCCTGCTGCGCGACCGCGGACTGCAGGTCGCCCAGCTCGCTCAGGATCTCGTCCGCGCCGCGGACGAGCCCGCGCGCCTCGTCGAAGTCTCCGGCCATCGCGTGCAGGGCGGCCGTCGGCTGGCGCGCTCGGGCCTCCGCGACGGGGCTGGCGCGCACCTGCTCGCGGATCTCCTCGCACAGGCGGATCCCGTCGGGCACCGGCGTCGGCCCGAACAGGGCGCCGGAGGCCCGCCAGCTGAGCAGCTCGAACAGCGCCGCCTGGTCGCCCGCGCAGCGGGCGTGCTCGGCGGCCCGCCCGAAGGCCTCGTCGGCGTCGGCGCAGCGGCCCTCGATCCAAGCGCACAGAGCCCGCAGCCACAGCGCCCGGCACTGGCCGAGCTCGTCGCCGTCCGCCTCGAGCACGGCGAGGGCCTCGTCGGCGACGGCGTCGGACGCCGTGGCGGTCCCGGCCTGGAGCCGAACCAGCTGCTGCTCTACGCGCGCGCGAGCCTCGAGCGGCGAGCCCGCCGGGGCGCGCTCGATCGCCTCGGTCAGCATCGAGTCGGCGTCCGCCAGCCGGCCGGCGTCGAGCAGCGCGGCGCCGAGTCGCGGCAGGAGCCGCGCACGCGCCGGATCGTCGGGGCCCATCAGCGCCGCCGCTCGCTCGAGCAGCCGGGCGCCCGCCTGCGCGTCGCCGCGCAGCAGCGCGGCTCGGCCGGCCGATTCGAGGCGCTCGGCCGCGGCGGTCGCGAGCTCGCGCTCGCGCTCGCCCGTGGGGCCGAGCTCGCCCAGCAGGCGGTGGGCCTCGCCGAGGTGGAAGCCGATCGTCTCGTCCTGAGCGCCGGGACGGCGCTCGAGCCAGCGCGCCACGCGCTCGTGCACTTCCGCGCGGCGCTGCTTCGGCAGTCCGTTGTACGCGGCCTCGCGGATCAGCGCATGCGTGAAGCGGAACGCGTCCTGGCCGGGGAGGTCGGAGCGGTCCGAGCGGATCAGCTGCTGCTGGACCAGGGACACGAGGTGCGTCGCAGTGTGGGGCCGGTCGCGCTCGCCGAGCAGCTCACCGAGGACGCCGACGTGGAAGCTGCGGCCCTGGACCGAGGCGAGCTCGAGCACGGCGCGCTCGCCCGGGTCGAGGCGGTCGATGCGCGCGGCGAGCACCGTGTGGATGCTCGACGGGAGCGCGCTCCCTCCGTCGTCGGCGCCCACGGCCACCAGCTGCTCGAGGAAGAGCGGGTTGCCTTCGGCGGTCTCGACAATCCGCTCCGCCACGGCCGGCGCCGCGCCCGCGCTTTCGACGAGCTCGAGCGCCTCGCGGTCCGACAGCGGGTCGACCACGATCAGGGAGCGGTTCGGCTGCGGGGTCACCCACGCGGGCCGGGTCTGGACGAAGTCCGGACGGGCGAGGCAGGCGATCAGGATCTGGTGCCCGCTCGAGAAGGCGACCAGGTACTCGAGCAGGTCGAGCAGCGTGGGCTCCGCCCAGTGGACGTCGTCCACGACCACGAGCAGCGGCCGCTCGGCGGCCACCCGCTCGAGCAGCCGGCGGACGGCCCAGTGCGTCTCCTCCGGCTGGGCAGCACCCTCGGACAGCCCGATGGCGCCCAGCACCAGCCGCGCGATCGGCTCCTCACCGGCGAGCAGCTCCTCGACCCGGCGGCGTGGATCGCCTCCCGCGATCTGCCCGACGATCTCGGCCAGCGTGCGGTAGGTCACGCCCTCGCCGTAGGAGAGACAGCGGCCGACCGCCACCGTGGCCACGTCGTCCACCTCCGCGACCAGCTCCTCGACCACGCGCGACTTGCCGATGCCGGCCGGGCCGATCACGGTGACGGCCTTGCAGGCCTGCTCGTCGCACACCTGCGCGAACGTCCCGCGCAGCTGCTCGAGCTCGCGGGCGCGGTTGACGAACGGGCTGCCCGGCGAACGCCGCGGCCCCGCGCCCGTCTCGAGGCCGAGCAGCCGCCAAGCCTGGACCTTGGCGGCACGGCCTTTCAGCGCCAGCGGCTCGAGCGGCTCCGCTCGCACGAAGTCCCGCACCAGCGGGTAGGTGTGCTCCCCGAGCAGGATCTCGCCCTCGGGGGCGGATCCCTCGAGCCGCGACGCGACGTTGAACGCGTCGCCGGCGGCGAACGGCGACCTGCGCGCGCCGGCGCGCAGGAACACCTCGCCCGACTCGACGCCGAACTTCATCGCGATCCCGACGCCGCGCTCGCGCTCCAGCTCGGCGCTCAGCGCGGCGCCCGCCTCACGCAGCTCGACCGCGGCCCGGACGGCGCGCAGCGCGTCGTCCTCGTGCAGCTCGGCCAGGCCGAAGACGCCGACCACCGCGTCGCCGATGAAGCCCTCGACGGTGCCGCCGTGCCGCTCGATCACGGCGCCGCAGACCTCGGTGTAGCGGTCGAGCAGGGCGTGCATCGACTCCGGGTCGAGCCGCTCGCCGAGACCCGTGGAGCCGACGAGGTCGGCGAAGACGATGCTCACGAGCCGCCGCGCGCCGGGCGAGCCGCGAGCGGGGGCCGAGCTTTCGCCGGCGAGCGGCGCGCTGGGCGCCGGCGCCGCCTCCTGCGCCGCTTCGACCACCGGCGCGGCCTCTTGCGCCGCCTCCAGCACCGGCAGCGCCAGCGCCGGGTCCTGCGCGAGGATCGCCCGCTCCAGCTCCCGCAGCCGCTCGCCCGGCTCGATGCCCAGCTCCTCGACCAGCTTGCGGCGGGCGTCCTGGTAGGCCTGCAGCGCGTCGGCCTGGCGGTCCGCGCGGTACAGCGCGAGCATCAGCTGCGCGCGCAGCCGCTCGCGGAACGGGTGCTCGGCGATCAGCGCATCGAGCTCCCCGATCACCTCCGTGTGCCCGCCCAGCGCCAGGCGTGCGTCGATCCGCAGCTCCAGGGCGGCCACGCGCAGGTCGGCGAGGCGGGCGACCTCGCGCTGAGCGAACGGCTCGTAGGCCAGATCGGCGAGCGGCTCGCCGCGCCAGAGCGCGAGCCCCTCGTCGAGCGCGGCGGCCGCCGGCCGCGGACGGTCCGCCGCCAGCTCGTCCCGGGCTTGCGCGAGCAACCGCTCGAACCGGTGCGCGTCGAGCCGGTCGGGATCGAGCTCCAGGCGGTACCCGTGCTCCCTTGTCACGATCAGGTCGCCCCCGCTCGCCAGCGCCTTGCGCAGCCGCGAGACGTGGACCTGGACGGTCTTGGCCGCCGTGGCCGGCGGCTGCTCTCCCCAGAGCTCCTCGATCAGCCGGTCGGTGCTGAGCGTCTCGTTGGCGTGCAGCACGAGCACGGCGAGCAGCGCACGCTGCTTGCTCCCTCCGAGCGCGACCTCACGGCCCTCGTCGAGGACCTCGAGCGGTCCGAGGATGCGGAAGTCCATAGCGAGAGCGGGTCGCGAGCCGAGTAGGCGCAACGTACCGCTGTTGCCGCCCTGTTGCCATCCCGTCGCCGCTCTGCAACCGCCTCCCCGCAGCATGGCCACCGATGTCGATCACAAACCACCAGGAGGCAGTCATGAGCAACTCAATTCCCGCGCAGCACCCCGCAGTCGTCCTTCGTTCCCAGTACCGGCAGCTGCGTTCGCTGCTGGCCGTGCTGGTCGTGGCGGTCGTGGGCCTGAGCACCACGGTCGTGATCCTGACCGTCGACGACCAGACGGCCACCACGGCGACCACCACCCACGTGCCGACCGCGCAGCTGAACGACCCGTTCCAGGACCGCACGCAGCCGACCCGCGAGGCCGGCCGGCCGGACGAGAGCGCCATCGCGGCCTCGATCTCCCAGGCCGGAAGCCGTTCCTACCCGACGCTGAACGACTCGTTCCAGAGCCAGGTGGAGCAGCCCCGCCCGCTGGGTGGTCCCGACGAGAGCGCCGTCGCCAGCGCCATCTCGCCCCAGACGGGCGTGTCCGCGCCCGACGAGAGCAAGATCGCAGCGGCGCTCGCCGAGCACAGCGACACGGGCCCGCAGGCCCGCGCGCGTGCCTGGCAGGAGAAGCTCGACTCGATGACCCCGCAGCAGAAGGACGAGGCCTTCGTCAAGGGTCACTAGCAACGAGGCTGGCCCGCAGGACACGAACGCCCCGGCATCGCGCCGGGGCGTTCGGCGTTGGGGCTCATAATTCGGCGCCATGCCCGTCACCCGGATCAGCCAGGCCTATCCGGACCGCGTCGAGGTGCGCGGTCGCGACCTCGCCGGCGACTTGATGGGGAGGCTCAGCTTCACCGAGTACTTCCACCTGCTGCTCACCGGCAGCGAGCCGACCGAGGACCAGCGCTTCTTCCTCGACCTGCTGCTGGTCGCGATCGCCGAGCACGGGATGATGCCCACCAACGTGGCCGCGCGGATGACGCTGGCCGCCGCCCCGGAGTCCCTGCAGGGCGCGGTCGCCGCCGGCATCCTCGGCTGCGGCCCGGTCATCCTCGGCACCGCCGAGTCCTGCGCTCAGCTGCTGGAAGAGGCCCAGGAGCGAGTCGCGTCCGGGGCCGCGCCGGAGGCCGTCGCCGCCGACATCGCCCGCGAGCTCCACGCCGCCGGCGCCAAGGTCCCGGGATTCGGACATCCCGTTCACCGGCCGCT
>Ga0075421_100006257_pt1 | contig 14491 bp, 12 predicted proteins | sample SoiMetdeltSBSDD5_FD_75292 | JGI IMG/M metagenome (GOLD analysis project Ga0075421, IMG submission 75292) | Bulk soil microbial communities from a Populus tree surrounding site in Tennessee, USA - Soil MetaG P. deltoides SBSDD5 | ecosystem: Environmental > Terrestrial > Soil > Tree plantation...
ACGACGCTGATCAATATCGTCTGCGGCATCGTCACGCCCAGCTCGGGAATCGTCCTCGTCGACGGCCACGACATCGTGCGCGATTACCGCGCGGCGCGCTCGAAGATCGGGCTCGTGCCCCAGGAACTGACGACGGACACGTTCGAGACCGTATGGGCGACGGCGAGCTTCAGCCGCGGTCTCTTTGGCCGGCCGCCCAATCCGGCGTTTATCGAGAAGGTGCTGCGCGACCTCTCCCTCTGGGAAAAGCGCAAAGACAAGATCATGACGTTGTCGGGCGGCATGAAGCGCCGCGTGCTGATCGCCAAGGCGCTGGCGCACGAGCCGGAGATCCTCTTTCTCGACGAGCCGACGGCCGGTGTGGACGTCGAATTGCGCCGCGACATGTGGGCGCTGGTACGCGGCCTGCGCGCGAGCGGGGTGACGATTATTTTGACCACGCACTATATCGATGAAGCGGAAGAGATGGCGGACCGGATCGGCGTGATTCACAAGGGCGAGCTGATCGTGGTCGAGGAGAAAACCGAGCTGATGAAAAAACTCGGCAAAAAACAGCTGACGTTGAACCTGCTGGAACCGCTCGCATCCATCCCGCTCGAACTCAGCGACTGGCGCTTGGCGCTCAAGGCCGCCGGCTGCGAGTTGGAATACACCTTCGACGGCAAGGAAGAACGCAACGGCATTCCGACACTGCTCAGGCGCTTGAACGATCTGGGCATCGGCTTCAAGGATTTGAACACCCATCAGAGCTCGCTCGAGGACATCTTCGTGAGCTTGGTGAGCAAACGCCAATGAGCGCCCGGATGAGATTCAACAAGTACGGCGTCTGGGCGATCTACAAGTTCGAGATGTCGCGCGCGCTGCGCACGCTTTGGCAGAGTCTCGTGACCCCCGTGATCACCACCTCGCTTTATTTCGTGGTCTTCGGCGCGGCGATCGGCTCGCGCATGACCGAGGTGGACGGCGTGGCCTACGGCGCCTTCATCGTGCCGGGATTGATCATGCTCTCGCTATTCACGGAAAGCATCTTCAATGCCTCATTCGGTATTTATTTTCCAAAGTTCACCGGCACGATCTACGAACTGCTATCGGCGCCGGTGTCTTATCTGGAAATCGTCCTCGGCTACGTCGGCGCCGCGGCGAGCAAATCGATCATTCTCGGCCTGATTATCCTGACCACGGCATCGATGTTCGTGTCCATCAAGATTATGCACCCGGGTTGGATGATCGCCTTCTTGGTGCTGACGGCGACGACTTTCAGTCTGTTCGGGTTCATCATCGGCGTTTGGGCAAACAGCTTCGAGCAGTTGCAGTTCATTCCCATGCTGATCATCACGCCGCTCACGTTCCTCGGCGGCGCATTCTATTCGATCAATATGCTGCCGCCGGCATGGCGCACCGTCACGCTATTCAACCCGGTCGTCTATCTGATCAGCGGCTTTCGCTGGAGCTTCTACGAATCGTCCGACGTCAGCGTGGCAGTGAGCCTGGCGATGACCTTGGGCTTCTTCCTAATTTGCCTGGCAGTAGTGGGCTGGATTTTCCGCACGGGTTATCGGCTCAAGAGCTGAGAGATAGAGCGAGGGAATTCCAGTGCGAGTAAAGAATAAGAATTCACTCTTTCCTCACGCCCATCACGAGACGCGATCACGGTATTTTCGTGTCGATATCGTAACTCGCGAGGCAGCTGTCGACTAACGCTTCAGCCACAGCCCAATCGAAGTTGCGGAACTCGCGCCCCTGAATCGCCGCGGGCTCGCCCGCATAGAACATTTCGTACTGTAAATGACGCGAGCCGAACTCCGAGCCGAGCGCGTCCCACAAGAGCTTGAGCAGCTTCACCCGCTCGCGTGCGCTGGCCTTCGGCCAGCGCACGTAGCGCTCGATATCGGCAGCCGACCCGCTCGCGAGCAGGTCATCCACGGTCGCCGGCAACTGGATCAAGCCGCCGCCCATCAAGCCGCGGATCTGGTTCAAGAGCGCCGGATACATCGCCTGCTGGAACACCTGGCTGGCGTAAAGCAAGGAATCCTTGGGGCGCATCACGCCGAACTGGTCGGGATCCGCCGCGGCTTCGGCGCCGAGTATCATGCCTTCGACCAGCGAAACACGCGTGGCAAGGTCGCCGAGTTGGGCGACGATTTCGCTCGTTGCCGAACGCCCGCTGAGATCCATGCTGCGCTTCACCAGTCCGGTCAAAAATTGCAGCTTGACCCAAGAACGGATGTGCGACTGGGTGTTGCCGAGCACGTGCGCCGCCGTCACGCTGAACTGACCCGCCGTCAGCTCGATGTTCCTGTAGATGAACACGTCTTCCCACGGCACGAAGACATCGTCGAATACGACGAGCGAATCGGTCTCGTCGAAGCGGCTCGACAATGGATAGTCGAACACGCTGGTCGCTCCGAGCGCGTAGGGCCGCCGCGGGTAGAGCTTCAGGCCAGGCGCGCTGTTCGGTACGACGCAGGAAATCGCGTAGTCCTCATCGCCGGGTCGGAGCGGCAAGATCACCGTGACTAAAATATAGTCCGACATCACCGAGCCCGTGCCGAGCATCTGCGCGCCGCGCATGACGATACCGTTGTCGCGCTCGGCGGCGGCGCCGGCGTAGAGATAGGGCTCGACCTGCTGGTGCGCCGGCTTGGCGCGGTCGACCGTGGGATGAACGATCACGTAGCTCAAGTAGAGATCTTCGTCGGCGGCCTTGGCGGCAAAACGCAAAAGATTGTCGGCGAACTGTTGCCCGCCGCGCGCGTAGAACTCCGGCGAACCCGCGAAACCGGCGAAAAACGAAGCGACGTGATCAGGCGAGCGTCCGAGAAAGCCATAGCTCGCATCGGCCCAGCACTTGATCGCGCGCCGCCGCGCTGACAAGTCTTCGCGGGTGCGCGGCACCAGCCACGATTTGTTGATCGGCCGGCCATCGCGCGGCGAAGCGTACGTCATCAGCTCGCGATTGGCGGGATCATGGGCCAGATCGTAGAGCTGCGCCACGGTGCGTATCCCGGCCGCGAACGCGGGATGCGCCGTCACGTCGGCGACGCGCTCACCGTTCAACAGCACCGTGCGGCCATCGCGCAGGCCGCGCACATACTCCTCGCCGCTCCGAGTCATACTGCTCCCACAATCACGCGTCTGGGCGCCACGACACCGCCAAAAGGTTCAAACTTCATCAAGACTGCTCGCGCATAACCAACTATTCTCAACAGGTGAGCTCGCAACCGCTGCACGGATGGTCAGACGGCCGTTTCGGCGGGCCGAGCCGGGTGAATCGTTTCCGCTTGCGTTTTTTGCGCGCACCCCCGGTGGCGCGATTGCCCGTCCATCAAATCGGACATCCTCGAGGGCCTCTGTATTTGTGTCCTCTGGAGCAAGCCTTCCAACCACCCTTATTGCCACCCGACATAGGGTTCATTTCAGCTCATCTAACCGGCTTTGTGGATTAAAGACCGGTAGGACAGGTCTCGGCCCATGCGCAGCGCGGCCTCGACACCTTGGTAGTAGCCAGGTAAGTGAGCGTGCGTGCGATAGCCCAAGCGTTCATAGAAACGTTGAGCGCCTTGGTTCCCCGCGCGTACCTCCAGGGCGATAGTGAAAATGCCCGCGACAACGGCGCATTTCTCGAGCCACTCGAGAAGTTGGCGTCCGATGCCGGTTCGTTGATACGCCGGAGCCACGGCGAGAAGGTCCAGGTGCGCGTCGTCTTCGCCGTAGCGCATGATCGCAAACCCGGCGATGTTCGCGTCGCGGCAGGCGACGAGCACGTTGACCTCGGGCGCGCGAATACTCGCGCTGACCCGCATAGCCGTCCAGCGCCAGTGGAGACCGTACTCAATCAAATCCCGCGACAAATTGGCGATAATGGTCGCGTCCGCCGGTCGCGCCAAGCGCAACGATAGCTTGGAATTGATCATGAGATGTCCATGAGATGTAGGACCTAACTCTCAAGGTTTATCGCCTAAAGTCTCAAGGCAATCAAGTTCTAGGTTAGCAAACTTCAACGATCGTAATACGAAGATCACGAAATTGAAGATTTATAGTATGCAAACGCTTTGTGATCCTGGCGTCTTCTGTGGCGAACGCTGTTGCACCCGGACAGGGGCATGGTGCGCCTGCTCTAATTTTTCTCGGCGAATGTGCTATCGTCAAAAACATTGAAAAGAAGCCGGCCCTGCCAATCGTGAACCAGAAAGCATTTGTGAAAGGAGCAATACAAGATGCCGAACAAAGTATTTAGACAATCCTCCATGAGGTTGACGCTTTTGACGGCAGTGTTAAGTCTCGTATCCGATGTCTTTGGAGGTACTGGACAGCGCGCCTACGGCGCCGCGCCTTTTTATGAAGGGAAAGCAATTCGAATTATCGTCGGGACTGCGCCAGGCGGCGGGTACGATACTTACACCCGTCTCATCGCCCGTCATTTCAGCAAGTATATTCCCGGCAATCCGACTGTCATTGTCGACAACATGCCGGGTGCCGGAGGATTGGTTTCGGCGAACCATCTCTTCAAAGTAGCCAAGCCCGACGGTCTTACCATCGGCCATTTCGTCGGCGGACAATTTCTCCAGCAACTGCTCGCCAAGCCCGGCATCGAATTCGACGCGCTTAGGTTTGAGTACATCGGCGTCCCCGCTCAGGATAATTTTGTTTTCGGCGTGGCCAAGACGACGGGCATCACAGGCATGGAGCAGTGGTTGGCATCCAAAACCGCGGTCAAGTTCGGCGCCATAGCCGCCGGCGACGGGACCTATGATACTCCGAAAGTCGTCGAGGTCGCTCTCGGCCTGCCGATCCAGGTTGTCTCGGGATACAAGGGGACTGCGCCCATTCGCCTGGCATTCAACAGCGGCGAGGTCGCCGGTTTGAGCAACTCTTGGCAATCGTTTCGGTCGACGTGGAGAAAGGAGCTTGAAACCGGTGAAGTGACGATGGTGCTGCAGCTTAGCGCGAAAGCCCACCCCGACCTTCCCAAGGTCCCTTTGGCCATGAACCTGGCTAAGACAGACGAGGCGCGAAAACTCATTCAGGCGGTGGCTCAAGCTCACGGCGCGGCGGTGCGTCCCTATGTGCTGCCTCCCGGCACGGCGAAGGAACGAGTGGAGATTCTGCGCAAGGCTTTCATGGAGACCGTCAAAGATCAGGAACTGCTCAATGAAGCCGGCAAGGCCAATCTGGAAATCAATCCGGGATCGGGTGAAGAGCTCGATCGCAATGTCAAAGAGCTTCTTCGTCTTGATCCCTCCGTGGTCGCGCGGCTGAAGGAAATTTTAAAGTAGGAAGCACGATGGCGGGTTGCACTTTTGTCTTCAACAATCCCCGGGTCGAGCGCATCGTTTCCGGTCGCGGCTCGATTGGAAAGTTGGCCGAAGAGATCGAGAGAGTCGGCGGAACGCGCGCGTTGGTTGTGATCTCGCCGTCGGTTGCCAAGACCTTCTTGTTAGACCGAATCAAGTCCGGCCTAGGGGTGAAGTGCGCGGCGATCTTTGATGAGGTGAAACCGCATTCGCCGACGGACTCGATTGCGCACGGTGTCGAGTGCGCGCGCGATGCGCGCATCGACGTGCTGGTGAGCGCGGGCGGCGGAAGCGCCATCGATACCGCGAAAGGCGTGGCGGCTTTGCTGGCCGAAGGCGGCTCGTTGCCGCGTTTCGGCGTGCGTTTCACGCCGCCAAATACAAAAGAAGTTCCGCCCATGCCCGCGCCAAAGCTGCCGCATATCGCGATCCCGACGACCTTGTCGGGCGGGGAGTACAGTTATTCGGCGGGCATCAGCGAAGGCGGGAAGAAGTATATTGTCGCGGATTCCAAGCTTGCTCCGCGCACGGTCCTGCTCGACCCCGAAGCTGCAGCGACCGCGCCCGCGAGATTGCTGGCAGCCTCGGGGATGAATGCGTTGGCGCACTGCGTCGAGGCCGTGTATTCGACCGAAACGCAGCCGCTCACCGAAGCGTACTGTCTTACCGGCATCGGTTTGATCGCGCGCTATTTGCCGCGCGCAGTGGAAAATTCACGGGATCTTGAAGCCATGAGTTACGTTCAAGTCGCCGCGTGTCTTTCCGGTATGGGAGTTTACAGCGCGTGGACCGGTATTCATCACGCGATCGTTCACGTGGTCGGCGGCCGTTACAAAGCGCCCCACGCCGAGATTCACGCTTTGATGCTGCCGTACGCCATGCGCTGGAACCTCGACGCGACAATTCAAGCGCATGCGCGCATGGCGCGCGAGATCGGTATCGAAGGCGCCGACGAAATGGCTCTGGCCGCCGCCGTTCCTGAACATGTTTTTACCATGAATCAAAAAATGGGACTGCCGCTAAAACTGCGCGCCTTAGGCGTGCCGCGCGATGGTCTAAAACAGCTCGCCATCGATGCGTTGGCTGATTACAGCATCCACACCAATCCCAAGCCTGTGACCGCCGCGGAGCAGGTTCTCGAAGTGTTGGAGCAAGCATGGTGATTTCTCGCCGTCAATCATGACTCCCCAACAGGCCATCGCCGTCGTCAATGGTTGCGCGCGGGACGAAGAAATCGACCAGCTGCTGGTCGATTTGCTGCGTTATCCCTCGCCGCAGACCGAACGGTTCGAAGCGGATCCTCAGCTCAAAAAATTTATTGCCGATAAAGTCGCGTCGCGTTTGGCCGAATTGACGGGAAGGGCCGGCGCGGTCGATAGCATGGGCAACTTGATTTGGCGACTCGGCGACGAAAGCGCCGGCGGATTTTTGCTCATGGGCTACGCCATGACGTTTCCGGCGGCTTCGATGAAGCAACCCTTCTCCGGCGCGTTGGTGGATGGTCAAACATTCGGAGTCGCGACGCAGTGCGCTCTCGGGCGCGGCGCATGCGAGCAAAAAGGCGCGTTGGCCGGAATGATCTATGCGGGAGCGATCGTGGCTCGCGCGCACCTAACCTTGCGCGCGCCGCTGATCTTGGCGGTGAGCGTGGCAGGCGAAACCGGCCGTCACGACGCGGCAAAATTTATTCTGCAAAACGACGCGATCAGGGCGCGCTCGGCGATCGTCGGTCTGGGGACAAGCAACCGAATCTGCCTCGGCAACAAGGGCAGAATCGACGTCGAAATCATCGTGCGCGGTAAATCGGCTCACAGCAGTATGCCGGAGAAAGGCGTCAATGCCGTGGACGGTTTTCGTCGGGCGATGGAACGTTTGGATCGATTGCCGTTGGGAGCCCGCCATCCGGCTCTCGGCAGCGCCACCCTGGCGGTAACTCAAGTGAGAAGCGGGCCGGACATAGGCCATACGATTCCGGATGTTTGCCGCGCCCTGCTGGATCGAAGGCTCTTGCCCGGTGAAGATCCCGATGTCGCGTTACGCGATATTCAGGACGCGCTTAAAGAAGTGGCCGGCTGTTCCATCGAGGCGAGGCGCGGCGCTTTCATGTATCCGTCGGAGGTTGCCAAAGATTGCGCAGTAGCGGCGGCGGCCAAGAGTGCCATCCGCGAGTTAACTAAACAGGAAGCGGAGTGGTTCTGTTCTCCCGCCGCTTTGGATGCGGGATTTCTCAATCGCAACGGTATCGAGACGATCATGTTCGGTCCCGGCGATTTGCGCTTCGCGCACACCAATCAAGAAGCCGTCTCGGTGCAAGAAGTTCGCGACGCAGCGAAGATTTATGCCGCTGCCGCGCTGCAGTTACTAGGGTAAGCAATATTTACCTCTATTCCTTAGAAGACCTCCCCTAAGGTTTAAAAAATCAGAAACTCCTTTTCTTTTCCCCGAACCAGGAGCACTGCCGCACGGAGTCCATAGGGATACTGACAACCACAGACGTGACGACCAGGCAATTGTGGCACGGAAGCCCGGTGCTGTCTTAGTCCAATTCGAATTCTTGACGGGGAAACGTACCAATTCCGCCTTCATTATCAGCCAATACATTTGGTCTGCAGCTTGCGTGGTTGGAGTTTTCGAACGGACGGAAACATCAAAATGTTCAGCCAATCACTGCTTAAGAAACAACTCGCTATGAACCATAGAGGTCAAGGGCTTGTTGAATACACGTTTATCGTACTCCTAGTCGCTCTGGTCTTTTGGCTGGGTGTTCGAGACACGAATATCGGTCAATCTTTACAAGCTGCGTGGGTGGATGTCAGCGGAACCATTATTCCTACTTCCGGCGACACAGGTTCAGGCACGGGCGGTTCGACTGGCGGCTCGGGTAGCGGATCAGGCGCCGGGTCGGGCGGTAGCTCCGGCAGCGGTTCAGTCGGCGGCAGTGGTTCAGGCACGGGCGGTTCGACTGGCGGCTCGGGTAGCGGATCAGGCGCCGGGTCGGGCGGTAGTTCCGGCAGCGGTCCAGTCGGCGGCAGTGGTTCGGGTACGGGCGGTTCGACGGGAGGTTCGGGTAGCGGTGCTGGAGGCGGGGGAAGCTCTGCTGGTGGCTCTAGCGGCGGCGCAGGAAGTAACGCTGGCGCCGCCTCGGGCGGTGGTTCCGGTGGTACCTCTGACGAAACTTCCGGCGCTAACTCCGGCCGGATGTCGAGCGGTAACTCTGGCGACGCTTCTGACGGCGGTTCAGGTAGCAGCTCGTTTCTCGGTGCTCCAACCGAAGATCAAAATAGCGGGACTGCGACTTCGGTTAGCAACTCGACTTCTCAAATGGAATTGTCTTACACGGGAATTTGGCTTTCTTTGTTCGTCGTGATGCTGACGTTAACGCCGGTCGCGATATGGGCAGTGATTAAAACATCTCGCGAGAACGCCCTGGCGGCTGGTAATAACGAAGTGCCGTACCAGAAACTTGACACCCAACAAATCCTGGGAAAGATAATAAAGAGATGAGTCTTTTGCTATAATGCTTCGGATCGGGCCCAAACAAAGGGCCCTTGCGAGTTTTCTGCCGGTATAAAGCTTCACCCGGGATCATTTAAGAACCTCTGACATTTTCGCGACCGTAGCGGAATCAAGTTTAAAAAGGCCGGCAACAATCTTTTCGACTTCTTCGCCGCTCACTGGATCGACATCCAGTTTGGATTTACCTGCTTCACTCAAAAAATCTTTATCCTTCATGGTTTCTCTAAATGCCCTGCGCAGAATTTGTACACGATCCTTCGGTGTGCTCGGAGGCAAGGCATAGGGACGGGTAATCGATGCGGTGTCATGGATGCCCACCTGAATTAGCTTTCGCGACTCCTCTGTCTTGGCGAGTTCGATGGCCACAGGAACCTGTGGGAGATCCTGGACTGCTTTGGGCACAGCCTGCAGCACAATCTTCGCATCGCCCGCATCCAGGCCTTGGCGCCACATCACTTTGATTGACTCCCAAGCCCAGCATCCGCCATCGATTTCACCGCTCTCGGCGGCCAGTTTGATCGGAGCCGTGCCCTTGTAACCCGTCACCAGCTGAATGGGCAGTCCGAGGGCTGCCTTAAGTAATTTTGCAACGTCGTCATTTGTGGTACCCGGCGCGCTGCCGCCCAATTTGACCGGAGCCTTGGCTGCCATCCATGCATCAACACTCGTAATCCCGCTCGCTTTTGTCAGAGCACAGACCACATGATCTTTTACCGGCACGCCAATCCACTCAAACTTTCTCGCGTCGAACTCGATTCCACTACCTCCAAAAAGTTGTTGTGAAATTAGATTGCCGATAAAATTCCCGATCGTTAGCCCGTCAGGTTTGGCGGCTTTGTAAATCGAATTGGCGGCAATAAGACTGCCGGCGCCGGTGACGTTATCGACAACGACCGTAGGGTTGCCCGGTATATATTTGTTGATATGACGGGCCATGATCCGGGAGTAGGTGTCGAAACCGCCTCCCGCGGGAAACCCGACTACGACGCGAATGGTTTTTCCCGCATAGAAGTCCTGCGCGTAAGAAAAATGCTGGAAGCTCCACATGGAAGCCGAAACGGCTACCAACATGGTTACGTAGAAAGTCAACGCTCTCATGGATGGTGCCTCCAATACCGGTAAACATCCTGCCGTGCTCGCGCCGTTGTGTGATTTTCGTTTTCAGTTTTCGGAAAAGCCAACTGCGCGAATATTGCTTACCGGCATAGAGGCTGTCAAGCATCCGTGCCTCTGCTTGGGGAGGGCGAGTGACCGGCGAAGCGAGGGACGTCGTTGCCGGTCAAGGCGAAGGGACTTTTAAAGTCAACGACCTTGTCCTTTAGATCCTCCAAGTCATGGCGCCATCTTCTCCCGTGAAGATAACCGGAGCGGGCGTGCTGATGTTCCGTGGTGAGATCGAATGTTCCACTATCGGCTGCCCAATTCCTTCAGTGCTTCCTCGACCAACGACTGGTCGACGACCATTTGGGGTGTAACGGTCGCCGGAATCAGCTTCTGGTCTTTTTCGATCTGCAGAAGTATTTCGACGCCTTCGAGCGGCACGCGGCCGTCGCGGCTGAAAGCCTCAACGACCACATCGTAAGATTCGCGAGCCAGCTTTTCCTCCATGTTGAAGCGCCTGCGGATAACTTCGGTGGTGCCGGCGGCATTGCCCTGAATAAATCTGAGAGCCTCGATCTCCGCTTTGAGCACGCGCTTTATCTGAGCGCGATTGTTCTTGATTCTTTCGATCGTCGCCCCGAGTCCGGAGAAAGGAATCGTGACGTATTGCGCGGTCTGCGCGAGAACGGGAAAGCCTTCTCGTTTCAACTGCACTGAGAACGGCGGCGCCAATACGACGGCGTCGGCGCGCCCCACCTTGAAGGCGTCGAACATGACTTTTTCGTCGCCAATGGCGATGAGCTTGACGTCTTTCTCCGGGTCAAGCCCGAACTGACGCAAGGTTATGCGAGTGCTGACGTGATTGGTTCCGCCGATCGAAGTCAGTCCGATGATGGCGCCCTTAAGTTCCTTCATGCTTTTGTATTTGTGCTGCGCGATGATGCTAAAGAACGGCGATTTGATGCCGGTTGAAATCGCGCGTATCGGCAGGCCGCGCGCTGCCGACCGAATCGCCGAGCCGATGAGTTCGATGTACTCGATCTCGCCGCTCAGCAGCGCGGCGATGGAGATGTTGGGGCGCATTTGAATCAGCTCGACTTCCGACCCGTGCTTCAAGTAAAAACCGCGATCTTTCGCCACGAAAGGAACCAAGAACGCCAGAGAGCTGGTGGCGATGGCGATGCGCACTTTCTCGGGCTGCGCCTTGTCCTGGGCTCGAGCGGCACATGGGAGAACAACGAATAATACCAGCAGGAGGACTGAATTTATCCGTCGGAAAACAATCGGCAAGGTCTTCATAGTGGGGTTTATTTATGTTCGATCCATCGTGATTGCAAGCGGGACTGACCATCAGCTTTGGCTATTTTCTAAACATTCTGTTAGGGAAGTTTTGGTTGGAAGGGAGCGTGATGAAACTTCGAAATATATTGTTGGCGATATGCTTGAGTGTCGCCCTGTCGGCTCCGGCCTTGGCGCAGGAAGGCTTTTACCGCGGAAAAACTTTGCGGATCGTTGTCGGTTTCAGTGCCGGCGGCGGGTTCGATGTTTATAGCCGGGCGATCTCCAGGCATATCGGCAGACACATTCCCGGCAACCCCGCCGTGATCGTGGAGAACATGACCGGCGCCGGCAGCCTGGTTGCCGCGAACCATATCTTCCGCGCCGCAAAGGCCGACGGCCTTAGTCTCGGTAACGTTAATGGAGGTCTTTTTGTCCAGCAGTTGCTCGGTTGGCCCGGGATAGAATTTGATGCGGCGAAATTCGAGCACGTCGGTGTGCCGGTGAAAGACAAAGCTGTCTGCGTCACCACCAAAGCCAGCGGTTTTACCACTCTGGAAAAATGGAGCGCTGCAAAAACGCCTTTGAAGTTCGGCGCAACCGGCCCCGGTTCCGCAACGCACAATGTGCCTCTAATACTCAAGGAAGCGCTGAACCTGCCGATTCAACTCATCTCCGGTTACAAGGGCATCGCCGATGTGCGTCTCGCCGCGGAAGGCGGCGAGTTGGCCGGAGTATGCGGTTGGACCTGGGACTCGCTGAAGGCCACCTGGACCAGAGCGTTGGACTCGGGCGACGCCAATGTCGTTTTACAGACCGTGCCGCAAGCGATCCCCGAGTTGCCAAAGGTTCCGCTGGCGATCAGTTTCGCCAAGACCGACGACGCGCGACAACTGATTCAAGCAGGCATTCACGACGTTGCGGATTTGACCTATTCCTATGTGTTGCCGCCGCGCACGCCGAAGGACCGAGTCGATATTCTACGCAAAGCGTTCACGGACACGATGAAAGACGCGGAATTTCTCGCCGACACGAAAAAATCTCGTCTGGGCATCGATTCGATGAGCGGTGATGAATTAGGACGAACCGTCGTGCGGTTGTTCAAAACTCCGCCGCCGGTCGTCGCCAAGCTGAAGGAAGTTTTGAAATAGCGGGAGAAGCCGTGGCTGATTATAACGGACCTCAACTGATCGTCGGGGCGATGAGGCAAGCCGGAATTAATTTTGTCTGCTCATTGGCCGACGCCAATCTCGCCAAATTGTTGGCCGCCGTCGACGCAGAGTCGGAGTTCACTCATGTCACTCTGTGCCGCGAAGAAGAGGGAATCGGAATCTGCACCGGCGCTTACGTCGGCGGCCGTGCGCCGGCCGTTATCATGCAAAATGGCGGCTTTCTAAATAGCTGCAATGCCCTGACGACGACGGCGCTCAACTTCAATATTCCCATTTTGCTCCTGATCTACTATGCCGGTGATCTCGGCGACGAAGGCTTCGCGACACTCGGATCGGTCACCGAGCCGGTTCTGCGCGGCCTCAATATTCGTTACTACGTTTTGCGCAAAGATGAAGATATTCATGCGACGATCAAGGGAGCGGCGACGTTGGCCGTCGATTCGCGAAAGCCGGTCGCGGTGCTTTTGACCAAGGACGTTTTGGGAATGCGACGATGAGACGATACGACTGTTTGAAAATCGTCGATGAAGAAATCGGCGATGCTTTGGTGATCACCACGGTCGGCGGCGCGGCCGCGGAGTGGAACTCGATCAGGCCGGGCGATGGCAGTCTGCGATGCCGGACGCTGGGTTTGGTTTCTTCGATCGCTATGGGCCTGGCGCTGGCATTGCCCAATCGGAGGGTGGTGGGATTCGACGGCGATGGCGCGCTTTTGATGAACGCGTGCGGTCTGCCGACACTGGCGTGGCAGAGCCCGCCAAACTTGACCCTGCTGGTTTTTGACAACGGCATCTACGAAGCCTCCGGTTTGCGCCGGACGGCAACGAGCGCCGGAACTGATTTGATGGCGATGGCCAGAGGCGCGGGAGTGAAAAATGCCGCGTGGGCCGCGGGCTTGGATGAATTCCGCAGCCTGCTCCGAGACGGTTTGGGAAAACAATCTTTATCGATGATTGGTATCAAGACTGAAGCGGGTGTCGACTATTTCAAAACCTGGCAGCAGCTTCCCGCTTTCGAATACAGCGAAATCGAAAACCTGTACAGATTTATGAGGCATGTCGAAAAACTTGAGGGAAGAAGGATTGTCCCCCTGCCAGGGCCCAAACATTGAAAGCGACTTTTTGCTTGCTGGAGGCTTCGTATTGCACCCCACGCAGAAGAGTCCACTACCAGCTTTCACTCGCTCTCGAACTTTAATAGCGATTCGAATCCCGGGGGCTCGATGAAATTTGACGCGAGCTTGTTGGTTCATGATCTCGGCCAAATGCCTGCTCTGGCGCGGTTTGCCGACGAGACGGGATTCGACGGGATCTGGACTTTTGAAACCGCGCACGAGCCGTTTCTACCATTGGTGCTTGCAGCAGAGCACAGCCGGCACTTGAGCGTGGGAACGAGTATCGCCGTAGCGTTTGCGCGCAGTCCGGCGATCCTCGCATCCATCAGTTGGGATCTCGCGCGTTTTTCCAAGGGCCGGTTCATTCTAGGTCTGGGCACTCAGGTCAAGGGCCACAATGAACGGCGCTTCGGTGTCCAATGGGACAAGCCCGTGGAGAAAATGCGCGAAGTGATTCTCGCCGTCAGAGCGATTTGGCATTGTTGGCAAAACAAGACCCGGCTCAATTTCCAGGGAGAATATTTCAAGCTCAATTTAATGACGCCGTTTTTCAGTCCAGAGCCGCACGAATACCATCGCATACCGATTTTCATCGCCGGAGTGAACCGGCGCATGTGCCAGCTCGGCGGCGAGTTGTGCGAAGGATTTCATGTCCATCCGCTGCACAGTGCGCGTTATATCAGAGAAGTCGTTTTGCCCAACATCGAGCAAGGTCTCGCGAAGGCGGGCCGGCAGCGCAAAGATCTCGAGCTTTCGAGCAGCCTATTCGTCATTCCCAACGATGATCCGAAGGAAGCCGCGCGGTACGAGTCGGAGGTGCGACAACAGATTTCCTTTTACGCCAGTACGCCGCCTTATCGGCCGGTTTTCGATCTCGAGGGTTGGGGCGGTGTCGCGGATCAGCTCAAGGGGCTCGCCGCGCGTGGGCGTTGGAATGAGATGCCTGCGGTGATTACCGACGAGATGCTCGATCGGCTCGTTTTGCGCGGCTGTTGGGCGGAGTTGCCGGGCAAAGT